>Ga0055448_10000212_pt1 | contig 14051 bp, 14 predicted proteins | sample China_Galinas_PW_4_FD_57744 | JGI IMG/M metagenome (GOLD analysis project Ga0055448, IMG submission 57744) | Wetland microbial communities from San Francisco Bay, California, USA, that impact long-term carbon sequestration - China_Galinas_PWA_D2 | ecosystem: Environmental > Aquatic > Marine >... | reverse complement strand
ATCCCCCTGCTGCACCGGTTATCCCCGTGCGCCGATGGCAGCTGGCCCGACCCATGCCATCACGGCCTTCGGTCGGATCGTAGCCGATTCATCAGGCCGGACACGACCGCCACACCGGCACATCTGGCCCGCAGCACCATTGCCAGCGGGCCGGTCGCCTGCATCCCGGGCACACCGAGCGGCCCGACCACGCGTGTGAGCGCACCTGCACGCGTGACACGCGAACGGGTACGCCCGCCCGAAAGATTTCTTGCAACTCTCTACTTTTTTCTCAAAACGCAAGGACCCGGGAACCCTTCGACCGCGTGAACAAACGACTTGCGACGCGGCACGGAACTGGTATCCCGGAACGGCAGCGATCCCATCTTTCGGAAGCGAGTTGGATCCTATGCCAGGAACGCCGAACCGCGCGCGGCCGATGTCTGCGCAGCCGGGTTTCACGTTGATGGAGGCGCTCATCGTCGTGATCCTGATTGGCATCATCGGGTCGATGGCCGTGCCGTCGATCGCCCGGTCCCTGACCGCCACCAAGGTCGACCGCGGCGCGATGACCGTCGCCAGTGACATCGAGGCCGCCTTCTCGCTGGCCGCGCGGACCCGCAAGCCGATCACCCTGTTCGTCGATTCCATCAACAAGCGGATCGAGGTCCGGGACCGCGCCACGGCAACCGTGCTCCAGCGCCACTTCTACTCGGCGACCGAGTCCGAGTATGGACTGACTCGCCTGGCACCCAGCACATCGAAGATCGAGATCTACCCGAATGGCCTGGCCAGCAGCGGCTTCACCATCTACGCCTATGCCGCGCCCTCGCTCCGTGCCGTCCGTGTCCGCCGGACCGGCCAGATCCGAGTGACTGAACCATGAAGATCGTGATCAGGAACCGCGACGGTGTGACCCTCATCGAGTTGCTCGTCGCGATGGTCATCCTCGCCGTGATGCTGACTTCCGTGGCCGGCCTCACTTTCGAGGCCGCTCGACGGTCCATCGTCACCAGAGGCGAAAACTACCGGCAGGCTGCAATGCTCGAAGAGGTCAACCGGCTGACCGCGGAACCCTACGACAACCTGAGCGTCGGTTCCGTTTGCCGCACGCTATCGAGCGCCGAGTTCCCGCACAGTCGTTGTGTGTCGACCACGAGCACGGGCCTCTACGCGAAGCAGCTGACCGTGATCGTCACGCCTCAGGTTCGTGGAGTCCGGCCGGACACCGTCATCTTCACGAGGGCGCGAGCCCCCGTCACCAACCCGCTGGCACTGTGATGCGTATGCTCAGGAATCGAGCCGGTACAACCCTCACCGAGCTCATGATCGTGCTCGTCGTGATGAGTATCGTCGGCGCTGGAATGGTCCGACTCATGTCGTCGCAGTCGCGCTTCTTCAATGACCAGGAAGGCAGCGCGAGCGCGCGACGGGTCGCACGCAGCAGTCTGGGGCTCCTGTTCTCCGACCTGCGCAGGGTCGAGCCGGACAGCGGCATCATCGCTGCCGATCCAGTCATGTTGTCCGTCCGGCTGCCCTACTGGGTGGGCATCTCGTGCGGCCCCGACGCCGGCCTCAGCGGAGACCACATCGCGATGCCGCCGCTCGATTCGCTGACCCGCGCGGAGGCCGGGTACGGCGGCTACGGGTTCATCGACGCCGGCGGTGTACCGCATTTCCGCTCCAGCGGCAGCTTCGTCAACGGTGATGCCAGTGTCTGTACCGCCGCGGGCGTTGATGTCGTGGTGCATCCGCGAGCGCGCGTGATGCAGGTCAAGCCGGCATCCATGTCGATGCCCGTCGGGACGCCCGTGTTCGTCTGGCAGACAGTCACCTACTCGTTCACGTCATCGTCGTCCGTACCCGGAAGTGTCGGCCTGTTCCGCGCGATCGGGACCGGCGCCGCCGAGGAGATCGCGGCGCCACTCGACAACTCCGCCGCCTTCGCCTACTACGTCGATGGCAGCAGCGTGCCGGTCTCGAACCCGACGTCCACCGACTTGATTCTCGGCGTCGAACTCCACCTGATCGGCCTGAACGAGCGCAACACCACGAACGGCCAGACACAGCGGGCACCCTTCGAGACCGCGCTCTACTTCAAGAACCGGTGAGGAGCATGATGAAAGTCACCCGGACCGTGCGCGGCGACCGCGCCGGCTTCGCCCTGCCAATGGCCTTGCTCACGCTCGTCGTGATCACTGTGGGCGTTGCGGCCGCGTTCACGCACGTGCAGAACGAGATGCGCCGGACCGAGGACCGTCAGGCGGAGACCGATGCGTTCGCCTATGCGGAGGGAGCCCTCCAGCGCTTCGCCATTGACCGCGAAGCCCTCGGCTTCACCGCCAAGCCGCCCGCCGTCTCGGAGTCCACGCGCATCACGCTGCCCGGCGGCTACGCCGATGTCGTCTCGCGCCGCGTCAGGCAGAAGACCCCCACGGACCAGGCTATCTACCTGCTCTACTCGCACGCCGTGCGGCAGAATGGTGCCTCCGCCACCTGGATGCCCCAGGCCGAAGCCACCGTCATGCAGTACGCGTTCTACCGTGAAGGCAAGGTCAATATCGTCTCTGCATGGACAAGCCTGAGCGGGCTGCTGAAGAACGGCGGGAGCGGTACCATCAGCGGGAAAGACAACTGCGTCCCCGCCCAACCGGACGTAGCCGGCGTCGCGGTCCCGACCGTTCCCGGCTACGTACAGACAGGAGGAGCCCCCGTGCCGGACGGCACCCCGGGCATCCTGGATCTCGGAACCCAGGCACAGGCGAACAACGCGGTCGGTATCGACTGGGACGCGATCATCAATGGAAATGTGATCGTGCCGGACCTGACCTTGCCGACCCCGGATACATGGCCCGCTTCGTTTCCGAACGGCTGGTGGCCCGTCATTCGGGTCAATGGCGACTTCGCGCTTCCTGCCGACGGACATGGCACGCTCATCGTTACAGGCAATTTCACGATCAATGGCAGCGAACGTTGGGAAGGCATCATTCTCGTTGGCGGGACAATTTACGCCAACGGTAACAACAACGTCTTCGGCGGCGTTATCAGTGGTTTGAATATGCTGCTCCCCGGCATGACGGTGGGGGCGAGCGACGTCGGAAACGGTACGAAGACGTATCAGTACGACTCGTGCGCCGTTGCGAACGCCGCCAACAGGTTCGCCGCGCTCGTCCTCATCGGCAAGACATGGAGCAATAGCTGGCCGATCTGGTGATTCCGTCATCCGATCGGTACGGACACCGGCACGAACTACCCCTGAACGCGGGGCGGGGCCGATCAGCGGCGCCCGCCCCGTTCTTCATCATCGAATGAAGACGGAATACGTCTCTCGCCGTCGACCATCCGCGTCCACCGTCTCGACCGCCAGCCGTATCCTGCCATCCCTTTGCACGTCCAGTCGGACGAAACCGCTCGCCCCGCCGGCGTGGTAGAGGGTGCCCTCACCGGCCGTCACGGGGGTCACGTGCCCCTCGATGCCGGTTCCGCTCACCACCTGGTAGCGCGCGCCGACTCCATCGAGGATCTGAAGCGAGTGCTCGTGACCCGAGGCATAGACCAGGGGCGGTGCCTTCGCGAACGCGGCCGACAACTTCCCGATCATGTTCCGGTAGCGCGGGTTCGACACATCCTGATGGCTTGTTCCCAACTTCCTGGCCAGCGGATAGACGGTCCCGAGTACCGGCAGCGGAAGCCACAACCAGGGTTTGAGATCGGTCAGCGGGAAGACGTGCTGGCGCAGATTGAAGAAGCCGCCGTGCGTACCATGCGTGACCAGCGGGTGGTGGCCGACCACGATAACGGCCCGATCTCCCGCAGCAAGCAGGTGCCGTAGCGAATCCAGGGCTTCCGCCTCGGTACGTGTCGGACAGCCCGACAGGGAATCGGGAGGATAGCGCGCCTGGTGCAACCACCACTCCGTGTCGATCGCGATGACACGGACTCGCTCCCCGATGTCCGCACTCACCGGCCCGGGGCAGCCGTTGCCGGGCAGGAAGCGCACTCGTCCCCATCCGAGCCGTTCGCCGAAGCGCTCCTCCTCGATCACACGCGCCCGACCGTCGCTACCCGAACCGTTCCAGTCATGGTTGCCGGGCACGAGAATGCCTGCTGCGCCACTCTCGAGGACGGCATTGATCTGCGCTCCGATTCGCCGCTCGGCCTCCATCCGACCGGGTTCGTCCCTTGAAGGCATGCCCCCCGGATAGATGTTGTCGCCCAGAAACACGACGGTCGCCAGCGACTCTTCGGCGAACACATCCTCGACCAACGCCCGGAGCACCGGCTCGCCCGCGGGATCGGGTGCCCCGGCATCGCCGATCAGGTAGATCGACGACACAATTCCACGAGCGACTTCCGCACGCGGCACTGGCTGCGGCGTTGTCGATGCACACGCCGCCATCGCCGTGACCATGAGAACGCCGCGGAACGCAAGCGACAGCGGCCGACCTGCGCCGATCAGCGGCACGCGCCCACCGCTCTGCTCCGGGAGGCGGAAATCAAGGGCATCGGCCAGCGGAGCGCGACATGACGGGCTCTGCTGCCCTGGCTGGGTCCGCTGCACGCGCATTCGTCGTCTCGAGCCGGCCCCATCTCACGCCACCGGGTCGTCACACCACGAGCTCTTCGCCCTGGAACTCGAGGAATCGACTGACCACGCGCGGATCCAGGTGCGTGCCCGCGTGGTCGCGCAGATGACTGGCCACCTGATCCGCCGGCCACGCTTCACGGTACGGACGGGGTGTGCGCAGTGCATCCCACACGTCCACCACCGCGAAGATTCGCGCCGTCAACGGAATCGAGTCGCCGCGCAAGCCGTATGGATAGCCGCTGCCGTCCCACCACTCGTGATGGAACAGCGGGATGTCGAGCGCGGGGCGGAGAAACGGAATCGGTGACAGCAGCCGGTACGCGTGGACCGGGTGCTCACGCATCACCTGCCACTCGGCATCATCGAGCGGGCCCGGCTTCAGCAGAATGCTGTCCGGAATCGCCATCTTGCCGATGTCGTGCAACAACGCGCCCCGGCGGACGTGCACCATCTCGACATCAGCGACACCCATCCGCTCCGCAAGCTCCAATGTCTGCTTCGTCACTCGCTCCGAGTGCCCGCGTGTTTCCATGTCGCGCAGCTCGAGCGCGCGTGCCCAGCCCTCGAGCGTCAGGTCGTACGCTCGAGCCAGTTCGGCATTCGTTCGCTGAAGGTCAGTGAACATCGAAGCACTGTCGATCGCGATCGCCGCCTGCCCCGCCAGCGCCTCGAGGAATTCGACTCTGTCATCCGCCAGCTCGACCTTCGAGCGGTGGAACACCTCGAGAATACCCAGGACGGCGCCCTTCGCCATCAACGGAAACGCCGCGTGAAAGCGGATCGACTCCCTCCGCACGAAGTCCGCTCTTGCGAACGCCGGAGCCTCAGGATCCACCGTGATCACGTGCCGTCGTTCACGAACCGCACGGCCCACCCCGCCATTGCTCACGCTGACTCGGGTCTTCGCAATCACATCCGACCGAAAACCGCGGCTCGCCGAATGCTGAAGCATCCCGCTCACGCCGTCCATTTGCAGCACCGCCGCGGCATCGAGGCCGGTCTCGCTGATTACATGGTCGAGGATGACACCGAGCGTCACTCGCAGATCCGGGCTCCCGGCTATGGCGAGGTCGATCGTACGCAACGCGTCCATTCGTCGCAGCTGCTCACCGATCCGCCGGCTGGCCGACTCGGCCGTGGCTCTCGCCTGCTGCGCTTCCCGGAACAGGCGCGCATTGTCATACGCCAGCGCCGCACGTCCGGCCAGGTCCGTCACTCGCGACACATCCGATTCGCCGTACACGCGACCCGAATCGCCGTATGCCACCATCATGGCGCCGATCGCTCGCCGTCGCGCCACGAGCGGCGTCACGATGACCGACCGCGTCCCGAGGCGCTGCATCAGATCGAACTGCACGCCGTCCGCCGCATACGCCAACAGACGCTCCGGCGTCAGTGCATTGATCAGTTTCGGTCGACCCGTGCGCACGGCTTCCCGGACCGGGTGCATCGCGGATACTGCGACCGGATCCGCCTGGAGTCGGTCCACTGCCTCCTTCTTCGGTTGATCCCGATGCTGCACTTCGCGACGCACGAGCGTGCCATCCGGCTCGAGCAGATAGATCGCGACCCAGTCGGCGAACTCGCGCACCGCGAGTCCCGCCGTCGTCGTGATCACGCCCGTCGGCTCGAGCGTGGCCGACAATGACTCCATCGACTCCGAGAGGAACCTCGCCCAGGATGCTGCCATCTCGGCTTCCATCCGCACCGCATGCTCGCGGATGAGAAGCTCCGCCCTGGCCCGGTCCTGTCGTTTCAATTCGGTCAGATCGTGAAGCACGAACGAATAGCCCAGCAGCCCACCACGATCGTCACGAAGCGCCGCCGTGCTCACCCGGGCCCACACCGCGGTAGCATCCGCCCTCCTGCACCAACCCGTCCGTTCCACCTGCCCGCTGTCCGGAACGTCGCTCAAATCCCACTGATCACTCCATTCTGTGAAAAACTCGCGAACGTCCCGGCCCAGTGCCTTCGCAGCCGGATACCCGAGCGTCGACTCGGCTCCCGCATTCCATGTGGCTACCCGCCCGGACACGTCCACGGCGAAGATCGCGTGGTCGCGCACCTGATCCACCAGCAGGTCCTGCAATCGCTCTGTCCGTTGAAGCGCTCCCTCTATCCTGACGCGGCGCCGCAACTCGCGCTCCGTCACCATATACAGGAACGCGCCCGCGAATGCGACGTACAACCAGCCCTTCCATGTCTGGAACGTCGTCAGCCGGGCGGGATCATCGACCACAAGGGTGAGTGCTCGGTCGGACAACAGTATCCACAGCGCGCTGATTCCAGTGAACCAGCCCGCGATACGCAATGCGATGGGATCCCATTGCTTCATTACTGCACCGACCGGAATGCGAGAATCGTGTATGACGTGGCGCACGCGCCGAACCGCAGTCCTGGCCCTGCACGACGCATCGTCGGCAGCACGGCCCCGCACTGCTCGCTGAACCACTGACCGGTTACGTGAAATGAGCCGCAGCGCCCGACCTGACGGCAACGCGGCCGCTTCTCGGGATCACATCGGCCGCGTGACCCGTGCGGAATTGTCGGAACGGCTCAGCCGATCAGCAATGAGTTGACTCTCGACGTATCGTGATTCGAGCCGACCCGCCCGGCCTGTCACTGCTCCGCCTTCAGCCGGAACGCGACCTCGCCGTTCACGACATGGCCGTCATCCGACATCGTGCGCCACTCGAAACTGTACGCGCCCGATACCGCCATCGAGCCGACCGCCACGACGACATGTCGAGGGTCCCTCTCGTCGACTGTGATCCCCTCGAGCTTCCGGCTCTGCCCGGCCGGATCCTTCAGCCGGATCGTCATGACCTTCACTTCCGGAGCTTCCGAGAACCACAACTGTATCGATTCGGGAGCGGCCTCGAGCGTGGCACCCTCGGCCGGCTCCGATTTCAGCAGGCGCAGATGTCGCTCCGGACCCGCGACCGCCCCCGTCCTGACCGTCGCGGCGGCAGTAATGGCGAACAGGCCCAGAAGTATGATCATCCGGCGAGAAACGGTCATGGATCGTCCCGGTGATTGCGTGTTCATCGAGTCGGTGGTGCTGCCCCTTCGAGTGGAAACCCCGGCGTTCCCGAGAGGGTTCCCGCGGAGACAATGCTGTTGGGGTACGTCCCGCACGCGCCACCGTGCGCTCCTCAGGATCCCGCCCGGGCAACTCATCGGCCACAGACACGGAGTCTCCGCACGAACCGCCATCAACCCGCCGCCTCTCGAACCGGCACATGCTGCGCCAGCCAGGACCTCCGGGCGACCTGTGGGATCGAAGAAGCCGCACGAGCCCGATCGTGATCGACAACGTCGCAGCGCCCTCGCACTTCGGTTGTCATGTTGGAAGTCAGGGGCGTCGTACCGGTTGTCCGGATCGAGAATGTGCGGAGCGCGGGTCTGGATGTGTCGGCAGTCCCTGGGAGCCTGTGCCTTTCCTGCCGCACGCGCACGCGATCTCGTCGAACTGCCGATCGACGGTGCATCCGGGCGCAAATTCTGTCTGCCGGGAAACAGTCCGCCTCTGTCGGATGGCGGAATGGGCCGGCTGGGGATCGAACCCACGACCTTGGGCTTGAAAGGCCACGCCAGAGCGTCGGACCGACGCTGATTCTCTCGAAAAATCAACAACTTACGGCATCGGAGCGCTGGTGGGCGCTGGCTGGCGCCGGTGGGGTTTGGTACTTCGTTTGGTACTTGGATTCCCGCCTTCACGTGCATCGTCACCCACTCCGCGACGCATCACAACGCGGCTTTCACGCGCTGTCCAGCGCACCGACCCACGCGACGATCCGATCGCGCTGTGCCGAGGAAACCGGTAGCGATGCGATGCGTTCCATTAGTGTAGCAGGCTCGATCATCTGCTCGACGAGCAGGACGCGAACGAACTCACGGTCCTTTTCTCGAAAGGCGACCAGCTTGCTCGCTGCGAGGTCGTGTCCTTCAATGCAATAACCGGTACTCTCCCGCGCTCCTCGTCCAGAAACAGGCACAGTTCGTAGCTGCCAATCGGGCGGCAGGGTGGCAGATTCGATGGCGACACCGTGAACGTAGAATCCGTGCGTCCGGTGAAACTGTGATAGCTCCCCGAGCGCGCCATCGATCCGGTCGACTCGTTCCGGGTGGTTGCACGGCGCGATGTCCGCCTCCGCTGACTGGCGAAGCACCTCCGGTGCATCGGGGAATTGCCCGAGAATCGACTGCGATCCGAACACCCACACCTCGGTGTCGCCGGCCACATCACACGCGGCGCGAATGGCGTGCTCGAGCTCGCTGCGCGTCACGCCACCTCTCGAAACACCAAGGCTCGATCCTCGGGTGTGAGGACATCAACAAACGGTAGTGAATGCCTCAGACGATCCGCTCGTTCGGATTCCTCGACGAGCAAGGCTTCAACCTGCCGCGCAGAGAGGGTCGTGAGCACGCTTCGCCATTCCTCGAGTTCGCGTCTCGAAGGCTCCGGCCCTTCCCGCTCGCGCTCGTCGATCCACTCGACCGCCCTGTCGATGATCGAGGGGTCCTGCGCGATGCGCTTTGCGATGTGCGCCGCCAACCGCCTGGCGCGATCGTCAAGATCCCGGTGCGACCGTAGTGGACCACCGCCACCCTTCTGCCAGGCGAACGGGAGCCAGCCCCAGACAAGATTGACCGGTGTCTCGCGTTCCCCGACGAGCTCGCGCTCGGCTTCTGTGTACGCGCGAACGACGAAATGAACAGCCAGATCCGGTTCGGCTTTTCGGAGGCGTTTCTCGAGGACATGAACCGCCCGGTCCACCTTCGTGGCTGACGCCAGCACTCCGACTTCTGCCGTGCCGGTCGAGGAACCGGCCATCACCCAGACGGCCCGTACGTCCGGTGTTGATTCGCCCGCAACGTCACGGACGGTTGTTACCACGCGATCGAACAGCGCCCGCTCCTCTCGGAACAAGCGTCGGATCACAGGCGTCAGTGGGTGGTTTTCACGCAATGCGACGATGCCAGAACGGCCGCTCTGCTGTACGTTGACGATCCCGGCGAGCGCAAGACGATCGAGGAGCGCACGCACTCCGCGGGGATTCAGTCGCGCCTCACGCGCGACAGCGGCCCGGCCGAGGCCGGCTCTTCGGCTGGCCAGGACGCGTAGCACGCGAACGTTCCCCTCGGCTCCGAGAAGCTCATTGAGCGGCGTTCGCAAGGGATCTTGGGATTGCGCAGGTGGACGCATTATTATACCGTATGCGGTATTATAGTACCCTGCGGGCGAATGTCAAGACGGCGCTCCGACGCGTACGTCGAGTACCCCTCGGCGGCGAACGGCCCAGCCACCGGCCCAGGGCTGAATACCCGAGTCCACCGGTACCCTTGGCGCCCGGGCGCGACCGCGCCGTCCAACTGGTCGAGAACGCCTGATGACCCGACCGAAGGACACCATCCTGCAGGATCTCGCGCGCGAGAAGGAGCACCTGGCGCAGCTCGCGCGCGCGCACGCAGATAGTGGTTGCGCGCATCGAGTACCTCCGGGCGGAACTCGCCGCGATCCCGACGCCATCAGGCACCGCCAGGCTCGGCTCGTCGGCCACGATTCCCCGGACCCCGGCTGAGAAGGTCGGGCTCTTCCGCTCGCTGTTTCGCGGCCGCCCCGATGTCTTTCCGACAAGATTCGTGGCGCGGCGCACGGGCAAACCGGGTTACGCTCCCGCCTGCGCCAACAGGTTCGAACCGGGTCTCTGCGGTCTCAGGACTGGTGGCAAGTGCGGCGACTGCTCGAACCAGGCCTTCTATCCGGTTAGACGATGCCATGGTGCTCGACCACCTGCGTGGCAGACATGTCATGGGCGTCTACCCGTTGCTCGAGGATGAGACATGCTGGTTTCTTGCGGTGGACTTCGATGGAGCCGGATGGAAGGAAGACGTTGCGGCCTTCGTCGAGACGTGCAGGATTGCTGGCGCCAACCCCGGCATCGAACGGTCCCGGTCAGGGAACGGTGCCCATGCCTGGTTCTTCTTCGCTGCACCTGTTCTCGCAAGAACAGCACGCGACATGGGTTGTTACCTGATCACCGAGACAATGAGCCGCTGGCACGAGCTGCGCATGTCGTCGTACGATCGGCTGTTCCCGAATCAGGATACCATGCCACGCGGAGGCTTCGGCAACCTCATCGCACTGCCCCTTCAACGAGAGCCCCGAGAGCACGGCAACACCGTCTTCGTGGATGAACAGCTCGTGCCGTTCGCGGATCAATGGACGTTTCTTGCGTCGTTGAATCGAATCGATAATTACACAATCGAGGCCATCGCCGGCGAGGCGACGCGCACGGGAAGGGTGGTTGGCCTTCGTTCGGTTGACACGGATGATGCGAACGATACCGCACCCTGGACACGAACGCCGAGCGGTACGATACCGATCACTGAAGGGATGGCGAGTGTCCCACGAATCGTGAATGCTGTACTGGCGCAACGGCTGTTTGTCGCGAAGGGGGGCCTCCCGGCACCGCTGCTCAACCAGTTGAAGCGGCTTGCCGCCTTTCAGAATCCGGAGTTCTACAACAAGCAGCAGATGCGTCTGTCGACGGCAGCGACACCGCGCGTGATCGCTTGTGCGGAGGAACTCCCCCAGCACATTGCGCTGCCACGTGGCTGCAGGTCTGCGGTCGAGGAAACGCTCCGTGTCCACGGCACATCGCTCGTGGTGGACGATGAGCGACAGCATGGCGAGACGCTCGATCTCGTATTCCACGGCGATCTGACGGACACTCAGCAGCACGCGGTACGTGCCCTCCTCGCGCACGAGACGGGTTTGTTCGTCGGCCCTCCCGGGATTGGCAAGACGGTACTGGGTACCTGCCTGATCGCGAAGCGCGCACGGAATACACTCATCCTCGTTCACAGGAAGTCGCTCCTCGACCAGTGGGTCGCGCAACTGGCGATGTTCCTCGGCGTCGATCAGCGCAGCATCGGTCAGATCGGTGGCGGCAAGCGCCGACCCAACGGCACTCTCGACGTGGCCATGATTCAGAGCCTTGTCCGCAAGGGAGCGGTTGACGATCGGGTTGCCGGCTACGGGCATGTGATCGTCGATGAGTGCCACCATCTTCCAGCCGTATCATTCGAGCGCGTGCTGTCGGAGGTCAGAGCACGCTACGTTGTTGGATTGACTGCCACGCCGCGGCGTCGGGATGGACACCACCCGATCACCGAGATGCACCTTGGTCCTGTTCGCTTCCGGGTCGATACCAGGCATGATGCTGCTCGCGCGCCATTCGACCACAGACTCATTGTGCGCGAGACGACGTTTCGGCAGCCTCGGGAATCCCACGACAGCGGAATTCAGGAACTGTACCGTGACCTTGCGAACGATGGCGCACGGAACGACCGCATCCTCGATGACGTGATCGCAACGGTTCACGAGGGCCGTTCACCTCTCCTGCTCACCGAGCGGAAGGATCACCTCGAATTCCGACGCAGCGTCTCCGGCGATTCGTGAAGCACATCGTGGTGCTCCAAGGTGGGATGTCAGCGAAGCAACGGCGGAGCGCGCTGCATCGGCTGGCAGAGATTCCGGAGGCCGAGGAACGCCTGATACTCGCGACCGGACGCTACATTGGCGAGGGCTTCGATGATGCCCGGTTGGACACACTGTTCCTTGCGCTGCCCATCTCGTGGAAGGGAACGCTGATCCAGTACAGCGGCAGGCTTCACCGACACCACACGGGCAAGCGCGAAGTCCGCCTCTATGACTACGTGGATCGCGACGTTCCGATGCTGCTTCGCATGTTCGAGAAGCGGCTTCGAACCTGGCGCGCGATCGGCTATGCGCGCGGCGAAGCACCGCTCGGATTCGCGGAACCACCGCGCGAGCTGACGATCGAGTACGACGACGCGGAGCTTCGGCATTTCGCGGAGCTCGAGGGATGACACGTCGGCCAGCCTCGAGCGACCGATGGCCACCGAGCAGATCACGCCTCCGAGATCTCATCGAAGCGGCCCTTGTCGATGCGTATGGTGAAGAGGAGCAGCGAACAGGCTTGTACACCATGCTCGAGGAGCATCTCGCGGTGCCATTCGACACCGAGATTCTCGGAATTCGCATTGCGGTCAAGGGAATCGAGCTCACCGACGATGGGCAGATCGTTGCGGTCTGCGCGCGCGGTCGCTTGCGCCAGCGAATCTCGATCCTCGATCTGCCATTGCCGCGGCCCGTGCCTGACGGCGCCGAGTGGATCGAGGCGTACCGAGCGTGGGTGCGTGCCCGATGAGGCACGGCCATGGCGGCGCGGCGTCGCGCTCGGTACCGCGGCTTCGTCACCAGCATCACTCACCTGCTGATGCCACGCCAGTGATGCAAATCCCGGGTGGCCGCCATGTTGATCGCGCGTACGGGGTATCGAGCCCTCAGCGGTCATAAGACCATGAAGCCGGTGGTCACGTCGAGTTGGACGGGAAAGGAAGGGGGTGCATCGACCGAATCTGAGGCTGCGGCGGAACGACGCACCAAGCTGCCAGCGAAGCACCTACATGATGGGTACTTCGTTTGTCACTCGGCGAGCAACGAGACCTTGAACTGACCGATCCGACCGCGCCGTAAGTCCTTGATACCGCAACGGTCGCGTTGAAATGGGCCGGGTGGGGATCGAACCCACGACCTTGGGCTTAAAAGGCCCCTGCTCTGCCGCTGAGCTACCGGCCCGCGCAAAGGTAGCGCAGACAGGCGCCGACGATCAATGATCGGCGACGCTCCGGCCGGCATCCGCGATTTGACGGACCCTGCATGCGGTCCCACCTCCCGTCTGCGCCTCGTCACAGGACGGAGGTCACAATGACGGCGATGGACAGTGCCGCGAGCACCGGCACTGGCCGGCCGTATGAAACGCGTCGGCCAGTCGTCTGCTCGATGACCGGATCCAGGATCTCCGCTTCGCCGTTCGCGGCGTGCGGCGTCACGCGACCTTTCACCGTCACCGCCGGCACCACATTGGCCATTGGCCTCGGAACGCTCTCGTCGATCCTGGCCGACGCCGAACCGGCACGGTTCCGCCAGCCGCATGTCCTCGACGGTGATCGACTGGTGTCGATCCGGGAGCTTCGCAGCAACGCCGCCTTCGAATCGATGGAAGGCGTCCTGCCATATACCCGCCACGAGGATTACGAGCAGGCGAAGTGTTCGGTGGCCCGGGCAGCGGCCCCATGGAAGGCATGCCCGGCGGACGCTGCCGGGTCAGTCCGGAAGGCCGTCCTTCAGACCGGGCCGCCCCCGCAACGCCATGTTGTAGCCGATGAGGGCACCGACCACTGCGGCCACGATCATGACGAGCACGAAACCGGCCGTGAGGACCGCGCCGAGGCCGGTGCCGTATGCCCAGCCGACGCGCGACGCGAGGCCGTTGATCGCCACGGCCACGACCAGCGAAACGAGCCCGATCCCGATGCCGTGGAGTACAGGCGCGCGGCGGACACGGAATCCCGTGAAGAAACCGCCCGCCCCGAAACCGACGATCTGCGC
>Ga0055448_10000211_pt1 | contig 14058 bp, 14 predicted proteins | sample China_Galinas_PW_4_FD_57744 | JGI IMG/M metagenome (GOLD analysis project Ga0055448, IMG submission 57744) | Wetland microbial communities from San Francisco Bay, California, USA, that impact long-term carbon sequestration - China_Galinas_PWA_D2 | ecosystem: Environmental > Aquatic > Marine >... | reverse complement strand
CTAACAGCGGGACGACCAGTATTCTCTTGATAGGAAAGGTGAACCCCTCAAAACGCTCGTCCTTGGCAACGTCGCAGATGGTTATAGGCTCTTTCCGTTTGTAAACCTCGCCCATCAGTCCGTGGGCCGCGCTTAGCGCCATCATCGATGCGCTCTTGGCGTCTTCACCAAGAGATACCTCCGGAAGGAAGAACGGAACGTTCTCTGGCACTTCATCTTCCTTGGTGGTCACGATGCAGGACGTCTTAGGCACCCTCGACGGTGTCTCGGCAAGCAGCAGGATGGAGACGTTCCTTGACGGGCATATCTTCATCGCTTCGTCGGCCAGCACCCGGCACACCTTGTCGGAGTCGAGCCCGACGCCGAGTCGAGAGGTCAACTGCCAGAGGAGGGACATCTCCTCGTAGTTCCTCGCGACCTCGCCGGAGAGGCTGTCTATCTCGTACCCCATGCTGAGGATTTCCGTCAGATTCTGTTCGATGAAGTCCAGTGCCGCGCCGGGCGATCTCCCCGAGGACGGAACGGAGATGTATCCGATGGAGTTGTCCTTTATGCGCAGTTCCCTGCGTTCGGACTTGGCTCGGGGCGACTTCTCGGGGTGCTTGAAAATGACTTTGCGTTGCTCGTCCAGTATGGATACCGGGATGTCGAGCACCTCGGAGTACTGCCGAATCAGGGCGTGGAGGCTGTCGGGCTGGATATAATCGAATATGTCAGACACTCTGACTCCTCCTCGGCCGCAGACATTACGACCGCCTATTTAGCGTTGAGTAACTCCCTTGTCTTGGCAACCACTTCTTTCGGGCTGAATGGCTTGTTCATGAATTCATCGGCACCTGCCGCAACGCCCTTTTCCCGGTCCAGGTCCTGGCCCTTCCCGGTCAGAATGACGACATGTATGTCTCTGGTGGCCTCGTCGCCCTTGATGGCGGAGCAGACCTCGAACCCAGTCATCTTCGGCATATTGATGTCGAGGTACATCACCTTTGGCTTCAGCTCCCGTGCCTTGCGGAGCCCCTCCTCTCCGTCTGAGGCCACCTCGACATCGAAACCCTGCTTTTTTAATACGAATTGGAGGGCGCGCTGTATGAAAGGTTCGTCATCGACTATAAGGACGTCCATAAGTATTTTTACCATAGGTATTATTTGTAGTCAAACTTAAAGTTACTTAGAATAGTTGTAGCGTAAATACTCTGGTTTTAATATAATTAGATAAACGGCCATGGAGAAGAAGGGGAAGGTAAAGATAACGTCCAAGCTCAGCAAGGAGCTTAGCACCGGCTTCGAGATGGACGGGGTCAAGTATATCGTCATGACCGAGGACACGAAGCCCTTTATCACGACGCAGGTGTACGGAGGGGGCCAGGTCCTGAAATCCTCAAAGACTGACTACACCGCCATGCTGAAGGCGAAGGACCTCGATGACAAGGTGAAGCGCCTCATGGAAAAACAGCACCAGGAGGCCATAAACAAGATAAAATCGACCGAGAAGGCCGGGACCATGGTCAAGGCCGAGGCTATCGGTGCCGAGGTCGTAGCCGAGGTTGAAGAAGCGCCTGCCGAACAGCTCGAGCCCGCTCGAAGAAGGGTTAAATCTGCCAAAGGGTACATGGAGGACGTCAAGATACTCTTTGCACGTAAGAACTACAGAGGCGCGATCGCACTGTTGGATGAGGCGCTTCATTTTCATCCGAAAGATGCCTTCCTGCAGTCCTATCGCGGCTGTCTCGATGCCGTGGTCGATAAAAACTATAAGTCGGGTATTAAGATGTGCAAATCGGCGTTGGATGCGCTGAAGAAGGACCTTCCTTTCGGGCAGGAGTTCTATTTGCCTACCCTGTACCTCAACCTCGGCCGAGCTCACCTGGCTGCGGCCGAGAAGTCGAAGGCCGTAAAGGCTTTTTCCGAGGGGCTGAAGCTCGACCCAGGAAACAAGGACCTCACGTGGGAGGTAAGGAAGCTCGGCGAGAGGAAGTCGCCGCCGATAGCTTTCCTAAGCAGGTCCAACCCCATCAATAAATACATAGGCATGGCTCTTCACAAGATGAAGAAATGACCGGGTGCTCCTGCCGAAGTAATGCTATGTTGTACGGCCCGCTATCATTCTTTAGGTACCTGCAGGAAATATCGATAACTACATGAAAACACGTCTGCGCGACAACACCCTCGTAGTGTTATTCGTAATCGCCACGTTTGTCTTGGCACTCAACAAGATTGTGGCTTACGATGCTTGGCTTCACCTCTCTTTGGGTCGTTTGATATGGGAGCTAAAGGGTCTGCCCCAGACGGAGCCGTTCACTTATCCGCTATATGGTCATCCTTTTTCCTACAACTCGTGGCTTTTTGGCTTGCTGGTCTATGCAATATATCAGAACTTCGGTTCCATTGGACTGGTTCTTCTGAAGGCGCTTGTAGTGACTACCGCGTTTTATGTTTTGTTCGCTGATGCGCTAAGGCCCTACAAAAACTATGCGCTCACCGCGCTTGTGATGACGGCGGGCATATTCCTTTCTCACATGCGGTTTGTCCTGAGGCCTGATATATTTTTCATGTTCTATCTTGGATTTAGCATCTTCAGCCTTAACGCATTTATGTACGAGGACAAGAAATATATCTATGCGCTTCCCCTGACCCACCTGCTTTGGGCTAACATGCATGCGAGCATTATCGTAATGTTCGGGCCGTTTTTGTCGTTTATTGTCGGTAGTTATGTCCAGAAGTTCTTGCATAGAAAGGGGATCGGTGAGGCGGTTTATCTTTCTGCAAAACAGATTAGAACTGTGACGTTCGTGTTTATCGCATCTTTTATTGCTAGCTGTATTACGCCATTTATGTCTCTTCACCAGTACATTTATGGTCCTAAATACGAAACTTCCGCTTGGCACACGCATCACATTGTTGAAAACCTTTATCCCGAGCAGGTACTGATAGGAATGCTCGGAGTTACTGTTATAGTGCTGATATCGTTCTTGCTGAACCGCAAGCGATTCAATTTCATCTACGCCATGTTGCTGGTGCCGTTTATTGTAGTTAGCTTCTACGGACACCGCTTCGTCTTTGTCATTGCAATTGTGGGATTCCCCATATTGGCAAGGAATTTATCCGGCTCTCTTGAAAGCAGGGGGGTAAGAACCGATAAGGTGACACTCGTGGCGATAATGGCGGCATGCCTAATGGTTTTTGGGACGGTTTCGGTGAAGGCTCATAATGACGCAAGGAAGTTCGGGTTTGGCTTTGATTATTCGGAGATGCCAAAGGGCGCAGTGGAGTACCTGGACGAAAATGGAATATACGGGAGGGTGCTTAACCAGTATCGATTTGGGCAGTACATTACCTGGGACAGCTATCCGCGGAGGCCAGTGTTCATTGACGGCAGGGGGCATTTGCCCGTTGAGCTTCTTGACGATATGCTTTACTTCAGGACCAGAAAAGGCATTCTTGGTGATCTCTACAAAACTTATGGATTCGATTATATCGTAACCGAGTATCTGATCGGGCAAATGAGCCCATTTATTCCAACCACCGATGAACAGTGGGCTCTCGTGTATTGGGACAACGTGTCTCTTGTGTATTTAAAGCGAGGGGACAAGTATAAAGACATTATAGAGAGGGATGAATACAAGACCGTCCAGCCCGAGGTTTCTCCAATAAGGATTCTCGATAGGGCTGATGAGACCGCGTATCTCGATGACCTTATGGGAGAACTCAAGCGAAATATCGAGGATACTGGCTCTGCGAGGGCACGTGTTTTAATGGGGTATGCACTCCTAGCTAAGGGTTCAGTTGATAAGGCTAAGGAGTCCCTCGAAGCTGCCGTACGGCTATCACCAGCGAATGCTGAAGCGCAATTTGGGATCGGCCTGGCGTATGAAAGACTCGGAGATGAGAAGTCTGCAAAGAAGCATTTAAAGCTGGCAAAAGAGTACGCGAAGTATCCGTACTTGAAAAATCTCGCAGATAGCAAGGCAAAATCCTTACTAAGTGACTGATTTTGTGAAACGATGACAATTGCGCTTATTGGCCTGCCAGCCAAATTGACGGCACTTAATTTATTGAAATTATGATAATCATCATGGCGAGTGTGGACGCCACGAAATATAATTCAGAAAGAAAGTCGGGCCGATTATTATAGTTAACGTTATCAAAAAGCCAGTTAACTGCCTGATTTATCTAATGGTTATTGCGTATGGGCGTATCGAGCAGGGTCCTGTCTGATATTGGACACTGCACAAGAAATAAACTTTGAATTTTAGTCTCTTAGGGGCTTGACAATGGGGCAAAATAGGTTATGCTTATCATAAGGGAGATGGCGCGGGGCATGTTATTAACATGGCTCGGCATTTAACCGCTTAAACAATATCAAGGAGGAAATGAGATGAAAGGTTCAAAAACTTTTATGCAGAAGGTGAGAGAGCAGAAGGGGCAGACTACCATTGAGTATGTGCTGGTTGTCATTCTGATAGCACTGGTTCTGGTTTTCGCTTTCAGGGATCCTGCACAGAATGCCGTTGGCAACGCCGCGAACAAGATTGCTAGTGCGATAGACAGCGCCGGCGTGGGAAACACTCCATAGCCCGAAGGGCTACGTAATTTAAGCTTTTAAGTTGAGTAGCAAATTAGCTGGAATCCGGACAACAGTCATTCGGACTCGAGTTATGCTCAGTTGACTGCTTGTATCGGTTCCGGCGGCAAGAGGAAAATGGGGTGTGCTAACGTATGAACAAAAAAGGGCAGACAACAATAGAGTATGCGTTGGTGGCGGTGATAATTGTCCTTGGACTCATCCTGGCGTTTCAGCATGCAAGGGTTGATAACGCCATAGGCAATCAAGCCAGCCATGTTCAGAATAGCCTGCTCGTGGATGAATGAGGGGAAGAGGAGCCATGGGTGATAGGAAAACGATGAGCCGAAAGAAGATGGCGGGGCAGACGGTTATCGAGACAGTGCTCATGCTCCTGTTCCTGTTGATGATATTCTTTCTCATCGCAGAATTCGCCCGAGCATGGTATCTGAAAAACTCGCTGAACAATGCGGTTCGGGTTGCTGTAAGGGCAGCCATAGTCGATAGCGACCTTGCCTTGGTTAGCGATGACCCCTGCCCGTCGGGAAACGCGATTGCGAATATTGTTTGCGGCTCTCCGGGGATAGCCAATACTTCGGCAACGGTCGTTTCCGTTCAATCTACGGACAATGACAGCAGCGGAGACATAACGTCCGGGGATACTATTACAGTGACCGCAGAAGCGGACTTCGTTGCGTTGATCCCGTTTATAGAGAATCTTTTGCCGAAAAAGGCCGCTTCCGAAGCCACTATGCGGCACGAGTAAACGGGCAGGATGAGACGTCACAGAGTAAGAGAGAGATAAAGGAGGGATATCATGGCTGCTAAACCAAGGGCGGTTATTGTTGTGGCTATCCTGGCGATTGCCATAGCATTGATTGCCGCAGTATCGCTATACAACTACCTGAAAGGCAAGGAAGCGGAGGTCCAGCAAGCACGCGAATCCGCTGTCGCCACTTCGCAAGTAGTCGTTGCCGCGAGGCAAATTCCAATAGGGACTACAATCGAAAGCTCAGAGGTGAGCTTGGCATCCTGGCCTTCGGCAAATTTACCTCAGGGAGCCTTTACATCAGAGGCGGAGGTCGAAGGAAGGGTCGCGCTTCAGACCCTCTATCCGGGTGATGCCGTGACAGAGGTGAGACTAAGGCCCCTCGAAGGACCGCCGGGCATTATGACATATAAAATACCCGAAGGCCACAGGGCGATGACAGTTTCGGTCAATCAGGTATCCGGCGTCGCGGGATTCATAACCCCCGGCAGTACGGTGGACGTGGTCTTTACAACCACATCTGGGAGAAAGACCCCGCTTAGTAAGATCATATTTCAGAACGTACCTGTTCTCGCGACCGGACAGATAATAGAGACGAAAGAAGGCAATCCGGTAATAGTTCCTACCGTGACGCTTGACGTAAACCCGACGGATGCCGAGAAGCTTGCGGCCGCAGCGTCGGAAGGCCAACTCAGGCTTCTCCTCAGAAGGACGGGAGACGTTGAAACTGCAGCGACCGGGGGAGCGACCGTAAGGTCGGTTCTGAGTGGCACCAGCACGCGCGTCCACAAAGTGGCCAGGAAATCAGGGGCTACCAAGCAGATGAAACCGGTTGCCAGAACCACGAGCACGTCAACTGCCGTCGAGGTATGGCGTGACGGAACCAAGAGCGTCGAGACATTCAATGTCAAAGAGGAGGCGGCGAAATGAAAAAGGCATTATTGATTTCAATTGTTTTTCTTCTGCTTTTTTCGACTTATGCCTTGGCCGCCATACCGGTTGAGGTGACGGTTGGAAAAGGTACTATAGTCACTTTAAAACAGGAAGCCAAAAGGGTGTCGATATCTGATCCTAGCTTGGCGGACCTCATTCTCATGTCACCTACCGAGATTCTGTTAAATGGTAGGAAAGTCGGCTCGACGAGCTTGATCACATGGGACGACGAGGGGAATCGGACGTTCTTTGACGTCATCGTCTTAGGAGACATTGAAGCCCTGAGACAGCAGGTCAAAGCATTGGCCCCCGACTCGGACGTACAGGTGGATGTCGCGGCTGATTCCATAGTACTCAAAGGGAAAGTCAGAAGCGAAGACACCATAGCAAAGATAGACGCTATTGCGAAGCTTTATTCCGCAAAGGTGGTGAACTTTATCAGGGTCGCCGAACCTGAGCAGGTTATGCTTGAGGTGAAAGTCGCTCAGATAGACAGGACTAAACTCAAGGACCTTGGTGTAAGCGCCCTCGCAAAAGGCATAGGGGGTGATGATGCCGAGATAACCTTCCCGGGTGCTCTATCGGTTGGTCCGGACGGAGGCCTTGGCGGAAGCGCGGGCACAAACGTCACGCCTGACATAGAGGACTTCAACCTGAATACTCTGGTCCCGGAGATAGGTGTCTCTTATTTCCCGGCAGGTGTGTCACTTTTTCTTAGGGCTCTGGAATCGAAGAACCTTGCGAAGATACTCGCCTCGCCGAACCTCATAGTGAGAAGTGGTGAGAGCGGCACCTTCCATGTGGGAACGAGGGTTCCCGTCCAGCAGGTAACTGGTGTCGGTGCGAACCAGACTGTCTCGATAACGTTTGAAGATGTCGGCATCAGGCTTAACTTCTCACCCCAGGTCCTCGATAACGGCATAATCAGGCTCAAGATTGACCCTGCGGAGGTGAGCAATATAACCAGGTTCCTCGAGACGCAGAATATTATCGCGCCGATAATAGATACGAGAACTGTCACCACATCCGTGGACTTGAAGGACGGAGAGAGCCTCATCCTTGCCGGACTTCTGAGCGAAGAGATGAAGAAGAACATTAAGAAACTACCGATCCTGGGTGACATACCGATTTTAGGCGCTCTCTTTAGGAGCACATCCGATACTCTTGAGAAGAAGGAGTTGGCGTTCTTCATAACGCCGAAACTCATTAAGCCTCTGGCTCCGGGCGAAAAACCCGAACTGCCGGGTGAGGCGCCTTTGACTCCGCAGGAGGAAAGGGAATACCAGTGGGTTCCGCTGGGGCCGCCAACAAAATAAGATTGATGCGGTAAGGGAGCTGAATACCATAAACAAGGATGAGAACCTTAACAGGACATAAGGGAGAGCGAGGCGTAGCTACTATCCTCATAGTGGGTGTGCTTCTGGTATTTCTCATCTTCTTCCTGGTCTTAGCGATAGACTTCGCCTATATTTACGTGGTGAGAGGGCAGATGCAGAACGCCGCCGACGCGGGAGCCCTCGCCGGGGCGGATCTTCTGCGTTGCGCCAACGAGTATAGTAACGACGTGGCGCAGAGGCCTGCCAGGGAGTCTGCCTGGAAATTTGCATGTAAGAATGCTGCGGGAGGAGACCCTGTTTATCTGCAGGATGGACTGGGTTTGGACTGCGATGCGGATTTGACAGGCGTTGACCTAAACGATTCGAACGATGCCGGCGGGGACATTCTGCTCGGTAACTGGAACGGTACAACCTTTACAAGGGCGGATCCTGGTTCGGGGACGGGGTTCCCTGTTAACTCCATCAGGGTAGTTACGCGGCGTACGAAGGATAGCGCCGAGGCTACGGGTGGCCCCATTAGGCTCTTCTTCGGGCAACTTGTTAATTGGCCCACGATGGACGTGACTCGCTTGGCGACGGCTCAAGGGTGCATAAGGAACCTGTCTCCCATATCGGTTAACGAATACTGGATGGGTGACGGGCCCCTTGGCGGTGATTCGCCAGCGTGCGTCGATACAGGAAGAAGCCCTTACGGCAAGGATCACGTATACCCGAACAGCTTTGTGAGGCCGCCTTGCACTACGCCAAATGGGACACAGAATTGTTCATCTCCGACAGAAGGGAACATGAACAAGCTGAACGGACTGAAGGAATGTCCTCAGGGCAAAAACCCGGGCAATCCGGTTCCTAACATAAATCCCAACGGGCCGTTGCCGACAAACTGCACCGGGGCTGTGGAATGCGCGGGAAGGCCGCCGGGCAAGCCCAGGGCGGGGAGGGTATTCGCGATCGTCGGCGGGCATGCAAGTGGTAACTCGGCTGCCTATAATATCTATGGTCTGATAGACCTCGATTACAGGAATGACCGCTCTGACGACGTCGCCGACGATACGTGGTATAAGATGCCGGGATTCATCCCTGACGCCTCATCAAAAACGAGCCCCAACAGGGACGTAGTTGCTGGGTATATAAGGTCGGGCAGGTATCCGCACGTATTGCCGACATCTGTGAAGGAAATTTATCAGCCAGGATATACAACGGTGAGCGTATATTCCTCGGCTGAGCCGTACGCATCAACTTCCTACTATACAGGCGTTGGTGTACAAGGTAATGACGTTAGAGCCAATTTCTATGTTGGGGGTGACTACTCGGGTGGAAAATATGCGCCTGGGAAGAAGATTATCGTGGCTGTCTACGACGGCATAGTCGGCGGTAGCGGCAATCAGGCAAGGACTACAATAGTCGGCTTTGCGAGAGTCACAATATACGGATACGGTAAAAGTATCGAGTTGCAAGGCGGGGTTCCAATAGTGGATCCCACGAGTCAGCCCCAGTTGACGATGTACGGATATATTGAAGACGAGAACGACGCGTTGCATCGCGAAGTGGATGAACTGCCCGGCGTCGAGGGTTTTGGACAGCTCGTCGAATGAAATACATATTTAAGGGAGTAAAATGAGTCCTTCACAAGGGTATACTATTGTCATAATCGACAGCGATGCGGACTCCGTCAATAGTATTACCAAGTACATTAATAATCTTGGCGACCATGCCGAAGTCGCGGGCGTTGCCACGTCTTTCGAATCTGGCTTCGAGCTGATACACAAGAAGAAGCCCCGGGTCGTGATAATGGAGATAGACGATGATGTGGATGTCTCTCTGGCCCGCATTAAGACAGTGCTGGAGAGGTTTCCTCAGGTATCCATATTCGCAACCTCCGGTGACAAGTCCTCGGAAACAATACTTAAGATAATGAGGGCCGGAGCCGATGAGTATCTCCTGAGGCCCGTGAGTGAGACTGACCTCGACTCGGCCCTCCAGAAGCACGGCCGCCTCTGGATATCCAAGACGGCGCCAGAGGAGGAGACAGGCACAGTCATTACGCTGTTTAGCCCCAAGGGAGGCGTGGGCGTAACGACTCTGGCCATAAACCTTGCAACTCATATTCATGAGATCACTAAGCGTTCTACCCTTATCGTGGACCTAGATCTGAACGCCGGGGACGCTTCTACGTTCTTCAATATAAAACCGGCCTACACAATTAGCGATGTTACGGCCAACATGAGCAGGCTCGACAAGAGCTTTCTTAAGGGCGTGATCACCAGGCACGACTCGGGAGTGCACATCCTGGCGGAGCCGCAGAGGGTGGAAGAAGCCACCTCCATAGTGGGCGAGGATATCAAGAAGGTGATGGACCTCCTTGGAACCATGTTCGATTACATTATAATTGACACCGAAGCTTCGATAGACCAGCGGACCATTGCGGCCCTAGAACTCTCTGACCTGATACTCATGGTTTTCGTTATGAGCCTTCCGGGGATTAAGAACATGCAGCGTTATCTCCGGTATCTGGAGGACAAGGGCTTCGGAAAGGACAAGATACAGCTCGTGGTTAATAGGTATCTAAAGAAAGGCGACATAAAGATAGAGGATGCCGAGAAGGCCCTGAACCACGATATCTCGTGGGCGATACCAAATGATTTTGACTCGGCGATGTCGTGTCTTAACAAGGGACTACCGCTGAATATGTGCAGCCCAAAGTCCAAGGTGAACGGGGCCATAAAGAGCATTGCCGAGGCGATGATCAATCTCAAGAGCAAGGGAGAATAGCACATGGAAAAGGCAGGGTCGAAGTCGAAGCTCGATATGTATCAGGCTCTAAAAGTCAAGATACACAAGAAGCTCCTGGACAAAATAGACCTTTCGAATATTGACCTCGTTGAGGCGGACAAATTCAGGTACGACGTCGGCCGTATCGTCGAGGCTCTAATAGCCGAGGAAGAGGTCCCCCTCAGCCAGTCAGAGAAGGCGAGTCTCGTCACAGATATCCAGCATGAGACTTTCGGTCTAGGTCCTCTTGAGATGTTGCTCGCTGACCCGGACACATCGGATATCCTGGTCAACAGGTACAACCAGATATATATAGAGAAGTTTGGCAAGCTCAGCAGAGTCGACCTGACCTTTCGAGACGACGCCCATCTAATGCAGATCATTGACAGGATAGTCTCGAAAGTCGGCAGAAGGGTGGACGAGTCTTCGCCATACGTAGACGCGAGGCTCCCCGACGGCTCGAGGGTCAACGCCATAATACCGCCGCTGGCTCTTGACGGTCCCGCGCTTTCCATTAGGCGTTTCGGACTGACACCGCTGAAAATGTCGGATATAGTCGCTTTCGGTTCTATCAGCCCGGAGATAGATGCCATCCTGAGGGGATGCGTTAAGGCAAAGATGAACATACTTATCTCGGGCGGTACCGGCACGGGCAAGACCACGCTCCTGAATATACTTTCCGAGTACATACCGGCGGATGAAAGGATAGTGACCATAGAGGACTCGGCCGAACTACAGCTCAAGCAGGATCACGTTGTGAGGCTTGAGACCAGGCCCCCCAATATTGAGGGCAGGGGGGAGGTTACGCAGCGGGACCTCGTGCGTAACACTCTAAGGATGCGACCGGACAGAATAATACTCGGCGAGGTGAGGGGCGGCGAGGCCCTCGATATGCTCCAGGCAATGAATACCGGCCATGACGGCTCGCTATCTACTATCCACGCAAATACCACGAGGGACGCTCTGTCAAGGCTTGAGACGATGGTGCTAATGGCGGGAATGGATCTTCCGGAGCGGGCCATAAGGGAACAGGTCTCTTCGGCCATAGACGTGGTTCTACAGCTCGCAAGGCTCTCCGACGGTTCGAGGAAAGTTATCAGCATCTCTGAGATAACCGGCATGGAAGGTAATACGGTGGTCATGCAGGATATATTCTTCTTTGAACGGGAAGGCATAGGGCCTGACGGTAAGGTGCTCGGACACTTCAGGGCGTCTGGTGTGCGGCCTGTTTTTGCCAAAAAGCTAAAATTAATGGGCGTCGAACTGCCGCCAGACATTTTTGAGAGGAAATAATGCCGATACTCCAGATAGCCCTTTTATTTTTTATAGCGGTAATGCTCGCGGTGGCTACCATTTACATGTGGTATTCCGCAGTGCAGTCTTCGCCCAAGTACGAGCTGCGCAGGAGAATGCGAAGGCTTGCGCTGGATCTTGACAACAGAAGGTTCCCCGAGGAGCTCAGGTCGGAAATACTTTACGAAATGAGCCCTCTCGATAAGATACTGCTGAAAATATGGCCTTTCAATAAGCTCGATATCCTTATTGATAAGGCGGGTCTCAAGATAGATGTGAAAGTCGTGCTGCTACTCATTATCGTTGGCGCGGCAGTGGGCTTCGTCGTCGGAATGATTCCGCACAGGGGTTATCCTCTGGCCGTGGTAGTGGCTATAATCGGCGCGGGGGCTCCCCTTGTTTACTTGAAGGTTCGCAAGGACAGAAGAATAATCCGGTTTACGGAACAGTTTCCCGATGCCCTGGATATGATTTCGAGGTCGCTAAGGGCAGGGCATTCCTTTACCGCTGCCATGCAGCTTGTGGCAGCCGAGCTGCACGACCCGGTGGCCACTCTGTTTAAGACCGCATACGACGAGCAGGCCCTCGGCGTATCGACGAGGGAGGCGATTTCTCATATGACCGAGCGCGTCGAGAGCACCGACCTTAATTTCTTTGTCATGGCCATCAATATTCACAGGGAGATAGGCGGAAACCTCGGTGAGATACTAGACAGGCTTGCCAAGACCATCAGGGAGCGTCTTACCATTCGGAGGCAGGTCAGGGTCTTTACGGCTCAGGCCAGGCTCTCGGGCTATATACTTGCCGTCGTTCCGCTGTTCATGGCCGGTGTCTTTTATGTGTCGACGCCGGGGTATCTGGAAGAGCTTACCGAAGTCGCGATTGGCCGTTTTGCCATTGCGATTGCCCTTGCGGCTCAGGTAGCCGGGTTCTTGTTAATAAGAAGAATAATTAACATTCGGATATAATGTTAAAGGTTTCGAGATAGGAGATACGAGATGTCCCTGATAGTTATAACATCATTGATATTTCTCGGGACGGCCCTGTTGCTCTTCGTGATAATGCTTGCGTTTGTCCCACGGAAGACGGTAGTTGAGGAGAGGCTTGAGGGCTTTGCTCAGGATACCGGCGCGGAAACATATGTGGAACGAGCCCCATCGGGGTTTACCAGGTTCCTGTCGAGCCTCGGAGGAAGTGTGCCTCTTAACCCTCGTGACTTCGGTAAATACACGAAGGTCCTCTTGGCCGGAGGATTTCGAGGCGAGATGCTCCCGGTGTTTCTGGGAGCGAAGTTGCTTTTCATGGCGGCATTGCCAGCCATATATCTGATTTTCTACGGCTTGCCGACCGGACAGGAAAGGGCAAACCTCGTAATAGCTTCGGCCGCCTTCGCTATCCTTGGGTTTCTCATCCCAAGCTTCTGGCTTTCCAGAAGGGTAAAGAACAGGCAACTCAAGATATTCTACGACCTTCCCGATGTGCTGGACCTGATGACGGTCTGTGTGGAGGCAGGCCTCAGCATGGACGCTGCCATCCTGAGAATCGCAAGCGACAAGCAGTTCAGGGAAAGCCCTCTAGCCAAGGAGTTGAGGCTAATGACCCAGGAAGTACGGGCTGGTAAGCCTCGGGAAGACGCCCTCAGAGATCTCGGCGATCGCACTATGTTAGACGATGTAAAGTCGTTTGTCGCGATGTTGATTCAGACCGAAAAGTTGGGTACCAGCCTTGCCGAATCGTTGAGGATTCACTCCGATTCGCTCAGGACAATAAGACGGCAGAAGGCGGAGGAGGCGGCCGCGAAGACCGCGATAAAACTCCTCTTTCCCCTCGTGTTTCTCATAATGCCGGCGCTCTTTGTTGTGATGCTGATGCCGGCATTGTTGAGGCTTGTTAGAGTTTTTGGTGAATTATAACGAATAGAAGGAAGAAAGGAGGTGCTTTATGTACGCTACAAATATACTGCTGTTGGTCATCGCTGTTGAGCTCGCGATGATTTACGTTAGGGTGGGACAGAAGAAGAGTTGATGGTTTCCACCGTAAGTCGGTTCGAGTGAAGGCCTATAATCGCAGAAGCGGAAAGTATCTGGCCTCCGAAGTTGTGGCGGCTACAACTGTGTTCAAGAGGATGAAAGGTCTTCTGGGGAGGGATAGTCTTTCGGCGGGCGAGGCTCTATGGATCAAACCGTGCAAATCGGTCCATACGATCGGGATGCGATTCCCGATAGATCTCGTCTTTCTTGACCGCGACTTCAAGGTCGTCGGGCTTAAGGAGAATATCCCTCCCAACAGATTTTCCTCGTTTGTCTTCCGGGCGTCGGGTGTGCTGGAGCTGCCCGTGGGGACTATAGCCTGGTCGGAAACCGAATCCGGCGACGCAATAGACCTGTCATGACCAT
>Ga0055448_10000208_pt1 | contig 14143 bp, 6 predicted proteins | sample China_Galinas_PW_4_FD_57744 | JGI IMG/M metagenome (GOLD analysis project Ga0055448, IMG submission 57744) | Wetland microbial communities from San Francisco Bay, California, USA, that impact long-term carbon sequestration - China_Galinas_PWA_D2 | ecosystem: Environmental > Aquatic > Marine >... | reverse complement strand
TTCCGGGCCGCCGGTTCCTTGTCCACCCGGTGCGCCGGACCTACAATACGCGGTGCTTGCGATCCGTTTCCATTACAGGCCGGTTCGCTATCTGCTCACGCGATGGGCAGGCCGTGGTCGGGCATCCTTCCCGGTCTCGCCGGTCGGATGCGTGTCGCTCGACCAGGTCGAGCCGCCCGCATTGCCCGGTCCGGACTGGGTGAGGGTCGAAACCTCGCTGAGCGGCATTTGCGGCAGTGACCTGGCCGTGCTCACTGCGCACGATTCGTTCACGCTCGAGCCGTTCGGCGCGTTCCCGTTCACGTTCGGCCACGAGAACGTGGGTCGGATAGCCGAGTGCGGCACTGCCGTGACCGACTGGTCGGTCGGCGACCGCGTCGTAGTGAACCCCATGCTCGCCTGCCGGCAGCGTGGCCTGTCGCCAGAATGCGATGCGTGCCGCCGTGGCGAGTACGGGCTTTGTCGCAACACCATGGACGGCGCCGCCGGCGGAGGCCCCATGATCGGCTACTGCCCGGGCACCGGTGGCGGCTGGTCGCGTTTCTTCGTGGCCCACGTTTCGCAGTTGTACGCGGCCCGTGGCATGGATGACGATGTCGCCGTACTGACGGACCCGCTGGCCTCCGCGCTCCGGCCGGTGCTGCTTCACCCGCCGCGCGAAGGCGATGACGTGCTCGTCATCGGCGCCGGCACGATCGGTGCCTTGACGGTCCGGGCCTTGCGCGCCACCGGCTGGACCGGACCGGTCACGGTGCTGGCGAGATACGACTTTCAGGCCGAACTCGGTATGCGGGCGGGTGCCGACAGGGCGTTGCGGTCGCGCAACGAGCTGTACGACTGGGCCGCGAGCGGCACGGGCGCCCGCGCCTACAGGCCTTCGCTCGCGCCGCGCTTCGTCGAGGGCGGGCCGTCGCTCATCTTCGACACGGTCGGCAGTGCGCGGACCGTCCGCGATTCGCTCGCGCTCTGTCGCGAGGCCGGCAGGATCGCGCTCGTCGGTAATGCGACGAACGTCTCCGCCGACTGGACTCGCGTATGGTACCGCCAGCTCACGGTGGCCGGTATCTTCGCGTACGGCCTCGCGCCGTGGCATGGTGAACAACGGGATATCTACGAAGCAGCGCTCGACATGCTGGCCGCCGGTGAACTCGATGCGCTCGGCATGGTGACGCACACCTTCGCGCTGGAGGAGTATCGTGCAGCATTCGCAGCCGCCCTCGACAAAGGCGGTCAGCGATCCGTCAAGGTCGTTCTCCGGCCCGGACATGACTGAGCCCGGAGCGGCCGGCAGAGACGGGATCGCTACGCGACGTGGAACCAACCGCCGAACCGCCGGCGGGTCCCTCGACCGCTACACTCGCGATCCGTTCGACGGGTTCTTCGATGGCAGGGCCTTCGACGACATCGTCGCCGGCGAGCCCCTGCTCGACACGCCCGCTGTCCGACGCTGGTTCGATCTTATCAAAGCCGGGCTGCCCGCTTCGCTCTACACGTACCAGCTGCCGCTCCAGGGACATTGCAGCCCGGAAACCTCCGTGCTCGGCCAGCCGGTGCTGCTCTTCTCGACCTACAGCTATCTCGGACTCTCAGGCCACCCGCGCATTGTCTCGGCGATCCGCAGCGCGGTCGATAGGTTCGGCACTTCGACCGGCGGCGTCCGCCTGCTCACCGGCACACTCGAGCTGCATCGCGAACTCGAAGCCGAACTCGCGACGTTCCTCGGACACGAGGCAACCGCCACCTTCGGGTCAGGGTACGACGCGAACATCGCCGCCATCACGTCGCTCTTCGGACCCGGTGACTGGGCGATCCTCGACCAGTACGCGCATCAGAGCATCCACGACGGCTGTCGCATGGCCGGCTGTGAGACGCGGCGGTTCCGCCACAATGACCTCGATGACCTCGAACGCAGGCTGCGCCAGGCACGCAGCCGCGGCGCCAGACGGGTGCTCGTCGCCGTTGATGCCGTCTTCAGTATGGATGGCGATCAGGCCCCGCTGGCTGACCTCATCGAGATCAAACGGCGACACGGTGCGTTCCTGCTCGTCGACGAAGCTCATTCCGTAGGTGCGATCGGTGCCACCGGCCGCGGGATCTGCGAGGCGCAGAACGTGGACCCCTCCGACATCGACATCGCCACCGGTTCGCTATCCAAGGGCATCCCGTCGTCCGGCGGGTTCGTTGCCGGCTCGACCGGCCTCAAGATCTACATCCAGCACGGGTCCGCGCCGTACATCTTCTCCGCCGCCATGACGCCTGCGAATACCGCTGCCGTGCTCGAGGCGATCCGCGTCGTGAACGACGAGCCCGAGCACGTGCAACGCCTGCGCCGGAATGAATGCCTGCTGCGCGACGGACTCCGTGAGCGCGGCTTCGAGATCGGTACATCGACCTCACCCGTCGTGCCACTGCTGCTTGGCGATGAATGGCGAGCCTACGGCTGGGCCAGATCGATGCTGGACATGGGCGTCTTCGTCTCCGCGGTCGTCTACCCGGCGGTCTCACCCGGTCAGGCGAGGCTCCGCCTCTGCGCTACGGCTGCACATGAGCCGGAACACTTCGATCGGCTGTTCGATGCGCTCGAAGAATGCCGTGAGAGGGAATCCGATTGAGCTGACCGAGGACAGCAGGTCGGCCACCGGGATTCCCCGTGACGACCACCTCATGACCCGAACAGAAGACCGCCGACGATCCCTGATCGGGGTCGTCGGCGGTCCTGTTCCGGATCGCGTGCAGAGCCGGTGTCGGCCCATTCCGCACCGGCTCAAAGTCGCCTTGCCATCCTCGAGCTGGCCCCGCCGAGGTTACGGCGGGTATTTCAGCAACGGCGTGTCGAACGCTTCGGCCGCCGGGACATCGTCGAGAAGCCGATTCGACTACTCGGGCTCCACCACGTTGATCGTGACGCTCGCCGACTTGCCGCCCGAGGTGACGTTCAGGCAGCTCTCACCTGCCGTGACGCCCCTCACAATGAACCGCTCCGGCAGCTCGAACGCGGTCCGCTCCGGATCCAGCTTCACCGTGACCTTGCCGTCACACGCCTCGCCCGCAACGGAGTCACCCGTCGGTTCGTTGTGTATGTTGATGGCATTGGCCGTCACGAACGTCGAGTCGCCGACCAGAACGTTGACGAAGCTCGGATTGAGGAACAGGCGATCCACCTTGTCGCGGTCCTTTGCCAGCGGATTGTCATCGCAGGCCGCGGCAACAGAGAGCGCGCCCAGTCCGATCACCACCAGCAGACCGATCCTCTTCATCATTGCATTCCCTCCGTTGCGCCCCGGCACCGGAGCGTTTCCGCGTGGACAGGGATTCGATTCCGTTTCGCGTTCAGCCACCATTACCACCACCACTGCCACCGCCGGTCGGCCTGATGCCGAGGCGTGTCATGTCACCGATCGCGTCAGCGCTCAGGCGTCTGTCCCAGTCCGGGAGCGATGATTCGTTCGGGTCCGATGACCAGATCAGCCTGTATGCGCCGATCCTGGACTCATCCACGAACACATAGGCATACGTTGGTGCGCTCGTGTATTGCCAGATCTCGTATGGCGCGGCACCGACGGGCGGCAATGGGCGCGACACCTTCGACTGCGGCTCGCCGCGCCGCAGGTATACACGCCCACGGTCCGTGCTCCAGCCAGCCTCGTCTCCGAGCCGGCTGGAGAATGTCCTGTTCACATGTTCTATGCGCTCGAGATACAGATCGAGCGGGTTCTTCTGGCCACCCGATGCTGGACCCGTCACACCGAAATACTGGACCAGGAACCGGCGACGACCGTCCGGGTTGAGCCGCGAATACAGGTCCCGGTCCGATTGCCTGGTCAGCGTGACTGCCACCGGATCGAACAGCTCAGCCAGCTTCTCGTCCGTCAGCGTTGCGAACCAGCCCATGTCCGCTGACGCCGGACCGGCTACCGGTTGCTGCGCGAACGTCTGACCCGCCATCCGGAACGGGTGCGTTCGCACGACCACCGTGTCTCCCAGATCCAGTCTCGCCTCGAGCACGTACTCACCGGCCGCAAGACCCTCGAGCGACATGTTCCCCGCCAATGGTCTCGCCTGGGCCACATCGTCGAACGTCTGCAACTTCAACTCCGCAATGCGAAGACCGTCCAGCCGGCGGATCACACCGATCAGTGTACCACTCAACGGTTCATCCGAAGGAGGATACAACTCGACGTAATAGGCCAGACTCGGCTGGTCTTCTTCCGCCACTGCTTCCGATGCCACCGCGATGCCCAGATCGCCCTTCCGCAGCGAATACTGCGCTTCCGTGCCCGGATCGATCCAGCCTGCCTTCTTCGCCAGAATCAGGTCCGACAGCATCACACCGGACGGCAGACTCGTGAGCACGGACTTCGAAACGAGCTTGCCCACGGTTCCGATCTTCGATTCTACGCTCACCGTCACCGTGTAGGTCGCCGGTATCACAGCAAACTCGAACGTCTCGAGTGCGCCGGCTGCCACCCCGCCCTGTGGCGGCGGACAGTGACCGGCCCACTGGTTGTTGACCAGCCGCGTGCCCGTGGAATCCTCGACGACCAGACCAACCTGGTACTCGCATGAATCGCCAGTACCGAGCATCGCGCCATCGACCCGGAACAGGCCGTTCACCACGGTCGCGTTCGGTGGGACGAACGACCGGTACATGGTCACGTGGATCGGCGAGCCCTGGGCGGGCATGAAGCCCGCGAGGGACGCCACAACTGCCTTCAGTGCCGCCAGCACGCTGCTCATCCTGCTGTTTCTGTCACGGGCCTACCGCCAGGCGAACCCGATAGTGAAGACATTGCGTGATCCGAGCACGCCGAAGTGCCGGAACGCATAGTCCGCCGCTACCTCGTATCCACCCATCATGTAGCGCATGCCGCCGCCGAGCACGAGGCCATCCAGGCCCTCGTTGTCCGCTGCCGTGGCCGCGTTTCCGAAGTCCGCCTGCTCCGTTGCGCTCAGCGCGTTGTCCGGCTGGTACGCGTAACTTCCGCGCAGAGCGACCGTCAGCGGAGAATCCTCTCCCTTCCACTGATACTCCGAGCCGACGCCGAAGCTCGGATCGTTGTTGTAGAACTCGTTGAATTCACCGAGCAGCGAAAGGCGGTTCGACGCCGAGGACATGACGTCGTACGCCAGTCCGACACGGAACGCGACCGGCAGCGGTGCCGAAGCCGCCTCGAACCGGGCAGGCGATGGATCGACCGCACGAACCGGGAACGTCGGGTCCTCACTGTTCGGGAGCGCGTTGAAGTCGAGTCCGCTGCCCGTGTGCTTCAATGTCGTGCCGAGGTTCTGGATCACGAACGACATCGCAATCGGCTTGCCGCCGACTTCCGAGTGATAGTTCGTTCCGATGTCGACCGCGAAGCCGTAGGCCGTCGACTGGCCGAGCTGATCCGCGATGAACTTGCCCGTGAGGCCGCCACTGAAGCGGTCAATGAACGCATGCGCGAACGACAGGCCGATTACCGTCTCGGATACGCCGTACGTCAACTGGCTCGTGTTGTCCTGGTCGATCTCCGTGTAGACCGGCTGATCCGAGAACCCGAAGTTCGCGATGCTCAGGCCGAAGCCGTATTCACCACCCCGCAGCGGCAGCGCAATGCCTGCCCACAGGTAGTTCGTGTCCGCGAAGTACGGCATCAGCGTGGCCCGCGCCTCCGCACCCTCCATCAGTGGCAGAGACGCGGGATTGTAGTAGAGTGCCTCGACATCGCGCGTCAGTGCGGCGAAGGCCGGCCCAAGCGCCATGCCACGCGCTCCCGACCCCATCAGCAGGAACTCGGCGGATGTCGTTCCGACGCTGGTGTTCGCCTTGTTGATCTTCGTCGTGTTCGGTTCCGTCTGGGCGAGCGCCGTGCCCGCAGTCATGGCCAGCAGGGCCAGCGCCGCAACGGTGTATCGAGTCATCCTCATGGGATATCCTCCTCTCGAGGCTCGTGCCGGGACCACGGCGCTGCCGCGGTCCCGGCACGCAGTCGTTAGCGGGCGAAGCCCGAATTGACCACCGTGAACTTGCCGATGCGGCTCTTACCGTCGGGCGTCGAGACGTGGTAGAAATACACGCCGCTCGCCACGAACTGGTTGCTGCGGTTGCGCAGATTCCAGGGCTCCTGGCCGCCGGCCGCCGGATCATCGTGATTCAGCACCGTCACGAGGACTCCGCTCAGACTGTAGATACGGATCGTCGCCGTTGCCGGCAGGTTCACGAACTTCAACTCCTTCGTCGCCGGGCTCAGGTCGAACTGGCTGACCGCGTAGTACGGGTCCGGCACCGTGTGCACGGCGTCGAGGTTCGCCTCACTCGCAACGACCGTTGCCGGCGCATCCACGATCACGCCGACCGACAGACCCGGAATGCCCGGAGTTCCGGGTGAAGGCGTGAAGCTGTACACGCCATCCACGTGGTTGACGACGCCGTTGTACGTCCGCAGCGTCCAGACAGTGTTCGTCGGTGGACTGCCGACGAACTGGTAGACCTCTCCGGCTATGTACAGACCGAAACCCGTGCCATCCGCCGCCAGGTCTCCATCGCCGTCCGTCGGCATCACGACCGGCTGAGACACCAGAGCAGTCGGATCGTTCGCGGCGTAGATGAACAGGTTCGGTGTCACTTCACCGACCCACGGGATGTACCAGAAGTCCGCGTGTGTGATGACTCCGTCTCCATCCGCATCCGTAACGAAGCCGTATGTCGCGCGAAGGTCGCCCGAGAACGCTACGGGCACGTTATGCGTGACGTCGATCACGCTGTCCACGCCGGCCGCTCCCCAGAAGACCTTCATGTCGGCAGCGCGCCGCACCGACCACGTACTCTGGTAGAACCGGCGCTGGAAGTTGCCGCTCGTTCCGTGATACGTGGCAAGCTGACCTGCGTACGGCACCGGCTTGAAGATCGTGGTGATGCCATCCAGCGACCCGTACTTGTAACCTACTGTCGGATCGGCTTCCGTTTCGTTGTCACCACTGAACCAGCGAGAGCCGCCGTCTTCCGTGCCTTCGGGAACGACCGACCAGAAATTCGGCACCTGGTACGCCCAGTCGTTGTCGTTCGACTGGAAATGCAGCTGGTTGACGTCGAGGCTGGCCGCCAGGCTGCCGGCCAGCGGTGGTGCGTCCACACCCTTTGCAATGAGCGCCTGGCGAGCGGACGGATCCGACGCCAGCGACGCGCCTCCAAGGTCGAAGAACTCGTCCGCCGGATCACCCGTGATCGCATCGCTGTTGAGCGTAACGGTCAGCTGCTGATCGCCCGACGTGATATACCAGGTTCCACCGTAGTAGTCCGGCACAATGCTGTCGATCCGGAACAGCTTCGAAACGCCGGTCGGCAGAACCTGCGGTGCGAACGCCGTGAAACCCGTAGGCTTCATCACCTGGGTCGGGGGCTGCGGGCCACTGAACGTTCCGGTCACCGGATCGATCGTCACGGACGACTCCTCGAGCGGCGTGTCGCCGCGCCCGAACGTACCGAGCCGATACTGCACGTCCGAGAGCGAAGACGCGGGGGCACGCGGGGTAGCCGACTTCGATGGCCCCGCCGACTCGAGTGAGCTCGGGCCCGACCTCAGACTGTTGATGTCGAACGCCGTCACCTTGTAGAAGTACTGGAATCCGTTCCTCACGTCCTTGTCGACGAAGGCGAATGGAACGCCCGTGTTCGAAAGCGGCCGCGCATTCCCGGCCGAGACCAGCGCCGCCATAGCCGTGTCCGCATTGACGACGAACGTCGAGCCGTCATCCAGCCGGACCACGCCGCCGACCGGATACTGCACGAAGGCGCCGGTGATGTCGATCTCGTCGACATCCTCGCAGTCATCACCTGCCACGTACGTCGGATCCGTCACGCACAGGTTGTCCGTGAACGTCGAGCCGGCCTTGTCGAACTGCGCGACCATCTTGAGGTTGCCCGGCGTCGTACCGCGGTAGATGCGGTAGCCTTCCACGTCGAACTGGCGATAGTTCGGATCGTAGAGCGGGCTCTCGGGATCACCCGCCGCGACGTAGAACGGGTCGCCATCCTGCTCCGTCCTGCTCGGCTCCCAGACAACCGTCATCTGGTTGTTGCCCGGCACGAGGTAGAAGATCGGGTTGTCGGGTGCGAAGCCGAGCAGGAACTTGTTGTCGAAGATCGCCTGGGCCACCAGCGCCTTGCCCAGCAGGCTGTTCGGCACGACCTGGACCTGATTCTGGTCTACCGGCTCGGTCGGATCGGTCGGGCACTCGAGTGTGTTCACCCAGCCCGCCGCCTTCTCGATCGCGCGGACCGCATCACCGCATCCGGGCTGAAGCGACGGGAACTCCGGCTTGTTGTCACCGTTCAGTGCGATGTCGGGCGTGTTCACGGTCGCCGCCGCGAACATCGCGACCGCGATCGTCGCGCTCTCCCCCGCATCCAGAGAGAACGGGCCGGATCCAATGAAGAACCGGACATCACTCTGCGACTGGCCGAGGTAGCACGCGCGCTTCGCCTTGATCTCGCTCACCGCGAACGTGCAGCTCGGGTCGCCCTTGCCCGCGTCGACATTCAGCGAGATGTAGCGCCATCCCTGCTTGACATCGCTGGGATCGCGGAAGGCACCACCGTTCGTGTGCAACGAAAGGCTCGTCAGCCCCACCTCTTCTCCGGTCGCCGGGTCGACCGGACTCTTCAGGAACTTCACACCGAGGATGCCGGGGGCATTCGCGAAGAACGGCGGGAAGAACTCCGATGGCGGATAGTCGAACTCCGGCTCGAAGAACGTACCCTCGTACGCAATGCCCAGGTTGAACGGCAGGATGCCCGTTGCATAGTTCTTGTCGAAGTCGTGCGTGACGTCCGGGTCCGAGTCGTAAGCGACATACATCGAATCGATGCGCCAGCCCTCATCGGGCAGCGCGTTTGCGCCACCGAAGAACTTCGTCTCGTTCAACCGCTGGAAGAGCGCATTGTTGGTGACGTTCGTGAACCTGTAGATGATGTAGATGATCGACTCGTTGCCCGTCGGATAATTCCAGGCGAGCGTCCGCTGTTCGACCAGAATACCCATCGGATGAACGCGACCGCCCGTCGGGCCCGGGTCGCCATCCCAGTACATCACCCAGGAATCCTGCTGTGAGGCGGCCTTCCGGCCGATCAGCACGTCGTTGAACAGATCCGTATCCGTCACATACGCGCTCGCCTGGGGGAAGTCCGGGAACGAGCCCGCATCGGGCCAGTTGTCCAGGTCATTCGGATCGAGCGAATTGTAGATCTCCGTGACGGGTGTGCCGTGTGCCCGAAGACCGGACGCATCCATGAAGAATGCGCCTACCGTGTCACCGGCCCATTCGAAGTTGGCTCCGGTCGGAATGATGCCGACGACCTGGATGCCCGAGTTGAACATGTACTGGTCGGGCGTACCCGTCGGCCAGAAGCCGCCGCCGCCCGTCGGACTGTTGAACACATCCGAACAGGTATCGCCCTGATTGCGGACGCCGCACTGGAACTTGTTGACCTGCAGCACCTGCGTCGGCGCGCTCGTCAGATTGAACGCACTCTGTTTCCGGCGCATCTGCTCGTACTTGTCCGGTACGCTCTGGCCGGCCGCGAATGCGGGTGCCAGAAACAGTGCGAACAGGCTTGCGAGCCCGACTCGCCGGAGTGCCGCGCGGCCGCTCTCTGCATAGCGGTTCATGATGGCTCCCGTGAACTAGTCAGTTCGGTGCGATCCTCACCGTATGACCGGGACCACCACGACGGTGGTCCCGGTCAGATTCGTCAGAACACGAACTCCAGGCCGAAGCGCAACGACCGGTTGGCCGTGCGAAGGTTGTCCGCCAGCGCTCCGTTGAACAGGTTGTAATCCGCCGAGAACGCCGAACGCTGCTCCGCAACGGTGAAGAGACCATCGCCGTTGCCGAAGCGGGCCTCAGCCTGCATCAGCATGTACTTGTTGAGCGCATTGTCCGGCGATTCACTCATGATGTCGAAGTCGTCGATGTTCGGATCGCCATCGAGCGTCGCATCGCGAAGGAGCCCGTCCAGCGACTTCTCCCGGTGGATCGCGTTGACCGGCTCACCGGTTTCGAGGTACAGCCGGGTCGTGTTCGCGATGTGGAACGGGTTGCGGAAGTCGGCGAACACACGCAGCCGGTTGTCCCCGACCCTGAACCCGCGGTGGATTCGCAGGTCGAACGACTTGAAGCCGGGTGTCCGGGACGCATTGAGGTCCTCGGCCGGGATTCCGCCAAGGCCGGCATTCGTGGGCGGCCCCAGCTGCCCGTTCCCGGTGTTCTGGAGCCTCGTGTACGGCAGGCCGGAAGCGAGTCGCATCGTGGCGAAGACACCCACATCCTGGAAGATGGTCCCCGCCGTCGAGCCATCCCGGTAATCGGACGGGAACAGCAGCGAGAACGTCCCCGCCACATTGTGCGGCCGGCTCTGGTTGAGCAGCAGGAGCAGCTCGGGCGGCGCCACCGGACTGCCGGTAAGGATCGACTCGTTCGTGTTGCGGCGCAGGATCAGACCCGTATAGGTGTTCGGATCCGAGCCGGTGCCACGTGCATCCACATACGAGTAGTTGACCGAAAGATCCGCGATTTCGCTGAATCGCCGATCCAGCCGCAGGTCGAGCCCGCGAGCGAGCGAGTAGTCCGCGTTGGTCAGCGAGTTGACGTAGATCGTCTGACCCCGGTTGTTCGGGTCCTCGTACGGAACCTTGCGATACGTCAGGCTGTTGCGCGTCGTCTTCGAATAGGCGGACATGTCGATGACGGTCGCGCCGCCGAACACCTGACGGTAGCCCGCTTCGAACAGGACCGTCCGCGGAATGTCGATGTCACGACCGTACAGCGTGTTCGTATTCGCCGACCCGCCCTGGAGATCGGCGTAGACGCCATCCACGATGCCACCCGTCACCGTCAATGCCGGAACCTGCACGTTGTGTGAGTAGCTGAAGCGGAACGTCGAAGTCGCGGTCACCGGGAAGCTCACGGCGAGACGCGGCGAGAACGTATGCTTCGCATCGATCGGGATGAAGTTGTTCTTGCAGACCAGCGTGCCGTCCGCCCGTCGCCGCTCGGGCGCCGTCAGGTCACCACCGCAATCCGTGTTCGGCACCGCCCGGTCGGCCAGCGGGCCCGTTCCCGGCTCGAGGCGGAGAAAGTCGGCCTTGAGGCTGTCCGGAACGTTGAAGACGAAGCCCGGGATGCGCGGAAGCACGCCATCGGAATCGAAATACTCCCAGCGAAGGCCACCCTCGAGAACGACGTCGCCGATGTCGAGGCGATCCTGGAGATAGAGGCTTCCGCGTTTCGGCGAGAACTTGGTCGGGAGATTCTGGCTGTTGTACAGTCTCACGGCCCAGGCTTCCGTGTCGGCCAGTGTGATGTCTCCACCGAACCAGAGTCGGTTGAACCGGTTCATCTGCCAGTCAGCCGTGCCCGAAAAATACCACCGGTTCTCCTTGCTGAACGTCTGGTTCGTGGCGCCAATCCCGGAAGTGCTCCAGCCCGAACGCATGCCGTAGGGATTCAGGCGAAGCGCGTCTGCGAGTCCTGCATAGCCCTGACGGGTCGTCAGGTCGTTGCGGTTGGGCAGGACCTCGACCGATTCCGCCGGGACGATCCCGGATCTCGTCATCTTGATGAGTTTGTCGGTAATGGGCCAGTCGTCGGGATTCAGGATGAAGTCGACGGTCGAGAAGTTGAAGCCGAACGCCGGATCCAGGTGGCTGCGCAGCCATTGCTGATCGACATCGCCGGACTGGCCCCAGTCCCTCTGGTAGCTGGCCTTCAGATCGAGAGCGATCTGACGCTCGGCCGATTGTGAGAGCAGGAAGTAGCTGCCCAGGGTGACCACGTCCTCGGTGCTCAGCGAACCACTGTAGTTCTGGCCGTTGTAGAGGCCGCCGAGCCCGCGGTCCGTACTCTGGTCCCGGTTCCGGTAGTACGTCAGATCCATCTTGCCACCGCGCGGCAGGCCGTAGCTCAGCTTGGCGGTCAGGTTGTACTCGTCGCTGGTTCGCGTCGGCGAACGGTTGCCGTTGTCCCAGCGCACGAAATTGGGAACCGTGACGTCGACGCTGTCGCTCATTCCGGGGACCGTGCTGGAGCGTGGCAGCCGGAAGGTCGTGTCGACGCCCGTGGCGATCCAGAAGCCGGGGTTGGTCACCATTCCCTGGTTCAGGCCGTTGTATTTCCGCCCTTCGGCCGTCCCGCCCACGAAGAAGTTCAGGTTGTCCATGATCGGGATCGGCCCGCCGACGCTCAGCTCGAGACGATTGAGGCCGCCTGACCAGTCCTTCGGGCCCAGCATGTCTGTGAACAGGGAAGCCGTGCCGCCGAGCTGCGCGCCGCCGCTCCGGGTGACGTAGTTGATCACACCGGACTGTGCATCGGCGTATCGTGCGCTCGTACCGCCGGTCGTCACGTCGACCTGGGCCAGCACGTTGGTCGGCAGTTCGAGCGTCTCGGTCGCCCCCGTGCGCAGGCGCCGGATCGGCACGCCGTCGACGTACACCGCCTCCTCGCCGGGCCGGCTGCCGCGGATCGTGCGACCATCGTTCGTCGATATCACGCCGGGCTGGAGCAGGATGATGTTGTTGGCGTTGTCCATCGGCAGCTGGTCGATCCGCTCGCCCGTCACGATCGCCTTCGATGAGACCTGGTCACGCGGCACGAGCGGGTTGCGCTCGCCCAGCACAGTGATGGGCTCCAGTTCGACCGCTGTCTGTTCGAGCTGGAAGTTCAGCGTAGTGGTCTGGCCGGCCAGCACGCGCTGTTCGCTTACGACCACCGCGCGGTAGCCCAGGCTCTGCGCCCGGACGTTGACCAGACCGGCAGGCACCTCGTTGATGAAGTAGAAGCCTTCATCGTTGGTGATGTTGCCGAGCGTGGTCCCCTCGACAATCACCTGGGCGGCCGGAACCGGTTGCCCGTCCGTGCTGGTGACGCGGCCCTGGATCTTGCCGGTCGTCCCTTGTGCAAACGCCCGGCCGGCCACCATGCCGACGAGCATGAGCGCGCAGAAGACCGTCGCCGCGAGTCTCTGGACCTTTGTTGACCGCATGGATCCTCCTGGGTGCGGTAACGCGATACGAGTGGCAGTGGACACCCGCCCGGCGGCCCTGACCGCCGGCCGTCGGGTGCATGAACGGATTTCGCCCGCGGACGGGCGCATCGTAGCCGGGGTTCGCAGTCTTCCCGTAGTCATCGGGTATCGGCTCGCTTGCACAAGTGGGCAGAGTAGATGGCGATGGGACTGGTTGTCAAGCAGAGCAGCCTGCAATTCGTCCCAGCCCGGATCATCGGTATGTCGCCATCCGATGCAGAGTTGCGCGAAATGACAGCGGCCGGGCTGGACCGGGGGACAGGATCGCCCGCCGCGTTGCGGTGTACGTACGTGCCCGAGGTCGTGACGCCGTCGTCACGACCGGCCGCTGGACTTTCCGGATGAATGGAATGACCCGATCCCCGCTTCTCGTGGTCGCGCTCGCGATGGCCGTGGCGCCGCGAAACGCAGTCGCCCAGGCTCGCGACTGGACGGCGTACCGTGACTCGCTGCGGTCGGTCACGGATGTTCCCGCGCTGCAACGCCTCCAGGGCCGCCTGCCCATGCCGGGCGTCGCGACCACGCCGGACCCCGTACTCGAGCGAGGCCTGATCACGCTGCGCGTCTGGGAGATCACGCAGGACAGGGTCGATGCGGATCTTGCGAGAGACGTTTTCGAGGCCGGCGTGGACCGGTTCGGCGGCATCGCGTGGATGCACTACGGGCTCGCCCTGGCGCAGGCCGCCCGCCACCGGTCCTCGCAGGACTCGCCGGGCGGCATCACGATAGGATCGAGCGTCGCGGAGATCCTGCGGAAGGACCCGGCGACACGGGCGAGGCGTGCGGCGGAAGAAGCGATCGAGATCGACCCTTCGCTGACGGGTGCGGCCGTTCTCATTGCGGACCTCGCCGTTGCCGACGGCCGGGACCGTGACGCTCTGCTGGACGCGCGAACCGCACTCGAATCGGTCCGGGCGGCGGGCCACGGCACGCCCGAGATCAGCCGGGCTCTGGCGGACGTTCAGACGGCGCTCGGCAACTACGGCGAGGCGGCGCTGGCGGTCGAATCGATCGGCGGCTCCGTCGCCTCGAGTCTGCGGTCCCGGGCAATCGCACTGCTGCTCCAGCCGGGCCACG
>Ga0055448_10000206_pt1 | contig 14215 bp, 15 predicted proteins | sample China_Galinas_PW_4_FD_57744 | JGI IMG/M metagenome (GOLD analysis project Ga0055448, IMG submission 57744) | Wetland microbial communities from San Francisco Bay, California, USA, that impact long-term carbon sequestration - China_Galinas_PWA_D2 | ecosystem: Environmental > Aquatic > Marine >... | reverse complement strand
CCGCCGCTCCGAGTACTAGCGGCGACGAGTTCTTTCCCGCAAACGGGCGGCGAGCGCCCGCGGGCCGACGAAGGTCCGCGGGCGTTTCGTTTGATCGGGTCACGCCCGAATGAGGTGGCGCTTCCGCCGGTGAGCGGCCCGGCGCCGGGCCGCTCCGGACGCCGCACCTTGACCGGCCGCACAGGCACGGCGAGACTCCGCCCCATGACTGAACCGAACGCACTCGAGCTGGATGCGGAGACCATGCGGCGGCTCGGCTACCGCGTGGTGGATCTGCTGGTCGAGCGGCTGGCCGGCCTGGATGGCGAGCCTGCATGGCTCGAAGGCGATCGCCGATCGCTCGAGGCCACGCTGCGCCGGCCGCCGCCGGCCGCACCGATCGACTTCGACGACATCCTCGGCACACTCACCCGCGATGCGCTGCCGCACGGCGCGCGAGTCGACCATCCCCGGTTCTTCGGCTTCGTGCCCGGCTCACCCACCTGGCCGGCCATCCTGGGCGACCTGATCGGTGCCGGCTACAACGTCTTCCAGGGCTCTTGGCTGGGCGGCTCGGGCGCGAGCGAGATCGAGCTGATCGTGCTCGACTGGTTCAAGGAATGGGTCGGCTATCCGGCGGTCGCGAGCGGACTGTTCACGAGCGGTGGCTCGGCTGCCAACCTGACGGCCCTGACAGCGGCCAGGCACCTTCGGTTCGGCGGTCACGACGATCGCGCCGTCATCTACCAGTCGACGGAGAGCCACTCGTCCGCCGATCGCGCGGCCCGCATCCTCGGGTTCCGTTCCGACCGCCTGCGCAAGCTGCCCGTCGACAACGAGTTCCGACTCGACATTGATGCGCTGCGCGATGCGGTGGCCGCCGACCGGGCGGCCGGTCACGAACCGTTCTTCATCACCGCGAACGGTGGATCCACCAACACCGGCGCGGTCGACCCGCTGGGCCGGCTCGCCGAGTTCTGTGCCGACGAACGGCTGTGGCTGCACGTTGATGCGGCGTACGGTGGTTTTGCGGTCCTGACGGATCGTGGCCGTGCCGCACTCGACGGCATCGCCCGGGCCGACTCGATCACGCTCGACCCGCACAAGTGGCTGTACCAGCCGTTCGAGGCCGGCTGCCTGCTGGTCCGCAACGGAGCAGACCTCGAACGCGCGTTCCACGTCCTGCCGGATTACCTCCAGGACGCGGCGGTAGGCGAAGGCGATGACCGGGACCGGCCCGTCAACTTCATGGACCGCGGCATCCAGCTGACCCGCTCGGCCCGCGCGCTCAAGGTCTGGACCTCGATCCAGTACTTCGGCCTGGACGCGTTCCGCACCACCATCGACCGGACCCTGGACCTGGCCGGCCGCGCCGAACGCCGGCTACGCGAGTCAGGCCGATTCGAGATCCTGAGCCCGGCCCGCCTCGGCGTCGTCTGCTTCCGCCGTCTCGATGATGATGACGGGCCTGTCAGCGACGAAGCGCGACTCGATCAGATCAATGCGACACTGCTGCGCGCACTGTGCGACAGCGGCTTCGCCCTCATGTCCTCGACCCGCGTGGGCGGCCGGTACTCGATGCGATTCTGCATCCTGGCGCACCGCACGCGCTGGTCCGACGTCGAACGCACCATCGAATGGCTCGAGAACGCGAAGGTCGCGCGGAAAGCATGAACTGAACCGGCGCGACCCCGGCGTGGTGAACTCGCCCGCCACCGGCCCTTCGCCGGTCCACCACCGGTCCGCCAGCCGGGCCCACCAACGTACGGAACGTGTCGGGGTAGGAAGGTGGTGCCGAATCGGGGATGTCGTCTGAACGTTCGTACGGCATTGCCCTCGCGATCGTGCAGCACGCCGCCGCGCGATCCGGGTGCGCCCACCACGCGGGTGCTTCCACCATTGAACACCGTGAGGGGAACGAATGGCCGAAATCACGTGCTCGCGCTGTGGCAGCACCGGTGAGCCGCTCGACCGGGCGCCACTGCGCAACGAACTCGGCGAGCGCGTCCTCGCTTCGATATGCCGATCGTGCTGGGGCGAATGGCTTCAGTACCAGACCGCGCTGATCAACCACCACGGCCTCGATGTCCGGGACAAGCCGGCCCGCGAGTTCCTGATGGCCAACATGGAGGCGTTTCTGTTCAAGGCGGGCAAGACGCAGGAGATCGACACCTCGCAGCAGGGCAACATCTCCTGGTGAGGGCCGCGCCGCCGTTCTCGACCGGGCCGCGTTTGCACGACCCGGTCACCGGACAGGACCGGGACCGGCCGCGCGAGGATCCCGTGCCGGACGCCGGTCCGCCGACTCCCGTCCTGCTGCTGCCCGGCTGGAACGGCCGGGCCCGCGAGATGCGGCGACTCGAGCGGTTCCTGATCGGCAGCGGCTGGCCCGGGCACGCGGTCGAGACGCTCGAGTTCCGTGACATTTGGGGCAGCAACGTCGAGCACGCAGGCGAGATCGAGCGTGCCGTGGACCGGTTGATGGCGCGCGCAGGAACGAGCCGCATCGACGTCGTCGCACACTCGATGGGTGGTCTGGCGACGCGTTGGTACATGGCGCACGGTCCCTCGCCGACTCCCGTGCGGAGGGCCGTGTTCATCGCGACGCCGCACACCGGTACCTGGCTGGCATGGATGGCATGGGGCGATGGCGGCCGCGAGATGCGACCCGGCAGTGAGCTGCTGCGCGCACTCGATGACGCAGGCATCCCGGACCACGTCGAGACCTACACCGTCCGCACCCTCCTCGAGACGCGGGTCTGGCCCGCCCGCAACGCCAGACTGAACGGCGCCGGCGACTTCCACGTCCGCTTCGCTACGCACCCCGGCCTGCTCCGCAGCCGATCCGTTCTGCACCACGTGCTCGACTGTCTTCAGGACGACCGGCAACGGACGGGATCGGATCGGTGACGAACCACGGGTCCGGTTTCCTGCCGAATCCAGTCGGAAATCAGTCCGGGTAGAAGTTCCGGTGCCAGGCGTGCGACTTGATCTTGAGTCGGGCCGTCGGATCCAGAATGCCCATCGCGGATGCGGCCGCGTTCTCGCGCACGTGGCGCGGATCGGTCGAGCCGGGGATCACGGTCGAGACGGCGGGATGCGACAGGCAGAAACGGAGCGCACCCTGCGCCAGTGTCTGTGACCCGGACTCGAGCAGCGGTCGCAGCCGTTCGACCCGCCGTACGGTCTCGCCCAGCCGATCGCCCTGGAAGTAGACGCGTCGCATGTCCCCTTCGCCGAATGTCGTGGCCGCTGTGAAGCCGCCACCGAGCGAACCCTCATCGAGCGGAACGCGCGCGATCACGCCGACATCAGCCGCCTGAGCCGCGGGGAACAGCTCGTCTTCTGGCGTCTGGTCGAACGCGTTGTAGATGACCTGTACCGTGTCGATGCGGCCCGACCGGACCACGCCGACGGCCGTTTCCGGCTCGTGATCGTTGGCGGAAACGCCGAACGCGTGAATCACGCCCTCGTCGCGAAGCGCGCACAGCGTCTCGTACCACTCCGCTTCAGCGGTCCATGCATCGGTCCAGACGTGCAGCTGGAGCAGATCGATCGGATCGCCACCGAGGTTGTCCCGGCTGCGCAACGCGCACTCGCGGATCCAGTCGGCGGGAAATACTTCGGAGAGCGGGTACCCGGGCCGTGCGGGCCACTGCCAGTTGAGCGGCGGGACCTTGGTCGCGACGTGTACGCGGTCGCGTTCGCCGGACTGCCGCAGTGCCTCGCCGAGCAGCCGTTCGGATCGGCCGTGGCCGTAGGCGAGTGCCGTGTCGAAGAAATCAGTGCCGGCATCGATCGCCGCATCGATCGCAGCCCGTGCCGCTTCGTCGCCGATCTCGCCCCACATCGTGCCGCCGATCTGCCAGGCGCCGTACCCCACTTCGGAAACCCGCCAGCCCGTTCGGCCCAACCGTCGGTTCAGCATTGCGCCGCCCATTATCGGGCGGTTCGCCGGCTCCGGCAACGGCCGGGTGCTTTCGCGGGCTTCGGTCTGGCCGGCGACGGCCCGGGATCCGGTCGGGCCGACGACGCCCGGAAGACCCGGTCGGACCGCCGACAGCCGGGGGGGATCCGGTCCCGTCGGCCTCAGGCGACCGAACCGCGGATGTATTCGCGGAGCTGGTCGTTCTCGGCTTCCGCCATTGTGCGGCAGGCATTGACGATATCGCCAATCGAGACAATGCCCGCGAGCCGGTGCTCCTCGATGATCGGAACGTGACGGACGCGGTGCCGCGTCATGACGTCCATCACCTGGTGCAGCCGATCCGTCGGCTCCGCCGTGATCAGCGAGGTGGTCATGATGTCCGCTACGCGACGCTTCGCCAGCAGCACCGGGTCGTGAGCCGCCAGCTTGAGACCGTCCCGCTCGCTCAGGATGCCGAGTATCTCGTTGTCCCGGACCACAACGACCGCGCCGATGTTGTGTCGCACGAGCAGTCGCATTGCCTCGAGCACCGTGACGTGGGGATCGATGGTGATGACGTCGCTGCCCTTGGTCCTCAGGATCTCCTGGATGTTCATGGCGGGCCTCCTGCGAATGCCGGGTCGGACACGAGGGGTTGCCGGGGGGCGGGCCGGAGCCGCGCGACACCGGCTCCGGTACTGGAAATAGAAGCTTCAACCGACGGACGGGCAAGCGACGTGCCGTCTCGATCGCGACACGTTGCGCTCGAGCCTGCGCAGTCGCCGGAAATCGGCATCGGCCCGGGTCGCGTGGTGCGTTCCCGGACCCGCCGGATGCCGCCGCATTCGCCGCACGCGTCCCGCGCAGCGCTCGACGCCCGCGATGCGTGCATCTATTATCAGGGCTCACATGCCAGGCGTGACGTCGGTGGCGGCGCAGTCGGCGAAACCCGCTCGCCGCCCCGCGACGGCGTTCGCCGGCCGTCGCGCCGGAGTCATTCCATTTCGACCGGGAGGCCCATGCAGGTCAAGCTCGCGCTACTTGCGGACTACGCGAACGTGACCGGCGAGGGCAAGCTGAACATCCTCGGCATCTTCGACCGCATCACGATACAGCAGCTGCCGGTCGTCCACCCTCAGATGCACCTGATCCTGCGGCTCGAAGCACACGCCACAGAGCGGAACCGTGTGCACAACATCGAGATCCGCCTCCACGACCCGGATGGCGAAACGGTCTTCGAGGTCAAGGGCGACATGGTCCCGCAGGGCGCGTCCGTGCTCTCGACCTCGACCAACCAGATCCTCACCCTGAACAATCTCCAGCTCGAGAAGGTCGGCGGCTACAACTTCGTCGTGTTCGTCGACAACGACCTCAAGGCGGAGGTCCCGCTCGGCGTCGAGCTGGCGCCCACCCCACCACCGGTCGGCGGCAAGCCGAACTGACTAGCAGCACCCTGCGCCCGCGCCCGGCCGCCCGGCGTTGAACCACCGGACACACGGGTTCGAGACGTTCTTCTCGACTTTGATGCAGCGCCCGCGCCCGGCAGTCCGGCGTTCAACCACCGATCCCGGTCGTGTCCGGACGAATCAGGCTTCCCACCGGTCCGTCCCTGGGCAGCATCTTCGCGGCATCCTCGAGCTGCTGTCTCAGGCGTTCCGCTTCCTCGTCGGTCCGGACGACGTGCGGCGTCAGGAACAGGAACAGCTCGGTCTGCACCCGTGTTTTCGTGGTCGAGCCGAAGAGCAGACCGAGAAGCGGGATGTCGCGCAACAGCGGCACGCCTGAGCGTACGTCCTCCTGCGTATAGTCGATCAGTCCGCCGATCACGGCTGTCTGACCATCATTCAGGACCAGTCGAGTGGACGCTTCCCGCGAACTGATGACCGGTGCGCCGAACTGTGTCTCGGATGTCGCGTTGCTGACTTCCTCGACAATGGTGAGAGCGACGTGACCATCACTGCTTATTGTCGGCCGGATGGAGAGCGACGTCCCTACATCCCTGTACTGGACGACCTGGTCACGGACGGCGGATTCGGTTGGTAGTGCCCTCACGACCTGGACGAACGGCCGCTGCGAGCCGATCAGTATCCGGGCCTCGTAGTTGTTCTGTGCGACAATGAGCGGTCTCGAGAGCACACGGATGTTCGCATTCGATCGTGAAGCCGACATCACGATGTCCGCCGATATGCTGCCGAGGCCGAGCACCTTCAGCACCGCATCGCCCGTTGCCGGCTTGCCGATCTGTCCACCCAGCTCCGTTCCGCTCGAATGCAGCTGCAGTGGTATGTCGGTCGAGACATCCAGCCGTGTGGTGGCAGACCGTCGCACTTCGACGATCGTCGCCTCGATCAGTGTCTGGAGCGGTCGGACATCGAGGGTGTCGACCACTTGCCGCAGAGCGTCCCAGCCCGCCGGTCGTGCGCGAATGAGCAGGGAGTTGCTCATCTCATCGGCCACGATGTAGAAGTCGTTCGCGTTCGACGATTGCGGGGCCTGCACGAGCGCCTGTCGCTGAACCCCGCCGGCATCGGGATTGCCCGGCTGGATCCGCTGTGATCGCAGCTGATCGGACAGTGTCGAACGGAGCGGGCTCGAGCCGGAGCTCATCACTGTGCCACCGAACAGCGCCTGGAGCGTCGATGCCATTTCCGGCGCTTCGGCGTGTTTGAGACGATAGACGTAGAACTCGAGGGGCACGTCTTCCTGCTCCCGCGATCGGCGGGGTGGCGTCACGGGTGTCCGCGGCGTCGATGGCGCGGGCGGCTCCGGTTCGGACACTCGCAGGAGACCGTTGTCATCGGTCAGAGTCAGACCGTTCGAGGTGACGACGCTCTCGAGGAGTTGCCGTACACCGTCCCGCGGAACGGGCTGGCTGGTCCGGAGCGTGACGGTCTTCGACGGCAGGCTGCCGAACGACACGTTGAGGTCGCCGGCTTCGGCCATTGCCGTGATCACGGCGCGGATGTCGACGTTCTGGAAGTCGAACGTGACCTGCGAGGTATCCGGCGCCGCCTGCCCGGCAACTACTCCGGGTGGCGACAGCAACAGACACGCGAACAGCGCGATGGACGGGACGCCTCTCGTCACCATGGCTTGCTCAACCGGATCGTGACAGTGGTGTCACTGTCCACGAGGATCAGGACGGATCGTTCGACGGCCTTGACGACCAGTGAGCCGCCGATCGTGTCGCCGACGCGTACAATGCGGGCCGGCTGGCCGCTCTGTCGGATCAGCGCGAAATTGTTGTCCCCGCCACGTACGGTCGTGCCGACGAGCTGTATGTCCGCGATGTCGAGCCGGTCGCGTTGTGCTTGCGGTTCGGCCGCCACCGCCACCGGCGCGAAGCTGGGACGTTCGATCCGGTGTCGACCGGGGTGCAGCGGGTCGTGATCGGTAATTGAATCGAGGACGAACGACATGGCCGCGACCGCGGTATCGAGGGTCGGCGGGTCGAGCGCCGGCGCTACGGGTTCCGGCAGCGGTTCCGGCAGCATGACGCGTCTCGTGGCCATGCCGGCGAGGACCGCCGCCGCGACGAGTGTGCCGAGGGATGCGACATCGATCAGTCGCACTCTCGCCATCATCTCGTGCCTCCCGGCAGATAGCCGGGTGGCAGGTAGCCGTCCGCCGGCGGCTCCTGCGCTCTCGCCTGTCGGCCCGCACGCGGCACCGGGCCGGACGACGTGGGGAGGAACCAGCCCTCCACGCTCACCGAGAAATGCAGCTTGCCAACGAGAATCGCATCCGGGTCCGTGAGCATGTCACGCTGGCCGACCAGCACCCGCGTGACGTGGAGCAGTCGATCACTGGTTTCCAGGCTGCGGGTGAATGCGAGGATCGCTTCGATGTCGGACTCGCCCTCCGCGACGACTCGCCAGCGGGCGAGGTTGTTGGCGTACTCGACGTGGCCGTCGGGCCGGACCTGGAGAATGGGCACGTCGGCATCGATCGAATACTGCTGGACCGTCCGCTGAATGCCGGCGAGAACCAGCTCATCGGTCGCCCCGCTGAACAGACGGCCGAGCAGTCCCGCTCGACTGGACTGCAATGCTTCGCGGTAATGCGTGATCTGGGTCTGGTACGCGAGCAGTCCCATGTCGCGGGCCAGCAGCTCGCGTTCGGACTCGAGCCGCTCGCGCAGTCCGAGGGACCGCGTGGCCCACGGCACCGCGGCATAGCGCACCACGAAGCCGGCGGCTATCGCGACAGCGCCCAGCAACAGCGCCCGCCGGTCGCGCGTCGCGATCGCCATCAGTCCTTTCCTCCAACACTGTCGGCGACCGGCTGCATGACCAGCAGGAAGTGGTCCTTCGGCGTTCCCGTCGGATCCGGTTCGCGGCGGACCGCACCCTGCAGTCCGCGACTGCGCCATGCATTGGCATTGCCGAGCGCCGCATAGACCGCTGCCGCGTCATCGGCGTATCCCTCGAGCAGCGCACTGTCGGGGGCAATGAAGAGCAGAGTCAGCCACGCATCATCCGGCAGCGACCGGGTGAAATCCGCGATGGCGAGCGATGGATGGGGTCGTTCGACATCGAGTGTGTGGATGGCGAGGATCTCGGACTCGATGGCCCGGGCTTCCGTGAGTCCCGACGCCACTTCCGCGACCGCGCTCGAGACCGCCGCGCGGCGCGCCTCGATGCGTTGCAGCTCGCTGCGCAGGTTCACGCCATGCAGGATCACGGCGCCAGCGGCGAGCACGGCGGTGCCGGCGAACATCACTCGACGGCGGCGCAGCGCGCGGCGGCGAGCGAGGTCGAGGTCGCCTGCCGTAACGAACCCCGCTCGCCGTCGGCTGACGAGCGCGCCGTCCGCGGCGAGCGCAACGGCATCGACATCGCTGAAGGCCGCAGCCGGATCTGACGCCAACTGGCGCTCGGGTAGCGGACGCCATGGCGCGATGGTACCGGCATCATCGTCGATCTCGGCAGGGTCGGGATCGGAATGCGACTCCTCGACTTCTCGACTTTCTGACCGGCGCGGCAATCGTCTCAGCAGCGTCTCGACCTGCTCTGCGGTCTCACCCGGCCCGCGGCAGAACGCTTCGACACCTGTCCTGCCCGGAAGCAGGGCGTAGGTCAGACCGTCGTGTCTCACCGTGAGCGGCAGGTTCGTGGCAACAGGCGGCCGGCGGAGCCGAGGGCGCCGCGGCGTGCGTTCCCGGGCGATCCCGGCGGCCCATGGCTGTAGTGCTCCGCCGAGACTCGACATGCGGAAGCCGAGGCCGGACGCGATCTGGCGCAGCTTGCGCACGTACGTTTCCGGCGCTCCGGTGACAATGAATCGGGGTTCGTCGCCGGCCACTGCCGTCCGGTGAAGCTCGATGGCGAGACGTCCCTGGCGAGCCGGGAAGTAGCGGGCACTGTCCCGCGTCAGCTTGTCGATCAGCACCTGGCTGTGCAGGGGTGGCAGGTCGATGTTCCGCAACTGGACCAGCGGCGGCAGCAGCACGATGTCGATCGCCGGTCGGTGGCGCCGGCAGTGCTGTCTGATCGACTCGATCGCGCTTTCGACCTGCTCCCAGTACGAGGGGCCGGGATAACCTTCCAGATGCCACTCTTCGCTCTTGCTCCGCCTGCCGGAACCGGCCGAGGAGACCGGCCTGTCCCGTGCCAGGGCAATGGCCACGCGCCCCGGTCTGCGGGTGGTGCGTGCCTTCAGTACCATCGCCGGAACGTTGTGTGGAGGACGCCGTCAGTCTGACCGACGAGGGCCAGCAGGTGCGCGTGGTTCGGGCTGCCTTCGATCCAGCCTTCGGCCCGGATCTCGACTTCACGCACGCCGAGCACTACCCGGGCGGACAGCGCCGGGATCTCGGGACTCAGCACGGCGCGAGCCGCGGGTGACAGTGCGTTCGACAGATCGAGCAGACTCACGAACAGCTGTCCGGTCGCCCATCGAGTCGCCAGCACGTTCACTGCTTCGGGCGTCATTCCCTTCAATGCGAGCAGCACCGGCGCGCCGGCCGTGTGGATGTTGATGCGGCCGTCGCCCAGCACAGTGATGTGTGGCAGCGCGTTCGTGTACAGGTCCGGCGTCATGCTCGCCAGGTGAGCCAGTTCCGTGACATCGCCGAAATCCGCGTTCCCCGGCAGGAACGGCTTGCCGGCCCGGACGTAGTCGGCGGTCTCCGCACCGTTCCGGCGGGTCACGTTGTCGGGATCCCGCCAGTCCATCATCTCCGCCGCCAGACGCAGCGCCTGCCCGGCCGGCGCGCCGAGGGCGAGGTAGAAGCGCGCAAGCTCGTCCTCGGTGGCCGTGTTGATGTTGAGCGCGCCATTGACATCGCCGGCGGCCGCAATGAACCGGACGGGCGGCCGGCCTTCGGGCCCGGTGAACACGAGGTCCGCGCGAAGCCATGGATCACTGTTGGGCGAAGCCGGGTCCGCAGTGGCGAGCAGCGCGGCCAGTCGTGACTTCGCGGTCTCGAACGCGGCGCGCGCCGCGGCTTCCGCTTCGTCGTTCTCGAGCGTGTTCGCGCTCAGGATCCGCCGCTCGCTCGCCTGCGGAGCGAACGCCGCGATCAGTGCCATGATCGCGACCATCAGCCACAGTGTGCCGATCAGCGCGAACCCGTACCGGCACCGGGCTCTCATGAGTTCCCCAGTCGGACGAGCAGTGGAGCCTCGAGCAGTGCGTCGATCGTGTCGTGTGTCGCGAGTCCGAGGTTGATCTCGATGCCTTCCGGCAGCTCGAGCGGCGATGCCCATGTCGATGTCCACTGCGCCACGCCGGCATTGCGTATCAGGTACCTCGCATCCAGTGCGATCACCTGGCGAGCGACTTCGACGCGTTTCCGCCAGGCGAGACCCGGGTCCGTGAGCTCGAACACGAGACCCCGCTCGGGCGTGGCGCCATCACCATCAATGAACATGCGAACCAGCACCGGGCCATCGACCCACGGCGGCGCGCTCGTGGCCAGGAACGAGATCTCGTCATTGCCGGCGGCACCCTTGTTCGTGCCGCGGAACAACGGACCATTGCGTCCCGTGACCCTGGCATTCGCGAGTGTTTGACCCAGCAGTTGCCGTGTCGCGAGCGAACGCGTGATCGGATCGACGATCGCGACCGCATGGTCTCGCGTGTCCGCCGTCATTGCGAATGCGCTGTATCCGGCGCCGAGCATCATCGCCATCAACACCATGCTGATCATTGTCTCGACGAGAGTGAAGCCGGCACGGCGGGCCGGGAGCCGGCAGCGACAATGGGGACCGGCCCGGCGAGTTGCAGGCCTGAGCGAATCCGGCCGCCGAATCGGCGGACTCGCCGTACTCATGGCAGGAACACGCGTGTGCCGAGGCGCCGGCTGCCGGTAGGCCATTCCACCTCGACGTCAATGGCCCACAACCGGTACTCGCGTGTCACGGGATCGACCGAGACCGACCAGTCGTACGAAGCCCAGATCCCTTCGATTGTCCCGGATGTCGACGCGCCGTCCGGTACCAGGAACCCGGAGGCGAGCGACATCTCGTATTCGGACAGAACACGGGTCGCGACAATGTCGCCTTCGGCGTTCTGCCGCGCACGTTCTGCCGACCACAGGATCGAGGAAGACGCGGTCATCGACGACACCGCGACCAGACCGAGGATCACGATGGCCGCGACCACTTCCATCAGGCTGAATCCGCGCCTGGCTTCGTTGCCGGTCGCCCGACCGGCACTGGCGCTAGCTCGATACAACTTCCACCTCGCCGGTCAAGCGGTCGAACCGGATCATGGATTCCGCGGCGCCCGACTCGACCACGAGTGAATCGCCGGCCGTGGCGCCGGTCGGCTCGAACCGGATCATTGCGCGTGCATTGCCCGGGTACGTCCAGCGTACGCCCGCCACACTCACATCGCCTTCATGGATCAGCTCGAAGCCTGCCGGCGTCGACATCAGCTCCCAGTAGTGCGCCGACCGGGGCTCGAACACGAACACGGCCGCCGCACCGCCTTTGCGCGCGTTCCGGCGCAACGTGACCAGTCGGGCCGCGACCTGTTGTGCCGCCAGCGTGGCCGGATCCGGCTCGATCCCGGGAGCAATGGCCGGCGCGACGACGAGCGCCGCCACGATCAGGAGCGTGACCACGGCCACCAGCTCGATCAGCGTGTAGCCGCGGCTCATGGTGTCAGGTTCATGTTCATGCCATAGACGGCCTGCAACAGTGACAGGGCGACGAACCCGATGACGATTCCGAAGACGACGATCAACAGTGGCTCCGCGATCGTCGTCAGACGCTGCAGACTCCGCTCGACTTCGCGCTCGAGGATCTCCGCCGACTTGGCCAGTAGAGCATCGAACCGTCCCGACTCCTCGCCGACCGCCACGAGCTCGGTCACGATCGGAGAGAAGAAGCCGGATTCCGCGATCGCCGCGTACAGTGATGCGCCTTCACGGACTCGCTTCCGCACCGCGTCGACTTCGTCTCGGGTCAGCGGGTCGGGGATCGAGCTGGCCGTGCCTTCGAGCGCCACGATCACGGGAGCGCCGCCGCCCATCAGCACGCCGAGCACGCGCGCGAACCGAGCGGACAGCGCGTCCCGCCGGACGCGCGCGGTCAGTGGGAACCGGAGCAGCAGCTTTGAGAGTGAGCGCCGGCCGGCCACGCTCGTCTGCTGCCATACGACCATGGCGAGCAGGACCACGCCGCCGGCCAGTGCCACGGGCCAGCCGGTCCGGGCGTGGCGGCCCAGCCACAGCATGGCCGCGGTCGAGCGCGGCAACGTCGCACCCGCCGCCTCGAGCAGGTCGCCGAATCGCGGAAGCACGAAGAACAGCAGCAGAAGCATCGCCGCGCCGCCGATGACGGCGAGCATGGCGGGATAGATCGATGCGGAGACCAGGCGGGAGCGGAACTCTTCGTCGCGCTCGAGATGACCGGCGAGCCGGGTGAAGCTGCTCGCCACATCGGCGCTCCGCTCTCCGGCACGGACCAGGCCGACGTAAACGGGCGGGAACAGCTCCGAATGACCGGCCAGCGCGTCAGCCAGCGACTCGCCCTGCTCGACACGGCCGCGCACGGAGCGGAGCGTGCTCAACACCGGCTCCTGGACCGTGTGCTCGGCGATCGACAGCGCCTTGCGCATCGGGATGCCGGCTCCGAGCAACGACGACAGCGCGCGCGTCACACCGAGCACGTGACGACGCCGGCTCCACACCGCTCCAAGTCGTGGCCCGCCGTTGCCCCGGCTCGACACCCGGATGCCGAGAACGAACAGGCCCTTCGCCTCGAGCGCCGTTACGGCGGCGGTCTCGGATGCGGCCCGCTCGCTCGCCCTGGCCCGATGACCACGACCATCGACCGCCGTGTACTCATAGACCGGCGGCATCGTATCATCACCAGTTCGTGATGTCGTGGTCCTCGTCCGTGCCGCCCGGCTGACCGTCCCGGCCGAGCGTCATCAGATCGAAACCGTTGTAGTTGACCTGGCCCGGACTCTGGAAGATGTACGGCCGGCCCCACGGATCCTCCGGTACGCTCTTCCTGATGTACGGCCCCCGCCAGTTGCGCGGCGCCGGATCCGTCTGCGGCGCGACCCGCAACGCCTGAAGCCCCTGCTCCGTCGTCGGGTAATAGCCGTTGTCCAGCCGGTACGCGTCCATCGCCGCACTCAGCATCTCGATCTGCGACCGCGCCGCCGCCTCCCTCGCCGAACCGACGTGCTGGAAGATGCTCGGCGCCACCAGCGACGCCAGGATCGCCAGCACCACGATCACCACGAGCATCTCGATCAGGGTCATGCCTTTGCGTCGCATGTGTCCGCCCGTGCCTCTGCCCGCCGGTATCGATCATCCGAGGCTCACGGCCTCCACCTGAAAGATCCGCCTGTGGCAGGCCGGTACGAGGACAGAGCGTCCGCCGGATGGGACCGGTCGTGCACGACGGCGGGCGGGCGAGGGCTACTGCACGGACCAGCGCTGCAATCAGGAGAACACCATCGAGCTGCATGGTACCGCTTCCGAACGCCGCATCCACGGCACGATGGGATCTTCCTGGGTTAATGTCCGGTCAGACGCGTGCCGATCCCGATGCCCGCTATCTGGTTGTCCCCTCCTTCTTTAGCCGCTTCGCCGCCCCCTTCCTGGTCGTAGTATTCGGCTTCGGCCCACGATGCGATGTTTTGGCCGCAGTCGCCACGTTGGTCTTCTGCGTGAGCACCCGCACGGTGCCTTCGGCGCGGGCTCGTGGTTTCGGACGCACGATGATGTCGACATCGCGGCCGAGGGCGTTCAGATACCGGTACAGGCGCTCCATGGAGTGACCCCACACCTTGCCCCGGACCAGGGCCGACACCTTCGGCTGATCGATACCCAGGATGTCGGCCGCCTCGGCCTGCGTGAGGCCG
>Ga0055448_10000205_pt1 | contig 14222 bp, 12 predicted proteins | sample China_Galinas_PW_4_FD_57744 | JGI IMG/M metagenome (GOLD analysis project Ga0055448, IMG submission 57744) | Wetland microbial communities from San Francisco Bay, California, USA, that impact long-term carbon sequestration - China_Galinas_PWA_D2 | ecosystem: Environmental > Aquatic > Marine >... | reverse complement strand
ACCTCAAGCTGAAGAACCTCAAGCTGAAGAACCTCAAGCTGAAGAACCTCAAGCTGAAGAGCCCAACACGCCCGCCGAAGTCGAAAGCGCCTGAGCGGTTTTCTTTGACCGCAACGTTCAACCCGTCTATAATCTAAGTGTATTCTGCACGGGGGTGTGATTATGGAGCATGAATTCCTTAAAGACATTGTCATAATACTCTCCTGCTCAGCGCTCGTCATATACGTCCTGCACCGGTTTCGCATGCCTCCCATAATAGGGTTCATCGCTGCTGGAGTTATCATAGGCCCTTACGGGCTCGGCGTAATAGGCAACGTCCACGTCATAGAGTCTCTTGCCGAGATCGGGATAATACTGCTGTTGTTTATCATAGGCATCGAGTTCTCGATGAAGGAGTTCATAAAATTAAAAAAACTCGCCATCTTAGGCGGGGGGCTCCAGGTAGCCCTTACGATAGCGGCAGCGTCTGTCATAGCGTATCTCTTTACCCGAAACATACGGCTCTCCATATTCATCGGATTTCTCATTTCGCTTAGCAGTACGGCCATTGTGCTGAAGATGCTCACCGAGCGCGGCCAGTCGGATTCCCCCCACGGCTTATCCATGACGGGGATACTCATATTTCAGGATCTCTGCGTCGTGCCCATGATGCTGCTTACGGGTTCGCTTTCCGGGGGCGGCGACGTATTCCCGGGCATTCTCACTACGCTACTGAAGGGGGCGGTGATCATAGTCGCAGTGCTCGTACTTGCAAGGTGGGCCGTGCCGGCAATACTTCACCGGATAGTACACACAAGAAGCACAGAGCTTTTTACGATATCGATAATCCTGAGCTGTCTGGGTATAGCCTTCTTAACATCCAGGTTCGGGCTATCTTTGGCCCTCGGCGCGTTTCTTGCGGGACTTATAATATCGGAATCCGAGTACTCATATGAGGCTGTAACAAAGGTGCTCCCGTTCAAAGACAGTTTCCTTGGCCTATTCTTCGTTTCCATAGGGATGCTGATCGACGTCAGATTCATGCTTGACAATCTCCCGGCTATAGCCCTGTCCGTCATGGCACTTTTCTCGCTGAAAGCCCTGATATCCACCGGTGTCGTGTTCCTTGTTCAGAATTCCGTAAGGACTTCCATACTCTCAGGACTCGGACTCGCTCAGGTGGGTGAGTTCTCCTTGGTCCTCGCATCTGCTGGCAAGGCCACCGGTTTCATGCCCGGAGATTTATACCAGATGTTTCTTTCAGTGTCCCTCGTCACAATGCTCGTCACGCCCTTCGTCATGAGCGTATCGCCAGCGGTGGCTGAAGGCCTTATGAGACTGAAAGCCATACGAAGGCTTGAGCCGTCTCCTCCCGAAGAAAGGCTGCCCAGGGACATCTCATCTCACGTAATAATCGTGGGGTTCGGCGTAGTCGGGAGAAACCTGGCAAGGACCCTCAAAAGGACGGGGCTGCCTTATGTAGTCCTTGAACTCAACAACGACATCGTCCATGCAGAGCGGATTAAGGACGAGCCGATATATTTCGGAGACGGCACAAGCCGGGAGACGCTCATGCGGCTTGGGGTTCACAGGGCAAGGCTGCTTCTGGTGGCAATATCCGATCCGGCCGCCGCAAGAAAGATAACCGCCGTCTCGAAATTAATGAACCCCGATCTTTATGTGGTAGTTCGCACAAGGTACCTCAAGGAGGTCGATGACCTGAGAGAACTCGGCGCGGACGAGGTCATTCCGGAGGAATTCGAGTCCTCGGTGGAAATATTCTCGCGCGTACTCCACCTGTATAACGTTCCGCGTAACCTTATCGACAAATACGCCGAAGATGTCAGAAGGGACGGCTATAGCTCGCTCAGAACCGTCAGAAACCGCAAAAAGCCGCTTGTGGCTGAGCTCCCAATGCTTAGCGAGATAGTGACGGAGACATATCTACTGAAACCACCCTCCCCGATGATAGGACAGTCGCTTAGCGACCTGCGGTTGAGATCTGCCACCGGCGCTACCGTCATGGCCGTTAAACGAGGGGGAATGGTTCATCAGAACCCGGATGCCGATTTCGTATTCAGCGAAGGAGATATAGTCCTCCTCGTAGGCAAGCCTGACGACATCGGACGTGCACAGCGGTTTATAGATGGTGAGAGCGGCGGCCAGAACCCCGGATAGTTGCAATATTGTTCTTTCTATACAATTATCTGTACCAATTGCCATAAATCCGTTGTATAATAAGAAAACTTTGGGACATTGATATATGAGCATAATACTTAAGGCCCTCAAGAAAGCGGAATCGTCATCGGGTAGGCAACCCGCCTCGTCGATGCAGTCATACTCGTCCACTTCGGGCAGCAAGTTGCCGATAATCATCGTTGCCATCTGCACTGTGGCCCTCGGGTTCGCCTTCGCGGTCTATATCTTCAAGGGAGGCCATCCTGCTCCTTCCAAACAGGCAGCCAATAACCATTCGGCGCAAGCTAATGCCGCGGCCGTGGTTCCTGCCGATGCCAGCTCCCTGAACACCGAGGCAATCGCGCAGATAGAAGCCGGAGAGTACAAGGAGGCGGAGACGCTTCTTGAGAGCGCCATAAAGAAGTATCCCGACGACCCTTATCTCCGCAACCACCTGGCCCTCGCGCTTAAGAAACAAGGTGACTTCGGAGGCGCTGAAACACAGTACAGGACGGCAATTGCGCTTAAGCCGGACTACTACATAGCGATGAACAACCTCGCCGTTACGCTTGAGGCCATGGGACAAAAAGGTCAAGCACGCGCAATGTACGAAAAGGCCCTCGAAGGAGACCCGAGCGTTGGCGGCGCTCACCTCAATTACGCCCTTCTGCTTGAGGACGAGGGAAAGATAAGCGAGGCCGAAGACCATTACCATACCTTCATGACACTGTCCAAGGACGCCAATCTCCGCAGTCTCGTACGCAGACGACTCCTGGCCCTCGAATAGATGCTCGTTCTCGGAATCGACACCTCATGCGACGATACCTCGGCTGCGCTCATCAGGGCCGAAAACGGTAACGCCGAGACGCTCTCCAACGTAGTTTCCAGCCAGACGGAGATACATACCAAATACGGCGGCATCGTGCCTGAGCTCGCCTCACGCCGCCATATAGAAATGATATGGCCCGTGGTCACCGAGGCCCTCGGCGAACACAGTCTCGAAGACCTGGACGCCGTGGCCGTCTGCTATGGCCCCGGGCTTATAGGCTCATTGCTCGTGGGCTGCGCGTTCGCGAAAGCCGTGTGCTATCCCAAGGGCATCCCCTTCATTGGGGTGAATCACCTGGAGGGACATCTTCTCTCGGCATTCATAGACGGTCAGGAGCCCGAGTTCCCCTTCATCTCGCTTATAGTCTCGGGCGGTCATACATGTCTGTACAAGGTCGACGGCTACATGAGGTACGAGGAGCTTGGCCGCACACGCGACGACGCCGCAGGAGAGGCCTACGACAAGGTTTCGAAACTTCTCGGGCTCGGTTATCCCGGCGGCCCGATAATAGACCGGCTTGCCCGTGACGGCGACCCCAAGGCCGTGGATCTACCGAGGGCCTATCTGCCGAACTCGCTGGACTTCAGCTTCAGCGGCCTCAAGACCGCGGTCAGGCTCGCCCACGAAAAGAATGGTCTCTCGAACGAGGACATGGCTGCCTCCTTTCAGGCCTCCGTGGTGGACGTGCTCGTGAGAAAGACCGAGTGGGCAATCAAGGAGCACCATATCCGCAGGGTCTCGCTCTCGGGGGGTGTCGCGGCTAACAGCGCCCTCAGAGAGAGGATGAGCGCCATGGCGGACGAACGCGATGTGACGCTGTACCTGCCGCCGGTGAACCTCTGTACCGACAACGCCGCCATGATAGCCCTCGCAGGATACCACCGCATCGCCGCGGGCGAACGTAGCGGCCTTGACTTAAACCCAAGGGCCTATCTGCCGCTTTAGCCAAAGTTGCCAATTCCGGCCGTATTCTATTAAGCTATCACCCATGAAAGAGATTCGGAACATCACCATCTTCGGCACGCTCACGGACTCCTACCTCAAGGAGATAAAGGACTATTTCTCGGTAGAGGAGTTCAAGAAGAAGGCCGCTATATTCTCCGAGGGCGACCCCTCGGACGTGCTGTACGGTGTGATCGAGGGCAAGGTCAAGATAACGAAGATATCGGCCGAGGGCAAGGAGATAATCATCGAGGTCATATCGCCGGGAGACATCTTCGGCGCGGTTGCCGTGATGAGGGGGTTTCCCTACCCCGCCAACGCCGCCGCCATGGAGGACTCGAAGCTGCTCAGGATCTCGAGGTCGAACTTCCTGAAGGTACTGGACGGCTACCCCTCGGTTATGTACTGCATGATGCAGAACCTCGGCGACCGCATGAAGGGCTCTCACGAATCGCTAAAAAACATCGCCCTGGAGAAGGTGGGCTCGCGCATTGCATCGCTGCTTCTGAAGCTCGCCGAGAAGTCCGGCGTCGAGACCCCTGAGGGTACGGTCATCGATTTTAAGCTTACCAAGCAGGACATAGCCGACATGGTGGGCACCACCGTGGAGACCTCGATAAGGACCATGAGCCAGTTCAAGAAGAAGGGCCTTATCGAGGAGCGCGAGGGCCAGGTGGTCATCAAGGACGCCGAGGGTCTCCGCTCTATGGGCTACTGAGCCGGCGCCGCTTCCTTCCCGAATATCGTTGTCATCATCACGTAGAAAAACAGCGCGATAGATACCGCCTCCATAACGCCGAACCCAACCGTTGCCGTCATGAGTAGCTTGTTAGTGCCCCCGAAGGTCATAACCGTGTAGAAAGAGAGCATGCCCAGAAGCCCGATATTGGCGAGCCAGAACTGCAGGTTGCAGAGGCCCGGGGTCTTGATGAGCTTTCCCGCGAACCTGGGCAGTATGTGGTAACCCACGCCGTAGATCATCATGGATACCCAGCCCAGCAGCATGAGGTGCGAGTGGACGAACTTAAGCGACATCAGTTTGGGGCTCGCCAGCATGCCTATCCCGAGTATCGAGGAAGTAAAGAGGTACACCATGCTCATGGCTATGAAGTTCTTGACGAATCTGTCCATGTTCCAACCCTCCGGTCTTTTTCATTTATCTTACTGCAGCCCCGGCCCGCCGACCATGACAAAGCTCATATGACGGGCGTCATAGACCTTTAGTATCATATCTGATAATCTAAGGTCAAGGCTCGGAATTAAAAACCCTGAGAGGAGGTTTCAATGAATATGGCGGCTACGAAGAAGCAGATCAATAAGGACTCCATAATCGGAGATGTCATCAAGGAGATACCTGGGGCGAAGGACATCATCCAGAAGCACTTCGGCGGTGGATGTTTCACCTGCCCTGGCATCAACGTGGAATCCATAGGCTTCGGCTCGATGATGCACAACCTCGACCCCGAAGTCATAATTAAAGAGATAAACGACCTGGAGGGATAAAGGATGGAGATCAAGTGTTTCGTTTGCGGCACCACCGACAAAGATAAGGTTTACCTGAAGGTAGTTCACGAGGGCGATGAGAAGTATGCCTGTGTCAGGTGCCTGCCGGTGCTGATTCACGGCCCGCACTAATCCGGACCGCGGTTCCTAAATAATTAAACCCGAGAGCGCCTTAATCAGGCGCTCTTTTCGTTTGTCTCGGGCTCCGTTGGCTCCTGGGCATCCTCTCCTTTGGTGAGGAAAGCAATGGCCTCGATGTGGTAGGTATTGGGGAACAGGTCTATCATGCGTACGGAGTCGATATTATAGAGGCTCGTGAGCATACCAAGGTCGCGGGCGAACGTGGAGGGGTTGCACGAGACGTAGGCTATCCTCTCGGGTGCTAGCTCCATTACGGTCTTCATTGCCTCTTTCGAGAGCCCCGGGCGCGGCGGGTCCAGAAGCAACATGTCGAAATCCCCTTTGACCTTCGCGTCTTCGGCCCTTGCGCTCTGGAATTTGTACTTCCTGACCTTATTATATGAGACGTTTCGCTGACCGTCCTTTATGGCATGGGGGTTATCCTCCACGGCGACGACCTCGGCGCCTTCCCTCGCAAGAGGGAGCGAGAAGTTACCCGCTCCGGCGTAGAGGTCCAGCACCCTCTTCTTATCAAGCGGCATGAGGCTCTCCTTGACGAGTCTCACCACCTCGGTGTTAAGGGCCCAGTTGCTCTGGAAGAAGCCCCAGGGAGATACCGTATAGGCCAGGTCGAGGAGGTCGAAGCTCACATGGCCCTTTCCCCTGTACGTGCCGTCGTCGAATGCCACGCCTTCAAACCCGAGCTCTGCGAACCGCGCGGCCAGGGCGTCGTCGTAATCAATCCCTTTAATGAGCGCCACTACGCTATCGCCCGAGGTCACGTGAATTTCCCTGATGCCCGTGAGGTCCGTGCCGCAGAGTTTTTCGAGCATCACGTTTATCTCGTCCACCATGAGGGGGCATTTCTCTATGGGCACGACGTCCCGGGTGCCCTCTCTGAAAAACCCTATCTGGCCGTCTTTTGATATCTTGAACTGCGCCCTGTGGCGGTAATTGAAATCCCTGCCGGTCATGGACTCCGCGAGCTCAACCTCAAGCTTACCAATTCTGGTCAGGCAGTCCATGAGCACGCCCGCCTTCATGGCGACCTGCTTGTCGTAGGAGGCGAACTGGAGCTGGCATCCGCCGCACTCTCCGAAATAAGGGCATGCCGGTTCTACCCTGTCGGTGGAGGGCTCGATAATCTCAGTGACCTCGGCCACTGAGTAGTCGCGCTTCTTTTCCTTGAGAGAGACCTCCACGACCTCTCCGGGCAGTGCGCCCTTGATGAAGACCACCCCTTCGGCGCGGGATATCACATAGCCGCCATAGACGGCGGTATCGGCTTTCAGCATGGTCATTATTTGTTCAGCAGCTCCTTGATCTTCGATTTCAGCTCGTTAAGGTCCGCGGACTTAACCAGATAGGCCTCCGACGCCCATACCGCGAAGTCGTCCCTGTAATCGTAGGCCGTGGACATGATTATCGGTAGCCTCGGCTTGATCTCCTTCATGCGCCTCAGCAGGCTTATGCCGTCGATGTCGGGCATGAGTATGTCGAGAGTGACGAGGTCCGGATTTTCCTTGTCGAACACGGCGAGGGCCTCTTCGCCCGTGCTGGCCGTTACGACATCGTAGCCCTCTTCCTTAAGCTCTTCCTCGTAGAGCCTGAGGATATGGGCGTCGTCGTCAACTACGAGAATCTTCATTTAGACCTCCTTCATCGGTAAATATATTTTAAATGTAGAGCCGCCTTCGGGATGGCCGCTTTCGACCTTTATCTTCCCGTCGTGCTCCTCTATTATCCTCTTCGAGATGGCAAGGCCCAGTCCCGTGCCCGTGGGGCGGGTGGTGAAGAACGGGTCGAATATCCTGACCATGTCCTCCTCCTTTATCCCGCATCCTGTGTCCTTGACCTCAAGGACGGCCCATCCGTCCTCGGCATACGTCCTGACCGTTACGCTGCCGCCGTCAGTGGCCTGGTTCGCGTTTGAAATCACGTTCAGGACGGCCTCCTTTATCCTATTGGGGTCTATCGTCAGCGTCAACCCTTTTGGCGCCAGATCGGTCACAAGCTTATTGCCGCTTGTGGCGAACTCAGACCCTAGGAGCTTGAGCACATCGCCCACGACCGTGTTGAAGTCGATGGTCTCCTTCGACATCCGGACCTCTTTAACGAAGCCCAGTATGTCCCGGAGGATGTCCTCGAGCCTTCCCACCTCCTTGGAGATTATCCTCGCGTACTCCTGCTGGTTTCCCTCGAGCTTGCCCTCGAGCCTCTTGGCGAACCCTCCAACCGAGACAAGCGGGTTTCGTATCTCGTGGGCAACTTTCGCGGCTACCTCTCCAAGGGCGGCCATACGCTCCGAGGACTGCAGCTTGTCCTGAAGCTCCTTTAGCTGGGTGATGTCCCTGACCACATGCACCGTCCCAAGGAAAACCCCCTCGGTATCGAATATCGGGGACGTCGATGTCAGGTACGTGCCCTTCAGGTACTTGTCGTCGACCTCCTCCACATGTGCCTTCATGTCCTCCACGGTCCTGTGGTGAGGACACGCCGGCATCGGATCTTCGGTGCCATGGAATACCTGGTAGCACTTCTTGCCCACAATATCCTCGTAGGGCAGCCCTACCTTGTCAATGACCGCCTGATTGACCTTCCTGACCGTGTAGTCCTTATCCGTAAAGAATACCATATCCGAGATGGATCTAAAAATGTTCTCAAGTTCCGCCTCAGCAAGCGAAACCTGCTGGAAAAGCCGCGCCGCGGCCACGGCAGAGGCGACCTGATCGGTGAAGCCAGAGAGGAAGCGCATGTTATCGTCGGTGATGGGCTTTTTGTTGAATATATTGTCCACCCAGAGCACTCCGATGGCCTTGTCGCGGGAAATAAGCGGCACGACTGCATAGGCATTGGTGTCGAGCTGGTCGATGAGCACCTTATCAGAAAGCGGCTCCGCCTTTACATCGGTTACGTTGATCGGCGTCCTCTCCGTTACGGCTTTCGTGAGAATGGTCTTCTTGGACAGCGGAACCTCTATGCTGAGGCTTATCCTGTCGAGGAAGGAGTCCTTGCGCATAGGGCCCGTTTCTATCTCGAGCATTATCTCGCGCAGGGACTTCTTGTCCATGGTAAGGTTCTCCCATATCTTCCATGCCTCTTCAGCGTTCGCAGGGCCAACGCCCATGGCACCCTTGAGGTTTTCGCCCTTTTCGTCCACGAGGAACAATATGGCCCTGTTAAAACCAAGTCCGTCGCTCATGGTTACAGCCGTGAGGACCATCCTCTGGAGCCTGTCGAGCTCGAGCGTGCCTCTCATGGCGGAGCTTATGAAGAAGAGCCGCGAAAGCTCCTGGTTTCTTCTAATAAGCTCCTTCTCGACGCGTTTCTTGTCCGATATATCCCTTGAGATGCCGCTTATGCCGATTATCTCGCCAGTGACATCCTTAATGGGAGATAGTGTCAGGCTAACCTCTATGAGGGTGCCGTCCTTCTTCTTTCTGATGGTTTCGAGCTTCAGGACCTCGCCCTTGCTTATCTTGTCCCTGTTGTCGTCCTCGAATTCCAGGAGCGACGTTGGCACGAAGGGAAGGAACTCCCCGATAGCCTCTTCCTCCGTAAAGCCGTAGATATCTTCGGCGGCGGGGTTCCACGACTTTACCATACCTTCGAGGTCGGAGGTAACGATGGCGTCGGCGGAGTTGTTGATCAGGCTCTCCATATACTCCTTAGTCTGCATGACCTCTCTGTAGAGGCCCATTATCTCCTCCTGATATAGCACCCTGTCTGTGATGTCCTGTATAAAGACCACCGCCTCGATGACCTCGCCCTCGGCGTTTTTCAAGGGATACGACGTGAGCTCGGCATAGTTAAGGCCGCTGGACTGTGTGATAGAGTTCACGTCGCCGGTCTCTATGGTGGCACGCGCCGCGCAGTGCGGACATATTCCGGCCTTGTCGTGGAATGCATCCAGGGCGCTCTGGCCGATTAGATCGCTGATGGGCTGGTCTATCCACATCCTTATGTAATTGTTCGCGGCCGTTACATTGTAATTCCTGTCAAGTGTGATAATTCCGCCTTGCACGCTTTCAAACAGAAGGTCGAGCCTCTTCTTGGCCTCAAGTGCCTCGACCTCACGCTGCTTCTCCTGCTCCTCGATTCGCGCCTTGTCTATGGCGACAGCGGTAATGGACGCGAACCCTTTTGCCACGGAGAAGTCCTCGAGCGAAAACGGTATTTCCTTGCCATTGCCGTCGAGCTTGTCGTAGAGGCCCAGGGTACCGATTATGCGTTCCTCAACCTTAAGAGGAACTGATATGGCAGACTTGGCGACGAGCATCGCCGAGCCCCTGATCTCCTCCGGCATCTTGGAGATGTCCTCTATGAATAACGATTGCCCCTCCTTGACGACCCATCCCGCTATGCCTCTTCCTATTGGCACCGTATCTATGACCTGTTCCATTGGACCGTAGTATGATTTAACCTTCAGAACGTTGCCCTCGAGCAGCCTTATCACGCACCCTTTGGCGTTTATGAGCGCAGCGATCTCCGCCGCGACCGTCTTAAGCAGTTCCTCCGGGTCGTAAACCCTCGTGAGGGCCCTGCTGAGCTCAAAGACGATTCTCAACTGTTTGAGCTGCTTCTTGGTGGCGTCGTAGAGCTCCATATTTCTGACAGTGGTGGCTATAGTGTGAGCGATGATGACGGCGGAATCTGTCTCGTGGCTCATAAACCCGCCGGAAGAGTATTGTCCGAGAAGGAGAATGCCCAGGCAGTTCTGGTCACGCTGAATCGGCACGACCAGCAAGGAACCGCATTTCTCGCAAACATCGCCGCCTGAAGTAAGCTCCGACGTGTTATTTATAGTGAAAGGCTTGCGTTCGGCGAGGACCCTCACCGGGATCTTCTCGTCGATCGATAGCGACTTAACTACATCTTCCTTGTTGCTGGATTCGAGCATGAAGGTCTTAAGCTCCGGATTAAGTAGATAAACTGCGCAAACGTCCTTGTTCATCTTGCTGGCAACAGACTCCACTATCATCGCGAGGGCCTCATGAAGGTCCGGCGTCTGGCCCGCTATGCGTGCCACGTCGAGAAAAAGTTCGGTTTCGGAAAGTTTCTTCTGGGACATCATTTCCGACTTCTCAAGGCTCTCAACCATGCTGTCGAATCTGTCGGAAATTATGCCGAACTCGTCTCTGCTCGGAGAGTGAATGCGGACGCTGAAATCGCCACCCGCCACCCTCTCGGTGGCTCCGAGAAGTTCCCTGTATGGCTCTTCGAGAACCCGCCTCATTAGTATGACGAGTATGGCCGAAAGTAATATGCTCAGCCCGATAAGGAGAGCGAGATAGTAAGTAAGGCTCTTCTTTATGGCTTTGCCAGCGCTGATGACGCCCATTGTCGTCTGAAGCGATCCGTAAGCAAGCGTATTAATCTCGTCGTGAAGGACATCTTCCTGTGTACCCAAATCATTTAGAGCACTGAGAACTTTGAGGTTTCCGACGGGGTTGTTAGTGGCCATTATGACAGTCGAGTACTTCTTGGCCTCTTGATAATTTTCCCCAATGCTCTCCATAAGGTCTTTATCTACCGGCAATCCGGCGAGCTCTCCGAAGCTCTTGTTCACGATCGAAAGGCTGTCGTTATACTGGCGCTGGAACTGGGCGTCACCTGTCAGGGCCCAGTTGTTGGTGGCGCGGATGAAATCTATCACGGCATTTCTGAGGTCCTCGTGTGCTTTGTATAACTTGACCTGATCGTCCAGTGCGTCCAGATTGTTGCCGAGCGAGTTGAACAGATAGAAAGCTCCGACACCCATCAATAGCGCCGTAAACAGAAACGCAACAGTCAGGGCAAGTATCTTGTCTTTCAGGCTCATGCCATAGCCTTTCGCTTGACTTCCCTGTACAGGGCCACATACTTTCGCGCCGAAGCCTTCCAGTGAAACCTCTGCTTCATGCACCCGACGACGAGCTTCTTCCACTGATCCTTCGAGCTATAAACGCAGATCGCCCTCTTTACGCACTCTGCCATTGCCGAGGGCCATCTCCCCGTAAACAGGAAGCCCGTGCCGCGCCCGCTAACGTGGGAGTAGTCCTTGATGGTATCGACGAGGCCGCCCGTGGCCCTTGCCACCGGCACCGCGCCGTATCGCATGGCTATCATCTGCACGAGGCCGCAGGGCTCGTAATGCGACGGCATCAGGAGCATGTCGCAGCCCGAATATATCCGCCTCGCGAACTCCTCGTCGAAGCCGACTTTAACGAAGACCTTTCCACGATATTTCTTCGTAGCCGCGATTAAGCCTTTCTGAAGCACTTCCTCTCCAAGGCCGAGCACCACGACGTTCAGGCCGGCACGTATTATCTCGTCCACGGCCTCAAGGAATATATCTATACCTTTCTGTGAAGACAACCTCCCCACTATGCCCGCAAGCGGAACACCTCGCCTCGTTATTCCGCATTCCTTTTTCAGGGCGCTACGGCACCTCGCCTTTCCAGCGAGGGAGTCCAGCGAATACCTCGCAGTGATTGCGGGGTCCGCCGAGGGGTCCCACTCGTTGTAATCAATCCCGTTTAAGATGCCTACTATGTCCTTCTCCCTCTGCGCGAGCACGCCCTCGAGCCCGGCCCCGTACTCCTTGGTCAGTATCTGGCGGGCGTAATTTTTGCTGACCGTGGTAATAATGTCCGCACCGATGATACCCGCCTTTAGCAGGTTCACCTGACCAAAGAACTCTATACCATTTAGCGTGAACCACTCTTTGCCAAGTCCGGTAAGGGGCATTACCGATGAGGGGAATATCCCCTGGTAGCCGAGGTTGTGGATGGTAAATATCGAGGCCGCGCGGGGAAACTGTTTCTTGTAAATCGTCTTCATGTACAGAGGTATGAGGGCCGTCTCCCAGTCGTTCGTGTGAATGACGTCGGGCTTAAGGCCAAGTTCGATACAGGCCTCGAGCACCGCCTTTGAAAAGAAGATGAACCTCTGGGCGTTGTCCTCGAAATCTCCCGATGACGTGCCGTACAACTCCTCCCTGTTGAAGAACTCGTCGCACTCTATGAAATAGACGGAGTCGTCGAACGAAAATATCTTCGACTCATAACTCTTTGTGCCGAGGCTGACCTTGACAGAATGTCCCGTGTCCACGGGCTTGAACTTCTTTCGGATGCTTTGATACAGGGGAACGAAGAGGCTTGCATGGACGCCGAGGGAGCGAAGCTCTCCGAGGAGCGAGCCGGTCACGTCGGCCAGACCGCCGGTCTTGGCGTAAGGGATCGCCTCTGATGTGGCAAGTACTACGTTCATTCCGGACTCATTTCAAGTTCAGATATTCGCTTCGCGCAAGAACTTGGCCGCCTCCTCTGGAGGAGTCGGGTTTATATAGAACCCTGAGCCCCATTCAAACCCGGCTATCTTTGTGAGCTTAGGCATGATCTCGATGTGCCAGTGATAGTAATGGTTCTCCTCGATATCGAGCGGCGATGTGTGAATCACAAAGTTGTATGGCGGCGTGTCCAAAGTGGCGTCTATCCGCTTGATGACGTTCTGGAAGAGCTCCGCGAGGCCCTTGAAACTTCCGTCCCTGGGTCCGAACGATGACTCGTGGTTCTTAGGAAGAATCCATGTCTCAAACGGAGCCCTCGGTGCAAACGGCGCGAGCGCGATATAGTCATCGCTTTCGAGCACCACTCTGCGCCCATCGTCCAGTTCCTGGTGGACGATGTCGCAGAAGAGGCAGCGGTCGCGGTGGTCGTAATGGTCCATGGCGCCCTTGATCTCATCCTTGACGGTACGAGGGATGATGGGCAGCGAAATGAGCTGAGTATGCGAGTGCTCGAGCGAAGCCCCAGCGGCGTCTCCCTCGTTCTTGAAGATCAGGACGTATTTTATGTTCTTGTCGTTCTTGAGATCCGTCAGCCGCGCGTGATAGGCCATCAGGGCGTCCTCGAAGGCCTTGGGCGAGATGGTCGCAAGGGTGAGATTGTGGTCGGGAGTCTCAACTATGACCTCGTGCCCACCGACGCCGTTCATCTTGTCGTAAAGGCCCTCGCCCTTCTTGTTGAGCTTGCCGCCGGATTGCAGGGCGGGGAATTTATTGGGCATGACCCTCAGTGTCCAGCCTTTCTCGTTGGGCTTTGAGCCTTCCTCTCTGACGGCCATTATCTCAGGCGGAGTGGTGTATTCGTTGCCCGGGCAGAAAGGACAGAAACCTCCCCTTCTCTTTCTTGACGAGGACGGGAAATCAGTGGGGCGCTTACCCCTCTCGACGGAGATAATCACCCATCTGCCGAGGATAGGGTCTTTTCTGAGTTCGGGCATGAATCCTCCGTATAATAGCTATATTACTAAATAGTCCTAACAATTATATCACATTAATATATAATGCAATATGAAGCCTACTTTTCACCATCGCCTCGTAAACGGCCCCTTCGACGACCCCTGCCTTTACGTCAGGCTCTTCTGGGAAAAACGGGCACTTCTCTTCGACGCGGGCGACATCGGCGCGCTGGATTACGGCGATATGCTGAAGGTCTCCGACGTATTTGTCACGCATACACACATAGACCATTTCATCGGGTTTGACACCCTTCTGAGGGCTCAACTGAGAAGCGAGCGCCCCCTTCGCATCTATGGCCCCGAGGAGATAATCTCGCACGTCGAGGGAAAGCTCCGGGGCTATACGTGGAACCTGATAGAGGAGTATCCGATAAAGCTCGAGGTCTTC
>Ga0055448_10000204_pt1 | contig 14260 bp, 14 predicted proteins | sample China_Galinas_PW_4_FD_57744 | JGI IMG/M metagenome (GOLD analysis project Ga0055448, IMG submission 57744) | Wetland microbial communities from San Francisco Bay, California, USA, that impact long-term carbon sequestration - China_Galinas_PWA_D2 | ecosystem: Environmental > Aquatic > Marine >... | reverse complement strand
CGCAATTCGAGCAGGTACGCCCGCCGCAGACCATGTACTATGGACTTCAGAAACTCGGAGGCCCCTGCTCGGTACTGCTCTCGACACTCGCCCGGTCAAGCCAATCCGACGACGAGTTTGCTTTCGCGCGTGGAGCACGGCTGCTGCCCCAGGTGCCGCTTCAATGCTTGCCTGCCGAGCGGTGCGGCCTGGGCGATTTGCAGACGGCCCTCGAGCAACTGACTCACGTGTCGGCAAGACAACAGCAGCGGCTGATCGACGCCGCGGCTGCCACAATCTGTGCCGACTCGGAAGTCTGCGTCGAAGAGGCCGAGTTGCTCCGCGGCATTTGCGACATGCTCGACTGCCCGATGCCGCCGCTCTTGCCGGGCGAGCGTCTCGCCGTGAATCAGGCAGTGCCATGACGCGCAGAGCCACAATTGCCGCGCTCCAGCGGCGGGCCGATCTTTTGCGGCGGCTGCGCGCGTTTTTCCACCAGCGTGGCTTCCTGGAAATCGAAACGCCGCAGGTGGCCGACGAGGTGATTCCCGAGCTGCACATCGAGCCGCTACGGCTCGGGGACGGTCCCCTTTTCTCGCCGGGGGTGAACGAGCCCCGAAACGATTTGAAGCGAGCACAGGGGAGCGTCCCCCTCGCTTCTTGGTGGCTCCAGGCATCGCCCGAGTTACACATGAAACGCCTGCTCGCCGCAGGAGCCGAAGCGATCTTTCAAGTCACGCGGTCGTTCCGCGCCGGCGAGCGCGGCCGGCTGCACAATCCGGAGTTCACGATCGTCGAGTGGTATCGCGTCGGCGACGACATGTGGGCTGGGATCAAGCTGGCGGACGAATTGATGCAGGCGCTGTTGAGCGCTTCGCCCGCGGCACGAACAACGTATGCCGAGGTATTTGAACGCCATGCCGGCGTCAATCCGTACACGGCCTCGCTTGCAGAACTGGCGGCGGCGATGGAGACTCCCGCCGACATCGAACGCTCGGACCGTGACGAATGGCTAAATGCTATTTTGGCGGCGCGGGTTGAGCCGCAGCTCGGTCGAGACCGGCCGGAAGTCGTCTACCACTACCCGGCAACCCAGGCCTCGCTGGCCAGAACGGTCACCGGCGCGGCCGGCCACCTGGTCGCCGAGCGGTTCGAGCTCTACTACCGCGGTATCGAGCTGGCCAACGGCTTTCATGAGCTGGCCGATGCTGCCGAGCAGCGCCGCCGCTTCGACGCGGTGAACGCGGCCCGCATCGCCGACGGCCGCCCTGCCCTGCCAATGCCGGAAAGTTTGCTCGCCGCGCTGGAAGCCGGTTTCCCCGATTGCACCGGCGTCGCACTAGGTTTTGACCGTCTTGCGATGCTGGCGATCGGTGCATCGTCGATTGACGAGGTATTGGCGTTCCCAGCGAGCGGCTAGGCCGACGAATTTCACGAGCGCGAAGGCCGGTTTAGCCAGTCACTCCGCTCAACGCTCGTCGAGCTGCTCGATAAGTTCTTCAAAGCGGATTGCATATTGCGAATGCACGCTCACCAAGTGACGTCGCACCTCATCGAAACGATCGCGATTCTCGCGTGCAAGTTCCAGGACATCGGCCTCGTCACGCAGCCGATTAGCCGCAAGCTTTAGTTCGATTAGCGATGGGAGCGAGATGTATTTCAAGCTCCCGCGAACGGCGCCCATCGACCTGGGATGCGGAATCGTGGTTGGCGCGGATCGAGAAGCCGTGCCGGGACGCCCACCTTCTGGGAGCACGTCGACTTCGATCCCAGTTTCACGATGACAGAGCTTGGGCCAGCGCCCTTCCGGTTGTCCAAGCAAGTCGAATCCGCTGACGGACGCAAATTTCAGGAAATCGTCGATGCGGTCACCAGGCAAGACAATATCAACGTCTTGCGTTACGCGGCCAACGTACCCATGTCGCCACACCGCCCAGCCACCGCCCACCACCGACTCGCAATCACATGCGTGAATCACTTGATCCAGTGCCTTTACGACGCGGCCATACCGACCCGGCAAGTCTTGAGGTTCGAGCATTCGATCCCTCCCAGCCAATAGGAGATCGGCCAATTGAAGCTGCGCGGTCAATGCATCGATGGTGGTATGCATGACACAATTATACACTACACTCGGACGCGAGTCGCCTGCGAGGCGGCTGAGCGTTACTTCTTCCGCGCAACCGCTTCGTGTCGGAAGCACGTCACCAAGTGGTCGTTTACCATGCCGACGGCCTGCATGTGCGCATAGACGATCGTGCTGCCGACAAATTTGAAGCCGCGCTGTTTTAGGTCTTTGCTCAGTGCATCCGACTCCTTTGACGTAGCCGGCATGTCCTTCATCGTGCGTATGCGATTCTGAATCGGATCCCCGCCGACGAACCGCCAAATGTATGCGTCAAATGAGCCAAACTCTTCCTGCACTTCGAGAAAGCAGTGGGCGTTGGTGACGGCGGCCGTCACCTTGAGCCGATTGCGGATAATGCCGGGGTCGGCAAGCAGTTTTTCGATCCGCTTGGCCGTGAAGCGGGCGACTCGCTCGGGGTCGAACTGGGCGAATGCGCGGCGGTAGTTGTCGCGTTTGCGGAGCACTGTGGCCCAGCTCAGACCGGCCTGGGCGCTTTCGAGTGTAAGGAACTCGAACTGCTTGCGGTCGTCGTGGACCGGCACGCCCCACTCCCGGTCGTGGTAGTCGAGCATCAGTTGGTCGGCCTTGCCCGGCCAGCCGCAGCGCTGTTGCACTCTTGCCGGCATCGCTTGGTCTCCAGTCACTCGCGTTCGTAGCGCTCGAAGCAGATGGGAAAATCATTCGCTTCGTCGGCCGGGCGTCGTTCCGACTCCACAAGTCGCCAGTCGCCAGGATCGAACTCCGGAAACACCGTATCGCCTTCAATTTTCGCATGCACGCGAGTCAGATACAGTCGATCGGCATGCGGCAGGGCCAGCCGATAGATCTCTGCCCCGCCGATGACAAATGCCTCGTCGTCGCCGGCGGTCGTCGCCACGTCGATCGCCGCGTCCAGATTCGATGCGACGTCGACTCCCTCCGCGCGATAACCGTCTTGCCGCGAGACGACGACCATCTGCCGTCCCGGCAGCGGCCGACCGATTGACTCCCACGTTTTGCGGCCCATGATGACGGTGTGGCCCATCGTGAGTTGTTTGAATCGTCTCAGATCAGCAGCAAGATGCCAGGGCAGCCGGCCGCCGCGGCCGACGACGCCGTTTTCCGCCACAGCCGCAATGATGGATATTTTCATGACGTTCGTCGCGCGTCACCGACCAATCGCCAAGGCGACCGGTGCCCGACGCGGCTAAACGGCCACGGGGGCAGGAATATGCGGGTGGGGATCGTAGTTCTCGAGCCGAAAGTGCTCGTATTCAAAATCGAATATCGAATCGACGGATGGGTCGATGCGCATTGTCGGCAGCGGCCGCGGCTGACGCGAGAGTTGCAGCCGGGCCTGTTCGAGGTGGTTGTCGTAAAGGTGCGCGTCGCCCAGCGTGTGGATGAAATCGCCGGGGGCATAGCCGGTCACCTGGGCAACCATCATCGTCAAAAGCGCATAGGATGCGATGTTGAATGGTACACCGAGGAACACGTCAGCGCTCCTCTGATACATCTGGCACGAGAGCCGGCCGTCGGCTACGTAGAGTTGGAACAATAAGTGGCACGGCGGCAGCGCCATCGCTGGCAGGTCGGCCACGTTCCAGGCGCTCACAATCAAGCGACGCGAATACGGGTTCATCTTGATCTCGTGGATGACTTCACTGATCTGATCGATCGATTCGCCGCCGCGACCGGGCCAGGAGCGCCACTGGATGCCGTACACCGGGCCGAGTTCGCCGGCCGCGTCGGCCCATTCGTTCCAGATCGTGACGCCGTGCTCGGCGAGATAGCGAATGTTCGTCTCACCGCGAAGCAACCAGAGCAGCTCGTAGATGATCGACTTGAGGTGCAGCTTCTTGGTGGTTAGGAGCGGAAAACCGTCCGCAAGTCGGAATCGCATCTGGTGGCCGAACACGCTGTGTGTGCCGGTTCCGGTGCGATCGCCTTTGGCGATGCCTTCATCGAGAATCCGCTGCATGAGATCGAGATATTGACGCATGATGGAAATTGTACTGGACGGGCAAGTGGGAGGGCGAGGCTCCCGCATTGTCCCACTACTTCTGCTGTGACATCAGTTCTTCGACCAGCTTGGCCAAGAGCGCCGGATTGTCCTGTTTCCGCAGGTGCTCGATCCGGCCGGCGGGAATCTCCAGTTTTTCGAGCGCGCTGGTGATGAACTTCCACTGTTTCTCGCGGCCCTTTCCCTCGGCAAGATACAGCTCGGTCACCAGCTCGCTAAGCCGCTGGAGCGAGATCGACTCGCGATTCTGGTAGTAGTTGCGGATGATGCTCTGCTGGTGCTTGGTGTATTTCTGGCTCATCGGAAGGTCCGTCTTGAGATGGGAAAAGGACCCGCGGGGCCGCCTTTTCGGCCACTGTGGTGCGCGGTAGAGTAGTAGACTACTCGGTTAGTTCATTCCGTCAACCATCCGAATTACGGTCCACGAAATGCCGCTTGTCAAGTTCATCAAAGAAAACAAGGAAATCGACGTTCCTGAAGGCGCGAATCTCCGCAAGGAAGCGATCAAAGCGGGCATCAATGTTCATCAGGGCGTCAATGGCTTCGGGGCGAGCATCAATGAGATTTTGAACTGTCACGGAATCGGCCAATGCGGCACATGCCGAGTGCGAATCACCAAAGGCATGGAGCATGCCAGCCCGATGGGTTTCATTGAAAAGGTGCGATTTTATAATCCGCTTCCCGATCCGATACCTTGCATGTCGTACATCGGCAATGAGGACACGATGCGGCTGTCGTGCCAGACTCTAGTGTATGGCGACATGGAGGTAGAAACCGGCCCGGAGTTGAACCTCTTCGGCGACAATTTCTTCAGTTAGCAGGCTGTCGGCTCTCAGCCTTCAGCTGTCATCCAAAGGAATTGTCGGCCGAAAGCCACCCATGAAACAAGTCGTCGCCATCGTCAAGCCCTTTCTGGTCGAGAAGATTCTCGATGCCTTGCGCCGCGCCCCGCTCGAAGCCGTCTGCGTTTGCGAAGTGAAGGGCATGAGCAAACAAAAGACGTATCTCGACGCCTACGCCGACTCGGAGTATTCACAGACGTTCCTTCCCAAGGTCGAAATCTCAATGTGGGTCGACGACATGCGAGCCGAAGACGTGGCCCGCAAGATCGTCGAAACAGCCCGCACCGGCCGGATGGGCGACGGCAAAATATTCATTCTCTCGGCCGAATCGTACGAATCCGTGATCGACGTCGCGGGATAGCAGGATCGCCAATTGGCGTCGGCGACCACGCCGAATCTCGGCGGCTGGGCAGCTCAACCGCGAGTGACAACGGCGCCGCTCGCAGCGCCTAGTCGCGCTCTGCCGCGGCGAAGATTCGATTGAACCGCGCGCGGTTCTCGGCAAATATGTGCTTCGCCTCGGCAACCAGCTCGTTCGAATCTGCATAGCCGAGCAGATAGGCGAGCTTCGCCAGCTCTCTGTGGTTTTCCGGTAGTTCGTGCCGGCCGGCCGCATTCATCAGGCGAATCCGTGCCTCGATGCTTCGTTGGAAGCGATAGCTGCGGCGGAAGTATTGGGCATCGTCGCTTGACAAGTATCCGCCCTCCTCGAGAGCTTCGAGGGCATCGAGGGTGCCGGGCCGGCGAATGGACGGGTCCGCCCCGCCGTGCTTGAGCTGCAGCATCTGGACGAGGAACTCGACGTCGACCGTGCCGCCGGGGCCGCGTTTGAGGTTCCGCCGCGATGCGGTCTCCTCGAGCCGCATTCTCATTTGGCGAATTTCGGTGGAGTACGCTGGCCTCCAGGCCGGGCCGATCGCGGCTTCGGCGACCGCCTGCATGGCGTACTCAGCCGCTGCGGGAGCACCGAGCACGACCCGTGCCTTGCACAGCGATTGCCGCTCCCACAACTGGCCGCGGCCCTCGGAAAAATAGCGGGCAAACTCATCGATCGGTACCGCCAGCAGGCCGCTCTTGCCGGTCGGCCGCAGCCGGGCGTCCACTTCGTAGAGCCGACCATGTGGGCCGAGGTAGCTCATGGTGCGGATCACGCGTTGGCCAAACTCGCTGAAGAAATGGCCGTTGGTAGTACTGCCGTGCGAACCACGTCGCCGGTCGAGCGTGTTGCCGCCAGCTTCGTACAGAAAGATCAAGTCCAGGTCGCTGTGATAGTTTGGCTCGCGGCCGCCGAGCTTGCCAAGCGCGAGGACGACCGGCTCGCAGACGTCGCCCTCGCGCTCCGCAAAACGTTGCGCCTGCTGCAACGCACCGGCCGTCGGCGGTTCCGATTCGCTGGGGATCAAAATGGTCGGCTCGCCAAACTTTTCGACAAGCTTTGCATATTCGCTGGCGGCAATCTGTTTGAGACACGCTTCGGCCACGTCGGCCAGCGCGGCGTGCGTCGAGCGAACGTCGTCCTTGCCCAACACGTCGCGCACGCCGACCCGCAGGTGCTGGGCGTTCTTGAAGCTGTGCAGAATCGGGTCGAGGTCCTCCGCCCCGTGGCTCAAGTCGGCGAGCGTCCGCTCGAGCATCGCGAGCGTCGGCAGATGCTCGACGAGCAGACTGTCCATGAGCTCGTCGATCATGCCCGGATTGCTGGTCAAGATTCCGGCCAAGTACGGGCAGGCGGCACAGAGCGTCACGTACAAATTGAGCGACGGAGGGTTGCTGCTGAAGAGTTCCCATAACGCCGCCTTGCCTCCGAGCGAGTCGCTCACGCGGCTGAGATTCACAAGCGTCGTATCGGGCTCGGGCGTCGAGGAGATGGCAGCCAAGAGCCGCGGGGCGATCGCGGCCAGAAAGTGCCGGCAGCGGCGCGTCGAGAGGAAGCGAATCTTCTCGGTCGCCAAAGCCATCAGATTGTCGTAGGCGGTCGAAACGTCCTCAAACGGGTACCGCCCGAGCACTTGCTCGATTCGCTCCAGCGGCGGATCGGGATCGTTCACGAGGTCGACTTCCGGCTCGATCGTGCCGTCGCCGGAAAACGCATCGTGCAGCAAGTGATCGAGAATTTTTCGATTCTCCGTGGTGCGATGCGCGTAGTCGGACGTAAACGCCATCAAGGCCGAGCGTTGCGGAGTACTCGGATAATTCATCCGCACGGCAAGCTTCGCCAACTCCTCGCTTTCTTTAGGCAACAAATGTGTCTGCAGGTCGAACATGATCTGCAAACGGTGCTCCAACTTTCGCAGAAAGCTGTAGTTGTCTTCGAGAATCGACCGTTCCTGGGGCGTGAGGCAGCCGGATTGCTCGAGCTGGGCAATGGCATCGAGCGTGTTGCCGGTGCGGACTTCGGGTAGAGCGCCGCCGTTCAAGAGTTGCAGGAATTGGATCACGAATTCGACGTCGCGAATACCGCCACGGCCGGTCTTCACGTTCTGCAAATCGGCCCCTTCGCTCGCCGCCCGGCGCTCGATGCGCCGCTTGAGCGACTTGATGCCGGAAATATCCGTGAGGCTCAAGTAACGTCCGTAAATCCAAGGCTCGAGTTCTTCCAACAGCTTATTGCCCAGATCGCGGTCGCCGGCAATAGGCCGGGCCTTCACATACGCCTGCCGTTCCCAGGTGCGGCCTTTCGTGTCGTAGTACGACAACATGTTGTCGAAGCTCAGACACAAGGGGCCACGCGACCCTTCGGGCCGCAGCCGCATGTCGACGCGGTAGGTCGAACCCAAATCTGTCGTTTCGGTGAGCAGCCGAATGAGGTCCTTCGCCAGCCGCTCAAAGAACTCTTCGTTGGAAACAATTCGCCGCGCGTCGGTTTGACCCTCCTGCTCGTACAGGAACACCAAGTCAATATCACTCGAATAATTCAGCTCTAGGCCGCCCAGTTTGCCGAGCGCAAGCACGACGAAGCGGCAGTGACTGCCGTCGCTCCGCAGCGGTCGGCCGTACTGCTCTTCGTAGCGTCGCCTGGCAAAATCGAGTGCGCCTTCGACGATCGCATCCGCAAGATACGAAAGCTGCCGGGCGACCGTCGACACCGGCTGGCTGCGGACAATGTCGCCATAGGCAATCCGCATCAACTCGCGGCGCTTGAACCGACGCAGCGCGGCTGCGACAGCGGTGTGATTCTTGAGCGATCGCACCTCGCCAGCCATTTCCTCGACGAGTGCTTCGCGCGACACCGGCTGGCCCTCGGTCATCCGCAGCAGATCGTAGGCCTCGCCATCGACCACCAGCAAGTCGCTCAAATACTGGCTGGTAGAAAAGATCTGCAGGAGATTGGGCAGGGCCTGGGGATCGCGCTCGAATAGGGCAGCCGTAGCCATGGGGTTTCGCGCGGCGGCGATAAACCGCTCCAGGTTGTTGATTGCCATGTCGGGGTCGGCAAGCCCCGGAGCAGCGGCGGCCAATTGATCGCCAATTTGGGCAAGCAAATCAAGCGTGACGCCCTGCGTAGCCATGCGGGTAAAGTTGGCGTGGGCGGCGTCGGGATTGGCCACGTACAGAGACCGAAGCCAGGGTTCGGCTTCCGTGGCGTCGTCGAGATAGTTGCGCAGGCGGTCGATGTCGATCATGACAAGGAGACTAGCGGTTCGACTCCAACGGAATCGTCGGCGAGCGGAAACGTATGCGAGGGAGCCGTCCGAGTCGTTCCTGCGGCCAGCCGAGCGTCGTCAGATTGTTCCCAAGGAATCGCCTGCAGCTAGAACTCCATTGTAGCCATGGTTCTTGCCCAATGCTATTCACTCTTTTTCTTACCGCCGATCCCCGCAAGCGGCAGCGGCAGGCCGAAAAGCTCCGGGCCGACGTGCTGCGTGACTATCTCGCCGAACAGTGTGTGGGCGTTGGCGTCGTAGATGACGACGGGCAGAAACTGGCCGATCTGGCGGCGATTGCCTTCAAAGACGGCTATCCGGTCGCAATGGGTGCGGCCCGTGAGCTGCATGAGGCTGACTTCGTCCGGGGTCGGGGACGACCCGGCTCGCTGAACTTGACCATTCTTTTCGGCCGCCTTGCTGGGACCCTCGACGAGCACCATCACCTCGCGGCCGAGAAATGCGTCGTTGTCTTCCTCAGAAATCTGGTTTTGCAGGGCAAGCAGCGCGTTGTTCCGGCGACGTTTCAATTCCTCTGGCACGTCGTCGACGTATCGCTCCGCCCCCTTAGTGCCGGGCCGCTCGCTATACTTAAAGATAAAGCTGTTCTTGAAACGCGACTCGCGTACCAGGTTGACCGTTTGCTGGAAATCCTCGTCGTCTTCGCCACAGAAGCCGACGATCAAGTCGCTGGTGACCGCGACGTCGGGGATCGTCTCGTAAGTTCGGGCCAGCATATCGCGGTATTCTTCGACGGTGTAGCCGCGTTTCATTCGCTGGAGCACGGCGTTCGAGCCGCTCTGCGCCGGCACGTGCAGGTACTTGCTGCACTTGGGAAGATCGCGAACTGCCGCCAGCAGGTCGTTCGTCATGTCCTTAGGATAGTTGGTGACGAACTTGATCCGTTCAATGCCGTCGATCCCGTGCAGAACGTCGAGCAAATCACATAGGTGCCATATTCGTTCACCAGCGCGGTACTTGTAGCTGTTGACGGTCTGGCCCAGGAGCGTGATTTCGAGACAGCCTTCGCCGGCCAGTTGTCGAGCCTCGGCTAGGATCGCGGCGGGTGGGCGACTCTGCTCCGGGCCGCGGACGCTAGGCACGATACAGTAGGTGCAGAACTTGTCGCAGCCGATCATGATCCGCACGAAGGCTTGGTACGGCGTCGGCCGCATCGATGGATCGCGCATCGGGTCGAAGCTCTCGTGACTCCGCTCGATCTGATCGCGCGAACCGTCGGTTCGCCCGAGGCTGACTTCCATTCGTTGCACTCGCTCCCGCCGAGCTTCGCGCACCAGGGCAGGCACCTGGTGCAATTGCCCTGGTCCGACGACCAGGTCGACGTAGGGCGCTCGCTTGAAGATCAGCCCCTGATCCTTCTGAGCCATGCAGCCCAGCACGCCGATCACCGTGTGGGGGTGTTCTCGTTTGGCGTGCTTGAGCCGGCCGAGCGCGCTGTAGATCTTGTCTTCGGCGTGCTGGCGGACGCTGCAGGTGTTGAACAGAATCGTGTCCGCGTCGGCGGCCGACGCCGTCAACTCGTAGCCCTCGTTACGCAGGCTGGCCACCACCAGCTCGCTGTCGAGCATGTTCATCTGGCAACCGACGGTTTCGATGTAGAGCTTGGGCATGGAAACAGGCTATCGGCTGTCGGCAAGCAAGCTTTGACAATGCGCAAGAGCCGTTTGGCTGAAAGCCGAAAGCTGACAGCCGACGGCCTTCTCGGCGGAACACCATGGACTTTCGGGCGGCCGTGCTTGGTTATCGAATGTGTGTCAAGCGATTCCAATTCCCCCTCATGATACCGCGCCGCGCGAGGCCCCGACGAGGGCGGTTTCAGACTGGTCCCAGCTGATCGCCGACTGACACGCGGTTGCCACGCAAAAACTCGGCGGCGGACAGCTTGCGTTTGCCGGCAGGTTGGACTTCGAGGATCTCCAAGGCGTCATCGCTGGTGGCGACTAGCAGGCGATTTGTCGCTTCCACCACTGCCCCGGTCGCCGCGGTGACCTCGCCGGAACCCGCAATTTGTACGCGGTCGATGTTGAGCCGCACGGGGGCAACGGTGCTTCGGTGCCAGAACGTATACGCCCGCGGCCACGGTTGGACTGCTCGCACCAGATTCTTGATTTCGATCGCAGGGCGGTTCCAGTCGATCGCGCCATCTTCTTTTGAGAGCCGCGGCGCTTTCGACGCTTGGCCGGGATCCTGCTCGACCGGCTTCGCCGTCCCTGCTGCGAGTTCGTCGACGACGCGGAGCACGAGCCGGGCACCGAGGGCCGCCAATCGCGTTTCGAGCGTTGCCGCGTCTTCGTCCGGATCGATCGGCGTCCGCTCCTGTGCAAGGCACGGTCCGGCATCGAGGCCGGGTGTCATTTGAATCACGGTGTTACCAGTTTCCGTTTCGCCGTGCAGAATCGCACATTGAACGGGGGCGGCACCACGGTACTTTGGCAGCAGCGAGCCGTGTAGGTTGATCCCGCCGAGGCGGGTCGTGGCGAGTGTTGCGGGGTGCAAGATTTCGCCGAAGTCGCAGACGACCAGCAAATCGGCGGCGAGCGCGGCGAGGCGCGCTTGGGCGTCGGGGAGGTTGACGCTTTCGGGGGTCCAGGTTTGGATGTTCAACGATTCGCCCGCCCGCTGAAGCGGGCTCGCCTCGGCGTGGCGTCCACGTGGCGGGCGCGCGACCACGAGCAAGACTTCATGCGGTGATGCCGCAAGCGCCTCGAGTGTCGGCACCGCAAACGGGCCCGTTCCGAGCATGATCAATCGCATCGGCGACCCTCGTGCGGAAGCGCGGCAGGATGCCGCGGCTATCTAGTGCGACTATCTTGGCCTGAGAGCATGTTATGTCCGCAACTGTTCTAGTTCGCGCCATCGTGCCGAGATCGCTTTGTCGCTTGGCAATTCGCCGGTTTCGCGCCGGCTCTCGAACGCCAGCTCGAACTCGTACAGTTTATCCTTGATCGCGGCCAACTCCGTCGGGCTGAGCCGGTCGATGAACAACTTGCCGTCGAGATGATCGGTCTCGTGCTGCAGAATGCGGGCCATCAACCCTTCGGCCTCCGCTCGGATCAGATTGCCCTCAAGATCGTAGGCTTCGATTTCGATCGTTGCATTTCGGATGACCGGCGCACGCACCTCGGGAATGCTCAGGCAGCCTTCTTCGTCCTCCGCCTGCCCCTTGCCTTTGCGGAGCACCGGGTTGATGAACACGAATTCCGCTTCCTTCTTCGCTGAATCGCCCTCGGAGTTGACCACGAATAGTCGATACGGCAAATCGATCTGGTTTGCCGCCAGGCCGACACCCTCATGGGCGTACATCAGATCGAGCATTTCGGCGACGATCTTTCGCAATTCGGCGTCGACCCTCTTGAGGGGCCGAGAGACACGCCGTAGCGTCGGATGAGGATATTGGATGACTTCGAGGCTCACGGGGACGTCTGCCGTGGATCCGATGTTGAGATTTGGTCTAGTGCTCTGTCACAACAGAAATCTTGGGTTGGCATATTAGCCGCGGGGCGTCAGCCCCCGGTTTTAGCCGTGCCAACCGGGGGCTGGCACCCGCCGGCTAATCCCAAAATCAGGCTTTGACAGAGCACTAGGAACGCGAGCACTAAATTATAGTGGCAATTTGACAATCGGCCAACGCCGAGCGGCTGGCCCGCGCGGAACGTATCATTCTAGCAAGAAGATCGATCCCCCTTGGAACGCCGGGCGCAGGGGACTCGCGTTGACCCGACCTGTGCGCGGCGCTAGAATCGCGCTGCGGGGGGTGCCTTTTCCTTCCTCGGCCGCTTGCCGGGCCATTTGGCGTGATGTTCGATTATTCCCCACCAGTCGCGGCGGGTTCCAATCGCTGGGTGGCGGCGTGTTTGCTGTCGTCGATTTTTCATCTCACCGCCGTCGTGCTGATCGTATCGGCATTCGACGTCCGGCCTCAAGGCGCGGGAAAATACTTGGGAGGCGAGATCGGCATCGTGCTCAGCGACGGCGCTGACGAATTAGAGGCACTAACGCCTGTGTCCAAATCGCCGCCTGACGCGACGCCCGTCACACCGGCCGAGCCCGTGCCGCAAGTCATGCCGATCGCCGCGCCGGCGACCGACACGGCAGCGACCGCACCTGCCCCGAACCGTTCGCTGCGTATTGCGCAAACGCAGGCGCCTCGCGGCAGATCGGGCAACTACGGCCTGCCGGGCAACGGCACGACGAGTGTCCGCTTATTCGACGTCGAAGGCAAGGGCACGCGGTTCGTCTACGTCTTCGATCGTTCGAGCAGCATGGAAGGCGCGCCGCTGGCGACCGCGAAGCAGCAGCTCATTCAGAGCCTCGATTCGCTCGCCGGCATTCACCAATTCCACATCATCTTCTTCAACCAGCAGGTACGTAATTTTGACCTGAGTGGCGGTGGCAGGCGGATCGCGTTCGCCACCGACCGCAATAAAAATTTGGCCGCGCGATTCGTCGGCGGAATCACGGCCGATGGCGGCACCGACCGACTGCCCGCACTCCGCGCCGCCATTGAGATGCGACCCGACGTGATCTTCTTCCTCACGGACGCGGACGATCCGATGTCGGCGAGTGAATTGCAAGAAATTGCCAACCTCAATCGCCGTGCCGGGGTCGTGATCTCGACGATCGAGTTTGGCGGCGGCCCGGCCAAACAGACGAAGAATTTTCTCACCGAGCTGGCGCGGACCACCGGCGGGCAATACGGATACGTCGACACCTCGCAGCTGGCGCGGTGAGGCAGCACCCCCTGCCAGGATGGCCGGGCCATTTGGCCGACCCATCCTGGGTCGGTCCGTCGGTTACCACGGGCCGCGGACGTTGTACACGCCGAATTGCGTGGTGTCGCTGGGCCAGATCGGCGTCGTGCGATAAGGACCACCAAACGGTCCGCCGCCAGGATAATTGCGCATGAATTGGTGATCGAGCCGCTCAAGCCGCGAGCTGCCGACGCCCCAACCCCAGTTGGTTTGCATTGTCGCGGTCGGCGGCACGACAAGCGAAACAGGCGCCCCATAGGCGGTGTGCGCGTAGGGTTTGTTCCAGTCGTAATACCGTGAGCGGCGCACCGGCCAGATGTAGGGCGCGGCCGCCGCCGATTCCACCACACCGACCGCGATGACGGCGGCCGCGAGCAGCGAGAGCACAAGTCGTCGATTCATCTTCGTCTCCGAATGAGTGCGGTTATGAGTGCAGGCAGTGCGAACATTGCGAGAGCCGGCGTGGCCGCCAGCGCCAACTGCTTACCAGCGCAGGCCTGGGTAGTAGAAATCGTTGTGTAACGCCATGATGTTGTTCGACATCGGATAGTGCCAATCGGCGCAGAAGGCCTGGCACCAGTTGCCGCACGTACCGTAGCGGACGTTGGTTCGTGTCCATCCCGAGCCGCGATTGTAGGTGTAGTACGAACGCTGATGGCGGTAGGTGTATTCGTGCGGCATCAGCGGCTGATAGGTCGTGTAGGTGTGCCCCACGTTCGCCGGAACCGGCAGCGGCGAGACGTACATCTGGCTGGGCGTGTTGTAGAACGGGCCAGGCTGGGCGTAGTAGTTGTAGAACAGGTCTTTCTGTTGCTGGAAGCTGATGCGGCGTTTGCCGTCCCAACCATGATGATTGCAGGGACAAACCGCGTCGACGGCGGCGTTCCAACGCGGAT
>Ga0055448_10000203_pt1 | contig 14261 bp, 4 predicted proteins | sample China_Galinas_PW_4_FD_57744 | JGI IMG/M metagenome (GOLD analysis project Ga0055448, IMG submission 57744) | Wetland microbial communities from San Francisco Bay, California, USA, that impact long-term carbon sequestration - China_Galinas_PWA_D2 | ecosystem: Environmental > Aquatic > Marine >... | reverse complement strand
TGATATTTCATGTATTACCAGCAGTGGTATGATAGCAGCCGACGGCATTATATTTGGTGATGGCATATCTGCAGCAAATAATTTGAGCGTGCACTTTTTAGCTGATTCAGGAATTGAATTAACAACAGGATTTCTTGAGTTTCAAAATCTAAATTGTTGAGTAGTATGAAGAAATTATTATTAATTATTCTTTTCATTATGAATCCGATACATGCGATAACGATCGGTTCAAATACGGCAGTTACTCGGTTTCTTACACAACAAGTATTAAATAATGGTGATGATATTGCGGGATTTGCGGCACTTCAAGGAGGTTTTGCTTTAAATGGTGCTGACGTGACTGCCACGTTTAGTTCAGAATTTGCAGTGTCAGGAGATATAGAATTAAATTTTGGTACGCTTATTCTCAATAGAGATCTAATTTTGCACAATGTTTCATCATTAGGATTACTTGGTGATATTGATGGAAACGCTTATCGCTTACAACTCTCTACAACGAGCACGTGTCTACCCGATATCTCAGATAATGTTCGTAATTGTGGCGTGTTTCTTATTGATACGGTGAGCATCAATACGCTTGCAAATGCAGAAGTGGTAGCATGGTCATATGATGATAAATATTTGGCGATAGGGGGTGATGCTTCTCTTGCGGGGCCCGCATTGTTTTTGTATGAATTGGTAAATAATCAATTGGTATTTCGGGATTCAGCACTCACTGGCGGGGGGTTTACGGTAAATGATATTCGTTGGCATCCAACTGAATATTTACTGACCGCAGTAAAAACATCCGGGGGAACTCCCGCTGAAATAAACGTATTTAGTGTAGATTCTTCAGGGAATTTCACGTTAGAAAGTTCAGTGGCAATTACTGCTAATATGAATGCTGCTGCATGGCATCCTACAGGCGATTATATTGCAGTAGGTGGTGATTTAACGAGCTCAGAAATTCTTGTATATCCAGTAAGTAGTGCCGGAATACTAGATACTGCTGGTGTTTTGAAGTTTGATATTATACCAAATCGAGTTGTTCAAACTGAAGCATTGGATTGGGATGTAACCGGAAGTTATTTAGCAGTTGGATTAAATGTTGTTTTTGGAAGTCCTACATTAGAGGTATATGAGTTTAATGATGAACCAAGTTTGAGTTTAGCCCTTAATGCATCAATAACAGTTGGGCGTCCTACAACCCGGGTTGATTGGAATCGAACCTCTACAGATTTACTGGGAATGGGAGTAGCTTTTACTACTCGTATATATCGGCATGATGCGATGGCGGGTACGTTGAGTTTAGTAACTCAGGTTGCTCAAGGTGGCATAGTTATGGGTGTTGACTGGTCGCCTGATGGTATGTGTTATGCAGTAAGTACCAATAATAACTTTTTGGGTTCTCATTTCAGAACCTATGTATTTAATGAAGATGCAGGATCGTTAACTCAAGTAACTAATGTACAAGATACGGTAAATATCCAGGCATTAAGATGGGCGCCAAGTAGCGGAAAATATGTAGCAATTGGCATGGATGGTTCACCGGGAACGGTAGAGCTTTATGCAAAGATAAGTGAAATTTGTTCTACGTTTTCAAATTTACTTTTTATTTTGAGTGATGATACGGAAATTAAAGAAGGGTGCGTTCAACTAAGCGGCAATTCAATTATTGATGGAAGGGGCAGTTGTTTAAGCCTAGGGCAAGAATGTGAAATTCAAGTTGCGAGTAATTCAAGTTTGTTATTGCGCGATATTTGTATTAAAGGAATTAATAGTCAAAAAATTAATCTACTTGATAGTTCTAGTACGATTTCATTAGAAAATGTTGAGTGGATACTCGATGGCAATTATTCATTTTCTTTAGGTCGTTTTGATGTATTACAAGATTGGCGTGTAATAGGGGATTGCTATACGTTTGCCTATCAAAGTGATCAAGTCAGTACTATTCAAGAAAATGCTACTATGATTTTGGATAAAGGACTTACCTTTAGTTATGATCCTTCCATTGATTCTAACACCTTACTTCAGCTTGCTGATGATACTGCTGCGCTCCAATTGAATGGGGCAACGTTGTATGTATCGGATGCAGGGCTTCAGCTTACTAAAGGAAGATTGCTTATCGATGATACTTCTTGTATTACCAGTACAGGATTAGTTGCTGCAGATGGAGTAATTTTTGGTGATGGAAGTTCGGTAGCAAATAATTTAACGGTACAATTTTTAGCCGATTCAGGTATTGAAGTTACTTCAGGATTTTTAAGTTTCCAAAATGTGAGTTGTTGAGTAGATATGAAGAAATTATTTATATTCAGTATCTGTATAACTTTTCCCCTGTATGGTGCAACAATTGGTTCCTATAGCGCTGTTGGTAGATTTAATACTCAGCAAATATTAAATGATGGCGATGATATTGCCGCATTTGCTGCACTTCAAGGAGGCTTTTCATTAAATGGAAGTGACGTTGTGGCAACGTTTAGTTCTGAATTTGGTGTATCCGGTGATATAGATTTGAATGGTGGTATGCTTGTACTTCGCCGAGATCTTGTTTTGGATAATGTTTCTTCTATAGGCTTTCTTGGTGATATCCAAGGCAATTTTCATCGATTACAACTTTCTGAAACAAGTACGTGTATACCTGATGTAGCAGAAAATATACGAGATTGTGTAGTTACTTTAGTAGAAAGTATTTCAGTTGATATGAGTAATGTAGAGGTAGTTGCATGGTCTTTTGATGAAAGATTTTTAGCGGTGGGAGGTGATTCTTTTGGATTAAATCAGAACGTATTGATTAATTATGAATTTATCAATAATAATCTGGTAATAACTGATTCAACATTTCCTTCAACCGCATTTGAAATAAATGATATTCGTTGGCATCCTTCTGAATATTTGTTTGTTGCAGTGAAAGAACTTGGCGGAGCACCAGATGAGGTGAATGTTTTTAGTGTAAATTCAACGACAGGAGCATTAACATTAGTTAGTTCAGATGCAATCGGGAGTAGCGTACAAGCTGCTGCTTGGCATCCAACTGGTGATTATATTGCGGTGGGTACCGTTGATAATGCAGGAGAAATTATTATTTATCCGGTGAGTTCAGGCGGTATATTGGATACAGGGGGAGCATTACTTTTCAATCTTATACCGAGTCGTGATGTACAATACGAAGCTCAAGATTGGGATATTACGGGAAGTTATTTAGCAGTTGGGGTAAATACTAATGGGAGTGATCCTGAACTTTTAGTATATGAATTCAATGATCAACCAAGTTTAAGCTTAACTTTGAATGCATCAGAATTTATTGGTGCAACGGTAACACGAGTTGATTGGAATCGCACTTATACAGATTTAGTAGCTATCGGACTTGGTACTATTAGTGGTGAGATAGTTCGTGTTTATCAACATGATGCGCAAGCAGGCACTCTCACGCAAGTTGCGGGTATCCCTGGTATTGGAAAAGTAACAGAAGGTGTTGATTGGCATCCTGATGGAAACTGTTTAGCAATATCAACAGATTTTTTTAGTGGGAATTCTCTATTTCGAACCTATGCTTATAACAATTCTACTCAAACATTTGTGCTTGCCACCAATGTACAAGATTTTACTGATGATGTAGAAGGAGTCCGTTGGTCGCCAGGCGGTTGTTTTGTAGCTTTAGCAGACGATAGTGGGGCGGTTCGAGTATATGAACTTATAAGAAAAGTTTGCAAAATTTGTTTTGAATTTTCAAATTTAACAGTTGCGCTTACAAATGATGCTGATTTAAAGGGATGCTGTATTAAATTTAGTGGCAATTCGATGATTGATGGCAATGGAAATCGTTTAACATTGGATGATGATTGTGAGATTCAGATTGCAAGTGATTCGAGTTTAGAATTAAAAGATATAATTATTAAAGGCATAAAAAATAGCAATATTCAGCCACTTGATAGTTCAAGCACCTTATCACTTAATTCTGTTGCATGGATGCAAGATGGTAATTTTAGTTTCACTAAAGGACATTTTGATGTGATAGATGAATGGCTTTTGAGTGGTGATGGGTATACGTTTGTTTATCAAAGTGATCAAATTAGTACTATTCAAGAGTATGGATGTATGAACCTCGATACTGGATTTACATTTAGCTATGACCCATCAATTAATTCAAATTTATTGTTACACATGATAACTGATACCTCAAAATTTAAACTGAGTGATGCTACCTTATTTGCAACCAATGTGGGATTACAATTAATCAAGGGAAAGCTTATTATTGATGGAAACTGTTCTATAATAAGTGAAGCCACTATGAATTCGCAAGCAGTACAATTTGGCGATGGTATTGATAGTAGTAATGATCTTACGGTGCAATGGCTTGCAAAATCAGGATTGGAAGTTTCTTCTGGTATGGTGATATATGATAATATCGGGTCATGTTAAGTTGACGGACCCTAAGATTGTGTTATATCTCAAAAAAGGTGATTGAAGTTAAAAAAGAGAGTTTGTATGAAGTGGTATTCAACATACTGGTTCTTCTTTGTATGTATTTTTGTTTTTTCAGGTCAGATATATGCTGACGTAGTTGGTTCTCTGACGTCAGTTTTAGTACCAGCATTTACCTTATTTCCCGAAAATCCCGTTCTTTTTGATAATGAGATTATTGGTTTTACGTGGATGCGTAATGGTTTTGAACTTGAAAATAGTGATACTGAATGTACGTTCTCAGCAGCTTTTCCTGTTTCGAGTGTCTTAACGCTTAATGGCGGAACATTATTTTTAGAACGAGACTTTTATCTTAAAAATGAAATCAATTGGAATAGTGGGGGCTATATCATTGGCAATGGAGCAGTTTGCGTTGAGCTCGGGGAAGCAGTTACAGCATTTCCTTCTGATTCGAAGACGTTCCAAGATGTAAAAATATTATTTCATCATGATATTACATTAAGCTCAACGATTACTTTTAGTGGCGATTGTGCCTTAATCGGAAATGGTCATACGCTCTATGTAGAATCTGGTGGGGCAATAGAAGTTGCTGCTGATTCATCATTAGAATTAAGCGATCTTGAACTTGATGGTATGGGTAGCTCCAATCTCTATTGTGTTGATAATGATGGGATAATCATTCTCAATGATATGCGAATGGTACTTTCGGATGATTATCTTTTTGATACCGGCAAAATTCTTTTTATGGGAGATGTTGAGCTTGTCGGTGATGAAAATAATTTCTTTGAATTGTCAAGTAAATACACAAGTACAGTAGCAGCAAATACTTCATTACATGTCTTGGGCGGTCTTGATTTTAAATTGGGCATACAAGATGAGCCAACTACCCAAAAACCGATTTATTTTACCAATAATACGTCTATTGTTCGCTTTGATAATAGCAATCTTTTGATAGCAAATTCTGGCGTACAATTGTTGGGTGGTACAATTGAGCTTGATCACAAAGTTATTCTTGATTTTGATTCAACGTCAACGGCAAATGGCTTAATCGTAGGTGATGGCATATCGGCAGATAATGATATGTTTTTTCAATTCAATGCTGGTGCATTTGTTGAATATAATTCAGGGCATGTATTATTACAAAATCTTATGTCCGCCCCAATTCAAGCTGCTGCTCATAAAAGTTCTCGGTTGTTCAGAGGAGAGGGCTCTCATTTATTTGTTGATCAAGATCTCCTTTTTCCACCGCTAACGGTAGAACTTGAATCAAATTTAGTACCACCATTGCAACAAGGAACAGGAAAAATACTTTCATACGATAATACCAAAATTATTTTTCCCGGCAGTGAATTTGATTTAACGGGCACACAAAATGGCACATTTGCTTATTTACTGGCAAATGGAGGAAATCTTTTTTCTTCTCGTGGCACCTTCCCTCTTGGATTGGTAATTGATGGGACCGGAAATGAGATTAGAGGGAGTGGCAATATTGGTGGCCCAATTATTTTTAGTGATCCAACAGCTGATCTTACTATTGGTATCCAAGGAGATTTAGATAGCAGCATCAGTCTCAATGGGGGAACGCTTATAGCTGATGGCGATTTGGCGATGGCAACAGGAGGCTCTATTGCTGGACCTGGTAGAGTTTGTCTAGATGGAAATAGTTTTTCTTTGGCCTCTATTCAATCCACTTGGAATACATCTTTACTTTTTGAGGGGACCGATGGAGTAATAGATTTAGAGAATAAATTATCTTTGGTTGAAACAGTAACATTATCGGGTACTATCAAAATTAATGGAAATGGCAATATTATTTCATTAAGTAATAATGGCAAAATTATTATTGATGATGGTGCAGATGTTACGTTCAAAGATGTTACTCTAGATGGTATTCAGGACGGTAATTTTGCTTGTCTTTCAGATGATAGCTGTATTACGTTTGATAATGTGTTTTTTGTACAATCTGGTAATTATTCATTTAATACTGGAAGCTTTGCTATAGAAAATCATACGACCGTAAGAGGGACGTATACGTTCAATTATATGAGTAGTAGAACGAGTACGGTCAACAGTGCTGCAGATTTTTGTTTTACTGGAGGCAATCATTTTTGTATTGGGAGATATAATCCGGGTAACGGGGTAGAACCGTTAGCTTTTGTAGATAAAAATTCACAACTCACCTTAGATGGTGCAAGCTTTGTTATTACCTCATCAGGATTTAATGCTACAAAAGGAACCATAACCGTTGCGCAAGAAATTTTTCTTGATATTAAATCAACAGGTACGAACTATGGACTTATTTTAGGGGATGGTATTTCTTCTGATAATGATATGCAAGTAAAAATACGTTCTGGTGCATTGGTACGTCATGTTGATGGCGTATTGGTGTATAATAACGTTGAATCGGATGCGATTCAGGGACTATCTTCCGAATCTTCATTTGCAAGAACACCAAATTCAGTTATTCATATTGCTAAAAGTTTAACCTTGCCAGAAATAAGGCTCAAAGTTGATACGCTAACAGCACCACCTGTACAATTTGGCGATAACGCTACACTGGATTATGTAGATACGAATGTAGTTTTGCCTTTAATGGATATTGATATTACGGGACGTCAACAACAATCTGATGTATATGCATTAGAAGGTGGAACCGATTCAATATTTATTTCGCGAGGAGGATTATTATTGGGCACTATGGTAAGTGACGCAGGTAATAAAATTCTTGGTAATGGAAATATTGTTGGTCCAGTAACATTTCTTTCTGATACGGCCGAACTTATTTTGGGAATTGATGGAGAGTTACAAACAAGTCCTATGTTAAATGGAGGGAAAATTATCCTGAGTGCGCCATTGCATTTAGCGAATAATATTAAGACGGCAAATGATGGTGCTATTGATTTAGATAGTTTTTCTTTACAATTAGGAAGACAAGATTTTACCTGGTCAAGTGCTATATCTTGGGATGGTGATAATGGTTCAATTAGTATTAACTCAACACTCAGCTTAGTTGATACATGGACGTTTAATGGTGATGTCGTCATCAATGGAAATGGCAACGTTTTAGAATTAGGAAATACTGGAGAAATTGTAATAGCAGATGGGGCATCAGTAACGTTTAGAAATGTGCTTATTAAAGGTGTATCGGGAAATAATATTCGATGTGTTACTGATAATAGCAGTATTCAATTTGATACGGTTTCCTTATTGCAAGAAGGTAATTATACCTTTGATATGGGTAGTATCTCTTTCTTGAATAATGTTTCTTTGATCGGTAGTTATACATTCAATTACGAGAGTTCATATACAAGTACTATTGAACGATATTCAGAATTATTAGTTACCGATGGTTCGTGGTTTTATATTGGAAGAGCAGATGCAGATTCAGGCATAGAACCGTTATATTTCATGGATGATTCTTCCACATTAAAATTAGATAGATGTAGTTTTATAATTACTTCATCAGGTATGCAGTGTACCAATGGAACGATCGAAGTTAATCGCAATGTTTTCTTCGATATACAGGGAACGACTACCACTCAAGGATTTATTTTGGGTAATGGCACTACAGCTAATGACTTTATCTTGCGATTAAATGCTAGTGCTCAAGTTGATCGTGGGAGCGGATATATGGTATATAACAATGGATCACCAGACAAATTTACTGCAGTTTCAGCAGAATCACGGTTGATACGCAATGCTGATTCTAAATTTTATTTAGCAACAGATCTTAATCTCCCAACTTTTACCGTACAAATTACCACTATGTCAGCGCATCCTATCGAAAAAGCTGCTGGCGTCACCTTACAGCATGATGCAGTAATTCTTGAATTTCCTCAAGGATCAGTTATTACTTCAGGACGTCAAGCAAATACAATGACTCATTCTCTTAATGGCAATGAAAAAATTACGGTATTAGAAGGAGCATTCCCCTTACCAGTAGTGATCTCTGGTACTGGTAACTCTATTTCTGGTAATGGAGATATGGATCAAATTGTTACATATCTCAGTCCAACAGCAGATTTAACAGTTGGCCTTAAAGGATCATTTCTTGGAAACGTAACTCTTAATAATGGCACGTTATATTTATCTGATCATATGAATTTAGGAAATGGGATACTTATTAATGGGCCAGGAATAGTTGATTTTGATGGGTACGCATTAAAACTTGGAAGAAATACTATCTCATGGCCAACGTCTATGTCTTGGACTGGTAATGGTGGTGGACTTACACTTCGTTCTGGTTTGACCTTAGCATCTACATGGGCCTTTGATGGTGATTGTATCATTAATGGCAATGATCATTTACTTGATTTAGGAGCTCTTGGTGAAATCACTATTGCTGCTGGTGCTTCACTTGAATTGCGTAATATGCGTATTAAGAATTTGCGTAATTCTAATATCAAATGTTTAGGTGATGATGCGTCATTAATTTTAAATGAGGTAATATGGCAACAGGATGGAGATTTTACTTTTGATACTGGAAGTATCAAATTTACTAATCAGGTAGATTTTATTGGTTCGTATACCTTTAATTACACCAGCAAACGAACAAGCACCATAGATGAAAAATCAGAGTTAAATGTTGGCTTTAGAATGAATATGAATGTAGGACGTTATAGTGCAAGCACGTCCTTAGAGCCGATAGCATTTTCTGATGAAACATCAGTGCTACGCCTTGATAACTGTGGATTATTTATTAGTCAACATGGTGCAACGTTTACCAAAGGTAATTTTATCTGTGAACGAGAAGTTATCCTTGAAATTGATTCTACGGGCACCGCAAATGGACTTACTTTTGGAGATGGTACTTCATCAGGAGATATCATTTTTGAGTTAAGTCCGGGAACTTCAGTTCGGCTATTAAAAGGACATCTTAACTTAAATTTTGATAGTGGCGATTCAGTTAAATCTCGTTCACAATCGGCACGTATTGATCGTAAAGATGGCACCGTATTAACTCTTCAGTCAGATGTTACTTTACAAGATTTAACACTGGAGGCTGATTCGTTAGCTGTCCTTAATGTTGATGCAGGTAAAACATTAACCTATGACAATTGTATTATAGGATATGAGACGGGTGCATTTGATATTACCGGCAGTCGTATTAATTATTATTCCAATATGTTGTCTGGTAATGATTCAATTTTCTTACGGCGCGGTGATTTAGTTACCTATAGTATTATTGCAGGAACTGGGAATGCTATTCGTGGCAATGGAAGTATGTCTGGCGGTATTGTAATGAATCCTGGTGCTGAACTTACCTATAATTTGAGTGGGCCCGTATTAACTGATATTTCTCTCAATAGTGCTCAATTGTTTTTAACAGGTGATTTAACATTAGGAAGAGGTACGGTGATTTCTACCGGAGGTACGGTTGAAATGGGAAATAATCAGGTAAATCTTGGTACCCAAGAAATTACCTGGCCAAGTGCAATTTACTGGGATGGCACTAATGCTTCTATTCTTTTGAATGCACTAACGCATTTATCGGCAGTTTGGACATTTAGCGGCGATTGTACCATCGATGGTAATGGTAATACGCTCGAATTAGTAAGCGGTGGAAATATTATCGTTGAGCAAGGTTCAAAATTAAGATTCAAAGATGTGATAGTAAAAGGTATCTCAGGTAATAATATACGTTGTTTAGATGATTTTGGGACAATTGAATGCGATAATGTTAATTGGATTCAATCAGATGACTATACATTTGATACCGGTGCAATGATCTATAAAAATGATGTTCAAATGACGGCGTTGAATACCAAGTTTATTTATCAATCTTCTCAAACAAGCACTATTCTAGCAGAATCAAGGCTTAAATTAGATGAAAAATTCACCTTTAGTTATGATCCCGGAATTATTTCTCAAGATCTTATTGAGTTTATTGATAATACTTCAGAGTTTCATCTGCGAGGGGCAACATTATATGCAACGGTAACTGGAATGAATCTATATAAAGGAAACATGACGGTAAAAGGTGATGCTGAAATTGCTACTGAGATAAGAGAAATAAGTGAAGATGAAATTATTGATATAGGGATCATGATAGGTTCTGGCATTGAAGAAGATGATATGGAAGTTTTTGTGAATGTTGGTTCATCATTAAATCTTACTGGCGGAACTATTATTTATAATAATGTAAATCAATCATCACTTAAAATGGGTAATGCTATTTCTAATATTTCTGTGGATGTTGATACAACATTTGATATACGTCAAACAATAGATCTGGGTATTGGACGTCTTGTATTTAAAAAAGGATCAGCGCTATTTATACCAAGTGATAAGTCGATATTGGGTTCAGTAATTCTAGAGAAAACATAGAGTGTTGGAATATTTGAATGAAGCAGATTAATATATTTATAATTCTCATCCTTACTCTGATACCGAGAAATATCTACGGGAGAGTATTGGGCTCGGCAAATACCCCATCACGCCAGTTGACTGCCTTTCTTCCTTCTTCAGATAATGATAATGAACTGAATGGTTTTGCGGTATTTGAACAAGGAATTACCTTAGAAAGCCCGGGGACAAGTTGTACGTATGATGCATTTTTCCCCATTTTTGGCTCTATAGTATTGAATGGTGGTACCTTAGTGCTTGGGCGAGATCTTACTTTTAAAAGTCCATTTGGAATTGGTGCAGGAACTATCTCCGGGGAGCACTTTTCTATTGAGTTTCCAAGTAATATTTCCCACCTAGATGTACCAAGAAAAGGACATTCAAAGCGCTTATTACAATTGGTGAGTAAATTTGATATTCAAGATGATGTATATACTGCTGATTGGGCATATAATGATACGTATATAGCTATTGGTGCAGATTCAACAGGAGGAATTAGCGAACTTCAAATTTATTATTTGAATGATGATGTGCTTACGCTAACAAAGTCATATGATCCAGGTTCTTATGATGTTTATTCAGTTCGTTGGCATCCTTCCGCATATTATTTGGCTATGGGCCAAGAGCGAGGCATAGAACTCAATATTTTTGAATGGAATCCTGCATTAGGTACATTAACTCAAACCGATAGTGACAATATAGGTAAAACGCGTGCTGTTTCTTGGGCACCAAATGGAAATTTTTTGGCTGTTGGAAATTATGATTTTAATGTATATGAGTTTGCTTCGGGAAATCTGGGAACTAAATATTCATTTAATAGTTTAGGCGGATTTATTCAAAATAATGCACTTTCATGGCATTATACCAATAGTTTTATTGCAGTTGGTACGCGCAGGGCTAAGGGAAGCAATGGCGCTGAACTTGTAGTTCTCGAGTTTGATGGCGTATCACTTTCTAAGAATGCTGAGTTAGAAGTAAATAGTCATGTGTATGCAGTCGATTGGCGCCCAAATACAAATATACTTGCCGTAAGTTATTCAAAATATGATGAACGTCTTCGTTTATATCAACATAATAGTCAAAGTGGGACATTAACTGAAATTACGACAGCTCGTACGGCTGAAAATAGTGATGTGCTCAGTATTAATTGGAGCTCGGATGGGGAGTTCCTTGCCATAGGCACCAAGCGAGACTCTAATGATCTTGAACTGAAGATATATTATTACCATGAAATAGAACAAACATTAAGTTTGGTTAGTGGGCAAAGTTTTGGTGATAGCGTATTGGGTGTACGCTGGGCACATAATAATACCTATATCGCAACAGGTGATGCTGAAAATAATTTTTCATTATTTAAATTTATTGAAGAACCGTTGATTTTCGAAAATAGTATGTTGTTCTTTAATTCCGATGTTGCATTTCAGGGTACTATTGAATTTAGTGGTGATTGTATAATTAATAGTGCGTGGAATACCCTTGATTTTGCAAATACAACATTGGTGGTTGATGAAGGTTCTTCTTTGCGTATTGAACAAGCACAACTTAAAAATATATCAGGTAATAAGTTATGCTGCCGTGATGCTCAAGGAGTAATCACTTTGCGAGATATTATTTGGATACAAGATGGAGATTTTACCTTTACTCTTGGTGCAATGCAATTTAATAATGACGTATTTATGAAGGGAGATGATACTAAGTTCATCTATCAATCTGCACAAACAAGCACCTTACTTTCTAAATCAAGTATCATTTTAGATGCAGGATTTACTTTTAGTTATGATCCGATATTAGTTGCACAAAAAGAGCTTTTAGAATTTGAAGATGCTACTTCAGTATTGAATTTAAATGGGGCAACAGTGCATGCAACAGCAACCGGTATATGTTTATGTAAAGGAAAATTATTGGTACAACGTGATTCATTTATGTCATCAGAACGTGAAATACAGCCAGGAGAATTTTTTGATACGGTGATAGATGAAGGAATTATGTTTGGTAAAAGTCAATCTGAATATGATTTTATGTGCGAGATTTTGAGTGGGAGTACGTTACGCATGAAAAGTGGTGCACTTCATTATAGAAATGTTCTTCCTTCATCATGGCAAATGCAAACAGTATCATCAGTATTAGAAATTAATTCTAATACGCGATTGAATTTATATGAGAATCTTAATCTTGGTGTTGGTAGACTTACCTTACTTAATAATTCAATTATTGGAAGGGTTCCTACGAAAAATATAACTGGATCACTCCAGCCATTTGGCACCGTATTGAGAGATTTTTTGGTTGGGTAATATAACTGCTTGCATTTTAGCGTAAGATGTAATGAATAAGAGAGCGAGTTGCGGCAGAAAGGAGATGTTTTGAAGCTCAAAGTATGGAGTCTTATTGCTCTATTTCTCATGGCATCACAGAGTCTATACGGTGCCTGTCTTGATTTTCGAAATAATGCTTCTTTTATAGCAGTTGCTTCTGGTGCTGAGTTTGTAGTTGATCAGGCTATTACTGGGTTGAATGGCAAACTTATTAAACGAGCTGGTGGAACCATTTCTGGTGAAACGATCACATTTGATGATGGCATATTTCAAGACGAAGGGACTAGCTCATTATTAAGTGCGATATTTAACCCTATCGGTAGATTTTTACTCAATGGCAGTGATAAATTGCGCGTAGACCCAGGAACTCTTTTACAAGAAGTGCGCATCAGTGGCATCGATAATAAAATAGAAGGGCATCCTGTTTTTAGTTCGGATGTTATATTACAAGATAACACAACTACAGTGAGCTTAGCACTCTTTAGTACGGTAAATAAAAATATTTTGTTGAATGGCGGTACTGTTTTTCTTGAAAATGATCTTATTTTTAGTAGTGATAATTTGTTTACCGGTTCTGGTACGATAAAAGGTGGTGGGTACAAAATCGCTACTGGCCCTATCTCACATACAATTAATAGCTCCCTGGTTTTTGATGATCCAGAATTTGAGCTCCATGCTTGTTTGAGTTTAGCAAGCTCAATTACCTTTGTTGGGGATAATACAATTAATGGACGAGGAAATGTTCTTGATTTGAGTCCGGGTGGTGATATAACGGTGGCACCGGGTTCGATTTTATATTTAACTGATATCACCATTAAGGGGCTTGGAATTGGTGGTGGAAGTATTATTTTAGCTGCAGCAGATTCAGAGTTAATGTTATCTGATACATACTTTGAATTGATTGGGCCATTTAGTTTCTCTAATGGTTCGGTAACCGTAAAAAGTCCGGGTACCTGGTATATCAAAGAATTTGATTTATCATTTGTATCTGGTGCCTCTCTGACAGTTGATGGAGTTACCTTATGGACAGATGAAGCTGGTGCGGTTACCAGTGGTATCATTGATATATCTGGAGGATCTCTTTCTCTTGTTAGTGAAGGCGCAATTAAATGCGTTACTGATTGTAGTCAAATAGATATGAACGCTTCAATGATTGATATGCTCAAAACCAGTACCGGTGAACTGCAGTCAGAGATTGAT
>Ga0055448_10000192_pt1 | contig 14943 bp, 14 predicted proteins | sample China_Galinas_PW_4_FD_57744 | JGI IMG/M metagenome (GOLD analysis project Ga0055448, IMG submission 57744) | Wetland microbial communities from San Francisco Bay, California, USA, that impact long-term carbon sequestration - China_Galinas_PWA_D2 | ecosystem: Environmental > Aquatic > Marine >... | reverse complement strand
CTCGACATTGGTCTGGCCTGGAACCTGGACTACAGGCACTGGAAGCTCACCGCCGATGTCGCACCCGGCGTCCAGCACATCGGCAGCAACGGCCAGACCGGTGGTGCCATGCGCGCCGCGGCATCGCTCACCTGGCAGATCCGGCCGGGCAGGCAATTCTCCGTGCGCGGCACCTTCGCGAACACCGGACTCCAGCAGCTGAACGGCGATGCCGGCAATGGCTATCGCTACACCTCGCTGGCCGCCGCCCTGAGATGGTGGTTCTGAGACCGGCCACCCGATTCACGACCGATCTGTTGCCGGAGCGTCCCGCGATCGTACGTTCCGGCAATGTCGGAGCCAAAGCTCAGCCACAGGGACAACGCGATCCTCGCCGGAGCAAACGGGCCGGCCGCCGCCCTCGCAATGGAGATCCTCGTCGCGGTCGCCCGGGCCGGCGGCGCTCCCCACTTCATCGATGTCGAGAGCGCGCACATTGACGGCTGCCTGTATCACGGTCGCGCCGGTCTCGATTTCGCCAGTCGACTCGCCGCGCTCGGCGGCCGCGTCGCCATCCCATCAACGCTCAACGTATCGTCCCTCGACCTGCTCCACCCCGACCGGTTCCGCGGCGATGCCGCCACAGCCGCGGCAGCCCGCGCGCTCATGGATGCCTACGTCGCCATGGGTTGCCGTCCGACCTGGACCTGCGCGCCGTACCAGTCGCGCGAAAGACCCGCCTTCGGTCAGCACATCGCGTGGGCCGAATCCAATGCGATCGTCTTCGCCAACTCCGTGATCGGCGCACGGACCGACCGCTACGGCGATTTCACCGACATCTGTGCCGCCCTCACCGGCCGGGTGCCGTATGCCGGATTGCATCGCACGGAACGACGCCGGGCCAGCGTCCTCTTCGACCTGACATCCCTCCCCGCACGACTGCTCGCCAGCGACGTCCTGTATCCCGTGCTCGGCCACCTCGCGGGTCGGGAATGCGGCTCCGCCGTCCCGGTCTTTGTCGGTCTGCCCCGCGACACCGATGAGGATCGGCTCAAGGCGCTCGGCGCGGCGGCGGCCTCATCCGGTGCCGTGGCGCTCTTCCATGCGGTCGGCATCACACCCGAGGCGACGACGCTCGATCAAGCTCTCCACGGGGAACCGGCCGCCAGGATACTGGCTCCGGCGCCCGCCGATCTCCGGCAGGCAAGGGACGACCTGTCGACCCGGGCCGAGGGTCCGCTGGCCGCCGTCAGCCTCGGGACACCGCATTTCAGCTACTCGGAGTTCGAGACCTTCGCGCGTCTCATCGATGGCCGTACCTTCCATCCGGATGTCGATGTCTGGGTCTCCACATCGCGTGAGATCCTCGATCGCGTCCACGACGACGGACTCCTCGCCCGCTGCGAGCTCGCCGGTGCACGCATCGTGACCGATACCTGCACCTACGTCACGCCGATCCTGAATCCCCGTGACGGCATCGTCATGACATCCTCAGGCAAATGGGCGTTCTATGCGCCCGGCAACCTCGGCGTTGACGTCGCGTTCGGCAGCCTCGCCGAGTGCGTCGAGTCCGCCATTGCCGGCCGGATCGTTCGCGATACGGAGCTGTGGTCGTGACCGCTGTCCCCGCGACCGTTCTCTGGCCGGGTACCGCTTCCGGCACGATCCTCGTCCTCGATGAACCTCTCAGCCTCTGGGGCGGGCTCGATCCCGCCACTGGCCGCATCACCGATGCACGACACCCTCAGCGAGGCCGCTCCGTCACAGGCCGCATCCTCGTCATGCGCACTGGTCGGGGCTCCAGCTCCAGCAGCACCATCCTTGCCGAAGCGATCCGCCTCGAGACCGCTCCGGCCGCAATCATCCTCGCCGAACCCGATGCCGTCCTCGTCGTCGGCGCCATTGTCGCCGAACGGCTGTACGGCCGGGCCATCCCGATCCTGAGCGTGCCCGATATCGGAGTCCTCTTCCCTGGAGCTTCTGCCAGCATCGGACCCGCCGGCATGCTCGTCGGCGACCCGCCCCCTTGCCCCGACCGCGTTCTCTGAAGATTCTCCGCGCCGGCACCGTATCAAGCTCCAAGATCAGACTGGAGGCCGGGTGGAGTCGCGCGTGGAACGCGAACTCGTACGTAAGTGCCAGTCCGGCGGTGCGCGTTTCTTCGAGCCGCTCGTCCGGGCCTATGAAGCCGACGCACTGCGTGTAGCGTGCGCCATGGTCGGTGACATCGATGCCGCCCGGGACGCGGTTCAGGAGGCCTTCGTGAAGGCGTATCGCGCAATTGCCACATTCGACACACGTCGCGACTTCAGACCGTGGTTCCTCCAGATCCTGCGCAACCAGTGCCGTGACCTGTTGCGCAGCAGAAAAGCCAGATCCCGCTTCGAGATCCCCGATGTCCGCGTCAGCCCCCGACACCTCTCTACGGATGGCGAACGTGTCCACGCCCGCCGTGAAGCCGCAGAGCTGCTGCGTCGCGGGCTCGCCGCCATCGATGAGGGTCAGCGCGAGATCATCATCATGAAAGAACTCGAGGATCTCAGCTACCAGGAGATCGCGGCCGCACTGCGAATCCCCGAAGGTACGGTCGCCAGCAGGCTCTATCACGCGCGCCGCAGCCTCAGGCGGGCGCTCGAAGAAATGGGTGTGCGATACCCGTGAGGTGAATGTGAACCACGCCGTAAGTCACGATGACCTGATGCGCCTGCTCGATGATGAACTGCCGCCCGATCGCCGAGCGGCCGTCACCGAGCATCTCGCCGATTGCACTGAGTGCAAACGCGAGTTCGTCGTCTTCAAGGCGATGAAGGGAGAGATCACAACCATGCTCAACGTCGAACCCGGCCTGCCGTCCGTCTGGAACCGCGTCAACCGCAGAATCATGCTGCCCGCCGCATGGGTCCTGCTGCTCGCCGGCACCGTCGCACTGACCATCTGGGGCGCATGGGCCTGGGTCACCAGCCCCGACACCTTCTGGGGCAAGCTCATCGTCGGTGCCGTCGTCGTCGGCCTCGGTCTGCTCCTCCTCAGCGCGATCGGCGACCGCTTGCGCGACCTCAGGACCGATCCCTACAGGGAGATCCAGCGATGATCCTCTGCACCACGCCCGATGTCCCGGGCCACCACATCGTTCGGTGCTTCGGCCTCGTGCGCGGCAACACCATTCGAGCCCGCGCCCTCGGCCGCGACATCATGGCCGTCATGAGAGCCATTGCCGGCGGCGAAGTCACCGAGTATACCAAGATGCTCGCCGAGGCCCGCGAACAGGCCATCGACCGCATGGTCGACGACGCCGAAGCCCTCGGCGCCAATGCCGTCGTCAGCATGCGCTTCCAGACCGCCTACGTCATGAGCGGCGCAGCCGAGATCCTCTGCTACGGTACCGCCGTCATCGTCGAGGAATCCGGCTGAATCGGGCCGTTGGCTGCTCGCCTCGCGCGTACCCGTGCCGGCTGGATTCGACGGCCGTGGTGCGGAGTTCGCGCCACAACCGATCTGCGCATGCGCCCGGGCAATGCAGGCTGGCGACCGGACACGGCCATCCACAGTAACTCGTTATAACTTAAAGGCTTGGCCGAATTGTGGACAACTCGGGACGGCGCGGTCCGGGTTTTGCCCCCGCTCAATGACGCGCTTCACGGCCCTCGAGCCGCGTGCTCCGACAACGTCAACAGCAGGCGGGGTGGTACGAAAGGTGTCCATCAACTGGATACGTCGTCACGGTTCGTCGATTGATCGACGCGGGAGTGCCGAACGGCGATCGAGGCACGTGCTCTTCGCCGACTGGCGGTGGGCGGTGAACGGCCGGCGACATCGCGGTCGCCGACGCGATGAAACGGCCGAGACCGGTGTCGATCAGTACGAGCCCGGTCTGGGCCTGCTCGCGGTCGCGGTTTTCCTGCTGAGCTGTCTGGACGCCGCCTTCACGCTCGCGCTGGTCCGTGGTGACCTCGGCGTCGAGTTGAATCCCGTGATGCGTGCGCTCATTGCACGCGACACCCAGTTGTTCATCAATCTCAAGATCGTGCTGACGGGAGCAGGCATCCTGTTTCTCGTGGCCCTCGCCGATGCGCGTTTCATGCGGCTGATCCGCGTGCGCGTTGTCATGTACGGGTTGTTGCTCGTCTATTCCACCATCGTCTCGTACGAGGTCATCAATCTCGGGCACGTGTTTCTGCCGTGAACGCGCGCGCACAACCGGTCACGCTGCGCAACGGCACGAGCGGTTTCGCCTACAAGGAATGGAAGGGCAGCTTCTATCCGGCCGATCTGCCCGCCTCTCGCATGCTCGACTGGTATGCGGATCGGTTTCCTGCCGTCGAGATCAACAACACGTTCTACCGCATGCCTCGGGAATCGGTGCTCGAACAATGGGCGGCTCAGGTGCCGGCGGGCTTCGTTTTCGTGCTCAAGGCGACGCAGTCGATCACCCACCGCAAGAGGCTTCGGGATGCCGCCGAGCCGCTCCGTTTCCTGATCGACAACTCGACCGCACTCGACGCTGCTCGCGGCCCGTTCCTGTTCCAGCTGCCGCCCAACCTGAAGAAGGACGTTCCGAGGCTCACGGATTTCCTTGCGCTCATGCCGTCGGACGTGCGTGCCGCGTTCGAGTTCCGCCACGATTCCTGGCACGAGGATGAGGTGTTCCAGGTCCTGGCGGATAGCGGCGCTGCACTCGTGGTGGCCGACACGTCCGAATCCACGACGCCCCGGGTCTCCACGACGACATGGGGTTATCTGCGGCTGCGCCGTGAAGAATACGGAGATGCCGACCTTGCCGAGTGGGCCGAGTGGATCCACGGACAGTCCTGGTCCGAGGCGTTCACCTTCTTCAAGCACGAAGATGCCGGCACGGGCCCGCGCCTGGCACGCCGGTTCGAGCAGTTGTTTTCCGGACAGGATGCCTGAACGGCGGGGATTCGTCGGATTCAGTCGAGGAACGCCGTCAGGCGGCCCGCCGGGCCCGGCGCCGTCAGGTGATTGCAGGTGGACAGGAGGAGAAGACACAGTGCCGTCAGGATCGCGGCAGTCAGTGCGGTGGGAAGGCTGCGCATTCGAGTGGATGTTCCGTCCTGAAGAACTGGAGAACCTGAACCGGTCCGGGCCCGCGAACCTCGTCCATCGATCCGGTCACGCGGATCGTCGATGCAGGTGGTCGCCTGCATTCTCTGTGGCGCGAAAGTCCCCGTAAACAGGACATCGTCGCACACAGCTGCCCGGCATCCGGCCGATCGGCGCCCCCGGTTGCCCGAAAATCCCGGCCGCTGCCATCGTACTGGAGACAATTCGATCGAGCGGAGGTGATGCATGTCGACGGTCTACTGGATTGTGCCCGCATCAAACCGGGTGCTCTGGTTCCTGATCCCGATTCTCACCCTCATTGTCGTGGTGATGGCGCTGTTGCTCGGCGTGTGGCACGGTGCACGTCGTTCGCATTTCGAATTGACGGATTCCGCGCTGCGGTTGCACGGCGATGTCTGGGGCCGGACACTGCCGTGGGACAGCCTCGACCTTCCGGCGGCGCGGGTCATCGATTTGCGAGGGGAGCCGGCGTGGCAACCGAAGTCAAGGAGGTTGGGCACGGGGCTGCCCGGCTTCCTCGCCGGCTGGTTTCGCTTGCGCAACGGAGAGAAGGCGTTGGTCTATCTCACGGATCGGACGCGCGTGCTGCACATCCCCACCCGCAGCGGCTATTCGATTCTGTTGAGTCCGCAGCGGCCCGACGCGATGCTGGCGGACATGCGGGAGCGGGCGAGCCGCTGATCCGGTATTGACCGGGGAGCGGGCACACCCGCTCCCCGGTGCGACCGAAGACGCCGCAGGCCGGACCGTGCAACCGTTTGCGGCTGCACGGCCGACCCGTCCGTCACCAGGACGGATCCCACCATGAACAGGGTGGCGCGACACGCTCCAGCCAGTCGAGTCCCGGATCTCCGATCGGCGCACCCGGCGGCGCCACCGGTGCGGACGGCGAAGCGAACGCCTCGGCCGGCCGGTTCATGAAGCGCAGAACATCCCGGGAGAGAAGGGCAAAGTGTGCGGCATCGGCATCGCTCGCGACCGCCATCCTGCCTTGCAGATCGGTGGAGTTCCGTTCCAGCCTGAGCGACGCGACAGCTCGTACCTGCGGCATGTCCGCACCGGCCGCGAGCGCCATGACCCGCTCGATGGCGACTCGTTGAACGGCCCGGGCGATTTCCGCCTCGTACGGATTCGCCGCCGTGGCGCTGAACGCTGCCTCGAGTATGCGGTCGATGACCTCCTCGAGACCCGGCAATGCCGGATCGAGCGCATGTTGTTCGACCAGCCGGGCGGCGCGCTCTCCCTCGAGCATGTTCGAGATCGCATGCTCGGCGGCGACCACGGCCGGCGAGATGGCGTCGAAGGCATCACCGGTGTAGCGCGGGAACAGCTCGCGGTGCCGGCCGTAGCCCGACGGCCGTGGTGGAAGCCGGTCCAGCACGCCCCGGGGTAGCGCGAGCGAGGATGGCTGGATCGTGGCGAGCAGCGCATCGAGCGCGGCACGCTGCTCCTGGCCGGATGCTCTCCGGAACGGCGTCCGTCCATCGCCACGGAGTGAGTAGATGTAGTGTACACCGCCGAGCACCGAGGCTGCCGCCTCGACCTGATAGCGGTGGTACAGGTAGAGCGGTACGAGCGCCTCCTCCATCAACGCCATTGGCGTGTTTCGCCGGATCGCGGCCTCGCCGAACCGTGACAGCGCTACCCGGCGAATCTCCATCATGCGGTTCAGCTCACTGGCCGCGTCCGTTCCGTTCGACCACTGATCGACGCGTGGATTGAGCGCCATGTCCTGGTTGGTCTGGTACCGGATGTCGCGATCCCATGCAACATCGAGAATCCGTCGCAGTGCCGTGGCTTCGTCTGTGCCCGCCGGGAAATCCTGGTAGCCGTATGCGATCGACACCGAGTCCCACTCGCCGACGCCCCGTTCGTAGACGGCGCTGTAGTCGAGACTGCCATCGGAACGCAGTGTCACGTACGGTTGCGGATAGTCCAGCACCGAGATCCTGCCGGCCTCGCTGTCATAGTAGTTGTGGCCCAGTCCGAGCGTGTGGCCGATCTCGTGGGCAGACAACTGCCGGATCCGCGCCAGCGCCCACTGCTCCAGTTCGGGCGGTGTCTCATCGCCAGTTCTGTACGGTGAGAGAAGGCCCTCCGCAATGAGGTAATCCTGCCGGATCCGCAGAGAGCCCAGTTCCACGACGCCCTTGATGATTTCGCCCGTCCGCGGGTCCGTCACACTCGATCCCGTGCTCCAGCCTCGCGTCGACCGATGCACCCAGTTGACCACGTTGAATCGCGCATCGAGCGGACTGATCGAATCCGGTCGCAGCTCGACACGGAACGCATTGCGGTAGCCAGCCGCCTCGAATGCCTGGTTCCACCACCGCCCACCCTCGAGAAGCGCCGACCGCACGGGTTCGGGCACTCCGGGATCGAGGTAGTAGATGATCGGCTCGACCGGATCGCTCACGGCAGCCGTCGGATCGACCTTCTTCAATCGGTGCCGCCGGATGAACCGCTTGACCATCGGTTCGCCGAGCGGCGTCGCATAGTCCGCCCACGACACTGCACCGTAGCCGGAGCGTGGATCGAACGCTCTCGGCTCGTAGTCGCCATCGGGCAGCTGGAAGATCGAATGGTGCACGCGCAGGCTGGCCGCTTCACCCGTTGCCGCAACGCTGCCGACACCCTCGAAGAACGCGCCGCCCCGACCCCCGCCTCCGCCGGGCTGCGCCACGAACGTCAGCTCGGCTTCCATCTCCGTGTTTTCGGGGAAGTTCTTCGTCATCGGCATGTAGATCGTGCTGCGTCCCGCATCGAGTCGGTATGTGCCTGGGCGCAGCCGGCCGGCGATGTTCGTGTCGCGCAGCAGGAATTCGGTCACATCCACCAGAGCGCGGTCGCCTGTCTCGGCCGCCACCGTGAACGTCCAGAGCACGGAGCGCGCAAACGCATCACGCACGGCTTTCACTTCGGCCGGATTCGTGCTGGATGCGCGGAAATCATAGTTCGGCTGAACCATCAGGACCTTCGGGCCGACGCGCTCGAAGAACACAATGCGCGATCCCGAGAGCGCACCCCGGTCCAGGCCGATGTCGTTCGAGCCCAGACCCGCGCCCAGGCCCGTCAGGTACAGCACCTCCGTGTTCCAGCGCGAGATCTCCATCCACAGATGGCCCGCTGCTTCTTCCCAGTAGAGGGGGAAGAAGCCCGCCAGACGCGTCATTCCGCGCGTCCGATCCTCGATGCTCCGTGTCGCCTGCTGATCCGACGCCGCACGACCCGACGATTGCCGCGCCGATACCGTTGCCGGCACCACCAGGGAGAGTGCGGCCACGATTGCGCCGATGATGAGGCGTGGCGCCGTCCGATACCGGCCCACGCTGAAGCGTGTGTGCGTACGCGACATCTCTGCCTCCGGATTGTGCCTGAATTCGAGTCGATGGGTGGTCCGTGGAAATCGGCGATACGGCTCAACCCGCTGCCATGACCGCCGGTACACGCGTGAGCCAGCCACGCATGTCATCGACTTCGCCGTGGACCACCTCCATGAACCGCCGCTGGAGCCGCCGCGTCACGGGACCCATGCCGCCGGCGCCCACGGGAATGCGATCCACGCTACGCACCGGCGTTACCTCCGAAGCCGTGCCCGTGAAGAAGATCTCATCCGCCGTGTACAGGAATTCCCGGGGAACCGGTCGTTCCAGCACCTCGATACCGAGATCTCTCGCGATCGTGATCACACTGTCCCGCGTGATCCCGCCCAGTGACGTCCCGTCCAGCGGTGGCGTGATCAACCGGCCATCGCGGACCATGAACACGTTCTGGCCGCTGCCTTCACTGACCAGGCCGCCCGGACCGACGGCGATCGCTTCCACATAGCCGTTCGTCACCGCCTCCATCTTGATCAGCTGGGCGTTGTTGTAGTGACCCGCACCTTTCGCGAGAGATGGAAAGGTGTTCGGTGCAGGCCTGTGCCATGAGGACACGCAGACGTCAACGCCCGCTTCCAGAGCGTCCTCTCCGAGGTACGTGCCCCATGGAAAACAGCAAATGTACGTCTCGACCGGGCTGCCCTCGGGATACATTCCGGCCGCGCCGTACCCCCGCAGAACCATCGGCCGGATGTAGCACGCGCCCAGCCCGTTCCGCGCGACCGTGTCGCAACAGGCGCGCGCGAGATGCTCCGGCGTGCGACCCGGATCGATCCGGTAGATCCGGCACGAGTCGATCAGCCGACGAATGTGCTCGTCCAGCCGGAACACCGACGGACCCGACGCCGTGTCGTAGCACCGGATGCCCTCGAATACCGACGAGCCGAACTGCACCGCCAGACTCAACACGTGAACCCGCGCATCCGCCCACGCGATGAACTCGCCGTCTTTCCAGATCCACTCCGCTTCCGCGATACGTGACGCCATCCGTCCCCCCCAGAACTCGTTTGGTTCAAATGGCGGCAAGATCGTGCATGTGGCGCCTTGCCGAAAGCCGGTGCCCGTTCGCCGCCGATTCCGGCTCCACTGTCGGCCTGCGCACCGATCCCTGGATCGCGAGCCATGCGGGGCCGCGACCACAGCCCGGACGCGGCCCGGAACACCCACCCCATGCGGCGAATTCGCCCACGATCCGGCGGCTTTCGGCGCAATCGTCCGGGCCCCGCTTTCGGATCCATGCAGTCCCGGAAAATGCGGTTTCTGCACCCTCGAAGAAGCACCTTGACGGCGCCGTCCGGGTTTGATAGAATTGCAAGGAACGAATGTGAATGCAGTTCGGTGTGCGGTGTGGTTCGTCCCGTGCATTCCACGTTTCGAGCCGGGTCGTGATGACGCAATGGTCAGGGTCTCCCGGGGGTGGCCCAGCCTGAGTGGTCAGATCGATCCGGCTCTTTTTCTGCCTTCCACTCATGCCCGCCGGACCTGGCGGCGCATACTTCCGGAGTCATGAAGCAGGACACCGTCGTGGGGCCTGGGTGACGGGCTGATTCGCGTCAGTCGACTACCGTGGGCGCGGCGTTGCCACTTACCTTGAGTAGCGGCGATTCGATCGCTTGCAGGTTGCGATCCGTGGCGGGTGCAACTTCAGGCATTTCCGCGTCGTCTCGAAGGTGGAATCATCGAACAGTGTGATGAGCAGGATGCGAGGGCAAGACGATTCGAGGGGAAAGGGAAGCGGTAGACGTTCCGCCGAGAGGACCGCGGACAGCGTCACCGCATACCTGAGGACGGTCTACGTCGTCCTCATTCTGATCGTGGTGGTATCGATTCTGGTGGAGGTGTTCTACCGCGAGGTCGACATGGTCGATCGTTTCGCACCGAACATTGCGACGGAGTCGATGGGCATCCTGCTGGTGGTTCTGTTCGTACAACGATACCTGGAGCGACAGGAGCGGGCGCAGCGGCTGCGGGCATCGATCGGCGGGTTGCGCAAGGCGGGACGGGCTTTGCAGCGGATGGCGGAAGCGTGGGGGGACCTCGTGAAGGGTACGCTGCCGCGGGAGCCGGAGTCGCCGCCAAAGGAGCTGGGCGACCTTCTTGCGACGCACTATGCGGAAGAACTGGCGCACTGTGATCCGGCGGCTGTCCGTGACAGTGGCGAGACGGGTGAGGTGTGGGTGCAGTGGGTGAGGTCGGAAGTCGCGGATTGCTGCGCGCTGCTGAACCAGATCATCATGGCATACAGCGGGGCGCTGGATCCAGCATACGTCGAGGCGATCGACGAGCTGGTCGACGATCCGTTTCTGCACACGTTCGCCGAGCTGACCGAGCGGTCACCGGAGCCGCGGGCGTGGACGGTGAGCATGAACACGGGACGGGCGCTGCGGGAAACGCATTTCGCGCGGCTGATGGCGGCGATCAATCTTCACAACCGGCTGGCTCGTGATGCGGCGGCGGTGCGGACGCGGCGGATGGCGCCGCGGACGGGCACGATCGGGATGGAGCTGCCACTGGATCACGATCTGCGTGTGAACGTCATGATCTCCCGGCCATGGTGGAACGAGCAACCGGCGCTCGGTTCCCTGAGGAACGGCTACAGCGGCTGAGGCTCAGGCGTGGTGCGGGCCCTGCCAGCCCGCGGATTTCTCGACTACGGGCGGCCGCATCTCGAATCTGGTCGTATCCGGTTGCAGGAAGGCGAGCGATTCGCCGTTGGCCTGCGTCTCGTCCGCCTGTAGCAGCAGCAATAGCGCATCGAGGACGTTCGGGTCGAACTTGCGGCCCCTCATCGACTCCATCCAGGTGACCGCTTCGTCGGTAGTCCACGACTGCTTGTAGGGTCGGGGATGTGTGAGTGCATCGAACACATCGGCCACGGCGACAATGCGTCCCGACAGCGGAATGTCGTTGCCGCTGACGTCTCTCGAGTAGCCCGTGCCATCCCAGTTTTCATGGTGGTAGAGGGCGATCTCCTCGGCCAGCTGAAGGATGGGCGAGCGGCTACCCGCGAGCATTCGCGCTCCAGTCGTCGTGTGGACCTTGACGACATCCGCTTCGTCCTGCGTCAGTGCGCCGGGCTTCAGCAGGATCGACTCGGGTACGGCCACCTTGCCGAGGTCGTGCAGGGGGGCGGCGTAGCGGATGAGTGCAATCTCATCATCGGAGCGGCCGAGTGCCTGCGCAATGAGCGCGGCAATGCGTCCGACCCGCTGAACGTGACGGCCATCGGGATAGTCACGGTATTCCGACACGGCCGCGAGCCGGTTTGCGAGATCGAGGTCGGCTTCACGCAGCTCACGGACGCGTTCGCGCACCTCGTGTTCGAGTCGGGCCGTGAGTTCTCGCAAGCGCAGCAGTGTGCGCAGTCGCAGCGCGAGTTCGGTCCGTGAGATCGGCTTGACCATGAAGTCGGCGGCGCCGGCCGCGATCGCGCTGTCCCTCGCCTCGGCCGAGATGTCGCCGGAGAACAGGATCACGGGCAGGAAGTCGCCGTCAGGCACGCGTTCGAGGATCTGACGAAGTACGTCTATGCCGTCGAGACCGGGCATGTGGAGGTCGAGCAGCACGGCATCGGCCTTGAACTCGGCGAGCAGACTGAGGACGCGGCGGGGGTCCGTGGTGGACGCGACATCGCCGTAACCGACGCCCCGCAGCATGGCTTCCATCATCTCGACCGTCGGCTCGTGGTTGTCGACGACGAGGATCCGACCGTCGGCCTGTTCATTCAGCTTGAACATGGTGTGGCTCCGTGCTCCGGAATCGAGGTGGCCCCCGTGAACGCGCGCCCGGAGGTCGACCCTCTCTGAAGTGTCGGCAATGCGCCCCCGGCATCTGAAGTCGCCATGGCAGCGGACCAGCTCGTCGACATGCGCCCGTGGGTTGGCCGCTCCGCATTGCGGGTTCCAACCGTCAAGGCGGTCCGTTCCGTCCAAGAGCACGAGCGACGCTCGAACCGCCGGGAGATCCCGACCTTCCAGTACAGGAGCATCACGCATGAGTGGATTCCTGCATGACATCCAGTTCGCGATACGCACGCTTCGGCGGAACCCGGGCTACACGTTGACAGCATTGTTGACGCTGGTGATCGGCATCGGTGCGACCGTGGCGGTGTTCAGCGTGGCTCGCGCGGTTCTCTTTGCTCCGCTGCCGTTCCCGCGGCCGGACCGCCTGGTTTCGGTTGCCGAAGAGAACGGCAATGGTGCGCAGTTGACCGTATCCTGGCGCGACTTCCTCGACTGGCGTGACGGACAGCGGACATTCGAGGCGATTGCAGCACACTGCCAGGGCGGGCCGTCGACGGTTCTGGGTCTCGGCAAGCCGGTGCGTGTCGGTGTGGTCGATGTAAGCGATGGCTTCTTCTCGACGCTCGGCATCTCGCCCGAACGCGGCCGGACGTTGCTCCCCGATGAACATGTGCTGGGTGGTCCGGCAGGCGTCGTCGTGAGCGATGGGTTCTGGCGGACCTACCTCGGCTCGGATCCGGAATTCGCCGACCGCGAGATCGAGGTCGGAGGCTTCCACGCTCGCGTTGTCGGGGTGATGCCGCCGGAGTTCGAGTATCCTGAAGGCGTCGAGATATGGGCCGCGATCGAGCTGAATCGCCAATCGGAATCACGCAGTGCGCACAACTTCGAAGTCATTGGCCGACTCGAGGCCAACGCCGACATCGACCAGGCCCATGCCGACCTCGACGCGATCACGGCGACGTTCCTGACCGAGGACCCGGGTGTCGCGAACGAAGACTGGTTCGAGGACTTCTTCCCACGCGGCGTACATGTCGAACCGATGCTCGACGCTCTGGTCGGTGACACGCGGCGGCCCCTGCTGATTCTGCTCGGCGCGTCCGCCCTCGTCCTGCTCATCGCCTGCACGAACCTCGCGAGTGCCATGCTGGCCCGCGGGATCGCTCGGGAACGCGAGTTCGCACTGCGACGCTCGATCGGCGCGGGCCGCTTCCAGCTCGTGCGACACGTCCTGGTGGAAAGCCTCGTGCTGTCCGTCGCGGGAGCCGCGCTCGGCGTCGGAGTCGCGACCCTTGCCGTGCGCGCGTTGCCCGCTCTCGCTCCGGCCGGCATCCCGCGAATGGTGCATGTGCGCATCGACGACGCCGTCGTCGGCGTCGCCGTCCTCACTGCCCTGATGACGGCACTGCTGTTCGGACTTCTACCCGCGGTCAGCCTGTCGAAGGCGAGTTCCGCATCCGTGCTCCGCGGAGGTGCCCGGGGCGGCCATGGACGCCGGCGGCACCGCGTCTGGAATACTCTGGTTTCCATCGAGGTGGCGCTCGCGCTCACCCTGCTGATCGGAGCGGGCCTCCTTCTGCGGAGCTTCTGGTCCGTGCTCGATGTGCGGCCGGGATTCGCGACGCATGAAGTACTTACCGCGACGCTCAACCCTCCCAGCTCCCGGTACCCGGACGGTGAAGCCAGGCGTGTCTTCTTCGATGCAGTCCTCAGAGAGCTCGAATCAGTGCGCGGCCCCGGTCGCGCAGGCCTGATCTCGGCTCCACCGATGACTGGCGTCACCAACGGGCGCGTCGATATTTGGGACGGCGCTCAGCAGGGGATCACCGCGGACTATCAGGTCGCGAGTAACGCATACTTCGACGCCATCGGGTTGGTGTTGCTGCATGGCCGGATATTCACTGCGCAAGATCGGCCCGATGGTCCACACGTCGTCGTGGTGAACAAGGCCTTCGCCGACTTGGCCTGGCCGGGAGAGGATCCGCTGGGCAAGCAGATGACGGGCGGCGGGATGGACGACTTCTGGGACAAGGACCGCTGGGCGACCGTCATCGGCGTCGTGTCGAACATGCGCCAACGGGATCTCACGCATGAGCCGCGGCCGGCCTTCTACTTCCCCTACAACCAGCGCCCGTTCCGGACCTGGAGCATGACCATCATTGCACGGCCGGATCAGGGCAGTGCCGTCTCCCTCGGACCCGCGATTCGTACGGCCGTGGACCGCGTCGATTCCGACGTACCCGTGTCCCTTGCCACCATCGAATCCCGCATCGACCGATCTCTCGCACCACGCCGTTTCACCATGCTCATTCTCGTCTTCTTCGCCGTAGCTGCCCTCGGCCTCGCTTGCGTCGGCATCTGGGGAGTCGTCGCCTACGCCGTGGCTCGAAGAACTCGAGAGATCGGGATCCGGATGGCGCTCGGCGCCGAAGTCGCATCCGTACGGCGGCTCGTCCAATCAACGTACCTGCGGGCCGCCGCCCTCGGTGCCGCCGCCGGCCTTCTCCTCTCATTGAGCCTCACACGTGTGCTCCGCAGCCTGCTCTACAACACCGGTCCGGACGATCCAGTCACCATCATCAGCGTGATCATCGCGCTCGCCGTCGCCACGTGGGTCGCGAGCTTCATCCCGGCCTGGAGGACGGCCCGGATCAGCCCGCTCGAGACCATGCGGATCGAGTAAGACACGCTCGGGGACGGCCATCGCGGCCGTCCCCGAGTACCTGTCCCGCCAGCGGAGCCGGAGCCGATCACTCAGT
>Ga0055448_10000191_pt1 | contig 14953 bp, 12 predicted proteins | sample China_Galinas_PW_4_FD_57744 | JGI IMG/M metagenome (GOLD analysis project Ga0055448, IMG submission 57744) | Wetland microbial communities from San Francisco Bay, California, USA, that impact long-term carbon sequestration - China_Galinas_PWA_D2 | ecosystem: Environmental > Aquatic > Marine >... | reverse complement strand
CGTCGACCTCATCGCGTGTAAACCACATGGTCCGGAATTCGCCTCGGGCGTAGTACGATGCCTGATCGAACCAGTGTGGCGACAGCGGGTCGGCGCTTTGACCGAAGTTGCTGATCGAGCGGAACCGGATCGGCGAGCCGAACTCGATCACGCCTGCCCGGCTTTGGCCGTATACGCCGTACTGGCGGCGGCCATCCGCTCCGGCGCGTGTCTCGAAGTCGAAGATGATGCCGAGCCGGCCCGGTCCTCCGGGCACCGGCACACTGACGGCCGCCGTGTCGAACGACGCGCCCGCGTCAGGCGGACGCTGCAATCGGTTCACATCGCCCCAGGCGACGCGGGACGTGCCCCATGCCGTATCGAGCGCAACGGTCGCGCGCTCGAGGGCGCGCACCGCCGGCCACTCCGCACGCGCCGTATCCGCGTCCTCGATCCGGTCGGCCCACGCAATGAAGAGGGTCATCGCGGCCGAGCCGATGCGACCGACGTGGTCCCAGCTCCTGAGCAGGTCGATCGAGTCGTCGAGCCTGCGCGCGCGTTCGGGATCGAGCGCACCCAGCCGCTCCCACTCGTCGACAATGCGGGGCACCGCGCGGTCCGCCTCGATAACACGAGTGTCGAATGCCGCCGCCTGCCAGTCGGCGAACGTCCACGGCTCGGTGCGACTCAGCAACCGCCGCGATGCCTGCGCCCGCACATTGTCGGGTTCGGGCGCCATGTACGCCGGATAGTCCGCCGGATCCGCATTGTCCGAGCCGGCCGTTGCGATCCATGGCGATGAACTCGCGTTCTGGATCCAGCCGCTCGCCGGATTCGTGACGTGTGGAAGCTCGTCCGGCGTGTGGTAGTCGAGCCATTCGGTTCGCGGATCGGCGCCATCGAGAGGCTGCGTCCAGTCGAACGCGGCATCGCGGCGGGGCACCGCATTACCGTGCAGATAGTGGATGTTGCCTTCACGATCCGCGTACATCGTGTTCACGCCCGTCAGGGCCGTCATGGCGATTGCTTCGCGGAACCCGGCGAACGTTGCCGCTCGACTCATTGCCAGCCACTGCTGGACTGCACCGCCCTCCTCGTTGCGGGCAAACCGTATCGATGCGCGCCGGCCGTCCGGCAACGCGGCGACGGGACCGCGATGCGTACGGAGGAACCGGTAGCGACGATGTTCGATCCCCGTGGCGGTCAGGACATCGATCTCCTGCTCGAACTGCGCGGCTCTGCGCCAGTCGTCGCCGTACCGGTATGCGAGCGGATCCGTCTGGTGATCAAACCGCTCGATCCACGCGTCAGCCATGTCCGCCGCCGAGCCGGTGTGCGCCCATCCGAGGAACTCGTTGTGGCCGGAACAGGGGACCGGCATGCCGAGCAGAGCGAAACCGGCGAATTGCCAACCAGTGCCACTTCGGAACTGTGCCTCCCAGCGGCGGTCTTTGCCGAAGAAGTCGACCTGCTGGCTCCCGAACAGCAGAGCATGTCCATCCCGTGTGCGCGCGGGCGCGACAACCCACGCTGTGGACTGCCGTTGCGCGAGAACGGGAGCTTCCGGATCAGACCGCAATGCATATGGATCCGTGGTCGCGGCACGCGCCGCGACCTGCTGCGTGGATCCGCGCGTGGCGGCGGCGACCGCACCGACCGGTACGGCGATCACGTCGCGAACGCGAACACCGTTCACGACCGTCGTCGCCCGGACCTCGCGAACGCGTGCGAACGGGAACCACGGCTCGAATCTCCGGATCGCGCGCGGCTTCACTTCGTGATGGCGGCTCAGGTAGTGGTTGACGCCGGCAGCCCACGCATCCCACAGCGCCCGCCGGTCCGGTGGCTCCCGCTCGTACTCGTCGCGGGCGAGGCGGTTCACTTCGAAAGCGGCCCTGACGAGGTCGTTCTCGATTGCGGATTCGCCGTACACGCTGGCTGCCCGGCCGAGCGCATGCAGATACTCCTCCTCGAGTCCGCGAAAGTCGTCTTCCGCCTGGGCGTAGCCGATGCCGAACGCGACACCTGCATCGGTCTCCGCATCGATGTACGGAACGCCCCATGAATCCCGGGCGATTGTCACGGTCCGGGCCATGCGGGCGCCGGAATCCAGAAAGTCGCGAATGCCGGTGATTGGCGTGCACGCCCCCGCCATGGCGGCGAGGCAGATGACCGTCAGCCCACGAATGCGCATGCGGCTGCGAACATGCATCACTCGCACGGATACCGCGTTCGGCAGAGGCGAGGTCGATGCCGTCGCGGCGGCGACGTCCGGGTTGCACAGTCCGGTTTGCGGGAACACATTGGGTTGCCGCCCGCGACCGGCGTCCGGGGTCGGAAATCGCGAGCCTTCCGACAGGACAGCCCGAGTCGGGCGATTTGTCAGCCGGACGCGGTTCGCCGTCATGAATCCTTTCGGCGGCATCCGGCGTAAGGGGTGGCAGGATCCAATTTTTCCACGGAGCGTTGCCATGAGTATCTTCGGCTCGAAGCTCCTCACGGGGAGCGTACTCGCATTGATCGGCCTGATCACGGTCAAGCTGGTCATGGCGATCGTAGGTGCAGTGTCAGGCTTCGTCTCGTTGCTCTTCTCCCTGCTGCCGATTCTGCTGATCGGCTGGTTGCTGCTGAAGGTGCTGAAGCGCCTGGGCCGCGACAAGAAGGCTGCGTACGAATGACGGGCGGCACGCCGGGCTGCATGTCTGCGCCCCCGTATGCTCGCCCTGACCCGGAATTCGCGCGGGAGGTCACAACATGGGGTTGCTGAGATTGATCATCTTCGGCGGTGTCATCGGAGCCCTTGCGAAGTGGATCATGCCGGGGAAGGACCCGGGCGGCATCGTCTTCACGATCCTGCTCGGCATTGCCGGCTCGATGGCCGGCGGGCTGCTGTTCGGGCGATGGGGCGGCGGCTGGATCGGCTCGATCGTCGGCGCTCTGCTGCTCCTCTGGCTCTACAAGAAGTTCATCGCGAAGGAATCGATCGAAGTCTGATGGTACCTCGAGGTCGAAGTGGGCCCGGTCCGCCATTGGGCGGGCCGGGCCCTTCGCATGCGCTGTCGTTCAATGCCTTCCTTCACGCCTCGCCGACGACCGTGATCTCCGGCTCGAGCGCATAGCCGAGTCGGGCCGCCACCGTATCACCCGCGAGATCCATCAGCGCCAGCACGTCGGCTGCCGTCGCGCCGCCCAGATTCACGATGATGTTCGCGTGCCTGTGGAAGATCTGCGCGCTGCCGATGACGTGTCCCTTGAGGCCGCACTCATCGATCAACCGACCGGCGCCGATGCCATCGATCTTGCGGAATATCGAGCCGGCGCAAGGGTAGAGCCAGAGATCGGGGTGCCGCTCGTCGCGCCACTTCAGGTTCTCGCGAATGACGTGGTGCAGCTCGGCGGATGCCACGGGCTCGAGGCGGAACGTCGCGGACAGCACGATGTGCGGCGAGTCGTGGAGCCTGCTGTAGTCGTAGCCGAAGTCGAACCAGTCGTTGGCTACACGCTCGATCGAGCCGTCCGGCGCCAGCAGCTCCGCCGATTCGAGTACCTCGGCAACAAAACACGTTCGATCCCGAGCCGGTGGCGGCGACAGGAAGTGCAGGTTTTGCCAGAGCGCTCCGCCCACGGTACTCGGAATGCCCACGTAGTGATGCAACCCACCCAGGCCGCGCGCTACCGTCGCATCGATCAGATCGTGGAACGTGTCGACACCGGCGCCAGCGCGGACACGCGTGTCATCGATGAACTCGATGCCTCCAATGGCGCATCGGATGATGAGGCCGCGAAAACCACCATCACGGACAAGGACGTTCGCGCCGCGGCCGATCACGAAGAATGGAATGCCGGCTTCACGGCAGACGCCAACGGCATCGCGGAGCTCGGCTGCGGACCTGGCCTCGAGAAAGCGGTCGGCGGGCCCGCCGATACGGAACGTCGTGTACGGCGCGAGTGGCACGTCGCGGTGCAGCCGATCGGAGCCGAGCACGCGTTCGAGTCGATCGTAGTCCATGCGTTGCGCCTCCGGATCGTCATCCGCCTGCCCGATATGGGCCGGATGAAAATCGACGGGGCGCGCTCAACGAACGCGCCCCGTCGGGTACGGCATCCTGGATGGGAAGCTCTACGACAGATGCTTGTTGACGAGCTTCGTCATCTCGAACATCGAGACGCGTGACTTGCCGCCGAAGACAGCCTTGAGCTTGTCGTCGGCATTGATCATGCGCCGTTCCTTCGGGTCCTGCAGGTTGTTCTTCTTGATGTACGCCCACAGCTTCTTGGTGACCTCTGTCCGCGGCATTGGTGTGCCGCCGACGACGGCCGCGAGCGCGGCGCTCGGCGTCATCGCCTTCATGAACGCGGGATTCGGCTTGCGCTTCGAGGCCCCCTTCTTCGTGGCACCCTTCTTCTTGGCCTTTTTGGCGGCTTTCTTGGCCGTCTTCTTCGTCGAGCGGCGCGCGGTCTTGCGCGTCGCCTTCTTCGCGGCCTTGCGAGCCGTCTTCTTCCGCACGGCCTTCTTCGCCGGGCGGCGTGCGGCCTTCTTCGCCGGACGACGGCCGGCCTTCTTCGCCGGACGACGTGCGGTCTTGCGGGTCGCCTTCTTCGCGGCCTTGCGGGCGGTCTTCTTCCGCGCAGCCTTCTTCGCCGGACGACGTGCCGTCTTCTTCGCGGTCCGCTTCGTCGTCTTCCGTGCCGGGCGCCTGGTCGTCTTCTTCGCGACCTTGCGCGTTGCCTTCCGGGCGGTCTTGCGCGTCGCCTTCTTCGCGACCTTGCGTGCGCCCTTCTTCGCCGCCCTCTTCCTGGCCGCGGGTTTCTTCACGGCCTTCTTGCGAGCGGACTTCTTTGCTGGTGCCATGGACCTCTCCCTAAGAGGTTGGTATTGCGCGGTAAGGTTCCTTACCGCAGAACGCGCTGTAAAAGTTATTGCATTTTCGGCAGCGCGCAATGAAAAAATGCCCCCGACCGCCAATGGCGGTCCGCTGGGGAGACCCGGCTGCAAAGCCTGACGTTTCAATTTCGAACCGCGAGGCGAGCAACTTGAGCGTTGGAAGTACGGCTCCGGACCGCTGGCATGCGCCTGCGGAACAACCTGTTCTCGGTGCGGGCGAAGCGCACGTCTGGATGGTGCGGATGAACGATGCTTCGACCGATGTGATCCGGTGTGAGGCGGTACTCGATGACCTCGAGCACGAACGGGCCGCACGTTTCACGCATGCCGCCGGCCGTGTCGGGTACGTCATCGCGCGATCGGCGCTGCGACGATTGCTGAGCGGGTATCTCGGTGATGCTCCGACGGCGATTTCGCTGGTAAGCGATGCGCGCGGCAAGCCGGAACTGGCGGGTGCACACGAAGGCGCGTTGCGATTCAGTGTCGCCCATTCGGGTGATATCGCACTGCTGTGCTTTTCGCGGGTGGGAGTCGGCGTGGACGTAGAACGAATCCGTCCGGTCGTGCGGGCGGACCGGATCGTCGCGCGCGTGTTCTCCGAGGCAATGCGAGCGCGGCTGGCGCGAGTGCCGGCAGCGGAGTGGTTGCCTGCGTTCTTCGCGGCATGGACACAGCGCGAAGCTTTCGTGAAGGCAGTCGGCGGAACGCTGATGGCTGCGCGTGACCCGCTCGACTTCGAGTGGCCGGTTGCACATGAACCACGCAGCTTCCCGGGATCTTTCGACGGCTCACGACGCCGGTGGACGATTGCCGCGCTGCCACAGCCGTCCGGCTATGCGGGCGCCTTCGTAGCCACGGGAGACGTCAGCGTATTGCATCTGTTCCAGACTCCGCCGTGACACGGTCTGCGATCAGTCGAGCATCGACGCAATGACCTGGCCGAGGCGGACTCGCACGCCGCATCGAACGGCGTCATCCAGCCGGAAGCGTGACGGCTCGAACAGGAGGACGACGGTCGAGCCGAGATGGAAGATCATGAGTTCGTCGGCCTGCCTGATCCCCTGCGCCGGCTCATACGCGATGTCCCGCGCGACGGCAAGCGGCCGGTTCGTCCGCCAGCTGCCATCGAAGACGACCTCGATTCGCCCCACGTTGAATGCACCGACGGCGATGACGGCCGTCCGCCCGGCCGACCCATCGAGGTAGCACACAACGCGTTCATTGCGTGGGAACAGGTCCGCGAAGTGCCTGACCGCGGACTGGTTGACCGGCAGCAGCGAACCGGGAACGTGCCGCACCTTCGCGACTGAACCGCTGAGCGGTGCGTGGATGCGATGGTAGTCGGCAGGTCCGAGGTACAGCGTCAGGAAGGAGCCGCCATCGAACCGAGCGGCCTCGGCTTCGTCATCGAGCAACGCCGCGGCGGAGTACGGCCTGCCCTTGGCCTGAAGAAGGTCTCCCTCGTGAATGACTCCCAGCTGTCCGACAGTGCCATCGACCGGTGACGCGATGGCGAGCGCATCGGCCGGCCAGTCGCGGATGCCGGGCTTCAGTCGGCGGATGAAGAACGAATCGAAGGTCGAGTACCGATCGAGCGGCAATGCGGCTTCGTCGATGTCGATGCCGGCCAGTGCGGCGAATGACCGGAACACCGGCGCGCGCAACGGCCGGGGCAATGGAAGGTCGGCCAGCCGACCGGTCAGCCGACTGGTCGCGGCCTGCGGCAATCGCCTGATCAGGCCGAGCAGCATCCGCCACGTCGGGGCAATCCGTTCCGGCTCGGTGCCGTTCATGCGGACAGCAACCGCAGGCGGCGCCGCCCGACCGGCATCACTCGTAGCGGACGGCGGTACCGCTGGCACTCACCATCAGCATGCTCGTGCCCTTTCCGCCGATCGTCTCGTAGTCGAGGTCGACACCGACGACCGCGTTCGCGCCGAATGCCTCCGCCTCACCGATCATCTCATCGATCGCGATCTGCTTCGCCTTGCGCAGTTCGGCCTCGTACGAAGCCGAGCGACCGCCCACGATGTCGCGGATGCCGGCGAACAGGTCCTTGAAGATGTTCGCTCCCAGAATGGCCTCGCCGCTGACGAGTCCGTGGTATTGCCTGATGCGGTGGCCATCGAGGTTGTCCGTCGTGCTCACGAGCATGGTCACTCCTCTGTCGCTCTTTTTCGCGGTTCGGCCAGCTTGCGCTTGAACTCGAGTTCGTCGGCCAGCCGTGCCACCTCATCCCTTACGTTGCTCACGCTCTGTACTTCCTGCTCGAGCAGCGAGAGCCTGCGCTCGACCATCTCGAGCGCTTCGGCCGCACCGCCGGCATCACGCAACTTCGCCAGGCTCTCGACGATCGGCTTCATGGCGAAGCGCGCTGTCAGGCCAGCGACCGGAATGAGGACCATGAGTGAGCCCATGAAGACCGCGACGAGGTCGGTCAGGTCGATCGGCAGAGTGGTCGGCATCGTGTGGCCCCGTGCGTCGGCACCGTGTGCGCGAGCCTCGATCGCTCGGCCGAGCGGTCGGCCGGCGAGGACGGCCGGCAGGCGATGCGCCTGTAGCGCGCGGTTCGCCCAACCGGCAGGCGGCTGTGTGAACGGGCGGAGAATAACGGTCCGGTGCGTTCCGGTCCACAGTCGGGAAGTCCGGTGTGTGGAGAGTGGATGCGTGGCTCGCGCGCGTCCGACGACCGGTACTGCGGTGGCGCCGGCAGTTACGGTCGGCCGGTCGATCAGGAATCGCGAAGTGCGACTATCGGATCGATGCGCATTGCCCGCCACGCGGGCAGGCCACTGGCAAGCAGAGCGACGACGATGAGCATGGCGATGCCGATGCCCCAGGTCGCGGGATCGAGGCGGTTGATGCCGAAGAGCCTGGACTCGAGGTAGCGACTCAGCCACAGGCTGCACAGCAGGCCCACGCCGAGGCCCGACCCCGTCATCGCGAGTGCGCGGCCGACCACGCGCCACAGCGTCGCGGCGGGCCGGGCTCCGAGCGCTGAGCGTATCCCGATTTCGCGGGTCCGTTCAATGATCGCGAGGGCGAGCACACCGTAGAGACCGACCGCGGCGAGTAGCAGACCGAAGCCTCCGACCGCAAGCGCGAGCTGGGCGACAAGCCTCTGTTCGCCGACAAGCGAGCGGATCTCGTCATGCCACGTTCGCAGGTCCTGGATGGGCAGTGCCGGATCCAGTCGAGCGACCGCGAGGCGGATCGATTCGGCCGCTTCGTCGAGCGGTCGGTCCGTGTGCACGTAAATGCTGAAATCACCGGTTGCGTAGCCGCCGGACCAGGGCAGGAAGAAGGCCGGTTGCGCAGGTTCGGTCGGCCGGTTGAGGCGCGCGTCCTGCACAACACCGATGATGCGATACGGTTCGGTCTCGCCCCGCCGTTGCACGGTACGACCGGGCACATCGGATGGCCCGAGCTCAGGGAACAACGCGCGGGCCGCGGACTCGTTCAGCATGGCGACAGGCTGCGCATCACCGGCCCCCTGTACCTCATCATCGGTGAACGTGCGGCCGACAATGAGCTCGATGCCGAGTGTCTCGAACAGCATTGACGTCATCTGGGACGCCTGCATTCCGACCGCATCGCCGCTCGATTCGGGCCGCTTCAGTGCTTCCATCATTCGAAGCGACGCGAAAGGTGGTGGCCATGCCGCCGCGACGCCGCGCGTCCCCGGTTCGTCCTCGAGGCGCGTGACGAGATCGCGAAGCAGCAATGTCGTCCTGTCCCGGTCATAACCCTGGAGCCGCGGGTCCAGAGTGAATCTCACGACATCGGCATCGAGGACGCCGAGGTCGATGTGATCCAGGTTGACGAGGGTACGTACCAGCAGGCCGGCCATGACGAGCAACACCGCGGAAAGCGCGACCTGCACCACGACGAGTACGCGACCCGTGCGCGCCGCACGGAGGTCGGAGTGTCTGCCGGATCGCAGCAGTGCCGCCGTGTTCGTGCGGCGTGATGCGATTGCGGGAACCGCTCCGGCGAGCATGCCGGCAAACGCACCCGACAGGAGTGTGAAGCTGAAGACGCGATAGTCCAGCTCGATGCCATCCAGCGGCACGCCCGCCAGAGCGGCGCCTCTCGCACGCAGCCCGGCAATGGCCAGAATCGCGAGGATCAGGCCGACAGCCGAGCCGCACAGACCGACGATGATGCTCTCCGTGACGCGCTCCGTCACGATCACGCCGCCGCGCGCGCCGAGCGCGCGGCGCACAGCGATCGTGTCACGCAGTGAAGCCGCCCGGGCCAGACCGAGGTTCGCGACATTGGCGCACGCGAGCAGAAGCAGCAGTATCGCGGCGGCGGCCAGGATCGCGAGCGTTCCGGCCGCCTTCGCGCGGAGCGAAGGCCAGAGACCGACGCCGTGATGGACGCTGAAGTCCTGGTCATTGCCGAACCGGCGCGTCTCGGGTGAAGACTCGGCACGGGCCGCGCTCATCAGACTGTTGAGTTCGGCCGCGATCGCCGGGGGATCGGTGGCCGCAACGGGCCGCGCGATCAGCGTACTCCAGATCTGGGCGCGTCCATCGCGCGTGCGCGGCGAATGCCACAGCTCGGGCATGGATGCGGCCGGTACCCACAGTTCGGTCTGCGCCGGCAACGATTCTCCCCTGAAGCCGCCGCCCGCGACACCAATGACCGTGCACGTCCTGCCGTTCACGACGAGTTCCGAACCGATGGCTGCGTTCGTGCTGCCGTAGAGACGCCGGGAGATCGATTCCGAGAGGATCGCTACGAACGGTGAGGCGCTGCCTTCGACTTCCTCATCCGTGAAGGCGCGGCCAGCGGCCATGCGCACACCGAGTACGTCGAAATAGCCCGCTGTCACCGTTTCGGCCGAGACACTGGTCGGCCGGCCGCCAGCGGGTGAGACCTGCATCCCGGACGGCGATGCCGCCGCGAGTCCCGTCACCAGTCGCGACCCCTCGGTCAGCAGGCGGAAGTCGCGGTTCGAGACCGGCACTCCGCCCTGGATGATCGTCACGAGCCGGTCCGGTGCGCGGACGCCGGGAACCGGACGCAACAGTGCCCAGTTCGCGACCCCGTGCACGACCGAGATTGCCGCCACGCCAATGGCCAGAGTGGCGGCTGAAGTGATGGTGTATGCCGGTCTTCGGACGAGACCGCGAACGGCGATGCGGACGTGACGCGACGCGGCATCCGCCATGCGCGCGAAAGGGTGCGAAGTCGCGCCGTGAATGACCCTGTCGTGCGTGCGCCCCGACCGGGCTGCACGACCGCCGACACGGTACGCGGCCAGCCGAAGCAGGAAGCTCGGCACCTGCAACGCGTACCACAGGTCCGAGCGCAGCCGGCCGGACCGCGCGACTCGACGGCCGTACAGCGTGTCCAGCTCAGCCAGCAGAGCCTCGCGGTCCCGCACGGGCAGCACCGTGCCCATGATCCGCCGCAGCAACGCGGGCGGCGGGGTCCTCTCGCGCATCATCCCTCCGTCGTCCGTCCATTGAGGCGCGGTGCGCAGCGAGCACCGGCGCCGTGATTCACGTGGACCAGGTGGGTCAGTCTTCGCGGAGCACTGTCATCGGATCGATGCGCATCGCCCGGCGCGCGGGCAGCCAGCAGGCAACCAGCGCCACCGGCAACAGAACGAGCATGCCGATGGTATAGCTCATCGCATCGAGGTGGCCGACGCCATAAAGCCGTGATTCGATGAAGCGCGTCAGCCACGCACCGACGCCGAGGCCGAGCGCGACGCCGGCCAGCGTCATTGCCATTCCGTTCCCGACGATCCGCAACATGGTCGCAACCGGCCGTGCGCCCAGTGCGGAACGGATCCCGATCTCGCGTGTCCGGCCGGCAACGGCCTGGGCGAGAACGCCGTAGACACCCACGCCGGCGAGCAGCAATCCGAACGCGGCAAGAACCAGTGCGAGCTGCGCCACGAGCCGCTGCTCGGTGACCAGCGACCGGATCTCCGTGTGCCATGGTCTCAGGTCATAGACAGGCAACGCCGGATCCAGGTCGGCCGCAATGCGTCGGATATCGGCGGCCACCTGGTCGAACGGCACACTCGTGTGCACGTACGCAGTGAAGCGGCCGTAATCGAACCCGCGTGACCACGGCATGAAGACGAATGGTCGGACGGGCTCGCCCGGCTCGTCGAGCCGTGCATTGCGGGCGACGCCGACGACCCGGCAGCTGCGGTCTTCTCTCCCCTGTGCCTGCATTACGGTCCGGCCGACCGCCGCCTCCGGACGAAGCCCGGCGAACAGCTTGCCCGCGGCCGTCTCGTTCAGTATCGCAAGGCACTCGCCGCCCGAACCCGACCAGGCTTCATCATCGCGGAACGCACGCCCCGCGAGTATCTCGATCCCGAGGGTCTCGAACAGGGCGGGCGTGACCTGAGACATGCTCACGGATAGCCGATCGTGCTCCCAATCCTGATCTGGAAGCTTCAGCGAGACTCGTGTGTAGCGCGGCGAGAACGGTGGATGCTCCGCAGCCGCCACCCCATCGATTCCTGGCGTCGAACGCAGGCGTATCTCGACCCGGTGTACGAGCGCACCGGTCGCGGCCTGATCGTATCCCTGAAGACCGGGACTCATGCGGAACGTCGTGACATTCGCGTCTCGAACGCCGAGATCGACGTGGCCGAGATTCATCAGCGTGCGAGCCAGCAGACCCGCACCCACCAGCAGCACTGCGGAAAGCGAGACCTGCGCCACAACGAGACCGCTGCCGATCCGGCCCGTCCGTGGTGTGTCCCGCCTGCCGGAACGCAGGAGCGCCCACTCGCGTTCCCGACCCGATGCGAGCGCCGGAATGACACCCGCCAGCGCGCCCGCCGCAATACCGGCAAGCAGTGTGAAGCCGACAACTCGCGTGTCCAGTGCGACACCGTCCAGAGGGATGTCCAGCAGTCCGGAGCGCCACCCGCGAAGCAACGTCATCGCACTGGCGCTCAGCAGCAGTCCGAGTCCGCTCGCGATCATCCCGATCATGACGCTCTCGGTGAGCCGCTCGGCCACGATGGCAGCAGCGCCCGCGCCCAGCGCTCGCCGGATGGCGATGGCGGCACGCAGAGACGCGGCCCGCCCGAGACCGAGATTCGCCACGTTCGCGCAGGTCAGCAGGAATAGAAGCGCCGCGCAGGTACCGATGATCGACAGCGTCCGCGTCGTCTGCGCTCGTAACGTGGGAGCGAGGCCGATGCCCTCGTGAACGCGGAACGAGATGTGATCCATGCTCACACCGAGGAACCAGAGCCCGCCCGGCTCCTCGCGCCGAACCAGATCGACCAGCGCATTCAGTTCCGCCTCGATCGCTGCCGGGACCGCCGACTCGACCGGCCGACCGACCAACCGCGTCCAGATCGCGTCCTCGCGGAGGACATCCGGTGAATGCAGGAGTGACGGCAGCCCGCCCGCGGGCACCCACAGTTCGGTCAGGCCCGGCAGCGTTTCACCCCTGAATCCGCCGCCCACCACGCCAACCACCGTGAAGAAGCCGCCGTTCAGAGCGACGCTCGAACCGACGGCGGTCTCCGGAGCGGCCCAGTACCGCCGTGCAAGCGACTCACTCAGAACTACGACCGGCACCGCCTCCCGCGCGTTCGCTTCACCGGCCGTGAAACCGCGCCCCGCCACCATCCGGACACCGAGGACGTCGAAATAGTCGCCGGTCACCACTTCCGCACGGACCCGCTCCGGCATCCCTCCACCGATGCGAACGACGTGCACGTCCTGCTCCATCGTCGCCGCAAGGCCAGTCAACAGGTGATCGTGCTCCACCACCGCCCGGTAGTCACGGTCCGAGATCTCGTACGGCCACTGTGCGCCCGCTTCCTCGAACTGGATCGTCACCAGTCCCGAGGGATCGTCCACTCCGGGCACGGGCCGCAGCAGCACCCAGTTCGCAACACCATCCACCACGGAGACGGCGGCCACGCCGACACAGAGCGTTGTAACGGACATTGCGACGTACAGCGGATTCCGGCCCAGACATCGCCGGCTGTTGCGCGCGTTGCGCGAGACTGCATCGGCCAGCCGGACCAGGCCGCGCCGAAAGCGCCGGAAACCCGGACCGCCGACCGTCGCCCGACTCCGCCGAGCCGCTCCGCTGCGAAGACGGTAGAGAAGAAGACGAACCGCGAAGCTCGGAACCTGCCACGCGTACCACACACCGGCGCGCGCCCGCCCGCTCTCCGCCACCCGACGCCCGTACAGCACGTCGACCTCCTCGAGCACCGCCACCCGATCCTCCGGCGGTAGCAACATCGCCAGAATCCGCCGCGCCCACGGCCGCGGCGCCCGCAAGCGTCCCACTACTCCTCCGCCAGCAACGGCTCGAGGCCGTGCCACAGACTCAGCAGCCGCAAACGCGCGCGTCGAACCAGGGCGAGCCCCTCCTCCGTCACCTCGAAGTAGCGCCGCTCCCGCGAACCACCTCGCCCGCTCTCCACCCGCATCTCCGATTCGACCATTCCGTTGTCTTCCAGCCGCCGCAACGCGATGTAGACCGCGGCCGGCGCAACAGCCCGCCCGATCAGCTGCTCCAGCGTCACCACGATCTCCGCGCTGTACGCGTCCGGCCCCAGCCGCAACGCCGCCAGCAGCACGTGGTGTTCGAACTCGCCGAGTGATTCCTTGTCAGTCATGGTTCTATTAACCTTGCTAACGATTTCGTTAACAATATATGCGGAACCAGATTGGCCGCAAGGGCGGCGCTCGTACGCTGGATTCACGGGCCGGCGATGGGTTTTCTGCGAACACATCCCGAGGGCATGGGCCTTCGCAGGTCGGGATCTTCGAGAGGGTCTTTGTCGCGGGCGACGGCTACAGGGCTTCAGCTACACAGGTCGGTGGAGGGACGGCGCGTTCACGCTCTGGGTTGCCGGGACGTGGCGGGTGACGAGTCCCGGCAGGATCGAGATCTCGACCGCGAACGATGCATTGCGCGTCTACTCGTTCAACACAGACGCGACGGGACTGACGTTCCGCGACTCCAATGGCTGCGAGTCAGCTATCCAGATCCGGCTGACTGCGCGCGGGCCCGCGCCGTCGTCCGCGAGCTGTTTCAGGTACGTGCCCGCGAGTATCTTATCGACGGTCGCCCTGCGTCGTGCGGGCGTTTCGGCCCGGGTGGCGCCACGGACCCCGGATTCGAGGTGGCGCCGGCCGGCTCGTTCGACGAGCCGTCATTCACCCGTGCATTCCGTCCATGTATGCTCCGGCATTCCGTTTTCCGAAGCGTTTGCGGTCCAGCGCCCCCGCCTGTGCGTCAGGCGGGTCCGGGTGCGGAATGGGGGGCAAGTGCGTACCATGCAGCATCCCAGGCGCCGTGCTCGGCCCGGCAAGTCGCTGTCGTGATTGAGACACGGGAATCGACGCGGTCCCGGCGGAACCCGTAGGGCGGCGGCCCGGGGGGCCGCGACGTCTGTATCCCGGAAAAGAGTGAGAAAGGCCGGGCGTCCTGCAACAAACCGTTTCGATCAACCGTAGATCAGGGCGACCTGAACAGGAGGCCTGTTGATGAGACCGTTCGTGATGGCGACGCTGATCGTGACAGGTACAGCCGCGCCGGTATTCGCACAGGAGTGTCGCTTCGAGGCCACTCGCTCGGCGACGCAACGCGCGTCGGCGGACGAGATCCTCGACCTGATCGCTGGACCCGGTTCGCTGACCGTGCATGGTCGAGACGGTGTTTCGGAGGTTCGAGTCATCGGCCACGCATGTGCTTCCAGCGAGGACCTGCTCGACCAGGTCCGGCTCGAGACCAGCAGCGGCGGTTCGCGGATCCACGTCGAGATGCCGGAGATCCATGACGGCTCGTTCCGCCGGGATTCGGATTACTACTACAGGATGGATCTCGAGATCGAGGTGCCCCGTGGCATGGCCGCGCACATCCGGGACGGCAGTGGCGGGATTCTCATTGACGGCCTGGGCCGACTCGATCTCGAAGATGGCTCGGGTGACATCGAGTTGCGGGACATTGCGGGCGATCTCGTGATCGACGACGGTTCCGGTGCCATGACCATCGACCACGTTATCGGGTCGATCCGCATCGATGATGGCTCGGGAGACGTCGGCATCAGCGGTGTCGAGGGTGACGTGGAGG
>Ga0055448_10000188_pt1 | contig 14987 bp, 12 predicted proteins | sample China_Galinas_PW_4_FD_57744 | JGI IMG/M metagenome (GOLD analysis project Ga0055448, IMG submission 57744) | Wetland microbial communities from San Francisco Bay, California, USA, that impact long-term carbon sequestration - China_Galinas_PWA_D2 | ecosystem: Environmental > Aquatic > Marine >... | reverse complement strand
GATCACGCCTTCAAGATAAACAGCATGATACAGGAGCTCAAGAAGGACTCAGAGCTCATAGTGACGGAGATGCAGAGGTTTACGTTGAAGGAGGATAAGTCCAGAGCGGTCATCAAGCTCGGCATCGTGCCGCTTGAGGCACCTGCTGATATGTTCAGAAAGTTCTCCCCACTTGCCGAGTACCTCTCCAAAGAACTCAACAAGAAGGTGGAGCTTAGGGTGGCGTCTGACTACGAGACCGCAGTGAGCGACCTCGTGCAGGGCCTGACCCATATGGGCTTCATGACGCCGTCCACTTACATTGAAGCAAAACATACGCCGGGCGTCGATATCCTCGCCATTGCGCTCAGAGACGGCAAGCCCTTCCACCATTCGGTCATAGTGACGAGCAGCAGCAGCGGCATAGAGGCCGTCCGCGACATAAAGGGCAAGAGCTTTGCCTTCGGAAACGAACATTCTACGTCGAGCCACCTCGTGCCCAGGGCAATGTTGCTTAATGAGGGCATCGCGCTTACGGACCTTTCTTACTTCAACTACCTCGGCCACCACGACGCGGTCGTGAAGGCGGTCTTAAAGGGCGAGTTCGATGCCGGAGCCGTTACCGAGACAGTAGCGCAAAATTACAGCGACCAGGGATTAAGGTTCGTAAAGGTTTCCGAGGACATACCCGAGTTCAACTTCTGCGCGGGGGCCAAGATGAACGAAGAGGAACGCGCGGAGGTCAGGAAAGCGTTAATGAATCTCGGCGAGATACCCGAGGGCTCGGCAATCCTGACCGCTATCGACAAGAGCTATACGGGGTTCCAAGAAGCGGCCGACAGTGATTTTGACGGAGTAAGGCAAATAGTCTCGAAGATCGAGGCTCAGAAAAAATGAGGCAGGCATATGACGGTTAAACGAACGATTGCTCTTAGCTTAACGATGGTCGTGCTGATCATCTTTACGGTCGGACAGGGCTCCGTGTGGGTGTGGTTCCTGTTCTCGCAGAAGCGGCACAACGAGAACATCCTGAAGGAGAGGGTAACGACGGCCGCTACCCTGGTGGCTGAGTCGTACAACAAGGGACGTGCGGCAGGCGAGACTGATGGATTCGACAGGTACCTCGACAGCTTAACAATGGTGGACTCCATAATCTCGGCCAAGATAATGACCAGCGATGGAAACGTGGTTGCCGGGAAAACGTTCAAGGAAGAGCCCAAGGCAGGCGCCTTAGCCAACCCGTTCTATGCACCGTGGTCTAACGTCTTAACAGTTCCCATAATGAGGGACGGCACTCAAGACGGTACGATCGAGATTGACTATAGCGGAAGATACGTCAACGACTACATGTTCAGCCTCATGACGATACCTACCTTCATAGAAGGCATAGTCATATTATTGGTCATCGTTGGCATCTTTATGTACCTACATAAGACATTGGGTGTGCCACTGAGCGTTCTGCAGGATCGCATCGATAAAGCTACGGCCGGAGACCTCACGGTGGATATACCGGACGGGGCGGACAACGAGATAGGAACTATAGCGCGGGGGCTTCGATTCCTTATCGAAACGCTGAGGTCGAGCATTGCCAATATTAACGAGACGGCTCAGAAAGTGGCCGTGGCAGCGGGCAATCTGTATGCGGAGTTCGACGACGTTAGCTCCTCAATCAAACAGCAGTCTGGCTCGATAGGTGGAATGTCAGGCTCGCTCAAGCAGGCCGCCGAAGCATACAGGGATATATCGGAGAGCACGGAGAAGTTGACCGAGTTTTCGTCGGACAACGTCTCGTTCCTCCTTGAGGTGAAGTCGACGTCAGAAGAGATAGTCTCGAACACGAGCAAGCTCTTCAAGGCATCCGAAGACTCGTATTCAGTAGTGGCCGAGATGTCGCAGACGTCCAAGGTGGTAACGCAGAACACCCACGAGGTGCAGGCTTCTGTCGACGAGACCCTGGCCTCGGTAGAAGAGCTCAGGGCGTCGGTGAAGGAAGTCGAGCGGAACGCGACGGAGTCGTCGCAACTCGCCGCGAAGGTAAGGGAGATGGCGGCAGAGGATGGTACGCTCGTTGTGGCGGACGCAATAGAAGGCATGGAAAATATATCCGGTACGGTTCAGAGCGCAGTGGACATCGTGGAGCGGCTGGGTGCGCGCTCAACCGACGTGCAAAAGATGCTGCAGGTCATACGCGATGTCACGGAGCAGACAAACCTCCTCAGCCTAAACGCTGCCATTCTTGCCGAGCAGGCGGGAGAGTACGGCAAGGGGTTTGCCGTGGTGGCCGACGAGATGAGGGCGCTGAGCGACAGAACGGCCACCTCGACGAAGGAGATAGCGGGCGTAGTCAATATGATACAGGACGAGATAGCCAACATGGTGTTCTCCACGAAGCAGGGCCTGGATCTCGCCCGCGCGGGAGAGATCCTCGTATACAAGGTCGGCGAAAGCATGGGCAAGATACTCGAGGCCTCTCAGAAATCGTCGAACATGACCCAGACCATAGAGCATGCAACTGGCGAGCAGGCTAATTCTCTGGACGTTGTCACCCAGTCCATCAGCAACATCAATACCATGGCCGCCAAGATGTCCAACGTGATGCTTGAGCAGCAGAAGGGCCTCGAGCATATGCTGGAGCGTGTCGGCGAGGTGAGAGAGATAGCAGAGATTACCAAGCGCAGCACCGAAGAGCAGGCCAGCGGCACTGCGATGATGTCGAAGAACGTCGAGTTGGCGAGCACCAAGATATCCGGCATCAACGCCGCGGCCTTCGAACAACAGAACGTAAACGAAACAATAGTGAAGGCCGTGGAGGAGATCACCGGCCTCGGCGACAAGACGCTGAAACGGGTCAACGGCATGACGGATTCGCTCGCACTGCTTGCGGAAGAGATAGTGGCTCTCAGAAAGCGTATGGGATCGTTCAAGGTACAGTAGATGCGGAGCTTTCTGATATTCAGGCTTGGGCCGGAGGAATTCGGCGTCGATATAGGCACCGTCGTAGAGATCTTCAGCTCTCAGAAGGTATACGAAGTGCCGGAGATGGCCGATTACGTCTCCGGAGTCATCAGCATCAGGGGCGACGTCGTCCCGTTGCTCGACCTGCGTAGACGGTTCGGGTTGACTCCGTCGCCAAGCAAAGAACGGACCATCCTGGTGAGAACCAGTGCGGAGACACTCGGTCTATTGGTGGACGAAGTCATCGAGATAATTGACTTCGACGATTCGGAGATAAGCAAGCCGCCCACGATATTCAAGGGGCTGGCCTCTGAGTTCCTCGTGGGCCTCGGGAAGAAGAAGGACAGGGTCATGATGCTACTTGAGATGGAAAACATACTTTCCAGAGAAGAGATACTTAAGCTTGACGTCAAGCGCCAAGAGGTAAAGGAAGAAGTTAAGTAGAAATGGATATCGAAAAACAACTCAACTCAATAGACGTCGAGGCACGACGTGCCGCTGTACTGATGTTGGCCAGACAGCCCGGCGAGCCTGAGTCGGAAGATAAGATACGGCTGCTCCTGAAGGCAATGCAGGACTCGAGCTGGCGTGTCCGGAAGACCGCGGTGGATATCATGCTCGGGCAGTATACAATTCCCGCTTACATCGACGGACTAATCAAGCTCCTCTATCTCGAAGACAATGCCGGTGCGCGTAACACGTCCATAGAAACGCTTACGAAGCTCGGACATAATGTAACGGACTATCTCATCGACGCCTTTAACACCACCAACTTCGACGTAAGGAAGTTCGTCATCGACATTATCGGCGAGATCCGCGACAAGAAATCGGTGCCGCTGCTTGTGGACGCCCTTAAGGACGAGGATGAGAACGTCAGGGCCTCTGCCGTGGAACACCTGGGCACCATGCGCGAGCCCGGAGCCGTGGACGCGCTTATCGAGATACTCCGAGGAAAAGACCTGTGGACCGCTTATCCCGCCGCAGACGCGCTCGGGCTCATTGGAGACAAGCGGGCCGTGCCCGCGCTGGTAGAGGCGCTTGAGAAGAAAACGCTCAGGGAGCCGTCGCTTAAGGCCCTGGGCAGGCTTGGCGTGCCCGAGACCGTAGAGAAGATAGTGGAATTCGTTTCAGACAAGTCGGCCTCGGTACGCCAGGAAGCGCTCAAGGCGCTTGAGACAATGTACCAGAACGGCACATCCGAAGAGATAATCCTTTCGGCGTTTAACAAGGTGCTAGGCGACAAGGCCATAGAGGTGCTTCTCGAGCAGGCCACGAAGGGCAAACCCGCCGGAAGGGGGGCAGCGATACTGCTGCTGGGCCTTATGAGGGACGAGAGGGCACTCGACCCGCTGCTTGAGATGTCCGCCGACGAAGATCACGCCACGGAAGTGAAGAAGGCCCTTATTTATATCGGCAAGGACAAACCCCACGTTCTGCTCCCGCTCTTTGAGCGCGAATTCCCATACCTGAAGCGCTACATCTGCGAGATAGCCGCCGAGGTGGCCTCGCCCGAATACTACGACATCATGTACAAACTCCTTGGAGACGAGGACGGCCATGTCAGGGCGATGTGCGCAAAAGGCCTTGCCAACATAGGCGACCCGAGGGCCGTGAGAAAGATAATCGCTCTGTTCACCGACCCGTTCGATGACGTACAGGAGGCCGCCATCAAGGCCCTGGACAAGCTCAAGGGCAGCCTCGACATGGAAGACGTGTACAGAATGATAGAGAGCAAGGACGCGCAGGTGAGGAGAAACTCCGCGCTGCTTCTCGGCGAGATAGCATTGCCGGAGTCCGTCCCCGCGCTATGCTTTGCCCAGAAGGACGAGGACGCCGCCGTCAGAAGGGCCGTAGTCACGGCACTCTCGGCAATTAATTCGAGCGAGGCGGTACAGTGCCTTATAAAAGCATTAACCGATGAGGACTCGGAGATAAGGGCAGCCGCGGCCTTGAGTCTGGGCAATTCAGGGGCGGCGGAGGCGGTTGAGTCTCTGTGCCTGCTGCTCACGGATAATGAAGATATGGTCAAGGTGGCAGCGGCCAGGGCTCTTGGCATGATGGCCGCCAAGAAGGCGTTGCCGAGTCTGATGGCGCTTCTTTCCGACCCCAACGGCTTCGTAAAGACCGCCGTGATATCGGCACTCGGTAAGATAGGTGGCGAGGATGCCCGAAACGCAATAGTCGGCATGCTCGGCTCTGACGATGACGAAGTGAAGAGAACGGCCATAGCCGCACTGACCGGGTTTGATGGAGTTGTGGAAGACCTTCTTCCGTTCCTCAGCGACAATGACTGGGCTTCAAGGGTAGCGGCAGTCGAGGCCCTGGGAGAAAGGAAAGACGAGAAGGTTCTTAAGGAACTCGGTCGCGTCTATGACGCCGAGGAAGACCCGGTGGTGCGAAGAACGCTGCAGAGGTATCTGAATGTTTGAGAAAGAAGAACTGATACCCCTCCCCGAAGACGTATTCAGGCTCCTGAGAGACCTGATATCGGACTTCTGCGGCCTGTACTTCGACGAGTCGTCCAAGTACATAGTGGAAAGACGACTGAACAGGCGGCTAAAGCTCCACATGTTCGACAACTTCCGCGACTACTACCGCTTCCTCCTTTACGACAAGCGCAAGGACGAAGAGCTCTCGGCTATCGTGGATATCCTTACGGTCAACGAGACGTATTTCTTCAGGGAGATGAACCAGCTTAACGCCTTCAGCGACGAGATATGCGCCGAGATGCTCAACCACAAGAAGAACGAGAGGAAGCTGAGGATCTGGTCGGCCGGTTGCTCGTCTGGCGAGGAGCCCTATACGCTTGCCATGCTCCTGCTTGAGAAGGGCGATATGTTCAGGGGTTGGGACATCGAGATACTCGGAAGCGACATCAACCGGCGTGTGCTGCAGACCGCGAGGAAGGGCGTGTACAGGAAGAACTCGTTCAGAGCGACCGACGAGTACTACATGAGAAAATACTTCGACCCCGAAGGGGACGGCTATAAGATTAAGGACAAGGTTAAAGAGCTAGTAAGCTTCAACTACCTTAACCTTCTCGACCCGATAAAGGTTAAGCTCATAGGTTTGATGGATGTCATACTCTGCCGTAACGTACTCATATATTTTCATCCGGAGTCTAAGAAGAAACTCGTGTACAATTTCTTTCAGAGGCTCAACGACGGCGGCTACCTGCTGCTGGGGCACGCCGAGAGCCTAATCAACATCTCGACCCAATTCACGCTTAAGCACCTGAAGACGGACATGGTGTATCAGAAGCCTAAGAAGTTCACTCCCACGATGTCCGACGAAAATCTATTCAAGATGCTCTGGAAACGATGAAGAACAAGATCAAAGTCCTTGTAGTGGACGACTCTGCTTTCAGCCGGCAGACAATAAAGAAGATGCTCGAGAACGACGATCTCGTCGAGGTGGTGGGTATTGCCCCGGACGGCATAAACGCCATCGCCAAGACGCTCAAGCTCAAGCCAGACCTCATCACCCTCGACCTCGAGATGCCGGAGATGGATGGGTTCAGCTTCCTGCGCTGGCTTATGAAACAGAGCCCCACGCCCGTTATCATGGTGAGCTCCTACGGCGACTCCAAGACGGTCTTTAAGGCCCTTGAGCTCGGCGCGGTGGACTTTGTGTCCAAGCCCTCGTCGAAGGCAACGGTTGAGCTCCGCAACATAGAGAAGGACCTGCTTAGGAAGGTCAGGGGGGCCAAGGGTGTCAACCTCGAGTCTCTGAACAGGGCCCGCCAGATCCACGGCGAGACCACGACCGAGGCAGTAAGGTACACACCGGGAGAGGCGGATATCAAACTGGTGCCAATCGGCTCTTCGACAGGCGGTCCACCTGCGCTTCAGGTAGTGCTCACCGAGCTTCCGAGTAACCTGCCCTGCGGCATAGTCATAAGCCAGCACATGCCCAAGGGGTTCACGCAATCCCTTGCCGAGCGCCTTGATAAGCTCTGCAACCTGAAGGTCCAAGAGGCCGAGCAGGACGACATCGTGGAAGACGGGCACGTATATATCTGTCCCGGCGGATACCATATGTCTTTCAGGAAACGAGGCGGCAAGGTTCGCATCGGCCTTAAAAAGGCCACCAGCGACGATATGTATGTGCCTTCGGTGGATATAATGATGCGCTCCGCCGCGGAAGTTTACGGCGGCAGCACCCTTGGCGTAATGCTTACGGGCATGGGAAACGACGGTACCGATGGCATGAAGAAAATAGCCGCGCGCGGCGGCATCAATATTACCGAGAGCGAGGATACCGCCGTCGTGTTCGGCATGCCGGCCGGGCCGATAAAGGCGGGTGTCGCTCACAAGGTGCTTCCCCTCGACAAGATAGCGGCCGAGATAATCAAGACGGTCACGGCCAAGAAATGACTCGACTTCCGCACTGGCTCCGCAGGAGGCACAGCCTCTCGGAGCTCCACGAACTCAAGGGCAAACTCCGGCACCACTCCCTCAGCACCGTTTGCGAGGAGGCCCGCTGCCCAAACAAGGCCGAGTGCTTTTCCAAACCAACAGCCACGTTCATGATTCTCGGGGCTAAATGCACACGGAACTGCGGGTTCTGCTCTGTCGAAAGCGATGCGCCGATGCCGCCCGATGCCGACGAGCCCCGCAGGGTGGCAATCGCGGCAAAGGAGATGGGCCTACGCTACGTGGTCGTAACGTCTGTCACCCGGGACGACCTCCCGGACGGCGGGGCGCGGCAGTTCGCGAATACCATCCGTGAGATAAGGCGCGAGCTTCCTGAGGCGGGAATAGAGGTCCTAACGCCGGACTTCGGAGGCAACGCCGAGTCGATCGAAGGGGTGCTATCTGCCCTCCCGGACGTCTTTAATCACAATGTCGAGACCGTCCCGAGGCTTTACGATACTGTCAGACCCCAGGCCGACTACGCCCGGTCTCTCGGCGTCCTCAGGCTCGCCAGGGAGACCCATCCGGACGTCAAGACCAAGTCCGGCCTGATGCTCGGTCTCGGCGAGACCCACGCCGAGGTGATAGATGTGCTCCGCGACCTCAGGGAGGCCGGGTGCGAACTTCTTACCATCGGACAGTACCTGCGGCCTGCTAAAGGAAACCTTCCTGTAGTAGAATATGTAGAGCCTTCGGTTTTTGAGGCCCTGCGCGAGGAAGCCCTTGCCATGGGCTTTTCGTTTGTAGCCTCGGGCCCCTTCGTGAGGAGCTCGATGAACGCCGAAGAGATGTATGCGGAGGGACAAAGAAAGTAGATGTTCCAGTTTAACAGGATAAAGAGGCTGCCGCCTTATGTGTTCGCAATCGTTAACGCTCTGAAGATAGAAGCGAGGCGGAAGGGCGAGGACATAATAGACCTCGGCATGGGTAATCCGGATCTTCCCGCGCCCGACCACGTGATAGACAAACTGTGCGAGGCGGCGAAGAATCCAAAGAACCATCGATACTCAGCCTCGAAGGGAATCACTCAATTGAGGGTGGCCATTACTGAGTGGTACAAGCGCCGCTTCGACGTGGACATTGACCCGGAGAAAGAGGCCGTCGTGAGCATCGGCTCAAAGGAAGGCCTCTCGCATCTCGTGCTCGCTTGCGTGCAGCCCGGCGACGTCGTGATGACACCGGCTCCGGCTTATCCGATTCACCCATACGGCGTGATAATCGCAGGCGGCGAGGTCACGAGCATTCCCACGGGGCCCGGTCTGGATTTCTTCGAGGGCATGGAGAACGCCTTTAAGAAGACGTGGCCAAGGCCGAAGATGCTGATAATCAACTTCCCCCATAACCCGACCACCGAGGTCGTGGAGGGGCTCGACTTCTTCACGAAGGTCGTGGACTTCGCCAAGGAGAACAACATCATCGTTATACACGACTTTGCCTATGCCGACCTCGTATTCGACGGGTACAAGGCGCCGAGCTTCATGGAGGTGCCCGGGGCCAAGGACGTGGGCGTCGAGTTTTTCTCTCTTACGAAGAGCTACTCCATGGCCGGGTGGCGCGTCGGCTTCTGTGTCGGCAACAGGGAAATTATCGGAGCTCTGACGAAGATCAAGAGCTACCTCGACTACGGCATGTTCAATCCAATACAGATAGCCAGCATCGTCGCGCTGCGCGGGCCTCAGGACTGCGTGCAGGAGTACGTGAAGATCTACCGTTCCCGCCGCAACGCCCTCGTTAAGGGACTTAACAGTGCCGGATGGCCGATGGAGCCGCCCAAGGCCACGATGTTCGCGTGGTCGCGCATTCCAGAGCCGTTCCGCAAGATGGGCTCCCTCGAGTTCTGCAAGTTCCTCATAAACGAAGCCAAGGTGGCCGTTTCGCCGGGAGTTGGATTCGGAGAGGGCGGGGACGAGTACGTGCGCTTCGCCCTGGTGGAAAACGAACACCGCATCCGCCAGGCCACGAAGGGCATCAAGAAAGCTCTCCAGAAGGGCATTTAGTCCTAAGCTGTCACCCTGTAGTTCCTCGAAGTGAAATCAGCACTGGTCAAATCGCAAGATATTAAGAAGGTACGGTCAGGCTAAACTCTCGGCTTGGCGAGTACCTCAAGGACGCGCAGGTCGAGGAATCGCTTGGAAGCGGCGGACTTAACTAAGAGGACGGTGTCCGCACCTCGTGCCGTGCCGGCTATCGAGATGACCTCCTCGCCCTCGGGCACGAGCCCCGCGTCCACGGCCATCATCACGCATTCGCAGGCAACTTTAGTGCCCTCGCCGAAGCGGCGCAGGGAGTTTGCCACTATCTGAGAGAGATAGCTCCCGCCGAACTTATTGGCGAACGCGGTATCCAGCGAGTGGGTTATCATGGTGCCCGTATAGACGTCGGCACCGAGCGCCTTTATGCGCTCTCTTACGTCCGCAGGCATCTCGATGTGGTTTGGCTCCTTGAACCCGGCGGAATGGGTGATAACCGTAAGGTGGGCCTTGCCGTCCTTTAGGGCCTGGGCAAGCAGCAGCCCAGTGTCACCCGCGGTCGATGCCGCCACGACTTGCTCCGAGACGCCCGCACCGACTGCGTCTTTGACAATCGAGACGCACGCCCCGGTGTTGACCCTGCCCGGCTTTTCGAAATATGTGACTTTTTTCTCCATGGCACTTGGATTATACCCCACGAGAGGGCTTGAGTAAAGCGGACTTTAAAGCAACCCCGGAACCTAATCGAGTGGGGATGATTTCGATCCGGGACAGGCATACAGGCCCTGCGTAACAGAGCTGCGGGACGGCATTGTAAAGGGAAAGCCTAACCACCTCCACGTTGCGCTATTGGTTGAGATGCGATAAAACGACCGCAATCACGAGTAGTGGTTCATCAGGACTCAACTACAATAGCAGGCAGTATAAACATTCCAATGCTATTAATGCTACCTGAGGTAGTTTTGGTCGTGAGGGGCGCAAGATTTGACCGACATGCAGGAATTGGGCTAATATAAAAAGATTTTTAACGGAGGAAGTGAATGCCGATTTATGAGTACAGATGTCTGGACTGCCAGAGCGAGCACGAGTTCATCCAGAAGTTCTCGGATCCACCAAAGACGGAGTGTCCGAAGTGTGGGGGGAGGCTCGAAAAGCTCATCTCCAACACCTCGTTCGTGCTGAAGGGCTCGGGCTGGTACGTTACGGACTATGCCTCGGGCGACCGCAAGTCGAAGATGGACTCGGAAAAATCCTCTAAATCGTCCGGGGAGAGCAAGTCGGAGTCCAAGTCCGAGGGAAAGAGCGAGACCAAATCCGGAGGCGATAAGACCACGGCCTCTTCGGAATCAAAATAGTGGATAGCCCACAAGTGCACGTCCCCTACGCAAGGGTAGGGGAGTACCTCGAATTCATTAAAGAACACCGCATCAACCTCGAGATATTCTTCCGGGCACAGGACCTCGCAGACCTCTCAAAGGACGACCTCAGGGAGATGATCGATAAATTCGACCATTCCCCCACGTTTACGATTCACGCGCCCTTTATGGACCTATCGCCCGCAGCCATCGACAACGGCGTAAGAGAGGTGACAAGGGATAGGTTCGCCCAGGTGCTAGATGCCGCAGAGGTCATAAAGCCCAAGGCGATAGTCTTTCATTCGGGATACGAGAAGTGGAAATACGGACACAATGTAGATATCTGGCTTGAGCGCAGCCTCGATATGTGGCCAGAATTCATCCGGAGAGCTACTGACATCGGCGCGAAGATCGCCATAGAGAACATCTTCGAGGACGCGCCCGACAACCTGAAGCTGCTCATGGAGGAGCTCGCCTCGGAGCACTGCGGGATATGCTTTGATACGGGACACATGAACATATTCAGCTCGGTGCCCCTTAAGGACTGGCTCGACGCCCTAGGAAGCTACATCGTCGAGCTACACCTGCACGATAACCAAGGTGACAGGGACGCCCATCTTCCGGTCGGAGACGGCACGTTCGATTTCGACGCGCTCTTCGGCGCACTGAAAGGGAAGGACTTGATTCGTACCGTCGAGGCCACGAGCGTGGGGGACGTTTTGAAAAGCCTCGAACGGCTTAAGCGCTACTAAAGAGAGCCGGCCTCGTTTCTCATCTTAAAGCCCCGGAGTGATATCTTCTCCGGCGCTATATTGCCCTTGTACTGAACGAGCACCTTATGGGTGTCGCCCATCGCTCCCGGCATGATGAGTCCTTTCACCTTGTTAATTTCCGACTGATAGTCCGGGGAAGACGTCAGCAGCTCTTCGAGCATCTCGTCTATGCCGAGCGAGACAAGGTACGGGCCCTGCCGCGTAAACCCCAGGCTCTTGAGGCCGAGCTCATCGCCCCATCTTTTCATGGCCGAGAAATTAATGTGTGCGGTAATGTCCTGCTCGCCGATGTTAATGAGAGGGTTCTCGTTAACCTCGTGCCGGTGGTAGCAGAGCAGGGTGCCCCTGTCCCGCTCTTCCATATAGAGCTCCCGAGCGGGATAGCCGTAATCAATGGTCAGAAGAAACCCGTTCTCAAGTACCGATGCTGCGGCTTCAAGCCATTCCTTCATCCGTAGGTTGACCTCCGTGCGGTAACGGGCGGGCAGCGAAATGCCGAACTCCTTAAGGTGAGCCTCGATGGACGGGCTGCTCGGGGCTCCCGGCGACTCCACGAGCGTATCGCCATCGAGCGAGACGTATATCTCCATCAAGCCGCCGTCGGTCTGCTCTATCAGGTGAACGGGCATGGCGTCGAATAGCTCGTTCGTGAGTATTAGACCCGTTATGGGCTTAATAGTCTCAAGAGCGTCGGCCCACTCGACTGTAGCCGCATGATCCTTAAGCAGGGTCGCCTGGCGCTCCTTCATCTCGGGATTGAGTTCCACCATTACGTAGGACAGGCTATCGCATATATCGCGCCCCCTTAGGTGGTCCAGAAGGTCCCTGGCGAGCCAGCCGCGGCCGCCTCCGGCCTCGACTATCGTGAACTCCGAGGGCTTGCCCATGACCTCCCACATCTCCTCGGCCTGCCGGCCGAGCATCGCGCCGAATATGGGGTGCAGGTGGGGGCTGGTATAGAAGTCGCCGGCGCGGCCTATTTCGGTGCCGGGCGAGGCGTAGTACCCGAGGCCCGGGTGGTAGAGGGCCATTGCCATGAAGGACTCGAACGTCATGGGCCCCTTTGCCTTTATCCTGTCCTTTATGAGGTCTTCGAGCTCGCTCATGGAGCCGTTATTGTGCTTCAGGGAATCTGGGAAAGGCAAATCGTATACTTATAATCAGCTTTAAGTAATATGGTATAACAGGCTATATCATATAGGATTATAATGTGCCAAGTCTAATGCAGTTTGGGGCATGATGTCAAGCTCCACCTTAACCGACCTGCTGGTTTATTAGAACTTGAGAATGTCCGGGACGAACCACTCGTCCCGAAGTTTCTGAAGGTATTCATCCCCGTAAAGGGCGTTTGTGGTCGTTTGGATTGGTTATAATTACTTGTTCGATATGAGTATTTACCGCTCCATAGAGACCTACCTGAGGATGATAAAGTTCTCGCACTCGGTATTCGCCCTTCCGTTCGCACTCACGGCGGCGCTGCTTGCGGCAAACGGCATCCCCGGCATATGGGCGATTCTCTGGATAGTGGTAGCCATGGTGGGGGCTCGTAGCGGCGCCATGGGGATGAACCGGATAATCGACCGCAGGATCGACGCCGAGAACCCGAGGACTAAAGACAGGGAGGTGGCCTCGGGGAAGATAAGCGTCCAGTCGGCGCTGCTGTTCTCAGTAATTTCGTTCGCCGCGCTCGTGCTCGCCGCATATATGCTCAACCCCTTGTGCTTTAAACTCTCGCCGCTGGCTATCGCGGTTGTGGTCTTTTACTCTTTCACGAAGCGGTTTACGTGGGCCGCGCACTTCGTGCTCGGCGTGGCTCTGGCGCTCGCGCCGCTTGGGGCGTGGATAGCCATAAGGGGGACTTTCGATATGGCCATAATCCCCCTCGTGCTTGCGGTGGCGTTCTGGCTGCCCGGGTTCGACGTGTTGTACGCCCTCCAGGATAAGGACTTCGATCGTTCATACGGCCTGCAATCCATACCCGCCCGCTTCGGCACTCGCACGACCCTGAGGCTGGCATTTGCCCTCCACGGGCTGACCATTGCTCTCTTGTTTCTGACTGGGATTATCTTTCACCTTGGAGCGATATACTGGATAGGGATGCTCGCCGTTACGGGACTCTTTGGCTACGAGCATTCGCTTCTGAAGCCAGACGACCTCAGCAAGCTCGATATGGCCTTCTTGAACATGAACGGCTATATCAGCGTCGTGGTTTTTCTGTCCACTCTGCTGGACTTCGTGGTATCTTAACCAGCTTGACGCACCTACTGGTCTCTTATAGAATAATATGCTGTTGCTCCTCTCTCTGGATGATATAGATGAATAACACACCTCGAAAAAGGCGTTGGCGCTGGATACTGCTCGTAATTGTCGCGTTGGCGGCCGTCCTGGTCGTCAGGGGCATGAATATGAGCATCGAGGTCAAGACCGATACCGCCAAGAAGCAACTGCTCCAACTCACCGTGACTGGTACTTCCACGGGAACGATAAAATCCGACACCGAGGTCAAGGTGACGGCGCAGAGGATCGGAAGGGTTTCGGCCATTCACGTAGTCGAGGGAGACAAGGTCACCAAGGGTGAGGTCTTGGCGGAGCTCGACCCGGAGGAGGCCGTCTTAACGAGAAATCAGGCCGAGGCGACGCTTGCGAGGTCGAAGGCCCAGCTTGCCGAGCTCGAGTCGTCTTATGAGGCGCTCAAGGCTGAGACCGACGCGGCGATAGCGAGGACGTCCTCTACATTCAAGGACGCAAAATCAAGGTTCGATAGATACACGGGGCTATTCGATAAGGGGTTCGTCTCGAAGGACGAGCTCGACAGCGCGAGGACGGCCTATGAGACCGCCAAGGCCGAGTACGAGTCCGCCCAGTCCGGAGAGTCCAGGCTCGCCGCCAGTAATAGCGAGATAGCGGGCCAGCAGGCGGCAATCCGTGAGGCAAATGAGGCATACGGGCTCGCGAAGCTCAATTACGACTACTCGCTTCTCAAATCTCCCATAGACGGAATAGTTACATCGCTGCCCGTGAAGCTCGGCGAGACTGTGATGGCCGGAAGCCTCGTGGCCGAGGTCATCGCCACGGAGTCATTATACGTAGAGGCATTTGTTGACGAGGCCGACGTGGGCAAGGTCAAGCTCGGGCAGGAAGTGGATATCACCATGGACGCCTACCCGGGGCGTAGCCTCCACGGCGAGGTCTATATGATATCACCCGTGGTCCTGGGCGAAAAGCACGAGACTCGCACCTTTGAGGTTAGAACTCGCATCAAGGAAGACGTCGTCTTGAAACCCGGGATGTCGGCCGACGTGGAAGTAATAGTGGGCAGGGAGCCCGACGCCCTCGCGGTGCCTTCCCAGGCTGTGATAGAGCGCGATGGAGGACATTTCGTCTATGAGGTGGAGGGCTCCAAGGCGCATTTGAAAAAGGTTAAGATAGGACGATACAACTGGACGCTTACCGAGATAGTAGAAGGACTTACCGAGGGGGCGCGGATCATAACTAACCCCGACGTCAAGGGGCTTGAAGACGGCGCGCGGGTGAAGGTGG
>Ga0055448_10000187_pt1 | contig 14987 bp, 9 predicted proteins | sample China_Galinas_PW_4_FD_57744 | JGI IMG/M metagenome (GOLD analysis project Ga0055448, IMG submission 57744) | Wetland microbial communities from San Francisco Bay, California, USA, that impact long-term carbon sequestration - China_Galinas_PWA_D2 | ecosystem: Environmental > Aquatic > Marine >... | reverse complement strand
GGTCGGCAGGCGGTAGATGCTGTAGTGCATCGGCACCGTCTGGGCCTGCTGGCCACCGCCGCCGCCACCGCCGCGACCACCCCGTCCGCCCCCAGGCGTCTGCGGCGGCTGGTTCGCGGTCTGCACGGCCTCGACGTTGACCACATCGGAATAGCCGGCGACATGCCGGATGTAGCTGCGGTCGGTCTGCACGCCGGTCACGCCGGCGATCTCGGAGATGTTCGAGGTGAAGAGTCGGGTCGCGTCGATGACGGCCGCACTGTCCGGACCCCACGATGCGACGTCGAAGCTCGCAATGATGCCGCCCCGGCGCATCGGCTGGATCGCCTTCGAGATCGAGCTGGACGGATTCTCCATGACCATGTTGTCATAGCTCATGCGACGCAGCAGCACGCGGTTGCCCTCGAGCTCGAACTCGGCGAACACGTTGATGTTGCGGCCCTCGCCCCAGGCCATGGATCGGCCCAGGATCAGCATGTCCCGGCCGAACTCGCGACGAGGGATCTCGAAGTAGAGGTCGTCGCCGATACGGTGCGCCTTGAACAGGCCGTTGACTGTGCGCGCCTCCGCTGTGATCACGCGATTGTACGGGCGAGGAGCCGACGGCTGGCCACCGCCGCGGCCACTACGGCTGCCAGCCTGTTGCGCCGGCGCGTTGTCCGGTGGCGCGGGCGCCGCCGGTTCGGGATTCCGCGAGCAGGCTGCGGCCGCGATCAACGCGACAGCGAACGCAGCCGGGCGCAATGGCTGGCTCATGCGGGTCATGGCATCACTCCCTGAGTTCGAGCGGCCGGTTCGAGACAGGTGTACCACCGCCGGCTGCCGCCTCGATCGTGTCGACGCGGCACGGGACGCGGCACGGCAAGATCGGGTCGAACGTCGTGCTTGTAAAGTCGCGGCAGCAGACCGTACACGGAGCATACAACCCCCGAACGTTCCACGACGAGCCCGTCGTTGCGGAGGCGACCGGGCCTGCTCCACCATGGAGGGTCACGCACGAGGACGCGTACCCATGAGACACGGCTCGTTCCTACCTGCGGGAACGGCTCCTCGACCGCGCCGAGGAATGTCCTGCCGTCGGGTGAAAGCGCAATGGTATAGACTGGTCGCGGAACTGTGTCGCAAGCTCGAGGACGATCCCTCGAATCCCCGCCACATCCTGACCGTCCGCAAGGTCGGCTACCGACTCCAGCTCTGAAGGGACGCCGACGCTGGTCACAATCCGAACCGTTTCCTTACCTGGCGCGGACGCCCACCTGCTGTACGCAGGCGGGCGACTCCGGATACCTTCAGGTGCGCGAACCCGGTCCGCGGACGATGCCTGGCACGTTGCGCGCCACGTCGGCCGGCCACGCCCGGAACACATGACAGATCACGTGAACCCGGAGCACGCGACCGGAAGGGAACGCGCACCGGAAGGCACAGCAATGACAAGGGAGAGCGACGAGCATGACGCCGCCGGTCCGTCTTCGATACATCGCCACAACCATCTCGATGCTGAACGCCGGCATGCTGTTCACGCCGGTGCCGGCCAGCGCGCAGGAACGCGCCAGCCCGCAGGCATCCGCATTGCGGGTATTCCTCGATTGCCGGCGCTGTGACTTCGACCATTTCCGGCGTGAGGTCACGTTCGTCGACTACATGCGGGACCGCACGGAGGCCGAGGTGCACGTGCTGGTCACGTCGCAGGACACGGGAGCGGGCGGTTCACAGTACGCATTCTACTTCATCGGCCAGGACGAATTCGAGGGCCGACAGGACACGCTGTACTTCTCGTCGACGCAGGACATGACCGATGACGACGTGCGTACCGGACTGACCCGGACTTTCGCGCTCGGCCTCGTGCCGTTCGCCGCGCGCACGAACCTGGGCGTGGCAATGAACGTCCACTACGAGCCGGGCGAGGAGGCGGAGCCGGCCCGCTCGACGCCGGCGGACGACCCGTGGAACCTGTGGGTGTTCCGCCTGCGCATGGGCGGCTCGATCGATGGCGAGAGGCTTCAGAGTTCGGCATCGACGAACGGCTCGATTTCGGCGAACCGGACGACCGAGTCGTTGAAGTTCGGTGTGAATGCCGACGCCCGGTACGAAGAGGAGCACTTCGAGCTGAGCGATGGCGAGAAGGTCTCGAGCCTGACGCGCAATGCGAGTCTGGAATCGACGATCGTGTTCTCGCTGAACGACCACTGGTCGGCGGGATTCCGCGGCAACATCAGCACGTCGACGCGATCGAACAACGACATCACGCTGCGCGCGTCACCGGCCGTCGAGTACGACATCTATCGGTACGCGGAATCGACCCGCCGACAGATCACGCTCATGTACACGCTCGGTCCGGTCTACTACCGCTACGACCAGGAGACACTGTTCGAGAAAACGGACGAGCTGAGGCTCCAGCAGCATCTCGACGTATCCGCCGCGTTCAGGCAGCCGTGGGGCGATGTGCACCTTTCGGTCCGGGGCAGGAACTACCTGGACGACTGGCATCAGCACCGGATCGAGCTGAACGGCGGTCTCGACATCCGCCTGTTCCGCGGCTTCGGACTGGACGTAAACGGCAATGTGGCGCGCATCAAGGACCAGCTGAACGTGCCGATCGAGGATGCGAGCGATGAGGACGTCCTGCTCCAGCTGCGCGAGCTGGGCACAGACTTCGAGTACGAACTCGAGATCGGCTTCAGCTACACGTTCGGCTCCGTGTTCAACAACGTCGTAAACCCGCGCATGTGGCGCGGCGGTGGCGGGTTCAGAGGGTTCAACTGAGGTGCCGAGCGTCAATGACCACAGCAGGCCTCAATGATCACAATAATCGGTGATCGCGCGCTCGAGCACGGCCGCCGTCCGGTGCACGGAATCCAGGTCGACCCACTCGACGTCGGCATGCGCGCCTGCGCCGTGCGGTCCGAACACGACCGTGTCGATGCCGGCGGCGGCGGTGAGTGCGGCATCCATCCAGGGAGAATCTCCGATGCGTTGCGGCGGCGCGCCCAGCACGGCACTGACGCACTGTTCGAGCGACGCGACGAGTGCCGAGTCCGGTCGGGCCTCGAACGGCTCGCGCGCCAGTTCGACATCGAGTGTGGCCTGGAACGCGGCATCGTCGGCCGCGAGTTCGTCGAGAAGGGTCCGAAGCCGAGACGTCGCCTGCTGCTCGGTCTCGCCGGGGATGGTCCGCCGTTCGATGCCGAGCGCACATTCTGCGGCGTACGTGCTGAAGCCGGTACCTCCGGCGAGCGTGGCGGCGTGGAGCGACGGCGGACCGAGCAGCGGATGTGCGGGACCCGCGGTCAGCTCCCGCGCGAGGGTATCGAGGCGCGTCAGCACGCGGCCCATGTGGAGGTTGGCGTCGATGCCGAGGTCGGGCCGGCTGCCGTGCGCCGCCCGGCCGAGCGTCGTGACGCGATACCAGATGAATCCCTTGTGGGCGACGCACAGGCGGAGCGAGGTCGGCTCGGTCACGATCGCGCCGTCGGTCACGATCCTGTTGAGGACATCGCGCGTGCCGAGGCTCGCCGCTTCCTCGTCGGCGACCGCGGCAACGACTACATCACCGGCGAGTCGCGTGCCGGAACGCACGAGTGCCTCGACGGCGCCAATGCACGCGGCCAGGCTGCCCTTCATGTCGTAGCTGCCCCGCCCGTAGAGCCGGCCATCCCGGACCGCGGCGCCGAACGGGTCCGCAACCCCGGCCGCGCCGACCGTGTCGTAGTGCGCGTTGAGCATGAGCGAGCGGCCGCCGCCGCTACCGGGCAAGCGGCCGATGACGCTCGGCCGGCCGGGCTCGCTCGCCACGATGTCGACCTCGAGCCCGAGTTCGCGGAAGACGGCCGCCGTTTTCGTCGCGATCGCGACTTCTCCCGGCCCGGACTCCGGCACCAGCGTCGGGTTCACCGAGTTGATGCGGACGAGGTCACGCAGTACATCATCAATGTAGTCGGCGTCGATCATGGCGTCCGGCAACGCGGGTCGCGGTCCGGTCCAACGCGGCACACGACCTGCGCGTCGAGAAGGTCGAACGGGTGGAAGAGGCGTTGCGGCCGTGGAATCTCGTGAACCGGGTTCCGGCTGTCCAGCGCCGGCAGGAACATCGCCCCCGGGGAGGCAGTATCTCGAAGGTCAGGGGTCCCCCGAGAACGAGGAAGGAGTCCACCGGGTGCGCCGTCTGCTGTTGACGGGCGCGGTTGCGGCCGCGGCCCTTGCCTCGGCCGGTGCCGGCGCGATCGTGCTTCGCGCCGGCGTTTTCGCGGGTCGGCTCCTGCCGGCCGGTGAGGCGGCGCCCATTTCCATGCCGGCGCGACCTTACGCGCGGCCGTTCACATTCGCCCCACCCGGCCGCTCGCTCCCGGCCGGCCCGGCGTCGCTCGAACCGCGTCACGGCCTGCTGCTTCAGCGGTATCGTGCGCAGGCGCCCGAAGAGAATCACGCGTTCTATTTCACGCGCGGCATCTACTCGAGCTACGGCGGCAGCCGGCGCTGGGGAGGCGGCAGCTGGAGCACGGACTGGCCCAAGTCGGACCAGCAGTTCAACGTCGTACTGCGCCGGCTGACGAACATCGATTCGTATCTCGATCCGCACGCGGTGGCACTCGACGATCCGGCGCTCCTGCGCTACCCGTACCTCTACATCCTCGAGGTCGGCCGCATCGCACTGACGCCGGGGGAGGTATCGAACCTGAGGGACTACCTGCTGAAGGGCGGGTTCCTCGTGGTCGATGACTTCTGGGGCGACTACCAGTGGGCGCCGTTCGAGGAAGCCATGCGGCAGGTGCTGCCCGAGTATCAGATCGAACCGTTGCCTCTGGACAATGAATACTTCAAGGGGTTCTACAACGTCGACGAAGTGCTCCAGGTACCCAATGTCAACAACGCCCGCCGCGGCTTCACGTCCGAGTGTCCGGGCTGCTACCCGCAGGTATTCGGCATATTCGACGCCAGGCACCGCCTTATGGTCGTGATCAACTGGAACACCGATCTGGGCGATGCGTGGGAATGGGCGGAGCAGCCCGACTATCCGGTGAAATACTCGACGTACGCCTTCAAGATCGGCGTCAATTCGATCATCTACGCCATGAGTCACTGACTCCGTGTTCGGTTCGCTCTTCGAGTTCCTGTTCAAGTACCGTCCGCTGGTCTTCAGCGAAGGCCGGCTGAGCTTCGAGTCGCCAATCGCCGCGACATTGCTGGTTCCGGCGGTACTGCTGATCGCGGCGCTGGCGGTCCTGACGTACCGCAGTGTGGCAGGCCGGGCGACAGCGCGGGACCGGATCATGCTGGCTGCACTGCGCGCTGGAGCGCTGGCCGTGGTCGCGTTCGCTCTGCTGCGGCCCACCCTGCTGGTGTCGTCGATCGTGCCGCAGCAGAACTATGTCGGTCTGCTGGTCGACGACTCGCGCAGCATGCGCATAATGGATGGCGATGCGCCGCGCTCGGCGTTCGTGACGCAGCAGCTCGGGCCGGAGAGTCCGCTGGTCGAGCAGCTCGAGGACCGGTTCCAGCTGCGCTGGTTCGGCTTCTCGGCGACGACCGAGCGCGTGCGCGGGCCGGGCGTCCTCACGTACACGGGCGGCAGCACCCGGATCTCGCCCGCGCTCGACCGGGTGCGGGAGGATCTGGCCCCGGTTCCACTGTCCGGCATCGTGCTGGTGAGCGATGGCGCGGACAACTCGGCACTCGGACTGACCGAATCACTGCTCGCGCTGCGGGCCGCCCGGGTCCCGGTCTACACGGTCGGCCTCGGCCGGTCGCGCTACGAGCGGGACATCGAGCTGAGCCGCGTGTCCACGCCGCGCAGCGTGCTGAAGGGCTCGTCGCTCGTGGTCGACCTGATCGTGTCGCAAACCGGATACTCGGGTCGCACGATCCAGATCCTGGTCGAGGACGACGGCCGCATTGTCGGTTCGCAGGATGTCGAGCTGGCCGGCGATGGCGAGCCCGTACCGGTGCGCGTCCAGTTCACCGCAGAGGAAGCGGGCGCCCGCCGGTTCACGTTCCGCGTGCCGGCGCAGCAGGACGAGCTGGTGATCGAGAACAACGAGCAGGAAGCGCTGATCTCGGTCCGCGATGACCGTCGCAAGGTCCTGTTCTACGAAGGTGAGCCGCGCTGGGAAGTCGCATTCATGCGGCGCGCCGTGGCTGATGACGAGAACGTCCAGCTCGTGGTGCTGCAACGCACGGCCGAGAACAAGTATCTGCGTCTGGCGGTTGACAGTGCGGAAGAGCTGTTCCAGGGGTTCCCTCGCACACGAGAGGAGCTGTTCACCTACGACGCACTGGTGCTGGGCACGATCGAGGCGAGCGCGTTCACGCAGGAGCAGATGCGGATGATCGCCGATTTCGTCGGCGACCGCGGCGGCGGCCTGCTCACGCTCGGCGGGCCGCATTCGTTCGCCGAAGGCGGATGGATCGGGACCCCGCTGGCGGACGTGCTGCCGGTCGATATCGAGACGTCGAGCCCGATCGACACGCTGTTCTTCGATTCACTGAAGGTATCGCCGACGCGGGCCGGCCTCGCGCACCCGGCCACGCAGCTGGCTGGCTCGGAGAAGGCGTCGCGGGCGCGCTGGGATTCGCTGCCCCGCATAACGACGGCCAACCGGCTGGGCGGACTCAAGCCGGGCGCGACAGCGCTTCTCGAAGGCAAGGGCGACGAGCTGCGCAGCGAGCCGGTCCTGTCGTTCCAGCGCTACGGCCGCGGCCTGTCGGTCACACTCGGCGCGCAGGACACGTGGCTCTGGCAGATGGTGCCGCCGCTCGAGGACCTGTCGCACGAGACGTTCTGGCGGCAGATGCTGCGCTGGCTCGTGAACGACACGCCGGACCAGGTCGCCGTGACATTGCCGTCGGACCGGAGCGCACCGGGTGAATCGGTGCGCATCACCGCGACCGTCGCCGATCAGGCGTATCTGCGACTCAACAGCAGCATGGTCACAGCCCGTGTGACTGCGCCGGGCGGAACGGTCAGCGAGTTCCCGCTCGACTGGACGATCGAGCAGGATGGCGAGTACCAGGCGGTGTTCACGCCCATCGAGACCGGTCTCTACCGCATCGATGTCGAAGCGACGAACGGCGAGAAGAAACTCGACGGTGAGCCGGCGTTCATCAACGTCGCCGAGAGCCGGAGTGAGTATTTCGGTTCGCAGCTCAATGAGTCCCTGCTGCGACGGATCGCCGACGAGACGGGCGGCCGCTACTACACGCCCGCGAAGGTCGCCTCACTTGCCGAAGATCTGTCGATCACGGGCCGCGGCTCGACGGCGATCGAGGAGAAGGACCTCTGGGACATGCCCATCCTGCTGCTGATCCTGCTCTCGATGATGGCCGCGGAATGGCTGTACCGCAGGCGGAAGGGGCTGGCTTGAGGATCACGGTTCCCGCCCGGATCGCCGCATGTCTGCTCGCGGTGTCGGCCGCCGGCGCCGCCACGCGGCCGGTGGCGGCGCAGTCGCGGACACACGTGCTGATCGTGGCCGGCATCGGCGGCGAGCAGCAGTACCGCACGATGTTCTTCGAGTGGGGCTCGACCATGGCACGGGCGGCGGTCGAACGCTGGGGCGTGGCGCCCGCCGATGTCACGTTCCTGACCGAGCAGCCGGAGCGGGACAGCAATCTGGCTGACGGTCGTTCAACGAAGGAAGAGGTCGAGAAGGCGCTGGCCCGGATCGCCGCGAACGCCGGTAGCGACGACGTCGTCTTCATCCTCCTGATCGGCCACGGCAGCTATCTGAACGGTGAATCCCGCATCAGTCTGCCCGGTCCCGATCTGACGGCGGCGGACTTCGCGACGCTCGTCGACAGGCTGGGCTCGAGACGCGTCGTGTTCGTGAACGCGGCCAGCGCGAGTGGCGAGTTCCTGAAGGCGGTCAGCGGTCCGAACCGCGTCGTCATCACGTCGACGAAGTCCGGGATGGAGCGCAACCTGTCGAAGTTCGGCGGCTGGTTCGTGGCCGCGTTCGCCGAAGACGTGGCGGACACGGACAAGGACGGCGCCGTCTCGATGGCGGAAGCGTTCGAGTACGCGCGCATCGAGACAGGGCGTGCCTACGAGTCCGCGAAGACCCTGCTCACCGAGCATGCCGTGATCGATGACAACGGTGATGGCCGGGGCAGCACCGAGCTGACACAGGGCGGAGAGGACGGCGCGCTTGCGAAGGTCACGTTCCTCGGCTCGGGCGCGGTCGTTGCCGGAGTCGAAGCGCCGGCCGGTGCGAGTCCCGCACTGCGTGCGCTCTACGAGCAGAAGAAGAAGCTCGATCAGCAACTGGCCGACCTGCGCGCAATGAAGGACACGATGGACCCGGAGCGGTACGAATCGGAGCTCGAACGCCTGCTCACCGACATTGCGGTCAAGAGCCGGGAGATCCGTCGGATGGAAGGTGGAGGCGGCACGTGATGTCGACGATGTACCGCTCGGGCTTCGTGTCCTGCGCCGGCGTGCTCGCGGCGCTGATTGCACAACCGGCGTGCGCGCACCAGGACGCTGCCGCCGGCCGGACGCAGAAGGATGCGTACGCCGCATACCACGCGGGTGACTACGACGACGCCGTGCGCGGACTGCGCGCGCTGGTCCGTGCGGACGGATCCGATGTCCGGGCGCGCCGGACGCTGGTCGCGGTACTGGTGGAAACCGGACAGTACGAGCAGGCCGAACAGGCGGCGCGCGGTACGGATTCGCCGGAGCTGGCCGTCGCGCTGGGCGAGGTGCTGGCTCGCGTGGGACGCGTCGACGATGCGGCCGCCGCGTTCCGCCGCGCGATCGAGCAGGGCGCGTCCGATGCGAACACCGCGCGGCTCGACCTCGCCGTTCTCGATCAGGACCGGGGCAGACGGGATGCGGCACTCGAGGCGTTCGACGGCTTCATCGACATCTACAACAATTCGACGCGATTGAGTGCGCGCGACCTGATCGCGGTGGCCGAGGCCGTTCGCCGGCTGGGTGTCAGGAATCCGCAGCTCTACCAGGATGCGGTCAAGGCGCTGGACGAGGCGATCAAGGCGGATGACGGCACGATCGATGGCTCGCCCGCCGGCTACGATGCGCGCGTCCGCATGGGCAACCTCTTCCTCGAGAAGTACAACAGCGTCGAGGCACTGCCACTGTTCAACGAAGTGCTCGCGGACAATCCGAAGCATCCGGGCGCATTGCTCGGACTGGCGCGGGCGAAGAACTTCGATGGCTCGTCGGAATCGCTCGATCTGGTCGACCGCAGTATCGAGACGAACCCGGCCAATGTGGATGCGCTGGTGTTCCGCGCGCGGCTTCGGCTCGACCTCGAGGATGAAGCACACGCGCGGGAAGACATCGACAGGGCATTGTCGGTCAAGCCGCGCTCGCTCGATGCCCTGACTGCGCGCGCGACTGCCGACTGGCTGGCAGGCGACACCGCGGCATACGGTCGCACTCGCGATGCCGTGCTCGCGATCGATTCAGCGCACGCGGACCTGTTCAACGAGATCGCGGAGCTGGCGGTCCGGCAGCGACGATACGCGGGTGCGGTGGATCTGGCGCGCGAGGCCGTCGAGCTGGATCCGCTGAACGGCGCCGCATGGGGCACCCTCGGTCTGAACGAGTTGCGGCTCGGCCGCGTCGATGACGCGCGCGCCGATCTCGAGACCTCGTTCGAGCGCGATCCGTACAACCCGTGGATCAAGAACACGCTCGACCTGCTGGACACGTTCGGTGGCTACCGCATCGTGAAGACGGCGCACTTCGAGCTGATGCTCGAGGCCGATGAAGCCGATCTGCTGGCGCCGTACGTGGGTGACCTGGCGGAGGCCGCGCTGGCAGCGCTGAGCAAGCGCTATGACTATCAGCCCGCCTCTCCGATCCGGGTCGAGGTCTATCCTCATCATGCCGACTTCTCCGTCCGCACCGTCGGCCTGGCGGGACTCGGCGCACTCGGTGTCTGCTTCGGCAACGTCCTCGCGATCGATTCGCCCGCCGCTCGTGAGCGTGGCGACTTCAACTGGGGCTCGACGCTCTGGCACGAGCTGACGCACACCATGACGCTCGGCCTCTCGAATCACCGCGTCCCACGCTGGCTGACGGAGGGCCTGTCCGTACGTGAGGAGCGTCGTGCCCGGCCCGGCTGGGGCGATGACCTCTCGCCACGGTATCTGGCCGCGTACAAGGCCGGCCAGGTGTTCCCGGTCAGCCGCCTGAGCGAGGGCTTCGTGCGGCCGAAGTTCCCCGAACAGCTCGGATTCTCGTACTACGAGGCGTCGCTCGTCGTCGAGATGATCGAGGAGGAACACGGGTTCGGAACGATCCTCGACATGCTGCGAGCCTATGGCAACGGGCTGTCCGATACGGACGTGTTCGAGAGCGTGCTCGGTGTGCGGCCCGAAGCGTTCGATGACCGCTTCGACGAATGGTCGAGACGACGTTTCGAGACACAGCTGGCGGCCGTACCCGCGGCGAGCCGGGAAGGCGGCGGCATCATTGAGCGCGCACTCGGCGCAATGCGCGCCGGTGGTGGCGGCGGTTTTCCGGCCGAGCTGGCGAATGGTCGCAAGCTCGTCGAGGAAGGCGACACGGTTGCGGCCATCGCCGCATTCGAGCGCGCAAAGTCAATGTTCCCGGAATACGTGGGTGCCGGCTCCGCCTACAGCGAGCTGGCGAACATCCATCGCAAGCGAGGCAATGCCGCCGCCGCGGCCCGCGAACTCGAGGCGCTCACAGCTATCGATGAGAACAGTTACGACGCGAACATCGCGCTCGCGGACCTGCTCGAGGAGACCCGTGACCTGCGGGGCGCGGCCACCGCACTCGAGCGCGTGATCTACATCTCGCCGTACGACAGGTCGCTGCACGAACGGATGGCAAGGCTGTACAGCAGGCTTTCCGACAAGCAGGGCGTCGTCAATGCGAGGCGCGCCCTGGTCGCGCTCGATCCGGTCGACCGCGCCGACGCGCTCTACCAGCTCGCTCTCGCGTACGAGGATGCGGGCGATGCCGGCAACGCGCGGCGGCAGGTGCTGCGCGCGCTCGAGCTGGCGCCCAACTTCGTGCCTGCCCAGGACCTGCTGCTCAGGCTGCGAGGCCGGACGCGGGGCGAGGCGCAATGAAGCCGGCCGGAATAGTCCTGTCGGTCGCGGCCTCGGCCGCCCTCATCGCGGGCATTGCGGTACGCTCCCCGGCACCGCCTGCATCGCGGCCGCCGGCCGACGACGCCGGCCGGTCCGCATCCGCGCGGCCGGTGGCCACGGCTACGGCGGCCGGGCCGGTGCTGCAATCGGCGCCGTACTATCCGTACAGCGCCCGCCTCACGTTCGTCCGCATCCTGCCGAAGGACCCGAGGTCGGCGGGGCGCTGGGGCTATGGCCGCCTGCCGCCGTGGCAGCACGACTACCCGACGGCGGAGCACAACCTGTCGAAGATCCTGCGCGAGCTGACGTTCATCCGTGTGCGCGTCGAGGATTTCGGCGGCAACATCCTGTCGCTCGATGATCCTCGCCTGTCACAGTTTCCGGCCGCGTACATGTCGGAACCGGGATACTGGGCCATTACGCCTGAGGAGATCGAAGGCCTGCGCAACTATCTGCTCAAGGGCGGGTTCATCATCTTCGACGACTTCGGCGGCCGGCGGGACCCGGGCGATATGTACAACCTGGCGGCACAGATGCAGCGTGCCATGCCCGAGCTGACGTGGGTCCGGCTGGACGCGACCGCCGACATATTCGACTCGTTCTTCCAGTTCGATCCGGACAACCTCGAGCTCGCGCATTCGGCCGGTTCGTACCGTGGAACGCCCGTGTTCTACGGCCTGTACATGGACAACGATCCGGACAAGCGACTCGTGGCGATCGGCGCCGATGGCGGCGACTTCGGTGAGTTCTGGGAGTTCTCCGACCGCGGGTTCTATCCGGTCGACATCTCGAACGAGGCCTACAAGATCGGGATCAATTACCTGATCTATGCATTGACACACTGACGGCATTCGGTCCCGCACGAGCAGGCCATGCCGGCGGAGTTCGTTCCATGGACGTGCGACGTGTGAGGCCCGCGCGGGCCTCGCGGGCCGCTGAACAGACCATCCGAACGGAGGTATCGTGGCGTTCACGACCAACGGACCGGCGGAATCGACCGACACGGTCGGACTCGAGAGCCCTGACGACATTGCGCTCGCGGACCGGTTGAAAGCCGGCGCGGACCAGATCCGCGGCGAACTGCACAAGCTGATCGTCGGCCAGCGCGATGTCATCGAGCATATGCTCCTGACGCTGTTCGTGGGCGGCAATTCGCTGATCATCGGCGTGCCCGGTCTTGCCAAGACGCTGCTCGTCCATACACTGGCGAAGGTGCTGAGCCTGAAGTTCAACCGCATCCAGTTCACGCCGGACCTGATGCCGTCGGACATCACGGGTACGGATATCATCCAGGAGGATCAGGCGACAGGCACTCGCAGCATGGTGTTCGCACCCGGTCCGGTGTTCGCCAACATCGTGCTGGCGGACGAGATCAACCGTACTCCACCCAAGACGCAGGCCGCGCTGCTCGAAGCGATGCAGGAACACCGCGTCACGGTTCAGGGTCGCACCTACGATCTCGAGGAGCCGTTCTACGTGTTCGCGACGCAGAACCCGATCGAGCTCGAGGGCACGTATCCGCTGCCCGAGGCGCAACTCGACCGGTTCATGTTCCAGATCATCATCGACCATCCGCCGGAGGACGAGGAAATCGAGGTCGTGCGCTCGACGACGGCGGTCCTGGATCCGCAGTTCGAGCACGTCGTCACCGGACCGGACCTGATCGCGTTCCAGCGACTCGTCCGCACCGTGCCCGTATCCGAGCCGGTGCTGCGCTACGCCGTGTCACTGGTTCGCACATCGCGGCCGAGCCACGACGGCAACAGTCCGGACTTCATCCGGAAATGGGTGGCCTACGGCGCGAGCGTCCGGGCGGCGCAGTACCTGACGCTGGGCGGAAAGGCGAGGGCCCTCATGCAGGGCCGCTACCACGTCACGTTCGATGACATCCGTGCACTGGCGCACCCCGTTCTGCGACATCGCATCCTGACGAACTTCCATGCCGAATCGGAGCGCGTGACGCCGGACGACCTGGTCGACAAGCTGATCGAAGCCGTGCCCACGCCGAAGTCCGGACTGTGATGAACGGCGAGCGGGTCATTCACGGCAGCAGGGTGGAAAGCGCATGAGACTGTCGCATCACCATCAGGGCTCGGTCTCGGGCGCGGGGTTCATCGATCCGCGCACGCTCGCGAGGATCGACAATCTCGAGCTGACCGCCAGGTTCGTCGTGGACGGGTTCATCAACGGTCTGCACAAGTCGCCGTATCTGGGTCTGTCGATCGACTTCGCCGAGCACAGGCCGTACATGCCGGGCGATGACATCCGTCGCATCGACTGGCGACTGTACGCACGTACGGATCGTTACTTCGTGAAGGAGTTCGAGGCGGACACGAACGCCAACTTCACGGTTTTGCTCGACGTGTCGAAGTCGATGAGCTTCGGGCTGAAGGGGCTGACGAAATTCGACTACGGCCGGTACCTGGCGGCATCGCTCGCGTACTTCTCGAGCCAGCAGCGGGACCGGATCGGACTGATCACGTTCGACAGTGACATTGTCGACTATGTACCGCCGTCGGCGAAGCATCTCGATGTGGTGCTGCACACGCTGGACCGGGCGGATGCGGTCGGGGTCAGCCGGCTGGGTCCCGCGATGGAGCACATTCTGGGGACCATGACGCGGCGCGGCATTCTGGTGATCATCTCGGACCTGTACGAGCCGCCCGAGCAGGTGCTCGAGGCGATCAAGCCGCTGCGGTACCGTGGCAACGACGTGATCGTGTTCCACGTGCTGGATCCGGCGGAGATCGACTTTCCGTTCGACGAGGCGGGCAACTTCGAAGATCTCGAGACGGGCGAGCGGATCCCGGTTGTGCCGCAGACGCAGCGGGCGAAATACAACGAACTGGTGCTGGCGCACGTGGCGGAACTCGGCCGACTCTGTCTGCGTGACCGGATCGACTACGCACTGTTCGACACGGGCACGCCGCTCGACTACGCGCTGTTCCACTATCTGAGCAACCGCATCCGTCTGACGAAGACCCGCTGATGCCACTCTCGTTTCTCGCACCCCTGTTTCTCGGGGCGCTTGCCGCCCTCGCCGTACCGGTGGTGGTGCATCTCATCCAGCGGGAGCGGAAGGAGGCGCAGCACTTTCCATCGCTGATGTTCCTGAGCCAGGTGCCGTACAAGTCGACGCGGCGGCGGCGGATACGGAACATCGCGCTGTTCCTGCTGCGCAGTGTCGCACTGTCGCTGATCGTGCTGGCGTTCGCGCGGCCGTGGTTCGAGGGCGACCTCGATGCGGCAAGCCCGCTGGCGAACGCCACGGAGAAGGTGCTGCTGATCGACCGCTCGTACAGCATGGGGTACGCCGGTCGGTGGGACCGGGCGATTGCGGCGGCGAACGCGGCGATCGATGCTCTGGGCCCGGAGGACGTGGCCACGGTCGTGTTCTTCGATGCGAGTGCGGCGGCGATGAACCAGGCGACATCGGACGCGGCCCGCCTGCGTGCGGCGCTCGGGCACGCCGAGCCGGGTTCGGCAGTGACGCGGTACGGCCCCGCGTTCAAGCTCGCGCAGAGCATTCTCGATGCCTCGGCGAAGCCGCGTCGTGAGGTGATCGTGATCAGCGATTTTCAGCGGATGGGCTGGGACGGCGGCGATGGGGTTCGTATGCCGGCCGGGACGGTGGTCACGCCAGTGCCGATCACGGACGCGGCGACAGCCGATGTGGCGGTCGCGGGGGTGACGTTGCGGCGTGAGGACATCTCGGACCGCGAGCGGGTCACTGCGACAGCGAGACTGATCAACACGGGTGTTTCGGCGGCCGACGGCATTGCGGTCACGCTCGAGCTGAACGGCCGTGATCTCGAGACGATCCACGCTGACGTGCCGGCGGGCAATGCGACCGCGGTGACCTTCTCGCCATTCACGCTGGCGGACCCGAACCAGAGAGGCTC
>Ga0055448_10000185_pt1 | contig 15065 bp, 9 predicted proteins | sample China_Galinas_PW_4_FD_57744 | JGI IMG/M metagenome (GOLD analysis project Ga0055448, IMG submission 57744) | Wetland microbial communities from San Francisco Bay, California, USA, that impact long-term carbon sequestration - China_Galinas_PWA_D2 | ecosystem: Environmental > Aquatic > Marine >... | reverse complement strand
ACGGCCGAGGTCCGGATGCCGTATTCCTTCACCAATGGCCGCAGGCTGCTGATCGCGGCACGCACTCGAGGGGGCGGCATCCGATCTTGCGCAGGACCGCCGGTGTCGCGATCCTGAGTCGGTCGCGCGTTCGCCGCTCCTCCCACCATGTCCGGATGCCCATCGACCGCGGAGTCATCGATCAGCAGTTGCAAGCGCTGGGAGAGAGCCCGCGCTGGTGGGAGCAGCGTGAACTGCGGGACCTGCCGAGCGTGCTCCAGACCGGCGAACAGATCTTCGCGATCGCACGCGGGAAGATCGGCCGGCCTCGCTGGCTGCGGAAATCGTGGTTGATCGTTGCCACCGAGCGGAGACTCCTCTGTATCCGCTCTGCGCGCAGATCGAAATGGACGCAGATGGAGGTCGCCGGCAACCTGTTCACGCGAGTTACAATGCGCATCGGCCCGTTCCGCGGGCGAGTTCTCGTCACGGCCGGCGGCCACACCTCTCGCCTCCTCGTGCCCCGAGCCGATGCGTACAAGCTGTCGGCCGCGCTCTCCAGGCTCGTCCCCGCGGCGAAGGTCTCGACACCCGCATTCCGACCGACGCAGATCGCCCGCCGCGTCATTGATCATGTTCTGTCCCTGCCCGCCGTGGCGCTCGGGCCGGACGAGCCGGCCACTCCGCCTCCCGTGGTCAGCCCGGACCCGGTCATCGACGAACAGGTCGAGTCGCTCGAGCAACAGCTGGATGAGCTGCGTCGTCAGGTCGATTTCCTCGAACAGCTGCTCCACCAGCAACACGAAGGGCAGCGCCCGATCCGCCAGCTGCAATCCGAATGAACCCGCGTCGCGGATCCTGAGCGGATACGACGACCGGATCTGGATCAGACTGCACAATCCGTCGGCCGACCATCCATGGCTCGTGCTCACCCCGGATGGCGAGCCGGCGGGCCGTCTGCTGCTGCCGGCCCGCTCACCGCTCGAGGCCGCCGACTCGGCTCACGCGTGGGTCGTCGAACGGGATGAGGTGGATATCCCGAGCGTGGTGCGGTACCGCCTGCGGCCGGGAAACTGAACGCGGCCGGGCGACGCAGCACGCCCGACCTCGTCCAGAACGTCAGGGACGCTGGGCCGGCACGCGCTTGCCCTGCCGGTCGAGAATCACGATCGGCGCGATCCCTGTATTGCGCAGCGGCTCCTCGATCGTCGCACGGTCACCCACGATCACGATGGCAAGGTGGTCGAGGTCGATGTATTTCCGGGCGACACGCACCATGTCGGCGGACGTGATGGCATTGACGTTGCCGGCATATTCCTGATAGTAGGTGTCCGGCAGACCCTGCGTATAGAGACTGCTGATGGTTCCCGCAGTGGCGTTCACCGACGAGAATCGCGCGGGCAACGACTGGATCAGCGATGCCTTGCCCTGCGCCATCTCATCCTCGGTGAAGGGCTTCCCTCCCTCGACGCCCTTCAGTTCCTTCATGAACTCGATCAGCGCACTGTCGGTCTTGGCCGTGACGATGCCGCCGCCGGCTTCGAACGCGCCGGGACCCTTGCCGAACGCAAAGCGTGAGCCGACACCATAGCTGTAGCCCTTCTCCTCGCGGATGTTGTGATTGAGCCGCGACTGGAAGAGCCCGCCGAGAATGGTGTTCATCACTTCAATGGCGTAATAGTCGGGGGTGCTGCGCTCGGGTCCGGGCAACCCGATCGAAAAGACCGACTGTGCCGACCCGGGTTTGTCGACGAGGTAGATGGTCGTCGGGCCGGGCGCAGGCGCGGCCGGATAGTCGAACTTCGGCCGAGCCCCGCCAGCCGGCCAGTCCGCCAGCGTCTTCTCGACCGCGGCCCGGACCTTGGCCGGGTCGACATCACCGGCAATCGTGATCACGGCCCGGCCGGGCTGAAAATACTGATGGTGGAACGTCACGACATCATTGCGCGTGATGGCCTTCGTTCCCGTCTCCGTGACGATCCGGCCGTACGGATGCTCGTCGCCGTACAGCACTCTCGCAAAGACGTCGTTCGCAATGCTGTTGGGCTGATCCTTGGCCTGCTCGAGCGAGACCAGCCGCTGCGCGCGGATCCGCTCGAGTGCGTCCGCCGGGAACGCAGGATGCAGCAGCATGTCCGTCAGCAACGCGAGAGCCGGCTCGAAGCGATCCTCGAGCGCCGTGAACCCGATGCTGCCACCCTCGTCGCCGATCCTCGCGCTGATCGTTATGCCGAGGAGCCGTTGTGCATCCGACAACTCGTCACCCGTGCGCGTGGCGGTACCTTCACTCAGCATCTGCGCAGTGATCGATGCCAGTGAGACCTTGTCAGCCGGCTCGTAGTTGGCGGCTCCGCCGACAAAGGCCATGCTGAACGTGACCAGCGGCAGATCGTGCTTTTCGGTGACGATCAGGTCGGCACCGTTCGCCAGCCGCGTATGAGACCACTTCGGCACGCGTAGCACGGGCTGCGTTCCGGGTGTGGGTGGCACATCGCGGTCGAGCGACTGCCGTGCTGCGACCGGTCCGACCGGGATACCGGCGAGGAGGATCGCCGTGGTCAGGAGGAGGAAGCGGCGCGTCGACATCAGTGACCTCCCATCATGTAGTGTCCACCATCCGGACTGACCGTCACATTCGTGCTCGCCTCCGGTTTCGCCGCTTCGTCGGTCTTGCCGAGCGGGACGACACTCAGGATCACGCGGTTCGACGTCAGATACGTGTTCGCGACACGCTTCACATCCGCCGCCGTCACCGCACGAATCCGGTTGTAGCGAGTCTTGAAGTAACCGGCGTCCTGGTGGAACACCATGCCATCCAGCAGCATCTCGGCCTTGCCGAGGTTCGACTCGAGGTTGCGGACGAAACTGTACTCGATGCCGGCGATCGCCCGCTCCATCTCGTCCGCGCTCGGGCCTTCCATCTTCAGGCGGTCCAGGACCGAGTCAACCGATGCCTCGATATCGGTCAGTGAATGACCCGGACGCGGTATCACGATGATCTCGAAATCACCCGACAGCTCGTTCGTCGACTGGCCGGCGATCGCGTTCGCCGCCGATTGACTGTCATAGACCAGCGCCTTCGTGAGACGCGCAGTGCGAGAGCTCGTCAACACCGAGCCGAGCATCTGCAATGCATACGAATCGTCCGAATCGGCACCCACCGACGGCCACGACATGTAGAGCCGCGGTATCTGGACGCGGTCCTCGAACACCAGTCGCTTTTCCGATGTGAGCTTCGGCGCCGCCACGGTCGGACGCGTGATGGCGCCACCTTTCGGCAGGTCGCGGAAGTACTTCTCCACCCAGCCCTTCACCTGAGCCGGGTCGATGTCTCCGACGATCGCGATCGTGGCATTCGAAGGCGAGTAGTAGAGCCGGAAGAATGCCTTGATGTCATCGACAGTGGCCGCGCGAAGGTCCGCCATGTAGCCCACCACGGGCCAGCTGTACGGGTTCGACTGCGGATAGAGCGCGGCATTCACGATCTCCGACGCCCGGCCATACGGCTGATTGTCAATGCGTTCGCGCCGCTCGTTCTGCACGATGTCGCGCTGCGCCTCGAACTTCGCCTGGTCCAGCTTGTCCAGCAGAAAGCCCATCCGGTCCGATTCCAGCCACAGCGCGCTCTCGACATGGTTCGACGGTTCGACATCGTAGTAATTCGTCCGGTCATTGCTCGTCGAACCGTTGTTGTACCCTCCCACGCCCTCGGTAAGCCGGTCGTGGATGCCGTACGGCACGTGCCCGGAACCCGTGAACATCACGTGCTCGAACATGTGGGCGAAACCCGTGCGCCCCGTCTGCTCGTTCTTCGAGCCGACGTGGTACCAGACGTCGATCGCGGCCTGCGGCGTCGAGTGATCCTCGGAGAGCAGTACGGTGAGCCCGTTGGGCAACGTGAACCGTTCGACCGGGATCCGGATCGGATCGTCTGCCTGCGCGTGTGCATGGCCGGGCCCGACCACCAGTGGAGCAGCCGTCGCCGCCAGCAGGGCCACGCGTCTTGCGAATGAGCGGATTGAATGCATGCGGGGTAACCTCGGCCTGGTGCCAAACAACGGAAACATGACCGCAGGATGGCGGAGGAGGATCGGCCGCACAAGATGGCGACCCCGCGAGCCTCGTCCGGCGCGGGCGCGCCGAGGAAGGCCGCGAGGTTCATGAGTCAACTGCTCATGACAAGTCGCGGGAACCACTTCATGGGGCCGCCGATGCAACGATTCCCCGCCGCGCCGGCGACGGCATCACTCGGAGGCCGGGCCCAGATTGAACTTCCATGGGGCAATCGCGACGAACCTCCGCCGCATGATGGGCAGCTGGAACAGGGTCTTCTCCTGAGTCAGCTCTGTCCAGCTGTTCGTTGCCGGAACGTGGAACTCGATTTCTCCAGTGATCACGCCCAGCTGGTATTCGCACACTTCCCAGGTGATCTCCTTGCTCTTGTGGGTCAGGTCGCATTGATACACATCGGGGAAGTAGCTGACCGTGCTGATCGTCACGAAACCCGCATCGGCGGGAACGGCATGCACCTCCTTGCCGAACAGGACCGAAGCGCCGGCACTCTGCTCGTCATGAACGAAGTCGTAGTAGTAGCCGGCGTGTACCTCGAAGGCATAGGTATCCGTGGGCACCCCATCGAGCGATCCGAGGCGGCCCGCCCCGAAGGACATCAGTCTGATGGAAGACGTAGACCCTTCTTCGGGCGCCGCGTAGATGACAAAACCCGAGCTCTTCCGCGGAGTCCCGTCGTTGAACGTGATCTGCTGGCTGAACTCGACCGCCGTGGCGTCCATGATGACGCCGCCCGGCCCGCGAAACTTCGCCGACCCCTGCAGCATACGATTCGGGAAGCGGCGCAGGCGCTCGAAGTACGCGCCTGTGTAACACACTCTTCGGGGAGTGAAGCTCACCCGCCAGCCGGGGCGTGCCGCGCGTTCGATCGGGACGCTCGCGGCACACCCGGCATGCGGACCTGTCGTGACCGCGGGCTCAGTCGCCGCGCAACGTGCGGATCGGATCGACGCCGGACGCGCGTCTCGCCGGGACGTAACTCGCCAGTAGCCCGACCGACAGCATTGTGGCCGACATCGCGCCGAACGTCGCCGCATCGACGGCCCCGACACCGTAAAGCAGGCCGCCCAGAACGCGCGTCGTCGCCCACGCGACCACGACACCCAGCACGACGCCGATTGTCACGACGCGTGCGCCCTGCGTGACCACCATGCGTCGGACCTGTCCGACCTGAGCGCCCAGCGCCATGCGTACGCCGATCTCGCGCGTCCGTTCGGCGACGATATATGACAGCACGCCGTACAATCCGATCATGCCCAGCAGCAGGGCCAGCATGGACGCCATGCCGAGAGTCAGCATGGTGAACGACAGCTGCATCATCGAATTGCGAGCCAGACCTTCCATAGTGTAGACACGGTACATCGGCGCTTCCGGCGTGACCTCGTGCACCAGTGCGCGGATCTCCGGCGCGATCGAACTCGCGCGGGGCGTCTTCACGACGTAGGCAGGCGAGGAGAGCCACCAGCTCTCCGGCGTCTGGCCGACCAGAGGGAAGTAGATCATCGCCTGCGGCGTGTCGCGGAAGCCATACTGCATGACGTCCTCGACGACACCGACGACGGTTTCCCATGTCTCGGCGCCCTCGCGCTGCACTCGCCTGCCGACCGCGTTCTCACCCGGCCACAACAGGTCAGCCGCCGAGCGACTGATGATGATGTTGCCGTGATTCGTCAGATCGTCCGCCTGCGTGAACGGCCGGCCCGCCAGCAGCGAGATGCCCATGGTGCCGAAGTAGTCACCCGATGTGAACGTGTAGCTCAGAAGCGTGCCCGCGCCGTCTCCAGCCGGCCTGTCTTCCCTCCGGACCCGCATGTCGGAGACGCCTTCATCGAGCGGTACGTTCTCGACGATGCCGACCGATTCGACGCCCGGCAGTGCCGCAAGCCGGTCCATGAACGCATGGTGGAACCGCGCCCATGAAGGGCCGTCCGTAAGGCTGGCCTGCTCGGGCGCGAACTGGAACGTGAAGATGTCCTTCGTGTCGTAGCCCGGATCGACGTCGCGGAGCGCCTCGAAACTCCGGATCAGCAGGCCCGACCCGATCAGCAGCACGAGCGCCAGCGCCGTCTGCGCGACCACCAGCCCGTCTCGACCCCAGGACCGCCGACTCGTCGAGCCACGGCTGCCATCGCGCAACCGGCCGAGATTCGGCGCCGAAGACCGGATTGCCGGCACAAGGCCGCAAAGAAACGCGGATAGTACGGTGATGCCCGCTGTGAAGCCGAGCGTCGGCAGGTTCAGATGAGCATCGTGCAGACGCAGGATGCCCGCAGGCGCGAGCCGCACGAACAGGGGAACCGTGATCCACGCAAGGACGAGCGCGAGCCCGCCCGCGAGAACGGCCATGATCAGCGTCTCCGACATCTGCGAACGAAGCAGATGCGCCCGCCCGGCGCCAATGGCACGGCGGATCGCAAGGTCGCGCTGCTTCCGCTCCGCCCGCACCATGAACAGATTCGCGACGTTCGCGCACGCGATCAGCAGTACGATGCCCACCGACCCCAGCAACACCCACAACGATCCGGACACCGACCCCATCAGCTGCGCCTCGAGCGGACGGACCACCGCCCGGTGGCGCTCGATCAGACGGGCGTAGTCCGCCGACCCGCCGAATCGCTCCGGCAACTGCCGCGCCAGCCGCCCCAGCTCGGCCGCAACCTGCGCCGGCGTCACACCCGGCGCCATCCGCCCGACCACCGGCAGGCCGAAACGGCCCGGAACGATGTCGACCGGCCGGATCACGACCGGAATCCAGAGCAGCGTGCCATCGTCCGGGAACCGGAACTCGGGGCCCATCACGCCGATCACCGTCCGAGGCGCACCCGCCATTTCATATGTCCGTCCGAGAACGTCCGGGTCCGACCCGAACCACGTCACCCACAACGCATGGCTGATCACCGCGACCCGATCCTCGTCCGCAGCCGTCGGCAACCGGCCGAGAACCGGTGTCACGTCGAGAGTGCTGAACATCGATGTCGTCGGCATCGACATCCGGATCCGCTCGACCCGATCCCCCGCGCGCAGCGTAGCCGTGAACGAGTTGTACGTCGATACCTCCTCGAGCAACTGCGAGCGCTCGCGGTACTGAACCACGAACTCCACCGAAACACCGAACTCATCCGGCATGTCCGAACCCGGCGCCGATGCGCCGATGTAGACCAATCGGTCCGCGTTACCGAACGGCAGCGGATCAAGCAACACGGTGTCGACGACACTGAAAATCCCGGCGTTCGCGCCGATCGCCAGCCCCAGCGTCACCACCGTCACCGCCGTGAATCCGGGCGCCCGCCTCAGTGAGCGCAACGCGTGCCGCAGGTCCCTCGTCCAGCCATCCATCGTCCAGTGCCTCCCGCTACGCGCAGAAAACTCCCTCTCAGCCACCCACGTCGGTGCCAGCCGCTCCGCCGCCGCGCTACGCAGCAGATCCGCCGCAGTCAAAGCCGCAAACCGGACCACCGCGCGGAGTCCCCGCTCCGCCGCACGCTCGTGATCCCGCCGGATCTGCTCCAGAATGTCCGCGCCGAACTGCCGGCGGAACGGTGCGGGAAGGAGTCGGATCAACAGAGCCAGAACCGCTCTCACGAACGACCCTCCACCACTCCGAGACGGTCCTCCGCCAGCGCCACCGCACCCTTCAACCGGCGCGCCTCCGCCGCGAGAGCCACACGGCCCGCCCGTGTCAGCCCGTAGTACCTGCGCTCACGGCCGGGGTGGGGCGACACCGGAGCCCCGGCCTCCGTCTCCACTACCAGCCCCACCGTCATCAGCCTGGCCAGCACCCGGTACAGCGAACCCGCGCGCGGCGTCAGCGCACCGCCCGACTCCTCCTCGACCCGGTCCTTGATCGCGTAGCCGTAGAGTGGGCCGTTCGCCATTGCCAGCAGTACGTGATACTCGAGCGTGCTCATGCGCTGCGCTTCCCTTGTTGTCGATCCCGGGGCTGCGAATACTCCTGCTACGTATACTTCGAAAGAGTATATCGCCGCGGCCGGGACCGCAAGCGGTGGCCCACCGCGGCCGGGCCGCACGGACCGATGCCCGGTGACTACTACCGTCCGGGTCGCTCTTGCGCAGCGGAGGTTTCGGACCAGTGCCCGGCCGTGCGGACCGGTACCTGGCAGTGATGAGAGAACTGGATGGACGCCTGTCCGTGCGCGCGCGTGAAGGCCTCGAGCTCCTCCCGGTTCGGGGATGGCATGCAGGCCTCAGTCGAGGTTCCCTTCGGCATGGTGGTGCCTGTTTCCACACCTCCTGAAGGTAGCTCGCTCTCCTCCTCGACGGCCGCGGCAGGGGGTGAAGCGTCGCTGCTTCCTCACTCGCACGAACCCGGACATGAAGACGACGCTCCACCCGGCTGCGAACTCGTCGACTTTCGCGCCCGTCAGCTTCGCGAACGACGGCCGCAGTTCCTGTCAGCCGGCTTGCGCGAGCCCCGACTAACGTCATATTGTCTATAGACAAACGATCACCCGGCCCGCGCACGCTCATGGTCTGCCAACCACACACAACCGACTTGCTGCCGCTCAAGAACGAGGTGCTGCTGCTCCTCCTCTCTCTGCACGACGGACCCGGCCACGGTTATGCTCTGATGCAGGACGTGGAGGAGCGGACGGGTGGCGACGTGCGGATCCAGACGGGAGCGCTCTACCGCTTCCTGCACCGGATGGAGGGGGACGGTCTGGTCGAGGAGGTCGAGCCGCCGCGGGAAGAAACGGACGAGCGTCGACGCTATTACGGAATCACGGCATTCGGCCGGGCGGTGGCGCGCGCGGAGTTGGAACGGATGCGCGGGCTTATCCAGGCGGGCACGCGAGCCGGCGTGCTGCGCAGGGGCGGGGCTACGGCGTGACGGGCTTCCGGGTCGGCGGCGGGGGCCGGGCGCGGCTGGTGTTCCGGGCGCTTCTCCTGATTTATCCGCGAGCGTTCCGGGTGAAACATGCGGACGCCATGATGTCGACCTTTCTGGATTCCTGGCGGCATCGAAGGCGGGGCCTGAGGCCCCGGGGTTCGTTCTGGCTGCGCACGCTGGCGGATGGAGTGACGGAGGGTTTGGCGGAGCGGCGCACGTCGAGGCGATCGGGTCATCGAGAGCGGTTCCGGGGACGGTCGGGTTCGCGATCGATTGAAACGATGGGGTGCGGCGCTTTCGGCCCCGGCGATCTGACTGGCGACATCCGGCTGTCATTGCGCGGGCTGCGCAGGAGCCCGGGCTTCGCGGTCCTCGTGATCGGCACACTGGCGCTGGGGATCGGAGCGAACGTGGCGATCCTGTCGCTGGCGGACGCGGCTCTGCTGCATCCCCTGCCAGTCGAGCAGCCGGAGCGTCTGATCAGGGTCTACGAAGCGGTGAACGCCCGGGCCGCGACTCGCAATTTCGGGGAGACGTGGGGATCGGGAGGCGACGACGTGGTTCCCGGACCCGTGGCGTATGCGACGTTGCGCTCGCTCGACCCGGCGAAGGCGGGGCTGTCGGGCATTGCGGCGTACTGGCCGAACGTAGCGGTCGAGATCGCCGGAGCCGGCGGTGCGGCGATCGGCCGAGCGGATCTCGTGTCCGGCGACTACTTCCGGGTGCTGGGCGTCCGTGCAGCGCTGGGGCGCGTGCTGGTGCCGGCCGACGAGGAGGGCTGGGGCAGTCGTGCGGTGGCCGTGCTATCACACGAGTTCTGGCACCGGCGTTTTCGGGGTGACAGCTCGGTGGTCGGTCGCACGATCAGACTGAGCGGCAGCCCATTCGTCGTGGTGGGCGTGGCCGCACCGGAGTTCCGTGGTCTGTCCCTCGGCTCGAGCACGGACATGTGGGTCCCGCTGACCGTGGCGGGTGCGGTCGCTGGACGGACCAACGCGCTGTTCTCGTCGCCGGACTTCCTGACGAATCCGGATGACCGCGTGCTGTCGGTCATCGCTCGCCTGGCGCCCGGAGTCACGCGTCCGGGTGCCCTGGCGCGACTGAATGCCGCTCGTCTGACCCTTCCCTACGAGACGGAAGAAGGCGTCGAGCAGCCTGTCCTCGTGAATTCGCTGCTCGATTCCGTGGTCCCCGCTCGAGCGGATCTCGTGCGATTCCTCGGCATGCTGGCCGGAGTGGTCGGGCTGACGCTGCTCGCCGCGTGCGTGAACGTGGCGAACCTTCTGCTCGTGCGCGCGCGGCGGAACTACCGGGATCTGGCGGTACGGGCGGCTCTGGGTGCGCGACGGCTGCGACTGTTCCGTCAGCTCCTGGTCGAGGCACTCGTGCTGGGGGGTCTGGGCGGTCTGGCGGCACTTCTCGTTGCGCGAAGCACGATCGGTCTCCTGAGCAGCTTCAGCTTGCCGGGTCAGGTAGCCGTGTCGCGACTCGGAGCCGGTTCGGGCGGGAAGGCCTTCGTTCTGACCGGCGCATCGGCGCTGCTCGCTGTTCTGCTGTTCGGGACGCTGCCCGCGTGGTGGGCGAGTCGCGCGAGCGCGCTTTCGAGTCTGCGCAGCCGGGCAGGTGATCGGCCTTCACGTTCCGGCCGAGGCGCACTGCTCGCCGTGCAGACCGGCCTGTCAGTTGTTCTGCTGACCGGCGCGGCGCTCTTCCTCCGTACGCTCCAGGAAGCGGTTCACACGGATGCGGGATTCAGACCGGATTCCGCCGCCGCCGTGTCAGTCAGGATCCGGGCCCATGGTGTCGATTCCGACCAGGCGACATTGCTGGTGAACCGACTCCTCGATGCGACACGCTCACAGCCGGGCGTGACTCGCGCGGCTCTGGCCCTGCACGTTCCGATCGCGAGCGGCGCACAGAGGCTCCCATTCGTTGCGGCCGGCGGAGCCGACAACCCGGTGACCGCCAGTGTCAACGTCGTCACGCCCGAGTACTTCGGCATTCTCGGCATTCCGTTGCGACGGGGGCGTCTCTTCACGGACGGTGACCGCGAGACCGGCGCGCCAGTGATCGTGGTGAACGAAGCTGCGGCCGCGCTGTTGTGGCCCGAACGAGACGCGCTGGGCGGCAGAGCCGGAATCTCGTTCGGCCGGAACCGCGCCATCGTGGTCGGCGTGGTCGGACAGACGCTTGTCGATGACCTGACCAGCCGTGATCAGCCGTGCGTGTATTATCCGTTCGCGCAGTGGCCCGTGCTCGCGCTCGCGTCCGCCAGTCTCATGGCCCGTGGGCCGGGTGGCGAAGCGGCTGCGCTCGCCGGACTTGATGCCGCTGTGCGCGGCACCGATCCGGACCTGCCTGTCTTCGACCGCCGGAGCGTTCGCGCGCAGATCGATACCGTGCTGGCACCGCAGCGGTTCGGCGCCACACTGCTCGGCTTCTTCAGTGTTCTTTCGCTCGCGATCGCCGGCGTCGGGATCTATGGCGTGGCGGCGCAGACCGTGGTCGGGCGACGGCAGGAAGTCGGCATCCGGGTCGCCCTCGGTGCCGGCGCCGGTCACGTGGTTCGAGAAGTCCTGGGCGGCACCGCGGTGGCCGCCGCCGGCGGCGCCGTTGCCGGGCTGCTCTGTGCCGCCGCCCTGGCCGGCCTGGTCAGAGCGTTCCTGTTCGGGATCACGCCACTCGACCCCCGGGCCTTCACCTGGGCCTTCACCGCACTCGCGGCCGTGGTGCTCCTGGCCTCCGTGGTACCGGCCATGCGGGCCATCGCCGTAAATCCCGTCGAGTCCATGCGGGGCGAGTAGGCTGGTTCCGGCAATCTCCGGATGCGAACCACGTTCGTCTCCGAATCCTGCGTGCGTTGGATACTCTACCCACTCCGTCAACGCGCCAATGGAGTCGCGTGCCGAGTCCAGTGAGTCAGAAATGACTTTACGAACCTTCCCCGGGGACAGTCCCCTTGCCCGCTTGCCGGTCCAGCAGCGCCACGGCAGCTTGGAGTGATGAAGACGATCATCGAGCCGTTCCGGATCAGGACGGTCGAGCCGCTGTTCGTGACGACGCGGGAGGAGCGGGAGACGATCCTGCGCGAAGCACACTTCAACGTGTTCGACATTCGCGCGCGCCACGTCCTGATCGACCTGCTGACGGACAGTGGCACGGGTGCGATGAGCAGCCTGCAGTGGGCCGGCATCATGCGCGGCGATGAGTCGTATGCCGGCAGTGAGAGTTTCTTCCATTTTCGGGAACGACTCGAGCAGCTGACCGGCTTCCCGCACATCCTGCCGACGCATCAGGGCCGGGCGAGCGAACGCATCCTGTTCGAGCTCGTCGGCGGTGCGGGCAGGGTCATTCCCAACAACAACCACTTCGACACGACGCGCGCGAACATCGAGCACTCGGGCGCCGAAGCGGTGGACCTGGTGATCGACGAAGCTGCCGACCCGACGTCGCGGCACCCCTTCAAGGGCAACCTCGATATCGGCAAGCTCGAGCACCTGATCGAGCGGGTCGGTGCCGATCGGATCCCGCTCTGCATGGTGACGGTCACGAACAATTCGGGCGGCGGTCAGCCGGTCAGCCTCGAGAACCTGCGCGCCGTGCGATCCGTCTGCGACCGCCATGGCATCCCGCTGTTCCTCGATGCCTGCCGCTTCGCGGAGAACGCGTACTTCATCAGGCTTCGCGAAGCCGGCCAGGCGGACCGGCCGGTCCGCGACATCGTTCGCGACATGTTCGACCTCGCCGACGGTGCGACCATCAGCGCCAAGAAGGACGGGCTGGTCAACATCGGTGGAGTGCTGCTGTTGCGGGATGACGCGCTCGCTCAGCAGGCCGACGCTCTCCTCATCCTGACCGAAGGCTTCACAACGTACGGCGGTCTGGCCGGCCGTGATCTCGAGGCGATGGCGCAGGGCTTCGAGGAAGTCATGCACGAGGACTATCTGGCCTACCGCCTCCGCTCGACCGCGTACCTGGGAGAGAAACTGCTCGCCGCCGGTTACCGGATCGTCGAGCCGCCGGGCGGCCACGCCATCTACATCGACGCGGGCGACTGCTGCAACCACATCCCGCCGGACCGCTTTCCCGGCCAGGCACTCGTCTGCGCCCTGTACCGTCATGCCGGCATTCGCGCATGCGAAATCGGAAGCGTGATGTTCGGCGGCCCCGGTCGTGCCGCTCCCGCACTCGAGCTCGTACGTCTCGCCATTCCGCGACGCGTCTATACACAGAGCCACATCGATTATGTCGCGGAAGCATGCGCGGAGCTGTACGAACGGCGCACGACTCTTCGCGGGCTCCACATCACCAATGATCCGCCGAGCCTGAGGCATTTCACCGCGCGCTTCGTCGAAGTGTAACGGATAGGTTCGAGGCGTGTGGTCAGGCGGTTTCCATGCGCGTCGATCAGCGGCGGGCGCGACCCTGCCGGCCAGCTCGACAACCTCATGGTGACAGGCCGCGTGAAGTCGAGCCCGCGATGTGGACCAGCTACGTGGCCAGGAGGATGCTCATCACGAAGGCGCCGGCTGGCCTTCGCCGAATCGTGCTCGTACCTTCCTGCCACCGGCGTCCCCGCTCGTCACCCGGCGTCGGGGATTGCCGAACCGTTCGCCCGGAAACCACTGACATGGCCAGGCCTGCTCTTCTCGCCGTTGATGACGACATCGAGGTGCTCAAGGCCGTAGCCCGGGACCTCCGGGCGCAGTACGGTGAGCGGTACCGGGTGATCCAGGCGGAGTCGGGGTCGCAGGCGCTGGAGGCGTTGACGACGCTGAAGCGGCGAGGCGATGAGGTGGCGCTGTTCCTGGTGGATCAGCGGATGCCAGAGATGACCGGGGTCGAGTTTCTGGAGCAGGCGATCGAGCTGTATCCGGACGCGAAGCGTGTGCTGTTGACGGCGTACGCGGAGACGGACGCGGCCATTCGGGCAATCAACAGTGCGCAGGTCGACTTCTATCTGCTGAAGCCGTGGAATCCGCCGGAAGAGCGGCTGTACCCGGTTCTGGATGACCTGCTCGAGGATTGGCGTGCGGAGTACCGGCCGGCATTCGACGGAGTGCGACTGATCGGCCACCGCTGGTCGCCCGAAACGCATCGATTGAAGGACTTCCTGTCGCGGAACCTGATTCCCTACCACTGGTTCGATGTCGAGGCGAATCCGCTGGCGGCTCGTCTGCTCGAGGAGACGAAGCTGACTGGGGCGGCACTTCCACTGGCGCTTTTTCCGGAGGGCGAGCCTGTCGAGGGAGCGACGATCGGCGCGGTGGCGGAGCGGGTCGGGCTCAGGACGAAGGCCGAGCACCCGTTCTACGACTTCATCATAGTGGGTGGAGGGCCGGCGGGGCTGGCGGCCGCGGTATACGCCTCCTGCGAGGGCCTGCGAACGATGCTGGTGGAGAAGGAAGCCCCCGGTGGCCAGGCGGGGCAGAGCTCGCGGATCGAGAACTACCTCGGGTTCCCGGCCGGGTTGAGCGGTTCCGATCTGTCGCGGCGCGCGACGGCCCAGGCCCGGCGATTCGGCACGGAGATCCTGGCACCCCAGGAAGTGCTGAAGCTCGAGGTGGAAGGGCCGTACCGGCGCATCGGGCTGGCGAACGGCCCGCCCGTGACGTGTCACGCGTTGCTGATCGCGGCGGGCGTGTCGTATCGGCGGCTCGACGCGCCCGGCCTCGACCGGTTTGCCGGTGCGGGTGTCTACTACGGAGCGTCGTTGAGCGAGGCCGTCGCCTATCAGGGCCAGCAGGTCTTCGTGGTCGGCGGCGGCAACTCGGCGGGACAGGCCGCCATGCATTTTTCACGATATGCGGAGCGCGTCACGATGCTGGTGCGCGGCACGGATCTCCGCACGAAGATGTCGCAGTACCTCGTCGACCGGATCCTCGAGACGGACAACGTAACGGTGCGGACTGGAGTCGAGATCGCCGGAGCCTCAGGCGACGGTTCGCTGGCAGCACTCGATCTTCGCGATATCGCGTCCGGCGCGACCGGGACCGTTCCCGCCGATGGTCTGTTCATTTTCATAGGCGCGGTACCGCACACGGAATGGCTGGACGGCGTGGTCGCGCGGGATCCGCAGGGCTTCATCCTGACCGGTCCCGACCTCTGCGAATCGGGAGGCCGACCCCGCGGCTGGCCCCTTGAACGCGACCCGTTCCTGCTCGAG
>Ga0055448_10000180_pt1 | contig 15228 bp, 17 predicted proteins | sample China_Galinas_PW_4_FD_57744 | JGI IMG/M metagenome (GOLD analysis project Ga0055448, IMG submission 57744) | Wetland microbial communities from San Francisco Bay, California, USA, that impact long-term carbon sequestration - China_Galinas_PWA_D2 | ecosystem: Environmental > Aquatic > Marine >... | reverse complement strand
GGTAGCGCACTCGCTTTGGGAGCGAGGGGTTGCCAGTTCGAGTCTGGCCATCCCGACCATTTTTTTTGTTCAATTTTCTCTTCAAAATCATTGATTTATACCAAAAAAAGTTGTTTACTAACTGCTCAAAAACAGCTGAATAACAATGATACATATTTATAGATTTATATATGATGAAACTGCTCTACCCTTTATTGTTTGTCATCAATGATTCGTTTTTTAAAGTTGAACATGCTTTTGCAACAAAAACAGGAGCATTATTACCTTTTTGTAATCGCGCGGGAAATATCTCACCAATTAATACAGAAGATATTAATCAAATAAAGAAATATTTTGATTCTATGCCCTTTCGTTGGTTTATCGAATCAACTGACACCGAGTCCATTCAACTACTTGAACAAAATGGGCTAGAATTTAAAATAGCTTTTCCGGCAATGAAAATGCCTCTCAGCAATATCAAAAAAGTTAATTATGATCACATTGAAGTTAAAGAAATAAATAGTTCTGACTTATCAGTATGGATAGCTATCGTTTTAAAAAGTTATAATATTGAATCTCCAGAATTTAAAAAATTTATTGAGTACCAAGTAAAACATGCTGCTCCAGATGTTTTACATTTTTATTTAGCTTCCTATAAAGGAACTATAGCTGCGGCAAGCATGACTATAACATTTGAGGATGTTGTATCTCTTCAATGGGTTGGCACATTACCCGAATACAGAAATAAAGGGTTGGGCTACGCAGTAAGCCATCAACCTTTAGTAGACGCCCAAAATAGGGGATATAATACCGCAGTATTATTTGCATCCCAATTAGGCAAACCTGTTTATGAACGATTAGGCTTTGAACAATACGCAGTTTACAATACGTATGGCCTTAAAGAAAAATAAGGAATATCCCATGAAAAAACTTTTACTGCTTACCTTGTTCATCTCAAGCGCTATCTCCTGCTCAACGCATCATTATTCAAAACAATGGGTGCAACGATATTTAGTCAGTTATGATAATCAACTCATGATTGCGCCAGAAGATGCGCAGCTTATTTTAAATCTCATTTATTTTTCACTTGCTCGATCGCAAGCAACGCTTAATGCGCAAGAAATGTTATTAGATCAACTTACGTGCAGTTGGCAGTATTGGCATAATATGGCAAGTACCCGTTTAGATCCCGGAAAACAAGCGCCATACAAGCATATCGAACCTGAATATGATGCAGAAAATGTAAAAGATATGCATTACTTACATCAAAAAGCGAATAGGTTATATGCAAATGCGGTGCATGCAATTGTTGATGGCAATGCAGTGTATGGCAATCATGCCTATGAAGCGATAACTGATATGCGTGCCCAAGCACGGCAAGAAATACTTAATCAATTGTATACGATCAAACCACACGTACAAAATTTATACGATATTGTTTCGCGTACCACGCGTTCAACTGATATGTATCGCGCCAACTGGTTTGATACGTTAATGAGTTATATCCCTAATTTTGCGATGCAAACATTCATCGATGTTGACACGTTGAGCAATAAAGTTGGTAACGATAGTTGGGATATTTTGTTTACTATCCAACAAGCCAATAACTATGTATGGCAGGCAATAGAAACAACGCGCGCTGAATTTTATCGCACCCTTTACAACGAAGCATATATTGCTCTGCAAAATGCTGGACTTCCCGATTATTATTGGCGTATTGTAATTGACAAATATGGAATGACGGCACCGCAAGCTGATAATTATTTACCTGTCTACGTTCCTAAAGGAACTACGTCAGGCTAGCGCCTCCGGGGATATAAAACATGAAATACGTACGTAAGACGTCAGGAGAAAAAGAACCTTTTGATATTCATAAGCTCAAGCAATCGCTTGAACGTGCTCATGTAAAACCACCGTTTATTAAAGAAATACTTAAAGCCATCAAAGAAAAAAGTCTCAAAACAACTAAAGAGATTCATGAAGAAGTATTTAACATTCTGAAAACAAGCAATCGCCCTTCTGCCGGACGCTATAATTTAAAACGTGCACTCCTTGAATTGGGGCCAGCTGGTTTCCCTTTTGAACATTTTGTGAATGGTATCTTGGAGCATGAAGGATATGATACCAAAATGAATGTGTATCTTGAAGGAGCCTGTATTGACCATGAGATTGATATCATAGCACATAAAAAAGACCAGAATATGTTAGTTGAATGCAAATTTCATAATAGCCTGGGTATAAAAACTGATGTAAAAGTCACCCTGTATATTAAAGCCCGTTATGAAGATATTCAATTGGCAAGCAAACAAAATAAAAATCTCCCTCATTTTCAGCAATCAATGATTGCTTCTAATACTCAGTTTACTTCAAAAGCTATTAAATATGCTGAATGTGCTGACCTTAAGTTACTTGGTTGGGGCTATCCAAAACATAATGATTTACCACATCTTATCGATAAATATCACTTACATCCGATAACAACAGTGACGATGCTGACTAAAAAACAAAAAAAACAACTCATTAAAAATGGATTAGTTTTTTGTAGACAGGCATCAGAATATCGGAATTTATTAAAAAAGATCGGATTTTCTCAGCGGGTAATTGATGATTTAGTTGCAGAATCTGAAGCAATCTGTACGCTCGAATAACATGATATTACTTGATCGACGCTATATCAAACATTTTGATTGGTGCAGTTTTGGTATTGCATTTATCCTCACGTGCATTGGTATTGCATTTATTTTCAGTGCTACCTATCGGCCAGAACAACCTTTTTCAATTTTTTTCAAAAAACAGTTATTGGGTGCTATTGGCGGCTTTTTAATTTATTTTTTGTTTTGCTCAATTGATTTTCGCCGCATTATGCGCTGGAGTTATTTTACTTATTTTTTTGTAATGCTCTTGCTGATATATACGATTATACGTGGGGCAATTGGCATGGGTGCCCAACGCTGGATTCATTTAGGTTTTATTCGCTTACAACCTTCAGAGCTGACCAAACTCGTATTGCCTGGTTTTATTACCTATTATTTCTATGCCCAAAAAGAAACATTGCGCTTTTCATTTCGTGAATTCATGCCACTTTTAATCGTGCTGGCAATTAGTTGTTTATTGATTATTAAACAGCCTGATTTGGGCACTGCATTACTTTTATTGTTTTCTGGCCTTATTATGCTCTGGCTTGCGGGGATGAATAAAAAGATTTTTATCTATGGTGCTTGTGCCTTATTAATTACCGCACCCATTTCATGGAAAGTATTGCGGCCGTATCAAAAACAACGGGTATTAGTATTTCTCGGGCAAGGAGCTTCTCATAAAGAACGGTATCAAATTGAACAATCAAAAATTGCTATCGGATCGGGCGGCTTTTTTGGTAAAGGATTTCTTAAGGGTACGCAAAATAAATTATTATTTCTCCCCGAAAGCCGTACTGATTTTATTTTCTCAGTTATATGTGAAGAAACCGGTTTTTTTGGTGCATTGATTATTTTATTATTATATCTGGCACTCTTTGCACGCTGCTTTATGATAATTATTCGATTAAAAAATCCGTTCTATCAATTGCTGGCAAGCGGTCTTTTGATTCACATTATTCTTTCAACCATTATCAATATATGTATGGTTACCGGCTTGTTGCCCATTGTTGGCATCCCACTTCCCCTTATGAGTTATGGCATTGCAAACTTATGGATTAATTTAGCAAGTTTAGGCTGGTTAAATAGTATTTTTATGCGCCGTTTCTTTTTAGCTGAATAATTAATTTAAATCATCATTATCATCAGCTACTAAATCATCTAGATCAGGCAAACAACAACTTTTTATTCTTATCAGCGTATTCCATATCGTAGAAAAGCACCCACAAGAATCATCATAATTTATTCTATATGAATGGCCCCGCCCGCAGCAATCTATACAAAAACAGGCGCGTAATGGCCCTCCAAAACAACCATATGCAATATCACAGCACTCATCACTAACAATGACCTCATCGCCTAAAGCTTCAATAGAAGTAAAATTTTCGCCTTCCGCCACCTTTTTTGTATAGGGTAATTTTCCCTTTATTCTAAACTGCATAGGAGAAATAATTAATGAAATTGAAAGTAACCCTGCACTTATTACTGCTTTAATCATGAAAGAACCTGAATTCTTTTGCTGAATAATCATAAACAATCATCCTGGCATTCTGCCCAGCAACTTTGACATGATAAAAAAACTGGCTGAAAACATCTGCTTAATGAGTGAGCGACAACCCCTAAATTATAGCTTAAATTGCATTCAGAATTGCTACAGTAACTTGTGGAGCCTAGTTCACAGGCGATACACCCTAAGCCCCATGTACAATGATCGTCGAAACTTGTGCTCAACTCGCGTCCTGTTTCTTTCATTTCATTATCAAGAAGTCCAGCTTCTTCATCAGATTTTGTTGCAGACTTCTTTTTCGATCCATGAACCGCATATACTGGCACACTGCAACAGAGCGAAACTAACAAAGTTATTTTTTTGAACATGGGAACATCTCCTTTACGAATTGCGTATGACTTCATAGAATAATAGCTGGCAATTATAAAACTTCAATAGCGGAATAAATACGTATGCAAGAGCATGAAGGTATTAATTTAGTTGCACTGCAAGAAACACCCGAAGAAACTGCATCTCCCGATTTTATCCCCAGTTCATTTGATGAGTATTTAGGACAACAGCAACTAAAAGAAAAATTAAAAATTTATACGCAAGCTGCTCGTATGCGCCAAGAGCCGCTTGATCATATGCTCTTGTTTGGCCCGCCAGGCTTGGGTAAAACAACGCTTTCGCAAATTATGGCTCAGGTTATGCAAGTTAGCATCAAAATTTGCAGCGGCCCAATGATGGAACGAACGGGCGATTTAGTTGCCATCATTTCAAGCTTGCAACCGCGCGATATTTTATTTATTGATGAAATCCATCGCATGCCAACTGCAGTTGAAGAAGTGCTCTATAGCGCTATGGAGCATTATCGCGTTGACGTTATTATCGGCCAAGGAGCCGGCGCAAAATCAGTTAATTTGCCCGTCAATCCATTTACCCTTATCGGGGCTACTACCAAAAGTGGCAGCATCTCTGCACCATTACGTAGCAGATTTGGCATCACCGAACGGCTTGATTATTACACTGATGAAGAACTCAAAGAAATTATTTTGCAAAATGCAGAATTTCTTGGTGTTGCAATCCAGGAGGAAGGTGCATTCCTTTTGGCAACTTGTGCACGCGGTACGCCACGCATTGCTAAAAAATTATTACGCCGTATTCGCGATTTTGCCCAAGTTAACAATAAAAACAAAGCAGATATAAGTCTGATTCAACAAGCACTTTCTTTTTTGGGAATTGATCATGAAGGCTTAACGGCACTTGATCATAAATTGCTTACTAAAATTATTGAAAATTTTAATGGCGGCCCTGTTGGTTTAGAAACCTTGGCTTCATTAATTGGTGAAGATAAAGATACCATTGAAATTGTGTATGAGCCTTATTTATTGCGCAAAGGGTATCTTGAAAAAACGGCTCGTGGGCGCCAAATTCCTCATAAACTATTGCCTAAACTCAAATCGAAATTGCTCGGCCAACAGACAATTAGTTAATCACAAGGCATGCCAAAGTTTATAGAGTGGTTCAAGTACTGGACTGAGAATTGCACCAGAAAACAGATAAAGTATATATAATGGAAGAGGTGCTTCAGGAAGTTCTTCATAATAATAACCTTCACCCGGATTACCAACTCCCGGTAAAACTGGTTTTTTAGGCTTGCATTCACAAGGAAGCGTAGTTTCATCCCATGTAGTCTCGTCAAAAATATTTGTTTTAAGTATTTCGCTCTCTTGTTTAATTCTACCTAGTTCCATTGCCCCAACTGACACACTACTCATAAGAACTATTATACCTAATAAATATCGCATATAATCTCCTTTTTTATTGAGTATATTCGACACTCAACCAATAAAACGGTAGCATATAGATAAGTAATAAAGATATAAACTGGTCAAGGAGAAACTCCCGTGGCAGGACATTCCAAGTGGGCCAATATACGGCATAAAAAATCAAAAGAAGATGCAAAACGCGGTAAAATATTTACCAAGCTTATCAAAGAAATAACCATCTGCGCACGTATGGGCGGTGGAGATCCTACAGGCAATCCACGGCTTCGGCAGCTGATGGATAAAGCAAAAGAAGTAAATATGCCGCAAGAAAATGTAACACGCGCGATTAAAAAAGGGACCGGTGAATTACCGGGTGTGAACTATGAAGCCATCACCTATGAAGGCTATGGCCCTTCTGGCATTGCCGTACTTGTTGATGTGCTAACCGATAACAAAAACCGTGCCGTTGCTGAAATGCGTCATATTTTTTCAAAAAAAGGCGGCTCGTTGGGTGAAACTGGCTGCGTTGCCTGGATGTTTGAAACCTTAGGCGTTGTGCGCGTTAAAGGCAACACCTCGGAAGATCAATTGCTTGAACAGTTACTTGATTTTGATATCAAGGATATTTATCAAGCTGACGATCTATTTGTTATCCAATGTGATCCCAAATCAGTTGATGAAGTAAAAAAAGCGGTTGAAAAATTAGGACTCACCGTTGAAGATGCTGAGATTGAAAAAGTTCCTAAAAATACGCTGACGCTCTCTGGAGAAGAATCACAAAAAGCGATTGATTTTCTCACGGCACTTGATGAACTTGATGACGTACAAAATATTTATACAAATCTTGGATAAAGAAGGATACTCTGCATGCGCAGCATGACTGGTTTTGGTTCAAAAACAATTACACTCGAAACAGCTGATGGCACACGATCGCATCTTTCTATGAGTTTGAAATCATTAAACTCTCGTTATTTTGAAGCAAGTTGCCGATTGCCTCATCAGATCAATAATCTTGAAACAAAACTCACCAAACTGCTCAAAAAAAATCTTCACCGTGGCCATCTATATCTCACTGTTCATATGAGTGAATCACAAACTTTTAAGGGTACCGTATCCCCCTCTTTAGCCATCATTAAAGATTATCTTGCTGGGGCACAAAAAATTAAACAGGAAACGGGCGTATCTGGAGATATAACGCTTGCAGAGCTCATTAAGCTGCCAAATGCATTTATCTTTGAGCAAGAATCACTTGATGAAAAAACCGAAAAGACCATCATTGATGCGGTCAAAGAGTTGATACAGATCGTGATTGCCGAACAAGAACAAGAAGGTACCACCCTACAAAAAGATCTTATGGCGCGCATTGATGAAATTGAACGTGAAATCGATGAGATCGAGAAAGCTGCCCAGCAATTAATGGAAAAGAAAAAGCAGCAAATTGTGCAAGCAACTGCTGAGCTCGAGGGTGATGAAAGTTTACGCGCTGAAGTTGAACGTGCCGCTTTTCATGCCGTACTTGATAAAATTGATATTCATGAAGAAATTGTACGCTTTAAAAGTCATACTCAAAATCTACGCACCCATTTAAATTCAGATCAGATAGAAAAAGGCAAACGCATTGATTTTACGCTGCAAGAGCTTGCACGCGAAATTAATACGATTGCCGCAAAATGTTCTGACGCTGCTATCGGCAGCATGGCAATCAATATTAAAGTTGAGATAGAAAAAGCACGCGAGCAAGCACAAAATATCGTGTAGCCTTATTTTGATTGCGCATGCTTATCAAGTAATTGATTATATTTGGCAATTAATTTAGGAACATCTTTTGTTGCGTAAAATACAAATCTAACTTCTTCAAATGCCTCTGGATGTTCCTGAAGATACTGAAGCACAGTTTCTGTTACCACTTGAGCAGCTTGATCAAGCGGGCATTTAAAAATCCCTATACTAATTGCAGGGAGAGCTATTGACGAGATGCCATTATCTCGTGCACGCTCCAACGAATTGCGATACGCCCCCGCTAATTTGCTTTGCCAATCTATTTTGTTTGTACGGCAATCTGGCCCAACGGCATGAATCACATGAGTAATTGTTTTTGCGCCTTGGTTTTTAATATCACCCGAGATAGTTATTTTTGCATCGCCTGTTGGACAACGAATCCCTGGCTTCACTTCTTTTAATTCTCCTCGAGCCTTATCAAGATCTTCACCACCAGCTCTGGTAATGACGCCATCAATACCCCCACCACCTAGGCACCATTCATTGGCCCATTTACAATCGCTTGAACGGGCTGATCAAGTATATTACCATTTATTATCTTTATAATTGTTGATCCCATCCGATAGGTATTAGGTTCAATCTTAATCAAAGAAATACCGGTACCGATCTTTATCTGCTGAAGCTCACGTAAATCTGCAGTCCCATCTTTAAAGCGCAATAATGCTTTGCGATATGCCTCCGAAAAATTTCGTTGGCCTGATGGCGCTACTTCTTCTGAAAAAGCAGTTACACTCTTTGTCTTTTGTGCTTCAAGCCATTGACCATGATCTGATGTGCCTCTTATGTTCTGCAATGTTTCAGTATCTTTTTCTTGAGCGCTGGGCGCTATCATAGCTTGCAGATACACCGGCAATAAAAGTAATAATAAAACAATCTTTTTTATAAGTCCTTCAACATTTTTCTTAAAATTCCATACACTTATTTAATCCTAAAAAAATTATACACGGATCAAACAGAAAAAGCACGCGAGAAAGGGCAAAATAGCGTGTAGCTATCATGATTTATCTTAATTGTGCTCGTTATTGCGCTCGTTTGGCTTCTCTTAACTTTTTAAATTTCTCACGTAATATCGGTCTTAATTTTGCTACTCGAGCTTCTTCCTCTCGTTCAGCTTTTGCCAAACGAGTCATTTTTTCTTGCCGCTCTTGGCTTAATTGTTTAATTTTCTCACGTAATTTTGGTTTATCACGCCCCAATTGTTGCAGTAAACGATCTCTTTCTCCGCCTTCTTTGATTACCCAGTAAACTGGCACTAATACGTCATCTGTTAACGAATCTCTTTGTATGCCGGCAAGGCGCCAATTTTCTATTTCATCTTTAAAAAGATTAACACTCCTTCGCCAACTTTTAATGTACGCCCTTTGCTTTTCACGCCAATTTGGCTTATTTACAAAAGCAAATATACTTTTCTTTTGTTGTATTTCAAGCCATTTATCAGTAGGAGTTTTTAGTATGGAGTATTTTCCCCATGCATCTTGTTTAAGTCTATTAAATACGAGTTCTATCTCATAAACATCATGATTCATTAATCGATCTTGCCTTGTTGTTATTTTTGGCTTTTGTATTGCTGGTGCTGTCATACCTTGCATATACGACTGCAATAAAAGTAATAATAAAATAATCTTTTTCACAAGTTCCTCAACATTTTACTTAAAATTCCATACACTGTTTTAATCATAAAAAAATTATATACTAAAAAATCATGGAAAAACATTTTACGCATTTACATTTACATACTGACTTTTCACTCCTTGATGGAGCAATTGCGTTAGATACAGCAATTGATTTTGCCAAAAACCAAAAGTTCAAAGCGTTAGCAATCACTGATCATGGCAATATCTTTGGTGCGGTAAAATTTTTCCAAAAATGCAAAAAAGCTGGCATTAAACCTATTATTGGCATTGAAGCATATCTAACTGAAGATGTTGCGATTAAACAAGTTAATAACAAGTATTATCACTTGATTTTGTTGGTTCAAAATGAAACGGGCTATAAAAATCTGTGTAAACTTATTTCATATGCCTATCAAGAAGGTTTTTACTTCAAGCCACGTATTGATTATAACGTACTTGCTCAACATCATGAAGGATTAATTGCTACGACTGCCTGCTTGGGCGGCCATATTCCTCGCTTGCTCATGCAAGAGAAAGAACAACTTGCTGATGAACGCATCGATTGGTTTTTACAAACGTTTGGCCCGGAACGATTTTATCTTGAGGTCCAACCTGAAGATCAAAATGAACAAAAAGTATTGAATGAAAAATTATTCGATTGGAGCCAACGAAAAGGAGTTGGGGTTATTGCCGCTGGTGATTGCCATTATCCAACGCGCGAAGATCGGGAAGCACATGAAGTTATGCTTTCATTGCAAACGCATGGTAAACTTGATGATCCTAATCGGTATACGTTTGGCGATTGCCGTGTATTTATGCGCACAACGCAAGAAATGCTCGATGAATTTAAAGGACATGAAGAGGCAATTTGGCTTGCAGGAGAAGTTGCTGACAAATGCAATTTTGAATTCCAAACCGATAAATTATTTTTCCCTAATTTTCCCATACCAGAACAACAAACACCAGAATCACATTTTAAACAACTTTGTTTAAAGGGATTAGAAAAATTAAAAACCGAGCAACGTATTGATCTTTCACGTGAACAATACTATATCGATCGGCTCAATATTGAGATGGATCTTATCATTAATATGGGATTTGTTGGGTACTTTTTAGTGGTAAGTGATTTTATTCAATGGGCACGCCGCAATAATATCCCCGTTGGCCCTGGACGCGGATCAGCAGCTGGTTCTTTAGTTGCCTGGGCACTTGAAATAACCAACATTGATCCATTGCGTTACAATCTTCTTTTTGAACGTTTTTTAAATCCAGAGCGGGTAACGATGCCCGATATCGATATCGATTTTTGTATTGAAGGACGCGAAAAAGTTATTGATTACGTCCGTGATTATTATGGCCATAATAAAGTGTGTCAGATCATTACGTTCGGTACCATGGCAGCCAAGGGAGTACTCAAAGACGTTGCCCGTGTATTGAGCTTTCCTTTTGAAGACTCAAATGCCATTACCAGTTTAGTGCCTGATCAATTAAAAATTACGCTTCATGAAGCCATTGAACAAGAACCGCGCCTGAAATCATTAATGGAAAGTAATCCTAAAGTACAAAAATTATTTGAGATTGCCTTTCGCCTTGAAGGACTTACCCGCCACGCGTCAAAACATGCGGCTGGCATTGTAATATCACCTGAACCAATCGATGAAGTATTGCCGGTATATATACCGCCACGCAGCACCGAATTGGTAACGCAATATGCGATGACCGAACTAGAAACACTTGGTTTTTTAAAGATTGATTTTCTCGGACTTAAAAACCTGACATTGATTGATCGTGCAGTACAACTGATTGAAAAAAATCATGGCATCAAATTGAATATGGATATGCTGCCGCTTGACGATCCAAAAGCATTTGAATTGATTTGTGCAGGTAATACGTCAGGCGTATTCCAGTTAGAATCAAGCGGTTTGAAAGAGGTACTGCGTAAACTACAGCCAGAAAAATTTGAAGATATTATTGCGGTAAACGCCTTATATCGCCCGGGTCCATTAGGCTCTGGCATGGTTGATGATTTTATTGAACGGCGACATGGACGCCAACAAATCACCTATCTTTTTGATGAATTAGAACCCGTTTTAAAGGAAACGTACGGGGTAATTGTTTATCAAGAACAGGTCATGAAAATTGCTTCAGCAATTGCCGGCTATACGCTTGGGCAAGCAGATATTTTACGACGTGCTATGGGTAAGAAAAAAGCTGAAGTAATGGCGGAACAAAAAGAAATTTTCTTAAAAGGGGCACGCACCAATAATTTTGATGAAAAGAAAGCGGGCGAACTGTTTGATCTTATGGCATATTTTGCCGGTTATGGATTTAATAAATCACATTCGGCTGCCTATGCAATGATTGCCTATCAAACTGCTTATTTGAAAGCAAATTATCCTGCTGAATTTATGGCTTGTTTAATATCATTAGAATCAACGCATGCGGAAAAAATGGCATTCTACTTGCAAGAAACCAAAGAGATGGGTATCAACGTATTACCTCCTAATATTAATCAATCAGAAATTGATTTCAGCATTGTTAATGGCAACATTTTATTTGGGTTACAAGGCATTAAAAATGTTGGTCTTGCTTCACTAGAAAACATTATTGCGCAACGCACTGAAAACGGAGCATTTCTTGATCTGCTTGATTTTTGTACCCGCATTGATTTACGTACCACGAATAAACGTGTTCTTGAAAATTTAAATTTTGCTGGTGCTTTTGATGTTTTGCCTGGAAATCGGGCACAAAAACATGATGAATTAACGCGCATCATTGATCAAGCAGTTGATATTAAACACGCAAAAGAAACGGGGCAGATGGGTCTATTTGGTGGCGATCCAACAAGCGATGATACGCCAAAACAATATGCATATCAACCACGTGATGATTGGACTGATAAAGAAAAACTTGCCAAAGAAAAAGAAATTGTTGGCTTTTATTTAAGTGCACATCCACTGGAAACGTATCATCAACAGCTCAAACGATTGCGTTATACTCCTATGGCAGACGTTAAAAAATTATTAAACTCATATCAGGGAGAACAAGAGCCAATCATTGTCTGTTGCGGATTAGTAAAAAGTCGCCGCGATATCACTACTAAAAAAGGTGATCCAATGGCATTTTTGAAACTTGAAGATGAAACAGGTGATATCGAAATAATTTTATTTCCGCGCACGTTTAACAAAACAAAACAATGGCTTGATGAACACACGGTGTTTGTTGTCAAAGGAACACTAGATTTAGCTTCAAGCAAACCTAAAATAAAAGCTAATGAATGTATCCCACTTGAATTGATCCTCAATGAATGGCCTGCCATTGCCCGCATAACAGGTATACTACCATCACAAATTACTCAGGAACAAATTAAGCAATTGCGCAATTCAATAAAACGGGGTACGAGCAATCTTGAATTTATTTTTCATGAAAATGGTAAAAAATTGCGTTTAAGCGCCAAACAAAAAATAACTATCAATCAAGCACTCATTGACATATGGGAAGAACATAAAGTGCACATTAAGCTTACGTTATAATTTTCTAGGAATTTTTCTTAAGATATTTCAGTGCATATTCATGATATAATGGGTTAAGCGTATCAAGAGCAGTGAGAAATTGTTGAAGATCTTGCGCATTATCTCCCATCATGAGTCCCTCAAGTGCCCCCTCCAAATGCATATTTACTTGCTCATCGATTGGATGTGGTTGTTCAAGTAATAATAATACGAGCTGTTTTTGTTCCTGGGTGAATGAGTATTCATTTTTTTTCAACAAATCAACAAGCAATTGATGTGCTTCCATAGATTGTTTTTGTTCAAGATATTGATGAACTAATATCCGTTGGCATTGTAAAACTTTATCCATAAATTTTAGTTGGGTATACAGCTCAATAAGTTTTTTGGTGTAGCGCACTATGTTTGGCTCAATAGCATGAGCATGTTCATATACCGCTGCTGCTTGTAGCAATCTATTTTCTTCAATATATTTTTTTGCGGCTTGTACATATTTATCAACAGCAGCTTTATCATTGAATGCAAGAAGAATATCCCCTTCTAATTGCACGGCAAATGCCTGATCTTCTATTGAGTGTGATAATAATCGATACACGCCCAGGGCTCGCTCTTTTTCTCCTCGAGCTACACACTCGGCCAACTTGAACCAAGCAACGTTATATTTGTCTGACGGTACCTGCATCATCGTGCGTTATCCTTTATTATCAAAAACTACTTCTCCTTCCAAGCACTGCATGTTTATACCATCACATTCATTCAAGAAAATCAATAATCGATATTTTTATATCAAAAAAAAGGTGCCGATTGGCACCCCTTTTGAGTTATATTTGAGAACCAATGAATGGTGTTTTTTTGAGGTAAGAACATAATTGCCACGTGCGGTTACATAATTTTAATATCATCTCTTGTTCATTTAATTGATTTTTAAGTACCCTGCTTATCTCTTGCATTATATCACGGGCAGCTACCCCACCTTGATATAATGGTTTCCATGAAACGATTGAGGTATCACCTATTTTCAATTCAATACTCTGATATATTTGTGTAGCTTTACCGGCAAGATTATATGATGAAAGTACATCAATTACCGGCAATTTATTTAATCGAGTTCCTGCGTTCAACGCATGCATATCGTATTCAATATCATTTATCAATTGTTTCTGTTTATCAGTAAGTACTATCTTTTTATCAGCGTATAATAGTGCAATGGTTTGAGCTATTGAATCTTTCGTATTGTGTATCCATTCCTGAAATAATTTTTCTTGATATTGTTTAGTAAGTGCATGATCAAAGTGGTTAAATTGCTGCATGTCTTCTAGCAATGTAGTTGCTGCAGCTAGTAATTTAAATTGCTCATGCAAAGTCTGTATTAAGCATTGGGTAGCGCGGTTCCTATTAACCCAAGTATGCACTCCACGATATGTATAATAGCCAGTTGCAATAATTGTTGCCCATGACGCTGCTGGTATTATGATAGAACGGAGTCCATAGCGCCCGGCTTTTGCACAATCTGAAGTATATATTTTACTAAAAGTATCTTTTGGTACCCCACACTGAGAACTCAATTTATAAGATCCATACATTACGTTATTGGATATTTTTTTCTTGAGATCTAATACATCAATCAAATACCAAGAACCAGCACCTATCATAATACCACTTACTGGGCCACAAACTGAAAGCAAATTCGTTTGTTCTACTGGTTGATGTATTGTTTTAAATTCAGCTGGGGAAATCAATTGAACTGCTAAAAATCCGAGTAATGCGAATCCCATTGATATTTTCATAGATAATACTCTTTTTCAACTAAATAAGGATAATTAAGAAAAAACTATTGGAATAAGTATAAAAAATGAGAAGAAATTGAGCAACTCTAGCGCAGCTGCCCGTCTTCGCTAAAAGCTACGACGTGGCTATCACTCTTGGTTTTAGTAAAATATTTATAATTATAATAGTATTAATTCATTAAAAAAAGTTGGCCACGCCATGCGAAGCCTTGAATAAGCGTAGAGATTTACCATAAGCGCTTATTGGCAAATGCTCGGCCAGCATGAAATTTAAGATATGTTTCAAAATTGGTAGCTTTATCTTTTTCTGAAAAAACAAAACACACATGGAGTCTCCACGGCTTATACGCAGCTGTATGCGGAGATTTACCAGAGTTGTGCGTCTTTAATCTGGCATTAATATTTGTTGTATAACCAATATATCTCTTTTCAGAATAATTAATGGATTTCAAGAGATATACATAAAACATGGTTTTTATTCAATTTAAAAAGCCCAGGCTTCGCTTATAGCTACGCCGGGCAGGCTTCTCACTTTGCTACAAAAATTTATTTAACTTATTAATTCATTTAAAACCTGACTGTGCCGGGCGTAGTTCGACATAACGAAGCCTGGTGCCGGGAGTCGGAATCGAACCAACGACGCTGAGCTCTTCAGGCTCACGCTCTACCA
>Ga0055448_10000174_pt1 | contig 15470 bp, 10 predicted proteins | sample China_Galinas_PW_4_FD_57744 | JGI IMG/M metagenome (GOLD analysis project Ga0055448, IMG submission 57744) | Wetland microbial communities from San Francisco Bay, California, USA, that impact long-term carbon sequestration - China_Galinas_PWA_D2 | ecosystem: Environmental > Aquatic > Marine >... | reverse complement strand
GGCGTCACGGATCTCCTCGATGAACTCATCGTCGTTGCCCATCAAGCCGACCGCGTGGTGTCCCAGCGCGATCACCACGGCCCCCGTCAGAGTGGCTGCATCGACGACGGCCGCGGGTTCGTAACGACGAGCCCAGGACAACGCGTCGACCAGGATCAGCCGGCCTTCCGCATCGGTGTTGACGACCTCGATCGTCTTGCCGAGGTGCGAGCCGATCACGTCTCCCGGCTTGACCGCCCGGCCGGAGAGCAGGTTCTCGGTAGACGGCACCAACGCCACGACATTGATGGCCAGGTCCAGCTCGGCAATGCCCTGCATCGCGCCGAGCACGCCCGCGGCGCCCGACATGTCGAACTTCATCTCCTCCATACCGGCGGCCGGCTTGATCGAGATGCCGCCCGAGTCGAACGTGACGCCTTTGCCGATGAGCACGAGCGGGGCCTGCGTCTCGGCCCCGCCGCGATACTCGAGCACAATGAACCTCGGTTCCTCTTCACTGCCGGCCGCCACGGCGAGCAGTCCCTTCATGCCTTCCCGCTGCATCGCCTGGCGGTCCAGCACCGTCAGGTTCATGCCGAAGCGATCCGCGAGCGACTTTGCCGCATCGGCCAGGAACGTCGGAGTCGCGATGTTGCCCGGCCTGATGGCCAGCCCCCGCGCGAAGTTCGCGGCGCGACCCACGGTTTCGCCGATGTCCGCGGCAGTGCGCACCGCTCCGACCGCATCGCCGTCGGCGTACAGCGTGGTGGACCGGACCTCGCCCGGCTCGTCGTCACCGGCCGTCTTCAGGTCGCGATAGTCCCATGCCGCCAACACGCTGGTTTCCGCGAGGAGGTAAGCCGACCGCGACTCATCGATGCCTGCGGCCGCCGCGACCTGTGCCGTGACGAAGCCGACTGCATCGACGTGCAGTTTCTCGGCCTGCCGTACCGCATTGCCGACGGCTCGCCGGACGCATTCCTCGCCCGCGTCGGCCGGCTTGCCCAGGCCGGAGAGCACGATCCTCTCGATCGAGCCGCCCTCCGGTGGGTACAGGACGGCCGTCTCGCCATCCTGGCCCCGGAAATCGCCGCGCTCGATGGTGGCACGGATCACATTGCCCGCCCGCGCATCGATCATCGCCAGCGCGGCTTCATCCGGATCGGGCTGCTCGGACAACAGGACGCCGAGGAGCGGGCCGCGGACATCGGGCCCGGACGTCGCCGCCACCATCACCTTCAGTTCCGCCATTCGTATCCCCTTGCGGGCGGTCACATGTTCTTGACGATCTCTTCGGCGAACCGGGATGTCGAAACGAGCGTCGCGCCTTCCATCTGCCGTTCGAGATCGTACGTCACGGTCCGGTTCTCGATGGTCCTTTCCACGCCGGAGATCACGAGTCGAGCCGCCTCGTCCCAGCCGAGATGCTCGAGCATCATCACGCCCGAGAGAATCAGTGATCCCGGGTTCACCTTGTCCATGTCGGCATACTTCGGCGCCGTGCCGTGCGTGGCCTCGAACACGGCCGCTTCATCACCGACATTGGCGCCCGGCGCCATGCCCAGACCACCGACCTGGGCCGCCGCCGCGTCGGAGAGGTAGTCGCCGTTCAGGTTCGGAGTGGCGATCACCTCGTATTCGTCGGGTCGAAGCAGGATCTGCTGGAACATCGCGTCCGCGATCCGGTCCTTCACGACAATGCGGTCACCCGCGCCGGAACCGGCATCCGCCTCTGCGACAGTGCTGTCGGCGAACTCCTCGCGCGCCAGCTCGTAGCCCCAGTCGCGGAACGCGCCCTCGGTGTATTTCATGATGTTGCCCTTGTGCACGAGCGTCACCGACTCACGCCCGCGGTCCATGGCGTAGCGAATGGCGGCGCGTATCAGGCGCTTCGAGCCGAACGCGCTCATCGGCTTGATGCCGATCGCGCTCGATTCGCGGATCTTCGCGTCGAACTGCTCCGTCAGGATCTGACGCAGGAGGTTCGCTTCCGGGCTGCCCGCCTTCCACTCGATGCCGGCGTATACATCTTCCGTGTTCTCCCGGAAGATCACGATGTCGAGGCGGCCCGGCTCGCGGACGGGTGACGGAACGCCCGAGAAATATCGGACGGGACGGATGCATGCGTACAGGTCGAGCATGTGTCGCAAAGCGACGTTCAGCGACCGGATCCCCCCACCGACCGGCGTGGTCAACGGTCCCTTGATGCCGACCGCGAACTCGCGCAATGCGCGAAGCGTCTCGGCCGGCAACCAGTCGGTCGTCTTCTCGACCGCCTTCTCACCTGCAAACGCCTCCATCCAGACGATCCGCCGCGAGCCGCCATATGCCTTCGCCACCGCCCCCTCGAGCACGTGAGCCGTGGCGCGCCAGATGTCGGGCCCTATGCCATCACCCTCGATGAACGGGATGATCGGATTGTCGGGCACGACCGGTCGGCCGTTCTCGATGCGGATCCGCTCACCATCCCGTGGGACCTCGATCACGCTGTAGTTGTCGGCCATGGCGGCCATCCTCCTCTCGTTCGGTTCGTTCGCTCGCCTCGACGGCGGCCATCACGGCCGGTGCGCCGCCGGCTCGACTCGCAGATTGTCCGGACCGGTGTAGTCGGCACCGGGCCACCAGAAACGATCGTCCTGATACTGCTCGAGTATGTGCGCTGTCCAGCCGGCCATGCGCGCGCATGTGAAGATGGTCGGGAACAGCTCGGCCGGGATGTCCAGAGCCCGGTACAGTGTCGCGCTGAAGAGATCGACGTTCGGACAGACCCGTTTCCGCCGCTCGGCCATCTCGATGGCCATGACGTCACGGACGCGACTCGCGACATCGACCCACCTCGCGTCCGCGGTCCGCGCCAGCAGTGACCGTGACAGCGCCTCGAGGATCGGAACGCGAGGGTCTGCCGTCCGGTACTCGAGGTGACCGAAGCCGGGCACGCGTTCACCCCGGTCCAGCATCTCTCGAACCCGGGGCTCCGCACGCTCCGGCGAACCGATATCGAGCAGCATCCGCATGACGCCCTCGTTCGCGCCGCCGTGACGCGAGCCCTGAAGCACCGCCATGGCTGCAACCACGGCGGTGCGCATGTCGGCGCGGGTCGAAGCCGCCAGTCGAGCGGCGAACGTCGACGCGTTCATCCCATGCTCCGCGTGCAGGATCATCGCGACATCCAGTGCGCGTGCCTGCTCTGCGTCCGGCTCGATGCCGTGCAGCATGTAGAGGAGATTCGCCGCCAGTCCGAGTCCGGCGTGCGGGGCCACGATCGGCGTGCCGGCCCTGATGCGGCCGATCGCCGCACTGATTGTCACCGCCTGCGCCGTCAGCCGGACCGCCTGCCGGAAGCCGGCACCGGCGTCCGCCGTGGCGTCGCCCGCATCGCCGACGAAGGCGATGGCCGTCCGGAGCGCCGCCATTGGATGGGTGGCTGGCGGCACACGTCGCACGAGTTCGAGCAGCCCCGGGTCCGGCTGCATGTTCGCCCGAAGCTGCGCGGCCAGTTCGGCGGCCCGACCGGCGGCCGGCAGCGAACCGTGCCAGAGCAGGTGGCAGACTTCCTCGAAGGTCGCGTTGGCGGCGAGGTCCGCGATCTCGTATCCGCCACAGGTCAGACGGCCGCCCTCGCCGAGCACGCGGCTCAATCGAGTGCGGCAGGCGAACCTGCTCCCGACCTCCCCCTGTCTGTCCATCGTGTCGTCGACCCGGCCCATCGCCTCCGTCTCGCGGATCCGACCGATGTGACGAGGGGCCCGTGGTCCCGCTCTGTTGAACGAGGACGCCGGCCCCTCGAATTCCATCCGCCGGTCCACAGCGGCCGTCAACTTATGCCGCACCCCTCGCAATCGCAACCGATGGAATGGGCCAAGTCGCTCGGACATCGGCCTTTGCGGTCTCTCACCCAACGTCGATTCAAGGCCGTTGCGACGTGTCATCCGGCGTGCGATCGGCGCTCGCCTCAGCGCATTGTCCAGCTGAATATCGTGTTGGCCAGACCGGCGGCATGAGCGGCGAGATCGAAGGCGCTGGCGAGCCGACCCTCGCGGATCGCCTCGACGGCATCCTCGTGCAGATCGAACGCGGTCTCGAGCATGTGGCGCACTCGGCGGGGAGTCGTCGCATCCAGCCGACCGCGTGACCGTTCGAGCGAGAGCCCCACGATCGCGCTGTACCCCACTGCACCACCCCGGCCGAGGGCGTGCGCGACCACGTCACTCTGAAGCGCGCGCGCTTCAATCAGCCGGCGTTCGCCGGTGCGAGGCTGACGCGCATCGATGGCCTTCCACGCTTCCGCCATGAGTGTCCGATGCCTCAGTTCGGCGTCGCGCATCCAGTCGCGCGTATCAACCTCGCGATCCGCCAGAACCAGGGTGAACAGGCTGTCCATCTCGGGAACGAGAAGTCCGCCATCCGGACGTTCGCTTCTGCCGAGCAGGTCGACGAGAACTCGCTCAGCCGGGATCGCATTGCCGTGGGAAATGCGGGCCGCCTGTGCCAGCACTCCGGCATCGACCTGGTCGATGCCGGTCACGGTCCGGTCACATGCGGGCCCCAGAGTAATCACGGCGGTGAGCATCAGGCTCCACGCCATCGCCTCCCTGCCCGGCGTTGGCGTGCGGAGCCGGTTTGCACGGACGTCGACTGTCATCCGCGCGATCCGGCGGCACCTTCGGGATCACGGTCCGTTCGCGCGTAGACCAGCAGCAGGACGACGCCGGCGACCAGTGCACCGAACCCGATCAGCACGGGCTCTGTCCGATGTGCGGACAGTGAGTGTCCGATGAAGAGGGCAAAGGACACGCTCGAGGCCACGCCGGCGACGAGCAGAATGGATCGGAAGAACGACAACTGCGCCTCCATTCAGTTGCGGTTGCCGGGACGGACCTCGGTCAGTCCCTCACGCGTCCAGCCCGGCGCGGCCGCATCCGTTGCAATATCGAGGCCGAGCCGGAAGGCCAGCCTGGCCACGCGCGCCACCTTGTCCGCGTCGATCCGTTCGACCTCGTCGGACGGCATGTGGTAGTCCGGATGCGTACCCGCGAACAGAAAGAGCGCGGGCACGCCGGCACTGGCAAAGTTGTAGTGGTCGCTCCGGAAGAAGAAGCGTTCAGCCGGCCATTGATCGTCGACCACGGCGAGGCCGAGCGCGGGAGGCTCGCGGGCGATGTCGAGAATGCGACGACCCATGTCCGAGTAACGGATCCCGATGGCGACGATGGTATCGGGCGCATTGCGACCGATCATGTCGATGTTGACATCGGCGACCATCGAGCGCACGGGGATCGGACCGGCGGCGACGAACGCTGCCGATCCCCACAGGCCACGTTCTTCGCCGCTCACGGTCAGGAACACGATCGATCGAGCCGGCCGGGAATCGAGACCGGCAAACGCTTCGGCGATCTCGATCACTGCCGCCGTGCCGGACGCGTCGTCGTCCGCGCCGTTGTAGATGCTGTCGCCCGACGCATCCCGTCTGCCGATTCCGAGGTGGTCCATGTGCGCACTGAAAACGACGTAGGTGTCTCGAAGGGCCGGGTCGGCGCCGCGCAGGATTCCGATCACGTTGGGCGCTGCGGCACCGGCTTCGCCGCCGGGTTCATAGGTCTGGATGTAGCCGCCGTCGACGGCGGGATCGAGGCCGAACGACTCGAACTCGCGCGCCACATAGCGAGCCGTCAGATCGAGGCCGCGGCTCGGCGTGGCCCGGCCCACCATCGAGTCGTCTGCAATGATGGCGATCCTCTGCCTGAGGTCCACGGCGCGGATGGTCGATTCCGCCGCCCGGACCGAGGGTGGCGTCGGCATTGTCGCCGCAACGTCCGAAGGCGGCGCGCCGCACGCCCCGGTGACCAGGATGGGCAGGATGAGCAGGATGAGCAGGATGGGCAGTGGGAGCGGGAACGACCTCATGCGGGAACGATACCAGCGGATGCGGGTGTGCGACAGGTCCCGGCTGTACCGGTCGGCGACGGTCCGCTAGGTTGCTGGCGCATGAACGCGAAGTCCGCTGATCGTACCGAACGGCTGCGTGCCGACCTGCTCGAACCACACGATCTCGCCGCTCTCGGCGGCATTGAATTCGTTGCGCGCCAGATCGTCGAAGGTTTCATCGCGGGGCTGCACCGGTCACCGCATCGCGGTTTTTCGGTCGAGTTCGCGGAGCACCGCATGTACCAGCCGGGCGATGACCTTCGTCACATCGACTGGCGCGTGTTCGGCCGCTCGGACCGGTACTATATCAAGCAGTTCGAGGAAGAGACCAATCTCCGCGCCTATCTGCTCATCGACACGAGCGCATCGATGTCGTGGACGTCCGCGCCGGCCCGCATCCCATCGAAGCTGTGGTACGCGCAACAGCTGGCGGCCAGCATCTCGCTGCTGCTTCTGCGTCAGGGCGATTCGGTCGGCATGCTGGGGTTCGACCACGAGCTGAGACGGCGGATAGTGCCGCGTGGTGGCCGGCGCCACTGGTACGAGCTGGTGCGCGCGATCGCGGCGCTCGAGGGCGGCGGCAGGACGGACGCGCCACCCGCACTCCGCGATGTGGCGGCAAGGCTCCGCCGGCGGGGACTGGTCATACTTTTCTCGGACCTGCTGGTCGATCCGGACGCGACCCGGCTGGCGCTGCGCTTCCTGCGGCATCGTGGCCACGAGGTGCTGGTCTTCCATCTGCTGGATCCGGGCGAACGTGAGCTGCCGGGCGTGGGCGATGCCCGCTTCATCGATCCGGAGAGCGGCGAGGAGCTGCCCATCAGTGTCGCCGACCTGCGCACCGAGTACCGGCACGCGGTGACGGAAGCGTTGCGCGAATGGCATGACACTCTGGTGCCCCAGGCGATCGATTACGTAATCGTCGAAACGCATCAGCCGATGGCGCTCGCGCTGCGCGCGTACCTGCACAAGCGGGAGCATCTCGGCTGATGGGCTTCCTCAGCCCGCTCCTCCTGGCGCTCGGCGCCGCTGTCGCGGTGCCGCTCGTGCTTCACCTGTTCCAGCGTCACCAGGGTCCGCGCGTGGTGTTTCCCGCGGTCCGGTACCTGCGCCGTGCGGAGACCGAGCATGCCCGCCGGATCCGGCTCCGGCAGATTCTGCTCATGCTTCTGCGCATCGCGGCGATTCTGGTGATTGCGGCCGCGGCCGCTCGTCCGTTCCTGCACGCGGCCGGCACGTCGCACCAGCCGACGGCGGTCGCCATCGTTCTGGACAACTCGATGAGCACGAGCGCGGTCGTCGGCGACCGACGCGTGCTCGACGAGCTCGAGGACCGGGCTCTCGAGACGCTCGCGGATGCGGAACCCGAGGACCGGTTCTGGCTGATCCGGGCGGGTTCACCATGGGAACCGGCATGGCCCGGCGACGCGGAGCTGACCGCGCGGCGAGTGCGGGAGACGGCAGCGTCCGGCGCCGCCGCTGACATCATCGCCTCGCTCGAGCGCGCGGCCGCGTTACTCGAAGCCGGTGCAGAAGGCCGAACGACCGAGATCCATCTGCTGAGCGACCTCCAGACGACGAACCTCGCCGGTCCGGCCGAACGTGACAGCTGGCCACCCGTCGTGACGTGGATCACGCGACAGCAGCCGCCGGCGAACATCGCAGTGACCGCCGTCGACATCGGCGGCGGCGTGCCACCGATCGCCGGACAACGGTCCACACTCGCGGCCGTCATTGGTGGCGACCCGGCCGGCGATTCGATCAGCATCAGGCTGTCCGTGGACGGCCGCGTCGTCGCAGCGACGGAAGCGACGCCCGGAAGCTCGATGATCCTGCCGTTTCCGTCGCGGCCAGCCGGTTATGTCGGCGGCTGGGTCGAGAAGGATCCCGATGCGTTGCGACCCGATGACCGGCGCTATTTCGCGGCCCGCATTGCGCCGCCGCCGCTCGTGTTTCCGGGAGCGGTACCGGACCTGATCGCCCAGGCGATCGCCGTCCTCGAACGGGCCGGCCGCGTCACGCGATCGGATTCGAGGGCGGCGGACATCGCCGTTCTGCCCGCCGGCCGTGCCATCGAGTCGTTCGCCGGCCGCTCCGTCGTCGTACTGCCACCCGATTCCTCGGTCGAGCTGCCCGCTGTCAACCGGCGCCTTTCCGCCGCCGGCATCCCGTGGCAGTACGAGACGATCCAGGGTGCGGGAGAGCTGCGGATAGACACGGCGGGCGTCGACCCGACGCTGGTCTCGATCGGCCGCGTCCACGTACGCCACGCCTACCGGCTGGTGCAATCGGCCGGCACGACCGCGGACACCGCACTGCTTCGTCTGTCGGATGGCTCGCCGTGGGTGGTCCGCGGCAGACGCGCCGTTGGCGGACCGTACGTACTCTTCGGATCACCACTTTCGATCGAGGCGACGACGCTCCCCACGTCCGCCGCGCTCGTGCCGTTGCTCGACCGCCTGTTCGGTGCGTGGATCGCGAGCGCACCGGTGATCACGGAAGCTACTCCCGGGCAGGAAGTCGCGTTGCCACCGGGAACAGACGCAATCCGGAACCCGGATGGCACGGAGGAAGCCGTGTCCGAACCGTGGCGCATGGGCGCGGTCACCGGCGTCTACACGCTGCTCGCGGGTGACAGTGTGGTCGGCATGATCGCGACGAATCCGCCCGCGCTCGAATCGGACCTGGCCCGATCCGACGCCCGGACTCTCCGGACCGCACTGCACGGAGCGGAGATACTCACCGCCGATTCACGGGACCAGTGGCGTTCCCGGATCTACCTCGAATCCGTCGGCCGTGAGGTGTGGCGGCCTCTCATTCTGCTCGCTGTCCTGCTGCTTGCCGCCGAAGCGCTCGTCGCCGCGACCGGCTCGACTCGAGGGACCGGAGCGGCCGCACGGCCACGGCGCGCGCCCGCCACCGGCGACTGAACTCGTGCACACGCCGCTGATCCAGGCGTTCCGGGCACAACCGGCGTTCGCGCGCTTTGCCGAGTCCATCCCGCGACCCGGCAGCACGCTGCGAGTTTCGGGTCTGGCCGGCTCGGCCGGCGCGCTCGCGATCGCGGCGGCCGCCGACCCGGCCCGGCAGCGAATCTGGATCGTCATCGCGAATTCGCCCGCGGAGGCGGACGCGCTCACCGCCGACATCCGGGCGTTCCTGGGCGAAGACGCCGCCGTGCTGTACCCGCAGCGTGAAGCGTTGCCGTACGAGGTCGATCAGGAGCACGTCGAGCTGGCCGGCCTGCGCGTCGAGGCGATCGAGGCTGTGTTCTCTCGCCGCTCGCGCATCCTGGTCACGACGGCGCGCGCGGTGCAGGAGCTGGCGCCTCTGCCTTCCGGTCTGGCCGAACTCAGACTGACGCTCGAGGTCGGCCAGACCATACGGCCCGGCGACCTGACCGATCGGCTGAGAGAGCTCGGCTTCGAGCACGTTCCGCTGGTCGAGGAGGTCGGCCAATTCGCGCTGCGCGGCGGCATCCTCGATGTCTTCGCATTCGGCTCGCCCGATCCCGTACGCATGGAATTCTGGGGCGACCGGATCGAGTCGATCCGGCACTTCGACATCCTTGACCAGCGTTCGACCGAAGGACGCCGGTCGGTAGATCTGCTGCCCGTCCGCATCACCGAGGCCGCCGGCGATGGCATCCGCAAGTCGCTGCTCGACCTGCTCGGCCGCGATGCCGTTCTCATCGAAACTGCCGAAGGCACCACACGCACCGAGATCGAACGCGCGTGGGATCACGCGAACCATCTTTACCAGGCGGAACGACGGCGGGGCACGGAACCCGAACCGCCCGGTGCGCTCCTGCTGCGGCCCGAGGCGGCGCTCGCGCGCATCGCCGAATTCGGGATCATCAGCTTTGCGCCGGGCGACAACGCCGCGCTCCGATTCGATACCCGGCCCGCCGAGACGATCGATCGTGACATCGAGCACCTCTCCGCGCTGCTGCGCGCTGGCGCCGCTCGTCACGAGACGACCTACATCGTGTGCGACAACGACGGTCAGATCGAACGGTTCGAGGCTCTGCTCTCCGACCACGACCGACTACCGCCCGGCACCGTCCTCGCCATCGGCGCGGTCAGCGAAGGCTTCGTGCTGGAAGGCGGGCCCGCCCCGGTCCGCGTGCTCACGGACCATGAGATCTTCTCCCGCGCCCGACGCCTCCGCCGCGGCCGGCGGTTCCGCGGCGCCGTCGCGCTCGAGAGCATCTCCCAGCTCCGGCCGGGCGACTTCATCGTCCACCTCGATCACGGCATCGGCAGGTTCCGCGGTCTCGAACAGGTCGTCGTCGGTGATGAGCGCATCGAAGCACTCTCCGTCGAATACGCCGGCAACGAAACGCTGCGCGTACCGGTCTATCGACTGGACCTGATCGAACGCTGGGTACCCGATCGCGAGGACTCGAAGGCGCCGCAGCTGCACCGCATCGGCGGCCGCTCCTGGAAGACGCTTCGCCAGAAGACCGAGCAGGCCATCGAGAGCATGGCCGCCGAGCTGATCGAGCTCTATGCCGCCCGCCAGATGGCGGAGCGCCCGCCCTACCCTCCCGACGGCCGCTGGCAGAAGGAGATGGAGTCCAGCTTCCTCTACGAGGACACGCCGGATCAGAGGCAGGCCACGGCAGACGTCAAGCGGGACATGGAATCGCGCCACCCGATGGATCGGCTGATCTGCGGCGATGTCGGGTACGGCAAGACCGAGATCGCGATTCGTGCCGCCTTCAAGGCCGCCCAGGATGGCAGGCAGGTCGCTGTCCTCGCTCCGACGACGATCCTCGTCGACCAGCACCTGCACACGTTCCGGCAGAGGCTCGCCGGTTACCCCGTCACGATCGAGTCGCTTTCAAGGTTCAGATCGCCGGCACAGCAGAAGGACATTGTCGCCGGCCTGGCGATCGGCCGGCTCGACATCGTCATCGGGACGCACCGTCTGCTCGAACCCGACGTCACGTTCCGCAATCTCGGCCTCCTCATCGTCGACGAAGAACAGCGGTTCGGCGTCAAGCAGAAGGAGCGATTCAAGCACCTGAGACACCACATCGACGTGTTGACGCTCACCGCGACACCGATTCCCCGCACGCTCCACCTCGGCATGGCCGGTCTGCGCGACTTGTCACTGCTCCGGACGCCACCCCGTGATCGGATGCCCATCATCACGCACGTCCTGCCGTGGGTCGATGAGGTGATCGAAGATGCCATCCTTCGCGAACTCGACCGTGGCGGGCAGATATTCGTGGTGCACAACCGCGTGCAGTCGATCGGCAGTGTATCGGAGCGGCTCCAGCGGCTCGTGCCCGGCGTCGACATCGCCGTTGCCCATGGTCAGATGCCGGCAGCCCGACTCGAGACCGTCATGCGCGGATTCCTCGATGGTGATACGCGCATTCTCCTCTCGACCGCGATCATCGAGAACGGCCTGGACGTGCCTACCGCCAACACGCTCATTGTCGATCGCGCCGACCAGTTCGGCCTGGCCCAGCTCTACCAGATCCGCGGACGAGTCGGACGCTCACACCATCGCGCCTACTGCTACCTGCTCGTGCCCGAAGGCGTGAACGACGAGGCCGAACGAAGGCTGCGCATCCTCGAACACTTCACCGACCTCGGTTCGGGCTACGCCGTCGCCCTCAAGGACCTCGAACTGCGTGGCGCCGGCAACATCCTCGGGTCCGAGCAGTCCGGTCTCGTCCACGCCATCGGACTCGACACCTACACTCGCCTGCTCGAGCAGACGATCAAGCGCATGCGCAGCAGCGCGGAGTCCGCCATCGAATTCGCGCCCTGCGACGTATCGCTCGACGGCGCAGCGCTACTGCCTGATGACTACGTACCGGATCCGGCGCAGAAACTCCATCTCTACCGTCGGATCTCGCGAGTCGAGTCCACGGCGGGCATCCGGGCACTCGCTCTCGAGGTCCGCGATCGCTACGGCCCGCCCCCGCCCGATACCGAGCGGCTGTTCCAGGCCGCAGCACTCCGTCTCGCCGGTACGAGCGCCGGCGTCGAACGCATCCTCGTGCGCGGTCAGTCCGCACGGCTCAGCTTCCGCCCCGGCGTGATGCCACGACTGGCCGCTCTGGAGGAACCGCTGGACGAGTTCCAGACGGAACTCGATGTAGCGCGCACCGACCCGCTGTCGCTGGTCCTGCGCGCACGCGGTTCCGCCTCGATCATGGAAGCGGCCGTCGCCAGCCTCGAATGCCTCGGACCCTCGTCCGCCCGCGCAGCGTGAGTCCGATCGTTCGCTTGTCCGTCCGGTTGTCCGTCCACGACCGCCATCGAGTGGTCCGCCGGGGCCGTCCGACCCGCTGCCCGCGATCGGAACTGCTGGCGGTGGCAACCTGTATTCTTTAAGCTTCAAGGTTTGGGGTCCAGCCGATTCCGCGCGTTCACGGCTCAGGAGATACCGAATGGAGAAGATGATCGCGTTCGCCGTCGTCATGGCGAGCACGCTCGCGGCATGCGACAGTTTCGGGCAGGCCGTTTCGTCACACACTGACGTGCTCGCGCGAGCGGCCGGGCACGAGCTGACAGTGGATGACGCTGCGGCGCTCATTGCACCACACAGCGCAGTGCCGGCCAGGCGGGATGTCGTGGAAGCGATCGCGAACCTGTGGGTCGACTACACGCTGCTGGCGACGGCGTCTTCGCGGGACTCGACACTTTCCTCGATCGACTTCACGCCTCTGTTGGCGCCGTTCCGTGACCAGTCGGTCGTGTGGAAGCTGCGCGAGAAGGTCATCTCGGTCGACTCGACGATCACTGACGAGGAATTGCGGCAGATGTACGAGGATCAGCAGGTCGGCCTCGAGGTCCGTGCGCGTCACATTCTGCTGACCGTGCCGGCCGACGCAACACCGTCAGTGCGAGACAGCATACACAACCTCGCGGAGGAGCTGCGCAAGCGTGCGGTAGCGGGCGAAGACTTCGCAACGCTCGCGCAGCAGTACAGTCAGGATGGCTCGGCGAAGCAGGGTGGCGATCTATCCTACTTCGGCCGGGGCCAGATGATGGCACCGTTCGAGGAGGCGGCATTCGCACTCCAGCCGGGCGAGATCAGCGATGTGGTCGAGACTCCGGTCGGCCTGCACATCATCAAGGTCGAGGATCGGCGGCAACCACCCCTCGACTCGATCATCGACAGCTTCCGCGAAGATGCGATCGGGCAACGCACGCGGAGCGCGGAGGAGCAGTACATCAAGGGACTGACGGATTCGCTCGGAATCAATGTACAGGACGGCGCGGCCGAGAATGCCCGCGAGATCGCGCGGACACCCGGCACTGCGCTTCGCGGCCGGGCCGGCTCACGTTCACTCGTCCGCTACAAGGGTGGCTCGCTCACGGCGGCGGACTTCCTCGATGTGGTGCGAACGTGGGACCCGCCGGTCCGTGGCAAGCTGGTTGCCGCGCCGGCCGATCAGATCCGTCAGGTTCTCGAAGGCATCACGCGCAACAAGGTCCTGGTGGCGGAAGCCAGACGGCAGGGTCTCGATTTCAAGCAGGAGGAAACGGACTCGTTGCGAGACGTGATGCGGATGCAACTGCGGACGGCCGCCGCTGGCGCCGGCCTTCTCTCGATCCAGCCGCAGGACGGAGAGAACATGCAGAAGGCCATCGACCGCAAGGTGACGAGTCTGTTGACTGGCATCCTGTCGGACCAGCAGAACGCGTTCCCTCTGGGTGCCCTGTCGTATTCGCTGCGCTCGCAATTCGGCGGCGAGGTCTACGATCGTTCGTTCGACACGGTGGTCGCGCGAGTCGAGTCGCAGCGGCCGGCCCGCATGGCACCCAATAACGGGTTGCCACCCATGCCACCGCCGGCCGACACGAGCGGAGGCGGTGGCGGCAACTGACGCCGGTAGCCGCCTGCCACCGCCGGGGATGCGGCGGACGCGGAGGTGGCGGCTGACCGGAACCCGCGCACGTTGCGGGGATATATCACCGGCGGGTCGGGCCAGACGGGTCCGGCCCGCTGCCCGTGTCCGGAAAACGGCTTCTCATATGCGCAGGATCGCAATACTCGCCGGCATTGCCGGCCTCATGGCGCCCGCGGCGGCCACGGCCCAGGCCGGCACGAACCGTGTCGACACGCTGTTCAGCATTGTGGCGGTCGTGGGTGACAGCATCATTTCGCATTCCGAGCTTCAGCGGATGCTGGATTTGTGGTCCAGCACGTACCGGCAGCCTCTGCCGCCACCCGGTCCGAAGCTCGACACGTTGACCGAGCAGATTCTCGACAGCCGCATCGAGATGTTGCTGGTCCTCCAGGCGGCCACGCAGGACACGTCGATCCACGTGTCGGACGAGGAAGTGCGCAACGCCGTCGACGCTCAGGTGTCGTCGGCACAGGCGCAGTTTCCGTCGAGGGCACAGTTCGAGGCGGCGCTCGCCGCTGAGCACCTGACGCTCCAGGAGTACCGCGAACTGCTGGCGACACGGGTTCGAGAGCAACGTCTGAGCCAGCTGTACGAGGGCAAGCTGCGTCAGGACCGGAAGCCGCCGCACGTCAGCAATGAAGAGATCCGCGAAGAGTTCGACCGCAGAGTCGAACTCGGCGGGGGCCTGCCGACACTGCCGCCTTCGATCACCTTCGAGCAGGTCGCCGTACCCGTCTCTCCTTCGGACACCGCGCTGGCCCGCGCAAAGGCGAAGGCTGATTCGGTGCTGGCATTGATCCAGTCGGGCGGCCAGGATTTCGATGCCGTCGCTCGTCGTCTTTCCGAGGATCCCGGCAGCGCGGAGCTCGGCGGCGATCTCGGCTGGTTCCGGCCGGGCAGCATGACGATCGACTTCGAACGAGCCGTCTACTCGCCGCTGCTCAAGCCGGGCTCGATCACCGGGCCGGTACTTACGCCGTACGGGTACCACATCATCAGGCTCGAACGTGTTCGCGGCCCGGAACGCAATGCGCGTCACATTCTGATCCGGGCCGGCATCTACGATGACGACATTCAGCGGGCACGCGCGCTGGCGGACAGTGTCGCGAAGCGGATCCGCGCAGGTGCGTCGATGGACTCGCTGCGGCGTGTGCTCGGTGATCCCGATGAACCGGCTCGCCTCGGCCCGCTCGTCCGGGACAGCATGCCTGCCGAATTCCGGACAGCGCTGGAAAACGCGTCGGATGGCGATATCGTCGGACCGTTCAGCTTCGAGAATCCGCTCCAGAAATGGGTCATTGTACGGGTCGAACAGGTCGAGCCTGAACGCCAGGCCACGGTCGAGGACTACCGCGAGCAGATCCGGCGCGAACTCAGTCAGGAGAAGTTCATGGACGAGGTCATCGCCGAGCTGAAGAGGCAGACATTCATCGAGATCAGAGGACCGGGCGCGTCGCAACGGAAGTGACGCAGGATTCCGGGACAGCCGGCTCGACGCACCGGTCGAAGCGCCGACTCGGAGTGACGCTCGGCGATCCGCGCGGAATCGGGCCTGAAGTCGCCGCGCTGGCCGCCTCCTCGATTGAAGCCGTGGATCGGCCCGACCTCATCTTCATCGGACCCGACGGCGTACCCGGCATCGAGGCGGCCGACACGTTTCATTCCGTCGGCCGGTGGCGGACCGGCG
>Ga0055448_10000172_pt1 | contig 15492 bp, 14 predicted proteins | sample China_Galinas_PW_4_FD_57744 | JGI IMG/M metagenome (GOLD analysis project Ga0055448, IMG submission 57744) | Wetland microbial communities from San Francisco Bay, California, USA, that impact long-term carbon sequestration - China_Galinas_PWA_D2 | ecosystem: Environmental > Aquatic > Marine >... | reverse complement strand
AGCCATATCAGCCAATACCGGAATTGATCCGGCTGCTTGCAATTTAGGAAAGTTCTTTTCCGAACTTGTGGCCGCATACATTTCCGCGCCTTTTCTTTTGACTGCATCTATAACCGGAAATTGTTGTGAGCCGGTTGCTCCAAAAACTAATACCTTCATTTATTTAAATTTTTGAATTATTAAAATGTATATGATTCGCCATCGTCGGGCACCAACACCCAGTCGTTCATGTTCTGCTCATTTAGAAAATCCTTCAAGGCTGTTCTCGTGAGTGTATAATGGTTTACGCCTTCCATATGGCTTACAATAATGGTCGCTTTGGGCGCTGCTTTATGTACTTTATAAATGTCATCTTTACCCATAATAACCTGACCACCAAAGAAAAACTGATTGTCGCCCCCATTTACCACCATTATATCAGGCTTATGTTTGTTTATCGCCTCTCGCACCCCTTCGTACCAAACCGTATCAGCTACCAGGTAGAGCGTTTTTTCAGTAGGGTATTTCAATACCAATCCACAGACATGGCCAGCCAGTTTCAGGATAAACCCTCTGCCGTGCCGGGCTTTGGTTCTACTTAGTTGAATACCTCCAAAAGCCGAGTTTTCCGTAAGGATCTCTACATTGGTAAATCCCAATTTTTCAATTTTAGATTGATCGGTCTTATCTTGTACAAATATTTTAAGATCTTTGGGCAAAGCCTCTGCAGCAGTCTTATCCCAATGATCAAAATGCAGGTGGCTCAAAAAAACAAAGTCAATCTCTTTTATAATTTCATCTTTTGTTATGGGAAGCTCATAGAGAGGATTCCTCTTAAAATTCCATGTTTTCGCGGGAATTGGAGTGGTAGCCAATACTCCTTTATCGGAAAGCATCGGATCCACCAATATGCGTTTTCCGGCATACTCAATTATCAAAGTAGCATTTCTGATTTGTTGTATTCTCATTTTTCAAGGTAGTTTATTGCACAAAACTAATCGTTCACTTACCTTTGTACAAGTACCTACTAGAAGGTAGGGTACTTACCTATTGGTTAGAAACATTGTAAATCAATGGAAAAAAACATCAAAAAGATTAATCCATGTGACGAAAATTGCCCCGTGAGAAAAACATTGGGTTTATTAGGTGGCAAATGGACTTTGTTAATATTATTTCAAATAAACGACAGAGTAATGAGGTATGGAGAATTGAAAAGAGCTGTACCCGGAATTAGTGAAAAAATGCTGATACAGGAACTGAACATTTTGGTTCGAAACAATCTTGTTTCCAAAAAATCATATCCGGAAATTCCTCCAAGGGTCGAATACCGGTTGACAAATCTTGGCTTAAAAACCTTACCTATTATTGATCAATTAGGATCATTTGGATTGGAAAATTTAACATAGCTATGCTGGGCAACAGGACGGTATGAGCTTAAGACCAATAAAAAACCTTAACAGCATGTATAATAGATGAACTGAATTGGGCGCTTTTTGGCTGGCCTGTTTGAGTTGGAATATGAGTAATAAGAAAAACAGGTTGAAGTGGCATCTGCTCTTGCTCATTACTCACGCTCCAAACCGTTTTTTATAACCTCGACAGGAATCGAACCTGTATCTAGAGTTTAGTCCCGATAGGGCAATGGTGGTCTCACCAGGAATCGAACCTGGATCTAGAGTTTAGGAAACTCCTATTCTATCCGTTGAACTATGAGACCAACATTGCCATCGGGATATCCATTGAACTACGAGGCCTGTTTATTTGATGATTTAGTGATCAAATGATTTAGTGATCTAACTTCTTTGCACAAAATCTTCATTCCCCGTTTGGGAGGGCAAAAATAACTAATATGTTTCATTTTTCAAGTAATTGGGGAAAATCGTATAATGCTTCTTTTTAACTTCCCGAATTAGTCTTTCCCGCAATTCCCGGATATTCGTTCTGTGCTTAGCAGAAATATAAATTCCATCTGAATCCCCGTTAAATAATTTTTTATCAGCATTTTCCATCTCCACTTCCGGATCGGATTTTAGCTGATCGATTTTATTATAAATAAAAATTGTGGGTTTGTCCGCCGCGCCTAATTCACTTAAGGTATTTTGCACCACTTCAATCTGATCGTGATAAGCAGGATGGCTCACATCTACCACATGTAAAAGTATATCGCTTTCGATAACTTCATTTAAAGTTGATTTAAACGATTCAATCAGGTGATGGGGCAATTTCCTGATAAATCCAACGGTATCTGACAGTAAAAATGGAATGTGATCGATGACCACCTTTCTCACAGTGGCATCAACGGTGGCAAATAGCTTGTCTTCGGCCAGAACAGTAGATTTGGTCAGTAGATTCATCAGGGTGGACTTACCCACATTGGTATAGCCCACTAGTGAGACCCTCACAATATTCGACCTGGCTTTCCTCTGGGTAACATTTTGTTTGTCAATTTTTTCCAGTCGTTTTTTTAGCACGGAAATTTGATTTCTGATCACCCTTCTATCTGTTTCAATTTCCTTTTCACCTGCTCCTCCACGGGTTCCCGTACCACCCCGCTGCCGTTCGAGGTGCGTCCACATTCGGGTTAACCGGGGCATAAGGTACTGGTATCTGGCAAGTTCCACCTGGGTTTTTGCCTGTGAAGTTTGGGCCCTGCTCAGAAAGATCTCCAATATCAGCAGACTTCGATCATATATTCTGCATTTTAAAGCTCTTTCTAGATTTCTTAGCTGCGACGGACTTAGATCATCATCAAAAATGGCCAATTCAATGTCATTGGCTTTTACATATTCAGCCACCTCTTCTACCTTACCCTTGCCCACAAAATATTTGGGATCAGGCTTGTCGATCTTTTGAACAAATGACCTTTTGGTGTTTACGCCAAGTGTCTTGGCTAAAAACTCCAGTTCATCCAGGTATTCCTGTGTGCGTTCTGCTGGCTGGTTATAGCTCACTATGGCAATGAGAACCGCCTGTTCGGTCTTATTTTTTGTACTAATAAAATGCTCCATTCAGAAAATTTAATTCCGTCGTTATTGTTTACTATTTATTTAGCAAAGTTATTTAATATATATTTCAATAATTTAATCTTAAATCTGATTGGTAATTTTTTTGCTAAATTTACCGACAACCTATTGATAAATGAGAATAGCTATCGTTTTAAATACTTCCTGGAATATATACAATTTCAGAAAAGGTTTGGTTGAAGCGTTATTGAATGAAGGACACGAGGTTATTACCATTGCTCCTCACGACACATATTCAGACCAATTAGCTCAACTAGGATGCGAACATCATAACGTAAGAATGGACAGCCGGGGTGTCAATCCTATAAAGGATTTTCTATTAATCGCTGAGCTGTTCCTCAAATACAAGCGAACCAGGCCGGACGTAATTCTGCATTACACGATCAAGCCTAACATATACGGCACCATTGCTGCGTCTTTGCTCAAAATCCCGGTAATCAATAATGTTTGCGGACTGGGAACGGTATTCCTGGATAAAAATTTCGCCTCATATATTGCCATTAAGCTATATCGATTTGCTTTTCAATTTCCCAGAAAGATATTCTTCCAAAACAATGACGATCTTACCCTTTTCCGAAGGAAAAAAATAATTGACAAGGGGGTTTGCGAAATTTTGCCCGGTTCGGGGATTGACCTTGAGCGATTCCTACCTGTAAAGAAGAACGGGAAAGATAAGTTCACATTTTTGTTGATCTCCAGGTTGATCTACGATAAAGGGATCGTTGAATACATTGAGGCCATCCGTCAGCTGAAAGAAAATGGAGTGGATGCCAGATTCCAGATATTGGGCGCTATTGATGAAAGGCACAGACGAGGAATTCCCAAAGGCATCATCGACCAATGGATTAACGACGGGATGATAGAGTACCTGGGTACCACCAAAGATGTCAGGGGAGCCATATCTGATTCTGACTGCGTTGTTCTTCCTTCATACAGAGAAGGGACGCCCAAGACCCTTCTGGAAGCCGCCAGTATGGGAAAGCCTCTCATTGCCACTGATGTGCCCGGATGCAATAACATAGTGACGGATAACTACAATGGCTATTTGTGCAAGTTAAAGGATAGTAATGACCTGGCGCTACAAATGAACAAGATACTCAATCTTGATAAAAACAAGCTGAGCCTTTTAGGCGAAAACAGCAGAAAAAAAGTTGAAGAAAAATTTGATGAAAAATTTGTAATCCATGCATATTTGAACTCGATCAATAAACTAAAATGATTTTATGGAAATTATTGATACGGGTTTTGAAGGCTTGATTGCCGTTGAACCAGATATATACACTGACGCCAGAGGAAATTTTTTCGAATCTTATCACCTTGCCAAATTCAAAGAATTAGGAATTTCTGAGGAATTTATTCAGGACAACCAGTCCTATTCCGATAAACATGTTCTCAGAGGGCTACATTTTCAAAAAGCACCATTCGAACAGGGCAAGCTGGTACGGGTAGTTACGGGAAGGGCCATTGATATTGCTCTTGATATAAGAAGAGATTCAAAAACATTTGGCCAGTATTTCAAGTATGAATTGGATTCGGTAAAAAATAATTTCCTCTATATTCCGGGTGGCTTTGCCCATGGTTTTTTATCTCTTGAGAAAACCATCTTCTTTTATAAATGCACAAAATTTTACGACAAACAATCTGAGGTCGGCATCCTTTGGGATGACAAGGATCTGAAAATTGACTGGGGAGTTAAAAATCCCCTTGTCTCTGAAAAAGATCAGAAATTGCCGACATTTCAAGAATTTTTGAATAATATTGAAAAATAGTATTTTCCGTACAAAATATGACTAGGCACTTATTTTTTAACCTGCAGATTATAGCGTTGCTTCTCTTCGTTTTGTCATCGTGTACATCATATAAACAACACTACATGTTTAAATATGATGAAGATGATCTAAGCGATTTTAGCTTTGCCGTAGAACGCATAGAAAGAAGCTATGTGATAGCACCTTTTGACGTCCTTGAATTGGACGTATATACCCACAAGGGAGAGAGGATCATCGATCCGGAATTTGAACTGCAAAGTCAGCAACGGAACTACAATACCGCCAATCAAAAAAAATACAACGAATTCAGGGTTCTTCAGGACAGCACGATAAAATTGCCTTTGTTAGGGCACATCAAATTGGTCGGCCTGACGATCGACGAAGCAGAATCTTATCTCGAAAAAAGATATTCCGAGTATTATACAGAACCTTTTGTTAAATTAAAGTACTCAAATAAAAGAGTGGTCATTTTAGGCGCTCAGGGAGGGCAAATTATTTTTCTCGAGGACGAAAAGATAAATCTCCTTGAAGTACTGGCAATGGCCGGAGGCATAAATGAAGGAGGAAAGGCACAAAATGTCAGAATAATACGGGGCGATTTGAACAAACCCGAAGTTTACCTCGTGGATCTTTCGACCATTAAAGGTATGGCGCAAAGTATAATACCCGTTGAACCCGGAGACGTTGTTTATGTAGAACCACATAGGAAAATCGTTTCTGAAACACTCAGGGATTTCACCCTGGTACTGGCAACCATAACGAGTGTAGTTTCAACAGTGCTTCTCATACAAAACCTGTGATCAAATATGTCAACTGATAACGGAGTACATATCGCCCAGAATCAAATACCGTCTGATTTAGAAGATGATTGGGGGAATGTTGACATTGAAAAATTCCTGGAAATCGTTAAAAAGAGTATCAAATGGGTGGTACTGATCATTGGTATATGTGTCTTAACAGCCTATCTGTTTATCCGATATACCCCCGAAACATATGAATCGAGTTCGGTACTGCAATTGGCGGTAAAAAGTGAGGCGAGTGTATTTGGCTTTAAAAGCTATGACGAGGATATCTATAATATTTCAAAAGAAATTGAATTTTTAAAATCAAATCTGTTTTTGGGAAAAGTTGCCAATGAAATTGGCCAGGAAGTTACCTACTATGCCATCGGAGACATCTTAAACAACGAAAGATATAAGAACAACGAATTTCGGGTAAGCTATAAAATCTTAAATGATGCCGTCTATGACAGAATATTCGAACTTGATATCATTAACGAAAATGAATACAAATTAAAATACAATGACCTGAATGGCAGCTCAGTTGAGAACAAGTATGAATTTGGCGATTCGGTCAGGACCAGTCAATTTGTTTTTTTTATAACCCTGACAGATAACTTTGATCCGAAAAATAATAACGTCTATTACTTTTTTAAGATCAACAGTCGTGGCGCAATTGTTAACTACCTCTCCAAAAATATAAGCGTTCAACCGCTTGACTTTAAGGCCAACACCATAACGCTGTCTTTCAGGGACAACAACAAAAGCAAAGCCCATGATATGGTGGAGGCATTAGATACTTTGTATTTATATTATTCCAAGCAGGAAAAAAATATAGAAACGGAGCAAAAAATTAATTTTCTGAATGAGCAATTGAAAGCTACCGAAGAAAAGCTGAATGAAATAGAGACTTATTTTGAGGATTTTACCATCGAATACAAAACAACCGATTTCGATCAGAATCTGTCGAGAACCATCGAAACGCTTGATCAGCTCGATTCACAGAAATACCATATTCAAAAGAGGATACGGACACTAAATAATGTATATGGAAAAATAGTAGAAAAAGATAATTTCATCATTAATCCGGTAGAATTATCCCTGCTTCCCAACAATATCACAGGTGAAATCAACAGCTACGAAGAATTAGTCAATCGCAAAAAGCAACTCGAAAATTCATACAAACCCAATACATATGTTATCCAAAAGACCACCAGCGAGTTAAATTTTCTCGTCGAGAAATTATTGCTTTACATTGATGAATACAAAGAAAGCTTAACCTCACAATTGAGTGAATTAAACGAAAGAAGAAAAAAATTGGAGGCCAACTTTGTGTCCATGCCTTCAAAAAAGACCGAATTCTCAAAGACCGAAAGATATTATAACCTGTATGAAGAATTTTACCTGTCGCTCATAAAAAACAAAGCGGCTTTTGAACTTGCCCAGGCAGGTACAACAGCAGATTATAAAATATTGTCTCCTGCCAGCTCACCTTCAGAACCTATTTCTCCCAACACCCTAATTTACTTTGGAATAGGATCGGTAGCAGGCATCCTGTTCAGCTTGCTATTTATCGCCATCAGATATCTTTTGCACAATCGGGTTACAAGTCAAAAAGAATTGGAGCATTTGACAAGATTGCCCATTTTAGGCGCCATACCATTTTATAAAATGGATAAAACCGATAACAGCAGGCTGATCATTGACAAATATCCAAAATCAGAATTAAGCGAGGCCTTCCGGTCGATAAGGACCAATATGGAATTTATCAATGGCCAAAATAAAAAACCCATTATCTGTGTTACTTCGTCTATTAGTGGAGAAGGAAAAACATTTATTTCTGTCAATCTGGGAGGTATAATTAGCTTGTTGGAAAACAAGGTTGTTATAATTGACCTTGATATGCGAAAACCCCGGCTACAAAAAGTTTTTTATGACAACATTGCATCTGTCGGGATACGCACTATTTTGATAGGAAAAACTGAAACCGGTGAGGCTATATTAAAGACAAACCTCGCCAATCTGGATTATATTCCTTCGGGACCGATACCACCCAACCCTGCTGAACTGATAGCCAGTAAATATTTTGATAAAATGATCGAAGACCTCAAAAGGAAATACGACGTGATCATTATCGATACTCCGCCCGTTGGGCTGGTAACGGATGGAATTGTTGCCATGAGAAAAGCTAATATTCCGCTATTTGTCGTTCGGGCTGATTTCTCAAAAAAAATATTTGTTCGTTCCATTAATAAAATCGCGCAACTTCACCACCTAAATAATCCAAGCGTCATACTAAATTCGGTAAAAAAATCAGGCGACTACGGGTATGGAAACGGGAAAAATAATTACGGCTATTACGAAGAAGTCAGTGAATCGGGATTATTTAAAATAAAAAGCCTTCTGGGATTATAATGTTCAATATATTCGGTAAATCAAAACATTTTAACAATCCTGTTAAAGTTGATATCCATTCTCATTTGCTCCCCAATATTGATGATGGTGTAAATGATCTCGACGAATCAATAATGATCCTGAAAAAATTTCATGATATGGGCTACAAAAAGATCGTTACCACGCCACATATCATGAAAGAATATTATGACAACAATAAAGACACCATTACCCAACAATATGAAAATTTACAGAAAAGGCTGCAAACAGAAGATTTTCATATTGAAGTTGAGTTTGCCGCTGAATATTATATTGACGAATTCTTTATTGAAAAAATAGAAAAAAAGGAGGAATTGCTCACTTTTGGAGATGAGTTTATCCTGGTGGAAACTTCTTTCTACAATGCGCCGGTTTTTTTAAAAGATGTGCTATTCCAGCTTATGACCAAAGGTTACACCCCTGTGTTTGCTCATCCGGAGCGATATATCTACCTGCTCCAAAACACAAGACTATTGAAAGAGCTGAAAGACATGCAGGTTTTGCTCCAGGTAAATATGGGATCATTGTCAGGTCACTACGGCAAGCCGGTGAAAAAATTAGCAGAAAAAATAATTGAGAGCAATTGGATTGATTTCATCGGAAGCGATTGTCATAACTTAAACCACATAGAAATATTTGAAAAAACAGTCCATTCGAAATTATATCAATCTCTGCCTTTTGATCGCCTCAGAAATAATATACTTATCAGGAAATAACTATTATGGATTTTGACACGTTTCTTATTTGAATTATCTTATATTTGATTTAGTATAAAGCACTTTATTTAGTTTCCAAAAGGTTCATGTATGAGCAGTGAAGAATTTAGAAAAAAAGATGATCTCAAGCACCTGATAAAGTCATTTGAATCTCAACTTAAAAGTGATGGAATCTCATTTTACAGTATTGAAGAATTTGAGCAAATTATAGACTACTATATCGAACAAGGGCATAATAAAAAAGCCCTCGTTGCCAGCAATTTAGGAATAGAGCAATACCCTTTTTCTACCGAGCTGAAAATTGAGAAAGCTCAGATACTCTCCAATCTGCACCAGATAGATGAAAGTTTGGATCTACTGGAAAACACGCTTTTGATGCAGCCCAATGATCCTGAAATACTGACTTTAAAAGGAAATATCCTATCGAATAACGGTAAATTTAAGGAGGCGATAAAAACCTATGAATTAGCCATTCCCTTGTCTGATGACCTGGAGGACCTTTATTACTCCATGGGTTATTGCTATCAAAATGCACTTCTATATGAAGATGCTATTACCTGTTATAAAAAAACAATTCAGCTGAATATTAATCACGAAAATGCTCTTTATGAGTTGGCTTACTGCCTGGATATTACCAATCAGCTGGAAAAAAGTATTTCCTATTACAAAAAATTTATTGACCAGGATCCTTACTCTCAATACGCATGGTATAACCTGGGAATTGTCTACAATAAACTCGAGCAATATGAAAAGGCAATTGAAGCTTATGAATATGCCATCGCCATAGACGATAGTTTTGCCTCAGCTCTGTTCAACCTGGGAAATACATTCATGAATTTGAAGCATTTTTCGAAAGCCATAGATTATTTTAGACAAACAATTGATTCGGAGGGGCCGAGCGCCGAAGTATATTGTTGTCTTGCAACAGCTTACGAAAAGCTCCAACATTTCGACCTGGCAATAAAATATTACCAGAGATCGTATAAACTTGACAACTTTTATGATGAAGCCTGGTATGGAGTTGGATATTGTCTGTACAAACAAGAGAAGTGGTATCAGGCGATCCACTTTATAACGAAGGCGCTGAAATTAAACACTGAAAATCCAATTTATTGGAAAACTTTAGCTGATGCCGAATATCAAACCGGTAACATTTTGTCAAGTATTGACGCCTACGAAGAAGCCAATGCGTTAGATCCGGAAGATATTGATATCTGCTTAAAATGGTCATACATATATTATGATCAGGGAGATTATGAGCGATCTTTATCGATCATTTTATCATGCATTGAAGAAAATCCGGAAGAGTCTCTTCTCTATTATCGGGCTACCGCCTACTTAATTGCAGCAGGCAAATACAAAGAAGCCTTTGCATATTTAGAAAATGGATTAATTTTGAACTTTGAAAATCATATCAGCCTTTTGGAATTTTTCCCGAAGCTAGAAACCCAAAAGGCTCTTTTTAAAATCATTGATCAGTACAGAAAAGATAACCATTGATGAATTACTTTTTAAAAGATTTACCTGAAAGAAGCAAAAAGCCTCGTCAGGTGGGTTTTACTATGGCTATGGATAAGGGCTTAAGTGTACGAGAAGTTGAAGATTTCTTAAGTATTTGTAGCGACTATGTTGACGTAGTTAAACTGGGTTGGGGCACTTCATTTGTAACGCCAAATTTAAAAGAAAAAATTAAAGCTTATAAAAAATACAATGTTCCGGTTTATTTTGGCGGCACTTTATTTGAAGCCTTCATTGTGAGAAATCAGTTTGAAGACTATATAAAGGTTCTCGATAAGTTTGATCTTGAATACGCAGAAGTATCTGACGGGTCTATTGAATTAGACCACGACATGAAGTGCAACTATATCAGGAAATTGGCTGATCGGGGGACTGTGCTATCTGAAGTTGGTTCCAAGGACGTTGAAAAAATTATCCCTCCCTATAAATGGATCAAACTCATGCAGGAAGAGCTCGACGCCGGGGCGTGGAAAGTGATTGGAGAAGCCCGGGAAAGTGGAAACGTGGGTCTTTTCCGGTCATCAGGCGAGGTGAGATCCGGATTAGTTGAGGAGATCCTCACGAAAATTCCTTTCGAAAAAATAATTTGGGAAGCCCCGTTAAAATCTCAACAAGTGTGGTTCATTAAGTTACTGGGTAGCAACGTCAATCTGGGCAACATAGCTCCTCAGGAAATCATTCCTCTCGAAACTATAAGAATCGGGCTTAGAGGAGACACATTTGATCATTTTCTGAATTTCCAGGATAAGTCGGAATAACCCTTCACTCTAATGAGGAGATTCAAAGATTATCTGTTACTGCTCGTCAAAGGAATAGGAATGGGCGCCGCGGATGTCATACCCGGGGTATCGGGTGGCACCATAGCATTTATAACCAACATCTATGAAGAGCTGATCAATTCTCTCAAGTCTATTAATGTCAATTCGATTAAACTTTTATTCAGGGGACAAATAAAGAAATTCTGGAGTGAAATAAATGGCAACTTTTTGTTAGCTGTTTTTGGCGGGGTAATTATAAGCCTGGTATCATTAGCCAGGTTGTTTCACTATCTGTTAGTCACCCACCCCATTCAGCTTTGGTCGTTTTTCTTTGGATTGATACTCATCTCATCATTATGGGTATTTAAAAAAATTGATAAATGGAGTATTTCGGTAACAGTAGGCACGATTGTCGGAATTGTATCGGCTTACCTGGTTACATCAGCGACACCTGCCGCAACCCCGGAAAGCCCCGTTTATGTCTTTTTTTCAGGCGCTATTGCAATTTGCGCCATGATCTTGCCGGGAATTTCGGGAAGTTTTATTTTACTCATTATGGGTAAATATCAATACATCCTTGGCGCTTTAAAAGATTTTGACCTGGTTACGATAGGCATTTTTATTTTAGGTTGCATCACAGGGTTATTGTCTTTCGTACGCGTGGTGAGCTGGTGCTTATCCAAATTTCATAACGTCACGATTTCGGTACTGGCCGGCTTTATGCTGGGTTCGTTGTACAAAATCTGGCCGTGGAAATTGACCTTGTCTTTTCAGACCAATAGCAAAGGTGAGCAAATCCCGCTTTTGCAGGAAAACTTAAAACCCACCGAATACCTGGCAAAAACGGGAAATGACCCGCATATTTTGTCAGCCATTTTTTTCCTTGCGCTGGGTATCATTATTGTCGTGGCGCTCGAAAAGCTCGCCAACTACATACAAGAAAGGAAAAAATATGCCTAGACGTCTATTCGGACTTATTGGCAAAACACTCAAACACTCTTTTTCAAAAAAGTATTTTGCAGAAAAATTCATCAAAGAAAATATCACAGACGTCGACTACGAGCTTTTTGAACTGTCGAACATTGATGAAATCCAAAAATTATTCGAAAACCCCGATCTAAAAGGATTCAACATAACCATACCTTACAAGCTGGAAATCATTCCGTATCTCGATGAATTGGATGAAAGCGCTCAAAAAGTAGGTGCCGTAAATGTCGTGAAAATCAATCCCGACAATTCTAAAACGGGTTACAATTCAGATTACTATGGCTTTAGAAAGTCATTGGAAAACTGGTCGGGTGTCGGGGCTATTAAAAGTGCCCTGGTATTGGGCACAGGAGGGGCTTCTCAGGCTATTATTCAAACCTTACTGGATATGGACATCAAGGTACGTATGGTGTCCAGGTCCAAATCAAAAGGAGATTTGACATACGATGAAGTAAATGTCAACAAAAACATATTAAATGAAAATTTGCTGATTATCAATTGCACACCGCTAGGTACTTATCCGGACGTAAGTACAAAACCTGATATCAATTACAATTGGGTTTCAGCTAAACACTATTTGTATGATCTTGTTTACAATCCGGAAACAACATCTTTTATGAAAGAAGGAATTTCGAGGGGAGCTAATGTTAAAAATGGACTGGAAATGCTGATCTTACAAGCCGAGAAATCATGGGAGATCTGGAATAGCTAGATATCTTCCACATCTTTTTTAAAACGATCTATCAGTTCTTTTTCCTTGGGGTCCAATCCGTTTACTGAATTAGCCACTTTGGTAATTACGTTGATGAATTTCCTTTTCATTTCAGCATCAAAATCGCTCTTATTGGTTTTTACGACAAACAGAGCAAATTTGTATGACTCTTCAATATTGGGATAAACACCCTGCTCCAGTAATTTAAATCTGTTTTTTGCCCACCAGGAATCGTTTTGCAATTCTTCCTCGATGACTCTGAAAAAAGTCTCTCTTTCACCGTCCTGAAGCTCACCATCAGCCAGGGCAATAGAATAGGCCAGCTCAGCCAGCGCCTGAATAAGAACCAAATTATACATCTCTCTCATTTTCGGGTTAGTTTTATAAAAATACTATTTTAACCGAATAATGGTTATTAATTTATTTATTCGATCATATATTTATTTAATCATTAAATTTTAATAATGGATTTCAAATTAATCAGCGAATATCAACCTACCGGAGATCAGCCACAGGCCATCGATCAATTAGTTGAAGGGGTAAACAGAGGAGAAGCTGCGCAGACACTGCTGGGTGTCACGGGTTCAGGGAAAACCTTTACCATGGCCAATGTAGTAGCCAGGTCGGGACGGCCGACGTTGGTATTGAGTCATAACAAAACGCTGGCAGCGCAGCTTTATGGCGAGCTAAAAAATTTTTTCCCTGAAAATGCAGTTGAATATTTTATTTCCTACTACGACTACTATCAGCCGGAAGCATATATCCCAACCACAAATATTTACATTGAAAAAGATCTTTCCATAAACGAAGAAATTGAAAAGCTGAGGTTAAGCGCCACCTCTCAATTGTTAACCGGACGGAGAGATGTTATCGTAGTGGCATCGGTCAGCTGCATTTATGGTATTGGCAATCCCGAAGATTTCGGAAAAAATGTGGTTCGTATTCAGGAAGGAGATATTATTTCCCGGAACAGGCTTCTCCACAGCCTCGTCGATATTTTATATGGCCGAACTACTATGGAATTCAAAAGAGGGAACTTCAGGGTCCAGGGCGATACGGTTGATGTTTTTCTCGCTTACGCCGATTATGCAGTTCGCGTCATTTTTTGGGGCGATGAAATAGAGGCTATTCAAAGAATTGATCCGGAAGATGGTAAAAAAATAAGCGACGAGAAGATCGTTACCATATTTCCTGCCAATTTATTCGTTACAGGAAAGGAAATGATCAACCAGGCCATCCACCACATACAGGACGATCTGGTCGAACAAATCCATCTTTTCGAAAAAGAGAAGCGGTTTATTGAAGCCAAAAGAATTAAAGAACGGACAGAGTTTGATCTGGAAATGATCCGCGAATTGGGATACTGCAATGGCGTGGAAAACTATTCACGGTATTTCGACGGAAGAAATGCCGGAGCAAGGCCATTTTGCCTTTTAGATTATTTTGCAGATGACTATTTATTAATCATCGACGAAAGTCACGTCACTGTGCCTCAGGTCAGGGCCATGTGGGGAGGGGATCGCTCCCGGAAAGTTAACCTCGTGGATTTTGGATTCAGGTTGCCGTCAGCCCTTGACAACCGGCCGCTCACGTTCAACGAATTTGAACAAATGATCAACCAGGTGATTTTTGTGAGCGCTACTCCGGCCGATTATGAGCTTCGCAAATCTGAGGGTGTTATTGTCGAACAATTAATACGACCTACCGGCTTGCTGGATCCGGTAATTGAAGTAAGGCCAAGCCTCAACCAAATTGACGATCTGTTGGAAGAAATTGATGAAACGGTAAAATCAGGCAACAGAATACTGGTCACAACTTTGACAAAACGGATGGCAGAAGAACTGTCGAAATACCTGGACAAAGCCGGAATTAAATGCCGCTATATCCATTCGGAAGTAAAAACTCTGGACAGGGTAGAAATTCTTCGTGAATTGCGATTGGGCATATTTGATGTGCTGGTGGGAGTAAATCTTTTAAGAGAAGGTCTGGACTTGCCTGAAGTATCGTTGGTTGCCATCCTGGATGCTGACAAGGAAGGATTTCTAAGAAATCAGCGGTCATTGGTACAAACCATTGGCCGGGCTGCCAGAAATGTTGATGGCAAGGTGATCATGTACGCGGATACCGTTACAGAAAGCATGCAGAATGCCATAGATGAAACAAACAGAAGAAGATCCGTTCAAGAGGAATACAATAAAAAACATGGCATAACACCGGTAACCGTCAGAAAATCAAAAGAATCTATTCTGGGACAAACCAAAGTGGCCGACAAGAAAAAATCAACAAAAAAATACTACATCGAAAAAGAAGCTACTATTGCTGCCGACCCGGTGGTACAATATATGGATCAGGACAAACTTGAGAAACTCATTCGTGAGACAAAAAGAAATATGGAAAAAGCCGCCAAAGACCTCGACTTCATGGAAGCGGCACGACTCAGAGACGAAATGTTTGAGTTAGAAAAATTGTTGAAAAAAGCAAATAAATGAAAGTCCGGACTGTGATCTTATGCGCCTTTTTATTGCTGTCGGGAACTTCCTTTTCACAAACGAGATTTATGCTAACCGGTGCCATGGATGTCATTAAAACGGATTTTAAAAAAACGTTTGATAAATTTCAGGGAGGTATTGAAATTAATTACTTTCCGGCACAAAAAATAAGTGTCAATGCAGGTTATGATTTTTGGTCTGACTCAAAGAACTATTATGCCGTGGGTGGAAGGTATTATTTATTTTCATTCGTCTTTATCCGCCCACGATTACTATTCAATGAAGATAAAATGAACGGATCTCTAGCGCTGGGCTACAAATTTATTTTT
>Ga0055448_10000164_pt1 | contig 15680 bp, 13 predicted proteins | sample China_Galinas_PW_4_FD_57744 | JGI IMG/M metagenome (GOLD analysis project Ga0055448, IMG submission 57744) | Wetland microbial communities from San Francisco Bay, California, USA, that impact long-term carbon sequestration - China_Galinas_PWA_D2 | ecosystem: Environmental > Aquatic > Marine >... | reverse complement strand
CCGCCAGTGTCATCGCCTTGCCGATCCGGTGCTCGACCGTCGCCCGCTCGTCCAGAACGTCGTACGGGATGCGCAGCGCCTCGAGCACGTGCTCGGTCACGAGGCCACCTTCCGTCTGCCACGGGTCGCGCTCACCCATGGCGCCCCGCCGGCTGATCAGCATGAGCAGCGGGATGCGGTAGAGCTGCGCGCCCGACACGATCCCGTTGATCGAGGCGAGGAACCCGTGGTTCTGCATGAGCATGGCGGAGCGAACGCCGGCCAGGTGCGCGCCCATCGAGATACCGACGCCTTCCTCCTCCTTCGCCAGCCGCACCAGCGTCACCGCCGGGTCCTCCTCCGCCATCCGGATGAGGTGCACCAGCCACGTCTCCGGCAACGCCGAGACCAGCCGCACGCCGTTGGCTACGAGCGCGTCATGGATGATGCGTGAACTCTCGATCGAAACAGCCATGGCGGGGTCAGGGGGCACCCGGGACGACGACGCGCGCCGCGGAACGTTCCTCCGCCCGATCCGACCGGCGCGCTGCGGTCCGAACTCTATTCCTCCGCCGCGCTCGGTGCAACCCGGACGGGATCGAGGCCGGGTGCTGGGTCAGGCGGCGTGCCACTGGTGCTGAAAGTCGCCGCCCTGAACGGACGCGAACCTGGCCTGGATGGCGAATTCACGTTGTCCAGCCTTTCCATGCTGCCCATCATCGGAGCTCTGGTCGGCAACATCATGGGTCAGTAGCGAGTCCGATGCGCCAGTAGTGCGTTTCGAGACTCGGCGACCAGTCAGGCTGGCCGTTGACGACCCGGAGGCAATGCATCATCTGTCTTGCGGCACGTCATGTGTGCGACAGCTCCTCGTCGAACGCGAGCAGCTCGAGGTCGTCACGGTAGGCGGTCCGTTGCGGCGCGGGTAACCGGCTGCGCAGCTCGGCGTCGAACGCCTCGAGATCACGCTCGGAAGCTTCCGTCGAGGTGTCGCCGCTGGAGTACACGATGTCGCCTACACGACCCTGCTCGAGCCGTAGCGCGGACCGCATGCGCTCGGCTGCCGCGAAGCCGTTCCGGATGGCCGGGAACCGGTACGAGATCGCGCCGTCCTCGTGCGCCTCGACTTCCGCGTCGTACTCGGCGGCCAGACGCTGAAGCTCCCGGGCGACGGCGCCGCTGTCGACCGTGTCGTCGCCCAGAACGGTCCGCACCCAGCGGGTGGCTCCGTCGCTCCGCACGGAGCGACCCTCGATGCCGGACTCGAACACGACGCCCACCAGGACTTTCCGGATGTTGCGACGCGCGCGCGCCCGGTTCTCGCGCCGGACCAGCACCCGCCGCACCAGTGGCACCGCGCCGAACACGACGCTGAACGCGAGCGGCACCCAGACCAGCCCGACCCACGCCAGCGGTCCGCCCAGACCGAGCCGCGGGAAGATGAAGACGGGCGAGGTGGCCGCGGCGACCGCATTGAACCCGTCCATCGCGCCGATCAGCATGTCGTCCTTCTTCCGGTTGCCCGTCATCTCGAGTGGGTTCTCGAGCCGGCGCCACGCGGGCTCGGGTTCACGCACGCGTACGCGGCCGTGCGCGCTCACCAGCAACTCGGGGAAGATCCAGACCAGCTCGCCGTCCGGCGTGACGCGCACATCGCCGGCGTACTCGCCCATCAGCCGGCCCATCTCTTCCCGCGCTTCGAGCGCCGGCAGGCCCGTGAACTCGACCAGCTCGGTGGCCGACAGCACGCCCCGCCTCGCCCGGATCAGCTCGATCTTCTCACGGTCCCGCGCCGCCTGCGTCACGACAGGCCGGTCCGGCCCGAACACGAACGCGAACACCTTCTTGTAGAACGGCACGTCGACCCGCCGCGACCGCGCCCATCGATGGCCGTAGTAGGGACGGCCGTACCGCCAGTCGCTGGTCCAGAAGATGTACCACAGCCAGAAGGTCGGTAGCCGCATGCGCGGACCGCGGCGCGAGCGGCCGCCGCCGCGATCACCCGACATCGCCGCCACCAGCGCCGCCACGACCAGTGCCACGAAGACGACGAAGTAGACGACGAGCATCAACACGATCCACGCCTTGAACGCCGCCGTCAGCATCCGCTTCGCGCCCCGGCGGAACCGCGACCACCACGATTCGTGGTCGCGCCGGACCATGCGACGGTCGAATTCGAACACCAGGTCGCCCTTCTCACCCACCGCCACGTGCCCGCGCAGGTCACCGAGCAATGACTTCAGCGTCAGCTCCGCCCGGTCCCGCGCCACGCCCGTCGCCGCCACAATGTCGCCGACCGTCGCGCGGCCGCCCAGCTCGCGCAATGCCTTCACCACACCCTGCCGCTCCGCCTCCCCGACCTCCGCCTTCAACGTGTCCGCCATTCCGATTCGCCTCTGCTCTTTCCGCTACCGCCCGGTGCGTGCGCCGCCGGTCAACCGCTCCCAGCGATCCGCCCCGCCCGGCACGGCCGGCTGGTGCGCCACTCATGGTCGCCGGCGGCTCCGTTCACGTCCGCCCGCGCGCCGACGGTGATTCAGTACGCCGGTCCGGTCGTCGATGTTCGATCCACGCGCGATGCCGTGCACTGGAGATGCCACGATTCGATCAACTGGCCCTCCGTTGGCGGCGTCGGAAAGGGCGAGAGAGGGAGGGTTCGCGTCCTTCCGAAACGTGCCACCTCGATTATCTTGCTCCCGGCACGGTCGACATCTTCCGGATGCAGCCAACACCCCTGCGCGCCCGGTCCCCGGCAACCGGATCCGGACGTGCGAGAGGAGTCCTCATGCGCTGGGTCGTGATCATCGGAGCCGTCGCCGTGCTGCTCGTGGCGGCATTGCTCGTGGTCGGCCTCATGCAGCCCGCGGGCCACAGCGCGACCACGCGGGCACGCATCGCCGCGCCGCCCGCACAGGTCTGGGCCGCTGTGGCCGGCTGGCAGCAATGGCCGGAGTGGCAGAGCTCGATCCGCAGTGTCGAGCGGTTGGCGGACCGCGACGGCCACATGGTCCTCATGACCGGCGGCAGTTGGGGTGATGTCCGCATGGAGATCGTCGAATCCGAGGAGGACCGCCGGCTCGTCACCGCAGTCGACGCTGGCGGCTTCTCCGGCCGCTGGACGTACCTGCTCGAGCCCGACGGCCCGGGCACGCTGCTCACCATCACCGAAGACGGCAGCGTCACCAATCCGCTGTTCCGCGCCATGATGCTGTTTCACGACAATTACGCGACGATGCTCGACTACGATCGCGCGCTCGGCGAACGCCTCGGTGTGCCGGTCGACGCCGAGCCGGTCGAGGAGTGACGGGCGCGCAATTCGCCTGTGTCGAAGTCGACCGCTATATTCGTGGTTCGAACCCTCTCAGCTGGAGGACGCAGGATGAGATGCAGTCGTCTGCTGCCGGCCGCGCTCCTCGGTACGGCGGTCACCGCTGTTCCGCTCAGCGCGCAGGAGCCGGCGCAGCAACCGGAACCGCTCGAGGTCGGCACCATGGCGCCCGACTTCGCACTGCCCGGAGCCACCCGCTACGGCGTGCTCCAGGACTCGATCCGACTCAGCGATTTCCGGGGCAAAACCGTGGTCCTCGCCTTCTTCTTCAAGGTCAGAACACGCGGCTGAACGATTCAAATGCACGCGTACCGTGATCAGTACGCGCAGATCTTCAACAGCGGCCAGGACGTGGTCCTTATCGGCATCAGCTCGGACCCCGTAGACGCCCAGGCCTCATGGATGAAGGACGACCAGTTCCAGTTCCTGCTGGCCAGCGACGCCGCCGCGAAGGTCGGCCACATGTACGGCGCCTTCGTCCCGCAGCGCCCGGACATCACGAACCGGAACCTCTTCGTGGTCGGGCCCGACGGCCGGATCGCCTACCGCGCGACCCCGTTCCGTGAGATCGACCCGACGGCATACGAGGAACTCGGCGCCGCGATCAGGAAGCTGATCCCGCCCGCCGACTCCACCGGGAACTGACCCCCGGTCCTCCCCGGCACCGGCCCGCACCCCACCCGGGTGCGCCCGGCGCCATGTCGAGGGCCACGCCGCCAACCCTCTGGCCGTGTGGCCCTCGAGCAACTGCGAGGACGTCCTGACGATTCACGCGGCACTGTCGCATGCGGAGGAGATCCGGGAGTTGCGCTGGCACGAACGCGACAGCTTCGACAAGGGTCATGAGGACGAAGGCAGCGCGATGCCGTGAGAAGGACGGACCGGATGGCTTTCTGGAATCCTCGCCTCCTCATGCACTCCGCTGTCAGCCGCATCATTTCGTGAACGTTCATCACCGGACAACCCGGCGAGAACTCTGTTTCGATATCCGGAGCGGTCGCGGCGACCGCGACCATCTCTTCGTCCTCACGGCCATCACCGGACGTGAGCACGTCAGGAAGCAGGTCGTCGCCATCGGCCCGGTCGGGTCGTTCTTCTATCTGTATGGCATATTCACGATCGAGCGCGTCTACAACTCGTTCTATCTGATCTACGCGGCCGTCTTCGCGCTGTCATTCTGGTCGATCGTCGCAAGCCTCGCGGGATTCGAGGCCACAAGCCTCGGAGATCTGCGCCTCAGTAAGCGGATGCTCGAGGTCACTGCGTTCTCTTCGATCTTCATTGCGGTTCTGTTCACGATCCTCTGGATCGTGGCCCTGGTTCCGCTGATGAGGGACCGCGACAGGATCGACCACCTGTACTCGATCCATATTCTGGATCTCTGTTTCGTGATGCCGGCATTCGTCATCACGGCGGTCATGAGCCTCCGCAGAATGCCGCTGGGCAGCCTGATGCCACCCGCCGTCATGATCCTCGGCTTCTTCGTGATATTCCCCCTCCGTCTGAACGAGCTCGCGAAGCCGTCAGCCGGGATGGCCATCGACTACGGGCCGATGGTGGTCTCGTTCGCCTTTGCGTTCTTCATGCTGGCCCTCGGCGTCCTGCAACTGAGCAGGATCCGCTTCGATGACGCACGGCGTACGTTTGCTTCGCATGACGCGTTAGTGTCACGCACGGCGCGCTTGCGCGCCTGCCACGCAGCCTATGAAAGGCGTAGCTCAGGAATGGCGTGGAAACCCCTGCGCTGACCTGGCGGTCAGCTCCGTGGCTTCGTGAAGCGCCGCGACGTGAGAGCGATTGTCAAGGACGTTTTGCCGCTGCACTGATTGCTCGGGTTTCTGAGCCTTGGCAATCAGCCCCGATGATTTGCGAGCGGAAGCCTGCTTTCGGGTGATCGGAGTTGTCTTTTCCCGCATCGTTGTCTCGCCTGCAGCTCCGGGTCCGTTGGACGTATGCGAAGCGTGAGGGTCGCACGGGGCGAACCCTGGTTCAATCTGAGACTCGGCGTTCGGCGGGTCTGACGCTACTTCGGGTTCTGCGAGAGGGCCTGGGCTTATCTGCGTGCCTCGGCGTGACAGCGGCCGGGCGAAGGTCTCCGATGAGACTTCCCCTCGCACCCCGGTCCGGGAACCGGGAGCCAGCGGCGAGAGAACGTCACCCGCTCTGCGCTCGAGGCTCCGGCGGTTTTGTCGGCGCCGCCGTCAGCTTCACTGGATCGTGCCGCTCTCCTGTTTTCCAGAGGCGTAGGGTGAGGGCCGCCCGTTTCCGCGCCGGGGTGAGACGGGCCATCGCGGGACGCAGGCCCCGGTCGAGCATCGCCTGAGAGAAGTCGCACAGTGGGCCGTCACGACCGATGGCGGAGGTGGCCGCTCCCTTGAAGATCTCCTTCATGAGTCGGTTGTGGTTGCGGTTGAGGCCACGCGTGAGCGGTGCGCGTGGACGTCGTACCGCCCGGCTGTGGTCCCACTCATGATCCGCGCTCGATTCCGTCACCACGGCCAGACCCGCGTAGGCCCAGAGGTTGCGCTTCGTGCGGAAGCGCCACGGGGTGCGGAGCGTGGCCAGCACCATCGCCACACGCACCGGTCCGAAGAAGGGGATCGAGCACAGCACGTCCCACGCCGGATCGCGTCGCGGGATGTGCGAAGGCGGCAAGTGGATGGCGGATGGGCGGTGAGGGCGGACCATTCACCGGCCGGTACTGTCCGCCTGACCCGGACGGCGCGGGCTGACGACGCAACGACTTCCTGAGGAGCAGTGTCACAACGTCATGGTGAGTGTTCTACTCGTACGCCCGCAAGGACGAAGAGTCCCGGAAGATGCTCGCCACGTGCCTGGCGCCGCTGGCCCTGCAGCACAAGATCGAGGAGTGGTTTGACCGTCTGATCGAGCCGGCGCGACATGGAACGCAGAGCTCAGTGTGAAACTCGATGATGCACACCCCATCGTGCTTCTGGTCAGTGAGAACTTCTTGCGTACGACTGTTGTCCCGGTGTCGAAGTCGAGGCGCGCTCATGCGTCTGAGGAAGGGGGAAGTCAAGGTCGTTCCGGCTTTGCTGAAGCCCTGTCTGTGGCAGGAATCCCGATTCAGTGAATTCCAGATCATCCCGCGCGACGGCAGAGCGATCAGTTTCGTGGCGGCCGCCTGAAGAGGCGCTCGTCGAAGTGGCGACAGCCGTTCGCGGGATCGTGTTGCACCTGCCACCTGCTCAGCATGCGCATGTGTCGAGCACAGCAACCGTCGTCGAGCCGCCGCGATCGAACTGGTGCGCAAGCAGATCCGTGCGTATGCTCGCCTGTATGAACGGATCCGGCAGCGCATGCAGCTGGATGGCGCGTCACGGCATTCGCAAGCCTGGAGCGACCCGGTACGAAGGGGAACGAAAGTGAGACGATACGCGCCGGCGACCTGCCGCACCGTTTTCCGGTCTTTCGATCCGCGCACGATCATCGGCCTGCTATTCGTGCTGCTCCTCGTTGTCGCATGCGACAGTGCCGGGTCGGGCGCTGCCTGGGCCGGGACGACCGAGACATTGCCGAATGGAGCGGTACGTGTCACGAATCCGGCTGAAGCTCTGTGGAACGCGGACAATGCGTGGCAGCTCGAGCGGGAGCTAGTGATCGGCCGGACCGAAGGCGCCGGCGCGGACGTGTTCGCTTCAGTCTCCGCTCTCGCCGTCGATGGTGCCGGCAACATCTACGTGCTCGACCGGCAGACCAACGATCTGCGCATTTTCGATTCGACCGGGGCCCACGTGCGGTCCGTAGGGCGCGCGGGTGAAGGACCCGGCGAATACAGGGCGGCGAACGGGCTGGCCTGGATCTCCGTCGACTCGCTCGTCGTCGTCGACCAGCGCGGCAACCGTTACAGTGTGCTCGACCGCAACGGCGATCATGTGCGGTCCGTGCCAAGACAGCTGAGTTTCTTCGGCTGGGTCTTCAACGGCAACATTGACGGGGATGTCATATACGAGGTTTCCGGCGTGGGCCGCGGCGATGATCGCGTTCCCGCACTGCTCGGCACCCGACTGCGCGGTGACAGTCTCCAGACCGGCGAGGTCTCCGACGCGGCTGGAACGCGAACCGACATCGGACAGTTTCCCGTCGACACGGTGCTGCTCGCCCGGCCCGCGGGTCCGCTCTACCAGGCGTACACCGTTCAGAACGAGCGAGGCGGCATGTCGATGGGCGTGCCATTCGCCGGCAGGCCCTACTATTACCTCGATGGCAATGGCGGCATCTGGTTCGGCCACGGCGGCGCCACTCACCTCTATCACACGACGTTGCAGGGCGACACTCTTGCCGAGATCATTCTCGCCACGGAGCCGACCCCTGTCACGCAGGACGAAATCGACGAGTGGCTGGGTGAATCCATGGTCGCGGAATTCAAGTCGAGGGGCGGCAAGCTCGACGTGAGCAGGATCCCGTCGACCAAGCCGTACTTCGATGGCATCACCATCGGCGAACGAGGTTTCATCTGGCTGACCGTGCCGACCCCACCCATGCAGACGTTGTTCGTCGTGCTCGATCAGGACGGCCGCTACCTCGGCCAGTTGCGGATCGACGGCACTGCTCGGGAACAGTACGTCCCGCCGATCGTGCGCAACGACCACCTCTACTTCATCGGCCGCGATGACCTCGACGTGCAGCGCGTTTACGTCTATCGGGTCATCGGGGCAAACCGCTGAGTCGGTGCGACACGGCCGGCACATCTCGCGGCGCGTGACAGCGGGTACCGGCATCCCGGGGAAGCTCGCCGCGGGAAACGCGTCCCGTACACGCCAATGAGAGTCGATGCCCCCCGCCCCTTCCTGCACGCGCACTGGGAGAGCCTGCTGCTGCTGAACTTCGAGTGTCCCCGTGCCCTGCTCGATCCGCTCGTGCCGCGCGGCACGGAGCTGGACGACTGGCACGGGTCACACCTCGTCAGTCTCGTCGGGTTCATGTTTCGCGACACGCGTGTGCTCGGCGTGGCCGTGCCGTTCCACCACACCTTCGAAGAAGTCAACCTCCGGTTCTACGTCCGGCGTGTAGCGGATGGCGGCGTACGACGCGCGGTAGTGTTCATCCGTGAGCTCGTGCCGCGGCGCGCGATCGCCGTCGCGGCGCGGACGTTGTACAACGAACCGTACCTTGCCGTGCCAATGTCGCATGCCATTTCACTGAGCCCGGGGTCCGGCGGAGTGGTGCGGTACGACTGGACCGCCGGCCATGGCCGTTTCACGCTCGAGGGCGCCGCGAGCGGTCCGGCCACACCGCTCGAGCCGGGCAGTGAAGCCTGGTACATGACGGAGCACTATTACGGTTACACGCGACAGCGCGACGGCGGCACTCTTCAGTATCGCGTCGAGCACGAACCGTGGCTCGTATGGGACGCCGAAGCGGCTCGCTTCGATGGCCCGGCCGAACGACTCTACGGCGGCGACTTCGCCGGCGTCCTCACCCGCCCGCCTCATTCTGCCCATATTGCGGTCGGCGGCCCGGTGATCGTCTACGCTGGACAGCGCATCCGCTCCTGAGAAGATGGAAGTCAGTGACAGTCGCGTCCGGCAGCCTTCCGGCATTCGTGTCATGGCTGCCCCGCGGCCAGCCGCTCGCCACACTCGATATGGGCGAGCTCGATGTGCCCTGGGTCGTGGTCTACCGGCTCGAGTGAACACTGGCAATCGACTGGCGCCGTTGTCACGGCCCGCGTAAGCTCCTGATGGCGGGTCGGGAGCAGGCGCCGGGACATCGGTTCGAGCGCTTCTGCGTGTCACCGTTCCGCCTTGGCGAATTCGGGTTCGAATCCCGACCGCGCGGCTTCGGGGGCGCGCGGCAACGCACCGTGAGCTGTCGCCCTGCGGGTCCAGAGCCCCCGCGGCGGTTCGCGGGCCCCCGAAGTCGTGCACCGGCCGGTGACAGCCCGGTTCCGCGACCGCTCACGCGACCGAAGAGTACGGCGTCAATGCACAGTCGAGGTCACCGCACATGGACTATCTGTTAGCGACTGCCACGCCGGTCGTCGTCGTCATCCTGCTTCTGCTGGCCGTCAGTGTCCGCCGGGTCACCGTGATGGAGTACGAGCGGGAACTGCGATACCGCAACGGGCGCTTTGCCGGCGTCCTGAGTCCCGGCTCACACTGGCTCATGCGCGGCCGGACGCGGATCGTACGGCTCGATGTCCGGCCCACGTTGATCACCGTACCCGGCCGGGCAGGAGGTTGTCGCCGCGGATGGTGTTCTCACAGGTCGTGCGCGCGCGCCACGAAGGGCTGGCCGCTCTCGAGCGCGCCCGCGGCGAGAGCGCCGCACTCCGCAACCTGGCCAATGCAGCGTCTCTCATCGAGCAGAGACCGGCGCTCATGCAACTGCGCATTCTCCAGGCGATCGGCCAGGCCAGTGGCAACACACTGGTGCTCGGCATGAACGGCGCGGACGACATTGTGCCGGTGGCAACGAAACGACCAGGCACCGGGCCACCGGCGTCGGCCGGTGAACGTGACTGAAGGACAAGCCTGAAGCACATTGTCGTATCACGAATGATCGGACACGGCGCATCGGCGATGCAGTCGGCCGGAACGCGCGATGGTCGGAGCCGACGCGATCACCATTGTCATCGTAGTGTCGATCGCAACGCTCGCATGTGCCGCTGTCGCTGTCGGACCCGCCGGGGAATTGCTCGTCGCCCAACCGAGTGTCGCCACGATCGCCGTCTTTGATTCCGCCGGCCACTACCTCCGCTCCATCGGACGGCCGGGCCGCGGACCGGGCGAGTTCTCGTTCGTCGGCCGCATCGGCTGGACCCGCGATACGCTGTGGGTGGTCGACCTCGATCAGCAGGGCGGCATCACGGACACGCTGGCCCACATCCCGTGGCGACACGCCTGCACCACGATCATACTGGCGGAAGGCGACCGCGCCGCGAACGTCCTGAATCCGTGGATCCTCAGCGCGCTCTGGGTCAGTGAGATCGATGGCCGCTCCATCGTCAGCGTCAATCGCGCCGCTCCAGGCACCGCGCGCGACACATCGTTCCAGCTCGTCCCCATCGGACTCGACGGGGATACACTGCTGAATCGCCGCATTCCGTACACGCCGATGGCGCTCACTCCGGATCACCGCGATCGGATCTACGCCGAAATGATCCAGAGGCTCAGCCAGACCTCCAGTGCAACCGCCGCGGCCATTGACGGCAAGATCAGGCGGATCGCGCCCGCCGCCGCCTTCCTCGCCCTGGTCACCGCGCTCGTCACCGGCCTGGACGGCACGAGCAGAGCGCACCGTGTCGGCCGGGATCGTTCGATGGGAGCGCGCCGTCGCGATGGCCGGGGTCGAGAGGAGGATTGGAATCACATGATGACCATGTGGCTGGTGGCGCTGGCGGCTGCCGTTTCGCCTGCCGTGGTACAGCAGCCGTTCACGATGCGGGACAGTGCGGGCGTCCGCATCACGGATGCCGCGCGGCCGGTTGGCGAAACCGCCCCGCGACTCGCTAGCGCGCCCGAACTGGTCATCGGCGGTGCGGGCGCCGAGGGTCCGTATCAGCTGTGGCAGGTGACTTCCGCGCTGCGCGGCAATGATGGGCGCATTGTCGTGAGCGTCGGCGGCGACCGTCAGGTGCGTGTGTTCGGCCGGACCGGCGAACACCTGTCATCGTACGGTCGGGCCGGGGCGGGCCCGCACGAGTTCGCGGAATACTCGGCCATGACATTGTATCCGATGACGGGCGGCGAGTTCGCGGTCACGGACCGGAGGAACCGCCGGGTGCACGTGCTGGATGCGGCGGGCGGGTTCGTGAGGGCGATCGAAACGGGGGCGTTGCCGCCGGGTCAGGTCGGCGCGGTCCGCGGCCGTTTCCGTGATGGTAGCTGGCTGGGTGTCGCGCCGGTGATGGGCGGCGCCGCGTCGACCTCGCCGTTGGTGCGGATCGAGTTGGCGTACCGGCGAGTCGATGCGGCGTGGACGCGGGCGGCCGAGCTGGTCCGGCTGGAGAGCCGACCGCGGCTGACGGCCGAGGTCGATGGCAGAACGCGTCGCTTCGCGGTTCCTCTGACCGTGGACGATATTGCGGTCCCATCAGGCGACGATGTTCTTGTCAACCTCTCTGACGCGCCCGAGATACGGCGGCTGGGTCCGGACGGCCGGCTGAAGGCGATCCTGCGGTGGCGCTCGGAGCGGCGGACTGTGCGCTCGATATGGGATCGCTACGTGAGTGTGTCGCTCGACGCGGCCGAGGCGTCGTACCGGCCGATCCTCGCGCGTTTTCTGGCCGGCAGGCTGGCCGGTGACCTGCCGCTGCCGGATCAGGTCCCGTACCTCTCGGGTGATGCGGCCACGGGACTCGTTGTCGATGGCGCGGGCCGCATCTGGGCGGAACGCTACCGACTGCCATGGGAGCATGTGACCGAATGGGACGTCCTCGGGCCGGACGGGCGCTGGCTGGGATCCGTCGCGCTGCCCGCGAACACAACTGTGCTTCAGATCGGAACCGATTACCTGCTCGGGCTGCATCGCGATGAACTCGATGTCGAGTCGGTCGTGCTCTATCGCCTGAGCTGAACGGTCCCGTTCGAGCGTCGACGGACACAGCCCCACACCCGCGGACCATCACATCGCGAAATCCGCGGAGATGGTCCCGGATTCGAGCTACTCGTTCGGGCCGACGCCCGAAGTCAGGACGTTCGGCCAGACTGATCGGCCACGTGGCCGCTCGCGCTGTTCGCGCGTGGGCGGACGACCGGCGAGCCGGGTGCATGGAACGGGGCGGGTGATCCGCCGTCGGTTCGTCCATCCTCCATCGAACCGCCGCCACCGCCGCCGGTCGCACCGCGCCGCGCGGGCATGACATGGCAGCTCTCGCACGGCTGCGGCGCTTCGTGGTCGACCTTGTCCGTGTGGCAGACCGTACAGACCTGGCGGGTCCAGGTCGTCAGGTTCGCAATGCCCGTGCGGTGGCAACTCGTGCACTGGGCGGCGTGTGCGTCACGCACGTTGTGCTTCGCCTGAACGCCACTGTCGGGTTTGTGACAGGACAGGCAGTTGCTGTGTAGCTGGTGGTGCGAATCGTGGCAACTCTCGCAATCGAGACCTGCCGCACTCATGCCGTTTGCGGGCAGGTGGCAGGTCGCGCAGGCGAGGTTGGCGGCGACGTGTGTCGGGTGCAGGAAGTCGCCAACCGGAGTGACGACGGGGGCGATCGGTGCGCCCGTGGCACCGGCATGGCACCGTTCACAAGCCATCGGCTGCGTAGTGCGGTGGTGACACGCCTGGCACTGAGCGAAGGAAGTGAGTCTCGTACCGGGATGCTGGTCCATCGAGTTGTGGCAGGTATTGCACCCGAGACCGGCGCGCAGCACATGTCTTTCATGGTCGAACTGGCGGCCATTGAAGGCAACGGTCCTGCGTTCGGTGCCGAGATGGCACTGCATGCACTGGTTGCCGGTGACTGATGGACCGAGGTCGACCGTGGGCACCGTGTAGGGCAGGCTTCCGGCGCGAACGGCACTGCGCACGAATTCGACGGTCTGGCGCAGCAGCTCATCCGCGAACGCGATGTTGTGCACGCCTCCGCCGTTCTCGACCAGGCTGAGGTTCTCAGCCGCGGCGTTCAGCAGCGAGTCGACGGTGCTGCCGATCCGGGATCCGGCGGCGGCTGCGCGTGCCTGTCTCACGATGCTGCCGACGCGCGCCGTCTTGCGGTCCATCTCCTGTTTCCAGCCGGGCAGGATGTTGGCGTAGCGCGTGCCGTGGCACGACATGCAGGATGCTTCACCGGCGAGCGCCACTTTCTCGTGGCCGCGTATCGTGCCCGTCAGTTCGTGACAACCCGTGCACGACACATTGGCCAGGTACATGGAGCTGGGCATGGGCGATGTACCCATGCCGCCGATTCCGGCGTACAGCTTGCGCTGGTTGTCGTGCGTCTGTTGATGGCAGCCGCGACAATCGAGGTCGAACGATTCCGCATTGGACACGACGCGGTGCTGGATCTCGAGGTGACACTGTGCACACTCGACATTGTGCTCTGCGATGTGCACGCGATGCATCATGTCGGTGTCATTGAACTTGTCGAGTCGCTCCGGTTCGTTGTGACAGATCAGGCAGCGTGACCGGTCGGCGCCGCCCGTGCCCGTCGTGATGTTGTTGTGGCACGACGTGCAGGAGACCAGGTCGCGCACGTATTCGCCGTGCTCGACGACGAAGCCGGCGGGTGAGACTACGCGCGGCGGTGACGGGTGGCAGCCGGTGCAGCCGGCAATCGGATCACCCGGCGGTCGGTCCTTGAAGTGGCACAGAAAGCACGTCGATTCGGTGACAGTCAGGTGCTGGCCCTGCACGATCTGCGAGTGGCAGCTCGTGCAGCGCAACTGCTTGCCGCGACGCAACTCGCCGAGATGCGCGGTGTGATCGAAGCGTACACCCTGGAACGTGACCTCACCTTCGAGCTTGCGCGTCACGTGGCAACCGGAGCGCAGGCAGGCGGCGTCTTCGACTTCCGCCCATGGTCGCAGACCATACGTTCCCGTCACGTACTTCACGACCTGGTTGGCCGCCTGCAGCTTGCCCATCGCCTCCGCCTTGATGCCGGGAGCGTAGTGGCACTTGATGCAGGGAACGTTGTTGTGCGTCGACGTGGCCCACGATTGATAATACGGGACCATGTTGTGGCAGTTGTCACAGAAGCCGGGCTGTGCACTGTACTCGACGAAACCGACTGTCCCGATGCTGAGCATGATGATGCCCAGAATGCCGAACTGGATGGTAAGCCAGAGCGCGCGTCGGCTGCGGCGTCGTCGAGGGCGGCCGGGCGCGACGGCTCCGGTGGACTCGCCGGTGTCCGGCGTGTTTTCGTATCCTGCCGGGTCACTGACGGATCCGGCGTCATCCGATGGGGTCGAATCGCTCGGCGAGCCGCCGGCGGAAGCCGCACCAGGCGGTGGCGCGTCAGCCGGGTCGTTTCCTTCGTTGCGGTCTTCCGGGTCCGACATGGCTACTGCTCCGGCTGGTCCGGTCGCGAGATCCGATACGCGACGAGTGCGAGGGCGGCGAGCGTGAGGAACCAGATCGGTACGAGCAGAAGCCGATGCTCCCACCGGCGCTCTCCGCTGACTTCCGCGGTCTGGCGGAGCTCGCGCGAGATCGACGAAACCTGGCGACCGAGATCACTGACGACATCGAGATCCAGCCTGTGCTGCGCCTTCTTGATCTCGGTGAACGCGGTGAACGCCGTGCGGTAGCGGAACTCGGCATCGCCGGTTCGCCGGCCCTCGGCCGACAGCTGTCCGAGTGCCTCCTCGGCCAGCCGTAGCTCACTGCGGGCGCGCATTACCTGCTCCTGAATCTCCGCACCCGTCAGTGCGGCTGGACTGTCCGCCTCGTGACACTTCGTGCACAGTCCGGAAATCTCTTCCGGCGCGGCCACTTCAGTGCCGTGGTTGTTGTGGCAGGCCAGACAGCCCGGGATCCTGCCGCTTCGCGCGGCCGCGCCGTGTGGTGAATCGTGGAACTCCGAGCCGAGCAGGACGTGACAGCGGTCGCACACTGTCGAGATCTCCGTCGCCTTCGGCGGCAGCGCCGAGTGCGATCCGTGACAGCCGATGCACGTCGGCGCCGCGAAGTTGCCGTTCTTCAGGACAGCAACACCGTGGGCGCCCCCGCTGTACAGCTCGAACTGGTCGGTCGGCAGGTCGTACTTCGCCATCATCGCGGCGTCCTGATGGCACTTCGCGCAGGTCTCCGGAATATTCGTCGGATACACGTTGCTGCGCGCATCCGTGGGGCGCAGAATCGTGTGCGCGTCGTGACAGTCCGTGCACGTCGGCGCGTCGCGGTTGCCCTGGAACAGGACCTGTCCGTGTCTGCTCGTGCGGAACTCGGCCATCTCACCCGCCGGCAGGCCGAACTGCCGCATCCGGTTCGGGTCCGAGTGACACGACGAGCAAAGTTGCGCGATCTCGATCTTGCTCGACGGGTTGAACCGCATGCCGCGATGCGCCGGCCCCGTCTCGACTGCACGCGGATCGCCGCCGTGGCACTGCTGGCACTGGATGTCGCGTTCCGCGTGAACGCCCTGCGCGAAACTCCTGCGCCTGTCCGCGTGGCAGCGCAGACAGCCGTACATCGTGTCCTGCACGGTCGGAATCTGGCGCGCAGACAGGCTCGCCGGCGCGACCGGCGCTGACGTGGCCACCGTTACGACGCGGGAGGAAGCGGCCACCGCTACGGCCGGCGAGGACGCGGCCACCGTCATGGGCACGGTCACCGGCGGAACCGGCGGGCCGGTGCCAACGCCGATCAGCGCGCTGATTGCGACGATGCCGTAGAGACTCATGCTCCTCCCCCGCGTCCCGATGCCGCCGAGTCCGCCGGCGGGCGAGCCGCCGCGGGCGCC
>Ga0055448_10000163_pt1 | contig 15724 bp, 17 predicted proteins | sample China_Galinas_PW_4_FD_57744 | JGI IMG/M metagenome (GOLD analysis project Ga0055448, IMG submission 57744) | Wetland microbial communities from San Francisco Bay, California, USA, that impact long-term carbon sequestration - China_Galinas_PWA_D2 | ecosystem: Environmental > Aquatic > Marine >... | reverse complement strand
TCAGCTCGATGAGGTATCCCGGCAGGCGGGTGCACGGCTGGCGTGGCAGCGCGACCGCTATGGCGGCGGAGCAGATCTGCGCTGGCGAGACAACGACCGGCTGCCGAAGCTGGACGCGGATCTGCACGGCAATATCAGCCCGGTCGACCGGCTCAGCCTGCGGGGCGGCCTCTCACACCAGAAGTGGGAGAGCGGCTTCGGCGCGACTTCCTGGCATGCGGCGGCGAACCTCCAGGTCCTTTCGCGCGTCCAGGTGTTCGGCGAGATGGCGAACGGCATCCGCGGTTCACCGAGCCGGGTCGACTCGATCACCACGCCACACAAGAGCGACCGCACCGTCATGCGGGGCGGCATCGAGGCGCGCCTCGGCCGCCTGACCGCCGCCGCGGCCGGAATCCGGACTTCTGCCGACTCGATCCCGTTGCCCGGCCTGCCCGCGGACACACTCGTCGGTGCCGTGGCAGGTGGCACGGTTATGGGCTGGGAAGCGGCGCTGAACATGCCACTGGCGGGAAGCTGGCTCAGCTTCGACGGTTCCTGGTCCGCCTGGGTCAGTGGCGTTCGCCCGGTCTACACACCCGCATCAATGGGGAGGGCGACGCTGCGGCTCCACACCGTACCCCTCGAATCCGGCAACTTCGAGCTGCTGGCCCGGGTCGATGCGGCGCGGCGGGGCCCGGTCTCCGGGCCACCCGTCGAGGTCGATGGAGGCGCCACCGAGGCGGCGGGCCGGACCCTGTTCAATGCGTACCTCCAGATCAGGATCATCGACATCCGCATCTGGGCACGATTCGATGACATCGGAAGCAATGATGTCGAGGACGCGCCAGGTCTCCCGATACGCGGACCGCGAATCTACTACGGCGTCAAGTGGAATTTCTGGAACTAGGTCGGCTCGTCGAGAACCGCTGGTGTCAGCCCTGTCGGTCGCGGCCCGTGCGCGTTGACCGGACGGCCCTGCTCCTGCTAGCATTCGCGGCCATTCGGGAGAAGCGATGATCCGCAGCATGACGGGATTCGGCGAGGCCGTGGCGAACACTTCGGCCGGCCAGTTGCGTGCCGAGATCCGGACGGTCAATCACCGGTACTTCAATCCGGGCATCCGACTCGGACGCGGCCTCGAGAGGTTCGAGCCGCAGGTCCGTGAGTGGTTGCGTGCGTCGTTGTCGCGCGGACACATCCACTTCACGCTCAAGCTGGATCGTGAAGGCGACAGCACGTCGCCGGCTTCGCTTCGCGTCGACCACGATCGAGCCAGATCCTACGTCAGTGCGCTGCGGGAGCTGCGCGATGAACTCGGGATCGATGGTGCAATCGACCTTGCCGTTCTGACCCGCATGGGTGACTTCCTGAGTTGGGAGGAGGAGCCGGAGATCGCCGTCGACCCGGATCAGGTGCGGGAGGTCACTGTCGCGGCGGCGGAAGCTGCCATCGCGATGCGCGAGGAGGAGGGCTATCGCCTTGCCGTGGACTTGCGCGAGCGACTGGCTGCGATCGAGGCGGCTCTCGATGATGTCGAGGCGCGAGCGCCGGTCCGCCTCGAAGTCGAGAGGGACCGGATGCGACGCGTCGTTGCCGAGCTGCTCGAGGGCGTCGCACTCGATGAGGACAGGATCGCGCGTGAGATCGCGATGATCGCCGAGCGCTGGGACGTAAGCGAGGAAATCGTCCGCCTGCGTTCGCACCTCGAGCTCTTTCACGGAACGCTCGAGGTTGATGCCGCGGAGCCCGTCGGCAAGCGGCTCGGATTCCTGATCCAGGAGATGAACCGGGAAGCGAACACGATCGGCGCGAAAGCGAACGATGCACCCACCGAGCACAGCGTCATCGCGATCAAGGAGGAGATCGAGCGGTTGCGGGAACAGGCGGAGAACGTGGAGTGATGCGGACCGGTGTTGCGTTCCCGATCGTGATCGCCGCGCCGAGCGGAACCGGAAAGACCACACTGGCGCGCGCTCTCGTCGATCGGCACCGCGGCGTGGTGTTCGGATTGTCCGCGACGACGCGCCCGCCGCGGTCGTCCGAGCGCGAAGGCCGCGACTACCGTTTCGTCGACGACGAGGCGTTCGATGCGCTCGCCGCTTCTGGCAAGCTGCTCGAATGGGCGCACGTCCACTCGTACCGCTACGGTACGCTCGAGGCAGGTGTCGCCGATGCGCTCGATGCCGGCGATTGTGTGGTCCTCGACATCGATGTGCAGGGTGCCAGGCGGGTGCGTCAGCTGCTCCCGGACGCTGTGTTGGTGTTCGTCCTGCCGCCGTCGGCCGAAGAACTGCAGCGCCGACTCGATACGCGCGGCGTGGAGGACCCGGGCGACCGCGATGTCCGACTGCGATCGGCACAATCCGAACTCGGGGCCGTGACCGAGTTCGATTACATTGTCGTGAACGATGATTTCGAGGCTGCGGTGCATGTGCTCGACTGCATTGTCGAGGCGGAGCGGCACCGGCGCACGCGCTGTACGGCGCTGGACGAACGTGTGGCGCAGCTCGAACATGTGATCCGGATGAAACGAGGAGGAGCTACGGATGAGAGTAGTCACGCCCGATGAGACGGCGAAACCCACATCGACGAAATACCTCGGTGTCCTGGTCGCGGCGCGCTATGCCCGCGAGCTGAACGCGCTGCCGCGCGACACCATGCCGACAACGGCGCAGAAGAAACTGACGACGCGTGCGCTCGAGGCGCTCGTAGCCAGTGATCTCGACTACGATCTCGTGAGGCGCCGCCGCAAGGGAACCTGACGGATGTCCGGTGCGACGGGGCCCGGTCTGTCGGGCAGCGGCCTTCCGCCTCTGGACGGGCCTCGCCGGCCGTGGCGCGGCCGCCATGTCATCCTGGGTGTGACCGGCGGCATCGCCGCGTACAAATCGGTCCGCATCGCGCGCGATCTCACCCTGTTCGGTGCCATGGTCGACGTGATCCAGACGGATTCGGCGCGGGATTTCGTTGGCGGCATCACCTTCGAGGCTCTGACCGGCAGGCCGGTGCGTCCGGGGATTGCCGATCCGGGTCACGCACTGGATCACATCCGGCTGGCCAGGGAGGGCGAAGTCGTCTGCATTGCGCCCGCCACGGCGGACACGATCGCGCGGCTCGCGAACGGTCGCGCCGATGATCTGCTGACCGCCGTCGTGCTGGCGACCCGCTCACCCGTTCTCATCTGTCCCGCCATGAACGACGCGATGTGGGAGCACCCGCAGACGCGCGCGAACGTGCGGCACCTGGCGACCTCGCTCGGCTACGGCATCGTCGGGCCATCGACCGGTCGGCTCGCCTGGGGAGAAGGCCGTGGCCCGGGCCGCATGGCGGACGAGATGGAAATCATCGAACACATCGGTCGGATGCTCGAGCCACCGAATCCGTTCAACGGCAGGACTGTCGTCGTAACCGCGGGCCCTACGCGGGAACCCGTCGATCCGGTGCGAGTGATTTCGAACCGGTCATCCGGACGGATGGGCTTCGCCATTGCCGCGGCGGCGTGGCGAAGAGGGGCCACGGTCACTCTCGTGGCCGGCCCCACGCCGCTGGATCCGCCGCCCGGCGTGCGCGTGGAACGGGTCGAAACGGCGGCGGACATGCAGAACGCGGTCAGGGCCGCATTGCCTGCCGCCGATCTCCTTGTCATGGCGGCCGCAGTGGCGGACTTTCGACCGGCGGCGCCGGCAAGGACGAAGATCAAGCGGGCTGACGGCGTTCCCACGATCGCGCTCGAGTCGGCTCCCGACATTCTCGAGGAAACGCGGCCACATCGGCCATCGCGCCTCGTGGTGGTCGGCTTCGCGCTCGAGACCGGAGACGGTCATGAGGAAGCGATGCGGAAGCTGGAACGGAAGGCGCTCGACTTCATTGTGCTGAATCACGCGGACCGGGAGGGGTCCGGTTTCGAGGTCGAGACCAACCGGGTCACCATGATCGACCGGTCGGGAGACACGGAATCGCTCCCGCTCATGATCAAAGCCGAAGTCGCCGAGCGCATCCTGGACCGCGCAGCCGAACTGCTGCCGCGCGGCGAATGACCGATCGCGGCGCAATCGACCGATACCTCCGCCAGGTCGCCGAGCTCGGCGGTCCCGAACTCTATCTCGAGACGCTCGGCCGTAGGGACGCGATCTGTCGCGGTGTCGGCGGCCACGGACCGGAAACTCCGCCAGTCGGGCCCACGGGACTGGAAGCGCTCCGCCGAGCTGTCTCGCCGGACGGAGGATCCACGCACAACGACACCATCGCGATGTCGCGACCAACGACTCGCCGTTCGGCGGATTCATGGATTGTCGCCGAGCTCGGCGGTCTCGCGGAAGTCGCGTCGGGTTGCGTGCTGTGTCGGCTGCATGAAACCCGGCGCACCGTCGTGTTCGGTGAGGGCAGCCCGGCGGCCGATCTGGTCGTGGTCGGCGAAGCACCGGGCCAGGAGGAGGACCGGACGGGACGCCCTTTCGTCGGCCGCGCCGGCCGCCTGCTCGACCTCATGCTCATGGCCGCGGGGTTCCCGCGCGAGGATGTCTACATCTGCAACGTCCTGAAGTGCCGGCCGCCGGACAATCGCAATCCGCAGGCCGACGAGATGGACACCTGCACCCGCAACTACCTGCACCGCCAGCTGGAGCTGATCTCGCCGCGTGTGCTGCTTGCGGTCGGCCGGTTCGCCGTCCAGGCACTGCTCGACACGACCTCGGCGATCAGCCGGCTGCGTGGCAGGTTGCACGCGTACCGCGGCATACCGCTCGTCGTCAGCTACCATCCGGCCTACCTGCTTCGCAGTCCGAACATGGTCCGTACCGCCTGGTCCGACTACCAGCTCATCCGGTCGGTGCTCGATGACCCGGCCTGAGTCGGAGCGCCAGCCGCCATACGCGCCGGAAGCGGAGATCAGCGTGCTGGGAGGCATGCTGATCGACAATGACGCGGTTGCGAAAGCCATCGAGATCGTAGACGACACGATGTTCTATCGCGAAGCGAACCGTCGTGTCTTCCGGGGTGTCAGCCGGCTGTTCCAGCGGGGCCAGGTCGTCGATCCCGTCACTCTCGGCGAGGAGCTGAAGAAGACAGACGAGCTGGATGGTGTCGGCGGCATGGCGTACATCGCGGAGCTGCTCGATGCGGTCCCGACGGCCGCGAACATCGAGTACCACGCACGCATCGTCCGGGAACGTGCGCTGCTGCGCAGGCTGATCGAGGCATCGAGCGAGATCATCCGCGATTCGTACGAGAGCGGCGAGCGAACGGTCGAGGAGATCCTCGACGAGGCCGAACAGCGCATCTTCCAGGTCGCGCAGCAGCACGAGCGCGGCGGCTTCGTCTGGATCAAGAAGATCCTCTATCCGACGTTCGAGAAGATCGAACAGCTCCAGGCGGCCAAGGGCGGGATCACCGGTGTGCCGACGGGCTTCTACGATCTCGATGAAATGACGGGCGGCTTCCAGAAGGGTGACCTCGTGATCGTCGCGGCGAGGCCGAGCATGGGCAAGACGGCGCTTGTGACCGGGCTCGCACTGCACGCGGCGATATCGAACCGGCTGCCCGTCGCGTTGTTCTCGCTCGAAATGTCGAAGGAGCAGCTGGTCCAGCGCATGCTGTGCTCGGAGGCGCTGGTCGATCTCGGCCGGCTGTTGCGCGGCCGGCTCACCGATGACGACTACGTGCAACTCGCCCAGGCCGCGGCACACCTGAACACGGCGCCGGTCTGGATCGACGATTCCGGCTCGCTCAACGTCCTCGAGATGCGGGCCAAGGCCCGGCGGCTCAAGGCCGACCAGCCCGAGCTCAGCATGGTCATCGTCGACTACATCCAGCTCATGAACTCCGCGGGCAGGGCGGAGAACCGGGTGCAGGAAGTCAGCGCCATCAGTCGGGGGCTGAAATCGCTCGCGAAGGAGCTGGGCGTTCCGATCATCGCGCTGTCGCAGCTGTCGCGCGCGCCGGAACAGAGGACCGACCACCGCCCGCAGCTGTCGGACCTCCGTGAGTCCGGTTCGATCGAGCAGGATGCCGATCTGGTCATGTTCCTCTATCGGCAGGAGTATTACCATCGCGATGATCCCGAGCTGCACGGCAAGGCCGAGCTCATCATCGGCAAACAGCGCAATGGACCGACGGGTCTCGTGAACCTCTTCTTCCGGCGCGAATGCACGCGCTTCGAATCGGTCGCCGACCGACTCGAGCCGTGAATCCGCCGTTCGCGCAACCGGCCGCGCGCCCGACGCCCAACCGGGTACACTGATGCGTACGCGGACCGCCTTCTTCTGCACGGACTGTGGCAACGAGGCCGCGCGCTGGGCCGGTCAGTGTGCGGCGTGCGGCTCATGGAACACAATCGTCGAGCAACCCGCGGCGGCGCGCCCTTCCGGACGCGCCACCAGGCCGGCGCCGGTACCGGCGGCCGCGGTCCGACTCGGTGAAGTGGTTGGCGCCACGGCAGCGACACGGATTGGCACGGGAGTCGACGAATTCGATTTCGTTCTCGGTGGCGGGGTCGTGCCCGGCTCGGTGATCCTGATCGGCGGAGAACCGGGGATCGGCAAGAGCACGCTGCTGCTCCAGGTTGCGGCGCGGCTCGATGCGGCGGGTCATGGCAGCGTCTACGTGTCCGGAGAGGAGTCGCCGCGACAGGTCAGGATGCGGGGGGACCGGCTCACGGAGGACGTGTCGTGCGTGCAGTTCCTCGCCGCCACCGATCTGGATGCGATACTGGAGACAGCCGAATCGGCCGGACCGGCCGTACTGTTCATCGACTCGATTCAGACGATCCACACGGCGGAAATCGACGCACCGGCCGGCAGCATCTCTCAGGTCCGCGAATGTGCGGCCCGGCTCCAGAGTTTCGCGAAAAGCAGTGACACGGCGGTGTTCCTGGTCGGCCATGTGACCAAGGACGGCAGCGTGGCGGGACCGCGAACGCTCGAGCACATCGTGGATACCGTACTCTACTTCGAGGGTGCGTCCGGTCTCGATCAACGCATTCTCCGAGCCGTCAAGAACCGGTTCGGCGGTGTCGACGAAATCGGCATCTTCCACATGACCGGCGCTGGACTCGTACCGGCGGATGACGCTTCGGCCGTGTTCCTTGCCGGGCGCAGGCCAGGCGTGAGCGGTGCGGCAGTGGCGGCGGCGATCGAGGGATCGCGGCCGCTGCTCGTCGAAGTCCAGGCGCTTTGCTCCCGGGCCAGCTACGGAGCACCGCAACGTGTGGCCACGGGCTTCGACCGGCAGCGCCTCGCCCTGCTGCTCGCCGTCCTCGAGAAGCGGGCGGGCATCGCTTTCGGCAACATGGACGTCTTCGTCAACGTCGCGGGCGGCGCGCGGCTCGTCGAACCCGCCGGTGATCTGGCTGTCGCGATCGCGCTGGCATCGAGCGCGGCGGATCGACCCATCGCGGAGCAGGCCGTGTTCGCGGGAGAGGTCGGGCTTGGGGGTGAGGTCCGGCCGGTTGGATTGCTCGACCGTCGCCTGGCCGAGGCCGCCCGACTGGGATTCCGTATTGCGTTCGTACCGGCCGCCGTGCGCACGCCTGTCGAGATCGCCCTGCAACATTGCGAAGATCTCGGCACGGCCATCGAACGAGCGCTGCAATGAGCGTGCGCGTGGGTGTCGTCGTGCCAGGAGCCGGCGCGGGCCGCAGGATGGGTGGAGTGCCGAAGGCGCTGATGCCGATCGCCGGTCGGCCCATGCTCGCCTGGACGCTTCGACCGCTCCTGGCCGAACGCCGGGTCACGGCGATCGCGATCGCTCTCGATCCCGCGCTCGCGGCCACGCCGCCCGATTGGCTGGCAGGCCTCGATCCTCGCATCACGATCGTCGCGGGAGGCCGTGAACGCGGCGATTCCGTGCGTGCCGCCATCGACGCACTGCCGGCCGATATCGACGTGATCGTGGTCCACGACGCGGCCCGCCCGCTGGTCACCGGCGAGCTGATTTCGCGCATGATCGACCATGCGGCCGGCGGCCACTCCGTGGTTGCCGCCACAACCGTCATTGACACTGTGCATGAAGTCGACGCCGAGGGTCGGATCGTGCGAACACCCGAGCGCGCCGGTCTGAGGGCGGCACAGACGCCGCAGGCGTTCCCGGCGGCCGTATTCCGGGAAGCCTGCCGCCGAGCGGAACGGGAGGGGATCGCCGCGACCGACGATGCCGCGCTGGTTGCCGCGGCCGGCGAGCCGGTCCACGTGATCGAAGGCGAACGCACGAACATCAAGCTCACGCTCGCCAGCGACGTGATCGCGGCAGAGGCACTGCTCCGTTCGCGCGAATGACCGCGCCGACCCGGCCGGCTCCGATTCCGTTCCGCACGGAAGTGGAACAGCGTGAAGCGATCGAGCGCGTCGCGCGCCACCTCGAGCAGGGCGGGCTGATCGCTTACCCGACGGAGACGGTCTACGGCTTCGGTTGCACGCTGCGGGCTGATGCGGTCTCCCGCCTCGCCGCCGCCAAGCGCCGGGCGGCCGACCGGCCGTTCCTGCTGTTGATCGCCGGTCCCGCGATGCTGCCGGCGCTCGAGTGGACCGAGACCGCGAAGGCCCTGGCGCGAGCATACTGGCCGGGTGCCCTCACACTCGTCCTGAACGTGAAGGACCACAAATTGCCGCCCGAAGTCGTGGCGCCCGCGGGAACAGTGGCCGTGCGCGCGACATCGCACAGCGGCGTACGGCGGCTCGTCGAGCGGGTCGGCCCGCTGACATCGACAAGCGCAAACGTGCCGGCCGAACCGCCCGCGCTGAATGCCGAACAGGCCGGCCTCGCGCTTGCCGCCATCGCCGGCGAATGGCCCGCGCTGACGCTGGACGGAGGTACATTGCCCGCATCGACTCCATCGACGATCGTGGACTGTTCGGTCGCGCCGGCCCGACTCGTGCGCGCAGGCGTCATCGATGCGAAGGAACTCGCGGAGACCATCAATGGGATCGAGTCCGCATAATCCTGAGATCGAGGCCGGCAACGGCCCGACGACCTACAACCTGCTGTACGTGTGTACCGGCAACACGTGTCGCAGCCCGCTCGCTCGTGCGATCATGGAGAATCTGCTCGCCGAGCGGGGCTGGCACCACGTGAGCGTGGATTCGGCCGGCGCGGCCGCCGCCGAAGGCGCGCCCGCATCCGCGCACGCAATGGCGATCGCCGCAGAGCAAGGCTTCTCACTCGATGGGCACAGCTCGAAGGAGCTGACACCCGAGCTGCTGGATTGGGCGGACCTGATCCTGGTCATGACGCCAACGCAGTTCGAGATGGTCGCACGACTCGGATACTCCGCGAAAGTGGCGCTCGCCACCGACTTCATCGAGGGCGTCGGCTCGGGCCAGGCGATCCGCGACCCGTTCGGAGGCGACATCGAGGCGTATCGCGAAACGTACGAGCAGCTGCGGCGTGCCGCCGAAAGCCTGCTCGCACGGCTCGAGCCGATCCTCGCGCCGTGACCATCACCGCGGCCACCCGGCCTCTGGCCCTCCTCGGCAATCCCGTCGCGCATTCGCTCTCGCCCGTGATGCAGAATGCCGCAATGCTCGCCGCCGGCGTCGATGGCGTCTATTTCGGGCTTCGCTGCGAAAGCGCGGACGTCCCGACGCTGATCCGTGCGCTCGCCCTTTCCGGCGGGGGTGGCAACGTCACCATTCCACACAAGGGGACGGCGGTGACCGCCGTCGACAATGCCACGGAAGCCGTGGCTGCGACCGGCGCATGCAACACGTTCTGGGGCGAAGACGGCAGGGTCTGCGGTGACAACACGGACGTGGCGGGCTTCGAATCCGCGGCGCGGCATCTCGTGGGCGGGATCGAGGGAGCGCGCGTCTGCGTCCTCGGCGCCGGAGGTGCCGCCCGCGCCGTCGTCCATGCCGTGCTGCGTGCGGAGGGCTCGTGCCTCGTGCTGGCGCGCTCACCTGATTCGCTCCGCCGGCTCGAGGCGAGCTTCCGGGACAGCGCGCGACTGTGCACCGGTACGGTTCCCGCCATGGCCCGGTCCGACAGTTTCGATCTGCTGGTCAACGGCACGCCCGTCGGACTGGATGGCGACTCGCTGCCGGTCGACCTGGGCCTCTTCACCCATCTTGGTGCGGTCATCGATCTCGTTTACCGGGCAGGCGGCACGCCGCTGACCGCCGAGGCGCGGCGCCGGGGCATTGCGGCATGTGACGGCATCGCTATGCTCGTGGCGCAGGGCGCGGCTTCATTCGAACGCTGGTGGCAGCGGCCGGCCCCGCTCGATGCCATGCGCGCCGCGCTCGCGGCACTCCGACCGCAAGACAACGACTGATTCATCCGGTCGCCGCTGCGACCGCTGCGCGTGCGCCCGTCCGATTGCACCATGGAGCTGCCCTGCCTGAACACTCACCGTTCGCAATGCTCCGGATGCCGACTCTCGTGCACGCACTGGCCGACCTGGTTCTGCCTCCAGCGTGCCTCGCCTGTGAAAGCGTCATTGACCCGCGGGATGCAGCGCGACTCGTGTGCCGCCGTTGCCGGGCAAGGCTCCGTGCGGTGCCACACCCGGCCTGCGCCCGCTGCGGTGCGCCACGCAGGGTGACCGGCCGCTCCGATGACCACTGCCCCGAGTGTTCGGACTGGCCTGATGTCGTGCATGGAGCGCGAGCGGCCTGTCTGCTGATGCCACCCGCCGACATCATCGTTCATCAGCTCAAGTATCGGGGCTGGCCCACTCTGGCATCGATCGTCGGAGAACGCATGGCAACGCTTCGGCTACCGCCGCAGATGCGGATGTCGGGAATCTGTGTGCCCGTGCCGACGACGCGTTCGCGACTTCGCAGCCGCGGCTACAACCAGGCAGAACTCATCGCAATCGAGTTCGCGAAGCGCACGGGTCGCACCGTCCGTACGGCTCTCGTGCGACATGGCAATACCGGTACGCAGACAGCCTTGCAGCCCGTTGCGCGCAGAGCTAACGTGACAGGAGCGTTCAGCGTCGACCCGGCCACGGCCGGCGCGGTGCGCGGCAGGTCCGTCCTGCTGATGGATGACGTCCTCACCACCGGTGCGACGGCCATTGCCTGTTCCGCTGCACTCGCCGAGGCCGGCGCAACCGGAATCGGGCTGATCACGTTCGCCCGCGCTCTCGATGCGGACAGGCTGACTCAATCCAACGGAGACATGAATGACCGCTGAGCCGAACAGTCCCGGCGCAACCGGAAGGGAATCGCGAATTCGTGTCGGTATCAACGGGTTCGGTCGTATCGGCCGCAATATCCTGCGCGCCGCCAAACGCCACGATTCCGCCATCGATTTTGTCGCGATCAATGACATCACGGATAGTGCAACGCTCGCGCATCTTCTGAAGTACGACTCGGTACACGGACGCTATCCGGGTTCCGTTGCGGTCAGGGGCGATGGTATCGAGGTCGACGGCGATGCGATTCGCGTATTCGCCGAGCGCGATCCTGCCGCCTTGCCATGGAGCGATATCGGCGTCGATGTCGTGTTCGAATCGACCGGTCGATTCACGAAACGGGACGACGCCGCCGGGCACCTCGATGCCGGTGCCCGGAAGGTCATCATCACAGCACCCGCGAAAGGCGAGGACATCACCATCGTGATGGGCGTGAACCACGACCGGTATGACCCGTCCGCCCACCACGTGATCAGTAACGCGAGCTGCACCACGAACTGCCTGACACCCGTCGTAAAGGTCCTGCTCGATCGCTTCGGGTTCCGATACGGAGTCATGACGACCGTGCACAGCTACACGAACGACCAGCAGGTGCTCGACCTGCCGCACAAGGACATGCGCCGCGCACGTGCCGCCGGACTCTCGATCATCCCCACCACCACCGGTGCCGCCCGCGCCAGCGCGCTCGTGATCCCCGAGCTGAAGGGCAGAATCGACGGATGCGCAATGCGGGTGCCCACCGCCGATGTCTCGATCGTCGATCTGACCGCGGAACTCGAGACCGACGTCACGGTCGATGCGGTCAACGCCGCGTTCCGCGAGGCCGCGGATGGCGAGCTGTCCGGATTCCTGACTGTGTCAGAGGAACCACTGGTGAGTGTGGACTACATCGGCAATCCGTCCAGTGCCATTGTCGACCTGCTGTCCACGATCGTGATCGGTGACCGCCTGGCCAAGGTACTGGCCTGGTACGACAACGAGTGGGGTTACTCGTGCCGCTGCATCGACCTTGCGATGCACGTCGGCGAGAGTTTGTGACAGGGATGTAAGCACATTCCGTACAACGGCTTGAGGAATTGGCCGATGCGCGAGTAGCCTCGCCTCGATTGACGGTGCCGGGACGTTCCGGTTAGCGTCGAACAGGATTCGCCCTGTGCCCATGGGAACGGCCACGCGCGGTTCGTGGCATGCAACTGGCGCTTTCCAACCGCCGGACCACGTCGTTGCTGGAGGTGACCATGACGACAACGGACCAGGCGCTGACCGGGACGTATCGGTGTCCCGTATGCGGGCATCGCGACACGGTGGAAGTAGTGCCGGGCGGCCCGCCGAAGCGAACGACGTGCAGTTACTGCGGCGTCTCGCTCGATGTCCTCGCACGCAGTGCGGATGCGGTGAATCTGGATGTCAGGGTGGCGGAGGAGCCGGTTCCCGGCTGAGGCCACCGGACGTCTTGTCGAACAGCGCGGTCACGGCGCGAGTACTCGTCGTGACCGCATTTCCTTTGTGGACCCTCATACGAAATCACGCATGAAGAGGAAACGCAATCTCGCGGACCTGCCGGACGAGGCCATTGCGGGTCGTCGAGTACTCGTGCGCGTCGACTTCAACGTGCCGGTCGAGGGTGGCCGTGTGTCCGATGACACACGCATCCGGGCGACGTTGCCGACGCTGCGATACCTGAAGCAGCGCGAGGCCATGATCATACTCGTCTCTCATCTGGGCCGGCCGAAGGGCCATCGTGATGCTTCGATGTCGCTCGAACCCGTGGCTCGGGCTCTCGCCACACTGCTGGGTTCCGACGTTGCCTTCGTCGATGACGTGGCCGGTGAAGCCGCCGCTGAAGCGGTCGCCGTTCGTCAGCCCGGAAGCGTACTGCTGCTTCAGAATGTGCGTTTCGAACCGGGCGAGGAGAAGAACGATTCCTCGCTAGGCGAACGTCTCGCGGACTTTGCCGATGTCTACGTGAACGATGCGTTCGGTACGGCGCACCGTGCGCATGCCTCGACGGCGGCGCTGCCGGCGGCCATGCGTGCGAACGGCAGGCCGGCAGTCGCCGGTTTCCTGATCGAGAAGGAACTCGAGTTTCTCGGCGGCGCGCTCGACGACCCTCGGCGTCCGTTCATCGCCGTTCTCGGTGGTGCGAAGATCTCCGGGAAAATCGACGTGATCGAGGCACTGCTGCCGCGGGTCGACCGGCTTCTGGTCGGCGGCGCAATGGCGAACACTTTTTTCCGCGCGCTCGGCCTCGAGATCGGCGAGTCGCTCGTCGAGCAGGACCGGGTCGAGATGGCGGGTCAACTGCTGCGTCGGGCGGAGTCGGGACTCCTGCTGCCGGTCGACTGCGTGGTCGCACAAAGGGCGGAGCCGGGGCAGGAACAGCGCACGGTGGCGCGCGAAGCCGTGCCGCCCGGTTTCCGAATCCTCGACATCGGACCGGCCAGCACAGCCGCGTTTTCCGATCTCATTGAAAGCGCGGGGACCGTATTGTGGAACGGACCCGTGGGCCTTTTCGAGATCCCCGATTTCGCCGCCGGGACCCGGGCGATTGCGGAAGCATGTGCAAGAGCGACTCGCGCAGGGACGGTGACGGTGGCTGGCGGCGGTGACACCGCGGCCGCGCTCGAGATGGCCGGCCATGCCGACGACATGACGCACGTGTCGACCGGTGGCGGCGCCTCGCTCGAATTCCTCGAGGGCAGGGAACTGCCCGGCATTGCTGCGCTGGATGATGCCTGAGAACCGGGAACGACGATGACACAGACGACGCCGGTCATTGCCGGCAACTGGAAGATGAACAAGGGTCCCGCCGACACTCGTGCCTTCTTCAACGACTTCGCGGCTCGCGTGCCCGCCTCGCATGCCGGCAGCGTCTGGTTCTTTCCGCCAGCTGTGTCCATTGCCGCCGCTCTCGAGGCGACAGCCGGGCGGACGGACCTCGTGATCGGCATCCAGAACGTCCACTGGGAAGCGGCGGGCGCATTCACGGGCGAGGTCAGTGCGCCGATCGCCGCCGCGGCCGGAGTCAGGCTGGCGCTGGTCGGTCACTCCGAGCGACGCCACGTTTTCGGCGAGACGAACGAGGAGGTGGGACTGAAGGTCGGCGCCGCGCTCTCAGCGGGCCTGCACGTCGTCGTCTGCATTGGTGAGACGCTCGAACAGCGCCGTGCCGGTCGGCTCGAAGCCGTGCTGTCCGAGCAGATCACAGCAGCGCTCGCCCACGTCGATGAGGCGGTCACCGACTCGATGACCATCGCGTATGAACCGGTCTGGGCGATCGGAACCGGTGTCAACGCCACTCCGGAGGACGCGGCGGGCGCTCACGCGTGGACACGGCGGTGCGTGGCTGAGAGACTGGGCGATGTGGCCGCCCGCAGCATCCCCGTGCTCTACGGCGGATCCGTCAAGCCGGGCAACGCTCGCGAACTTCTTTCTGCGCCCGATGTGGATGGCGTTCTGGTCGGCGGCGCGAGCCTGGATGCCGAATCCTTCGCCGGCATCGTCGCGGCCGCCACGTGACGTGACGGGCGGACCTTCCCGTGGATTGACAAACGACGGAGGCCCGGAGACCTTTGAGTGCTGGGTGGTCCACCACTGTCGGAGATGGATGACGTGTTCGGATTTCTGCTTGTACTCGCGTTGATCGATGGGCTCCTGCTGAGCATCATCGTGCTACTTCAGGCCGGGAAGGGCGATGGTCTGGCGGCCATGGGCGGCAGCGGTAGCACGCTGGCCGATGGCATGCTGGGCGGGCGCCAGGCCGCGACACTGCTCACGAAGGCAACCTGGACCACGGGCGGCATCTTCCTGAGTCTGCTGGTCGTGCTCTCAGTGATGTCGTCGCGGGCGAGGGCGCCACAATCGGTACTCCAGCAGGAGTTCCAGAGCGCGCCGATGCCACTCGTGCCGAGTACGGTCGATCCGACGGCGCCTCCGCCGGCAGCGGGTGGCCAGGGCGGTACGAACCCCACAACGGGCTCGACGCCGCCGTCCACCGGTGGAGCACCTGACTCGACCGGCTGAATCCGGTTGCGGGAGAATCCGGCCGTGAAGCCCCGGGAGCACAGTCTCGCGGGGTTTCATGCATCGGGCACTGGTGTGTCCGGCGCTTGACGCTCGATCGGCACGGCCGACATCTTCGGACCGTACGATTACCTCGATACGGTGAAGTCACACGGCATTGATCGCGAAACGGAAACGGGCGGGGAAACGAGACCTCGTGCCCGGCCTCTGCGAGGCGGATCTCGTCGAGATCGGGTACTATCTCCAGCTGACCCGACAGGCGGAAGAGGTTCTGGCCCGGCTGTACCGGCAGAACCGCGTGATCGGCGGCCTGTACCGGTCACTCGGTCAGGAAGCCGTGGCGGTCGGCAGTGCCATCGCCTTGCGCCGCGCGAGCGATGGGACGGGCGATGTGATCGCGCCGGCCATCCGCAATCTCGGAGCGCTGTTCGCAATGGGCGTTCGTCCGGCCGACGTCATGATGCAGTACATGGCGAAGAGCGGCTCGCCGACGGGCGGGCGCGAGCAGAACGTGCACTTCTCCGATTTCGACCGTGGCTACATCGGCCTGATCTCGCATCTCGGCGTGATGATCGAGGTCATGGCGGG
>Ga0055448_10000161_pt1 | contig 15883 bp, 16 predicted proteins | sample China_Galinas_PW_4_FD_57744 | JGI IMG/M metagenome (GOLD analysis project Ga0055448, IMG submission 57744) | Wetland microbial communities from San Francisco Bay, California, USA, that impact long-term carbon sequestration - China_Galinas_PWA_D2 | ecosystem: Environmental > Aquatic > Marine >... | reverse complement strand
ACGGTTTCTTCGAGCTCGGCCTGAGCGCTTGGGACGTCGCGGCCGGGAGCATCATAATCAAGGAGGCCGGGGGAGTCGTCACCGACTTCGCCGGAGGAGACGATTTTCTCGACACGGGCAATATAATCGCGGGCACTCCGGATGTGCACGATAGACTTCTGGATGCGGTCAGGGAAACTTTTGAAGGCATAGTCGATAAATGACCGCCGGAAAGGAAACCCCATGAAAGTATGCGCCCTATGCGGCAAGAAGGTAACGATAGACGAATACTTCACAAAGCGCTCCACGTGTCCAAACTGCGGTGAGGACCTCCACATCTGCATGAACTGCAAGCACTACAACGAGAGCAGCCGCGAGTGGTGCCTCGAGCCGAGGGCCGAGCTTCCGCGCACCCGAAACAAGGCTAACTTCTGCGACTGGTTCCGCTATCGAGAGGGCGGCGGCAAGGCGGTGCCGGATAAGTCAGAGGGGTCTTCGGGCGATATCAAGAAGCAGTTCGATGACCTCTTCAAATGACGTTTATTTAAAGCTCGTGCCACGGCCCTGATTTGGCGTTTTTTAGCACTATAGCTGACAATTAATGTCAATTTCACGCATTGCGTATTCAGAAAGAGCCCGTAATCCTTCAATATTATTATGGCGTGTTTTTTGCAATAAATATAAGAAGATGGCGGTATTTATCTAAAGTTCCACGACAAGAAAGGGGGACTCAATGAAAGCCCTGAAAGTAATTCTAATCGTATCTATCGTCCTTTTTGCAGCCACGTCCGCGATGGCGGCATCGTTGTCTCATACTCCCGGCTCGGTCTCGGTTACGGTGCCGGCGGGCTCGAGCACTACTGTACCTGTGACCGTGACCTTATCCACCGCTGAGAGGGGGACGTACTATCTCTGGTTCGTTAGCTCCGTTACGGGTACTGTCCCTTCGTCGTGGATTCGGTCGTCAAGGAACACGGCTTTCCTGAGCCGCTCCTCGAATTTTGCATCAACCGACATTTCCATAACCGTACCCGCGGGAACAGCGTCCGGGACCTATTCGAGCGTCATTAGTTCGAATGCAATGGGGGCTCACGGCTATGCGGACGCAGGTCCGGGCGTCCGGGTGGATGTCCGTGTTGCTTCGAGCTGCTCCGGCGTGCCCGAGATAGTTATCACGGGAATGAGTCCAGAGGTCATTTGGCCTCCAAACCACAGTATGGCAGTCGTTAACGTCGACGGCTTCGTAAAGGTGCCGTCGGGATGCTCTATTAATGAGACGGGATTCAGCATAGAGGACGAGTACGGCACCTACACCCGAGTGGGCAAGTTTACGGCGGATGGAGACGGCGCGTTCAGCATACCTCTGCCTGTAGAGGCATGGAGGACCGGCCAAGACAAGGACGGCAGGCACTACACGATAACCCTCTTTGCCGAGGATGACGCAGGCATAGGCACATCCGAGGTGCTTAATGCCGTGGTCCCGCACGACCAGGGCACGAGGGGCAATTCGAAGTAGGCCGGAAAATTTATTAAGTCATTTCAAGAGGGGGCCGCATCGCGGCCCCCTTTCTTTTATCCTAATCCTTTTTTTGCAATTCACGGTCAATCATGTAGAATATCAGGCTGAAAGCAAGTCTACGGGAGGCTCGAATTGGCCCTTTGGCACACGCGCACCGTTTCGGAAGTTTTTAAAGACCTCGAGAGCGCCCAAGAGGGGCTATCGGAGGTCGAGGCCGGGCGCAGGCTCGAGCATTACGGGCCGAACGAGCTAAAACGCGAGGAGCGCCCCTCGGCCTTCTCTCTTTTCCTCGGACAGTTCAAGAACGTCCTCATAATCATCCTTCTCATCGCCACCGTGCTGTCAATTCTCGTTGGGGAGACGATGGACGCGCTCCTGATAGCCGTCATCGTGGTATTTTCCGCGGGACTGGGTTTCTTCCAGGAGTATAAGGCCGAAAAAGCCCTTGAAGCGCTCAAGAAGATGCTGCAGGCCACGATAACCGTTGTGAGGGACGGCCGCGACCACGAGGTGGAGACCTCAACGATAGTGCCCGGAGACGTACTCTTGCTCGAGGCGGGCGACCGCGTGCCAGCTGACGCACGCGTCGTGGAATCGATATCTCTGAGGTGCGACGAGGCCCCTCTGACGGGAGAGTCCGTACCAGTGGCAAAACACACCGGGTCCCTCGAGGAAGAGACCCCGGTACCCGACCGCAAGAACATGGTCTATACCGGAAGCGTCGTTACTTACGGAAGGGCGCGGGCCGTGGTCACATCAACGGGAATGGACACCGAATTCGGCAAGATCGCCCGCGAGGTCTCTGCCGTAAAGACTGAAAAGACACCGCTTGAGGTAAGGACGGAGGAGATAGGCAAGTGGCTCGGCATCGGAGCGCTCGCAGTATGCGCCCTCGTGGTGGTGGTAAGCTCGGCGCGGGAGCTCTCAAACGGTACGTTTTCGTTTCAGCACCTCGTAAACATGGTGATGTTCGGCGTGGCCCTCGCCGTTGCGGCCGTGCCGGAGGCGCTTGCGGCGATAGTTACGGGAGCCCTCGCCATAGGAATGCACGAGATGGCAAAGCGAAACGCCCTCGTCAGAAAGATGCCCGCCGTCGAGACGCTCGGATGCACGACGGTCATATGCACGGACAAGACGGGCACTCTTACGAGAGGGGAGATGACCGTGCGGAAGCTCTATGCGGGTGGCGAGACCGTGGAGGTCTCGGGCGCGGGTTACGAGCCGGTGGGAGAGTTTACGGGTAAACTCGCGGTAGATGGAGACCCGCTTAAGCCGCTTCTTATGGCGGGGCTTCTCTGCAACGACTCGGAACTCATTGAGGCGGACGGCGCATGGAAGATAAAAGGCGACCCCACCGAGGCCGCGCTGGTCGTGGCGGCGCATAAGGCGGGGGTCATGAGCGGAAAGCTCAGGGGAGATTACGCGCGGGTGGCTGAGGTCCCGTTCAGCTCCGAAAGGAAGTTCATGTCAACGGTGCATGACACGCCCGATGGCGGTAAAATCGTGTTCGTAAAAGGCGCGCCAGAGGTTGTGCTTGCGCGCTGCACTCATCTTATGGATGCCGGGGGCGCTATGGTTCCCCTCACGGATGAGGACAAGGAGCGAATCGCCGCCGAGAACACGAAGATGGCCGAGGGTGCGCTGCGCGTGCTAGCCTTGGCAAGGGGAGACGTGGAATCGGTGCCGGATAACGTCGAGGAGGTCGAGCAGGGGCTCGTCTTCCTCGGTCTTGCGGGAATGATGGACCCCCCGAGGCCCGAGGCGATCGACGCTGTGCGCGTGTGCAGAGAAGTTAGCATGAGGCCGGTCATGATAACGGGCGACCATAAGATAACCGCTCTGGCAATCGCGAAAGAAATGGGGATATACCGAGACGGCGACATGGAGCTCACGGGCGAGGAGCTTGAGGCCATGAGCGACGAGGAATTCGAGGCCAAGGTGGACAAGGTGAGCGTGTACGCGCGGGTGTCCCCGGCCGACAAGCTCAAGATCGTACGCGCATGGAAAAAACGCGGCGAGGTCGTAGCGATGACGGGAGACGGCGTAAACGACGCCCCGGCGCTCAAGCACGCCGATATCGGTATAGCGATGGGAATAACCGGAACCGAGGTCGCGAAAGAGGCGGCGGACATAGTGCTTAACGACGACAACTTCGCCACCATAGTGAAGGCCGTGGAGCTGGGACGCTGGATATATGACAACATCAAGAAGTACCTGACGTTCCTGCTAAGGTGCAACATCACCGAGGTGCTCGTGATAGGCGGCGTGGTGCTCGCCATAGGGCCCGAGTATCTGCCCCTGCTGCCCGCGGCGATACTCTACGTGAACCTCGTTACCGACGGCCCACCGGCCCTCGCACTCGGCGTCGCCCCGCCCGACCCCGACATCATGAGAAGGCCCCCTCGTAGCCCCTCTGAGAGCGTGTTTTCACGGGAGGTCAAGGCGTTCATGCTCATGGCGGTGACAATCGAGTTTCCCATATTCTTGTGGGCGTTCTTTCACAGTCAGCCCGACATGGAGCTTGCCAGGACGAGGATGTTCTTCCTGTTCATACTCGTGGAGCTGATAATCGGCCTGAACTTCCGCTCATTGACCTACAGTATGTTCAAGGCGCCGCCTCATAAGTGGCTGATCGTCACGATAATCGGAGAGCTGTTTCTTACGGCGGGCGTCATGCAGATACCTGCGGTGAGGGACGCCTTCGGGGTGATAATGCCTTCGGCCCCAGACCTGGCGATGATAGTCGGTTTCGGGGTGGTTATCTGCGCTCTCATGGAGCTTACCAAGCGTTTCATCGGAAAAGCCGGTACGTGATTGTTTAGCTTATATCGAAATTAAGCGGGGGGATCTCGGAGATTATCTCGCTCTCGCTGGAGACGCGGTTCTGGATATGCTCGAGGGCCTCGTCCGTGGTCTCGGCATACTTGATGATGTCGAGGTCGTCTTCGTTTATGGTGCCTTCCTTGATCATGGTCTTGGACGTGAAGTTCCGCAAGCTTTGCCAGAAATCCTTTCCCATGCAGATGACCGGGAACTCTACCAGTTTTCCGGTCTGCATCAGCGTAGTCACCTCGAAGACCTCGTCGAGGGTGCCGAACCCGCCCGGCATCACTATGAACGCGGAGGAGTATTTAACGAGCATCACCTTTCTGACGAAGAAGTGCTCGAACTCAATGAACTGGTCGAGGTAGACGTTGGGTTTCTGCTCTTTAGGCAGGCGGATGTTGCAGCCGATGCTGAAGCCGCCGGCTTCTTTTGCGCCGCGGTTCGCGGCCTCCATTACGCCCGGCCCACCGCCGGTCATCACCGAGTAGCCCGCCTTCGCAAGCTTGTTGCCCATCTCCCTTGCCAGCTGGTAATTGGGGTGGCCCTCCGGGAACCGGGCCGAGCCGAACACCGTAACGCATGAGCTCGGGAAGCGAAGGCTTTCGAACCCCTGAATGAACTCGAGGAATATCCTGACGGCGCTCTCCAGGTCGGCCTCGCGGCCCCGTCTCCCCGAGAGGAAGAGCCGTTCGGCCCCGTAAACTTTATCGAGCAGCGATTCGGCCCTTTTAGTCCTGTCTTCCATGTATGAACCTCATAGTCTGATGTTGAATTATAGCCCTAACAATCGCCTCATTACAATCGTATCGGGCTCAGATGCAAAGACTGGCCGCCTGGCTTATCAGTCGCTGCGCCAAGTCCTGCTTCAGGCCGGTGGCCCTCGCGAGCCCTCTTGCGTCCATGCCGTGGATCTCGCTGGCAAGCACTATGCCGTTATCGATAAGCGCGCGGGCGACCTGCCTTGTGACGGCATGCAGTATCGTCACGGGATAGGTCTTTCCGTGCTCTATTGTCTGTTCGAGGCTGTGCTTCGATGGATATTTCCAGCCCATTGTCTCCAGGCCTACGCACTCGGCGTACTTTATCGCCTGCGAGGAGAACCGCGTGTTGGTAACCAGCATACCTTTAAGGATGTGATTTCCGTTCGGGCAGGTATCACCTATCTTCTTGATGTCGAGGAATCGCGCGTGCACGTACAGGGCGGTCTTTACGTCGGAGATGGTTTTCCGATTGTGATGGAACTTGCACTCTATGACGTAACATGAGTCGTCCCTGCGCGCAACCACGTCCACCTCGTGTGTGACGCAAGCGCCTTTGACGAACTGTCCAACCTGGGTCTTGTAGCCGTCGTGCTTTAGGACATCGGCGATGTACTTCTCAAACGGGTAACCGCTCGGGCCGAGGGCGTATAGGGCCTGTTTGAGCGAATAGCGCATCGTGCAGGCCATGTCGTAGTTACGCATGTATTTCTTCGCCGCCCGGAAGACCTTGCGAGTGGTGTACGGAGGCTTGATGGTGCTCGAGACCTTATCTATCAGCTTGTCGGCATCCTCGGGTTTTACGCCCGAGTTCAGAAGCGAGCGGTGAAGCTTCTTCCTGTCGAATTCCTCTGTTTCTCCGGATTCCTTGAGTATCTTCGTATCAGACATGGTTCTCCTTATCTCGTGGTGTGCCCTCAGTGGCCGGTGCGAACCTGTATTGCCTTGTGCTCTTTATCGCTATGAACGCGATTCCCGCCGAGAGCACTATCAATGCGCCGGCGAGGGCGGTTAGTAGCATATTACCAGATGCGAGGTATTTTACTTTCATGAGGTATATCAGCGACGCGACGGTGGTCACTATCATGAAAACGGCCGGGATGACCGTGAAGAACGCGGGTTTTCCCCTCTTTAGCAGCCAGGCAGATACGGTTATCAGCCCCAGGGCGGCCAGAAGCTGGTTCGATGAGCCGAACACGGGCCAGAGGGCCAGAAAGGCCTGCTTGTAGGCAAACAGCAGCATTATCGCCACCGAGAGGCCCGCGTTGAAAAGATAAGACATCAGGAACTTGGGAGGGTTTTCGAAAAGCAACTCCCAGAGCTCCTCGAAGAGATACCTGTTGAGCCTCACGGCGGTATCGAGCGTCGTAACGAGGAACCCCTCCACAAGTAGTATCCCGAATATGGTCCCGGCGTAAACGGGTACAGAGGTGGCGCTCCCGAGCAACCGGCCCATGGCGAGAGCGAACGCGACCACCGGGTTCGAGCGCCCCTCGGCCGGAAATACGATGTCCACGTACTGCGAGAAGTCCAGAACGGAGGCAAGCGTAATAAGCACGGCCGCCGCGAGAAGCCCCTCCAACAGCATGCCTCCGAAGCCTATTCTCAGGGCATGGGACTCTCTGGATATCTGCTTGGAGGTCGTTCCGCTTGCGATGAGGCTGTGGAATCCCGATATTGCCCCGCAGGCTATGGTGATGAACATTATCGGCCACATCGGGCCGAGTTTCTGTGCGCCCATGGCGGCGTTAACCGCCGGGAATTTTATGGTCATCCCCTTAAGCCCACCCAGGAGGATACCCACCGTCAGGGCCGCTATCCCGGCATAAAGTATGAACGAGTTTATGAAGTCTCTTGGCTGAAGCACCACCCATACCGGAAGTCCGGCGGCGGCGAGGACGTAGAGCGAGATTATCAGCATCCAGACGTCCGGCCGTATGGTGATGGGGTAGGCGAGGCCTACCGCGATGGATAGAGCCGCGACGACGATGGATATGAGGCTCAGAAATAGTACCCTCACCTTGACCCTGAACATGAGCCATCCGAGCAGGGGGGCAATGGCCGTGATGATGACCACCGATGTCGAGGCCACGCCGCCTATGCGGGCCATGACCACGCCCGAATCGGGGTCGGTGACGGTCTTGAGGATGCTCTGTCCCTTCTCAAGTCCCAGCGCCTTTGCCGGGGCAAGCGACGAAAGGGCGGTCGATGTAAGCCCCAGAAACGCCGCTGTCACCAGAAATACCATGAAGAGCACGAATATGATGAAGAGGATGTAGCCGGTCTTTCCAAAGGTGTTATGGGCGACCTCTGCGATGCTCTTGCCCCTCTCCCTCATGCTTACGAACAGGGCCGTGAAATCGTGAACCGCGCCGATGAATATCGCCCCAATGATTATCCACAGCAGGGAGGGGTAAAAGCCATATATCGCGGCGATTGCGGGCCCCACTATGGGCCCTCCGCCCGCTATCGAGGAGAAGTGGTGCGAAAAGACGACTTGCCACTTGGCGGGGACATAGTCGCGCTCGTCCTGAATGAGCTTGGCGGGGGTCTCATTTTCGTGGTCCATATCGAACACACGGTCCAGATAACGCCCGTAGAACCGGTACGAGAGCTTGAAAGCCAGGGCCGTCAGCGCCAAAACCAGCAGGATGTTCAAAGGGTCCCCTCTAAATTCCCATTTTTTGGGGATTATTATATACCTTTTGGCCTATACCATGTTAAGGTCATATATATTAGGGTTTCTTATAAAGGACTGGAAAAGCCCTGATACTCTCTGTTACAATTTAAAGCCATAATTACGTTGGAGGAATAATTCAATGGATTTCAAGGGGCAGGCCGCCCTTGTGACGGGCGGAGCGAGGGGAATTGGGAAGTCCATAGCCGAAGCGCTTGCGGCCAGAGGCGTGAACGTCGCCGTGGCCGATATAGACGAGGCGGCGGCCAAGGAGACCGCGAAGGAGCTTGAGGCCAAGGGCGTCAAGTCCGTCGCCTTCAGGATGGACGTCTCAAACGCCGACGACGTGGCGAGGGTCATCGGAGACGTCAAGGAGCAGTTCGGACAGCTCGATATCCTCATCAACAACGCGGGGATAACGCGTGACGGCCTGCTCATGAGGATGAAGGAAGAGGACTGGGACAGCGTCATCAGCATCAACCTGAAAAGCGTCTTCCTGTGCACCAAGGAAGCCGTCAAGGTGATGGCGAAGCAGCGCTATGGGCGGATAGTGAATATAGCCTCGGTGGTTGCGTTCATGGGCAATCCCGGACAGGCCAATTACTCGGCCTCCAAGGCGGGCATTGTGGGCCTTACCAAGACCACGGCGAGGGAGTACGCATCGCGCGGGATAACGGTGAACGCAGTGGCCCCGGGCTTCATCATGACGGCGATGACCGATGCTCTGCCCGACAACGTGAAGGACGAAATGAAGCGCGCCATACCGCTGGGCTCTTTCGGTACGCCGGAGGACGTGGCCAACTGCGTGCTGTTTCTCGCTTCCCCCGAGGCGGGGTACGTAACCGGACAGGTACTGCATGTCAATGGCGGCATGTACATGTAAGCAATATATTTCTCGAAAAATAAGAAAAACAATTTAGGAGGGAATGGGAATGGAAGAAAAAATAAAGGAAATAATCGCAAAGCAGCTCGGTGTGGACATCTCCGAGGTCAAGCCGGATGCATCTTTTGTGGATGACCTCGGCGCGGACTCGCTCGATACAGTCGAGCTTGTCATGGCATTTGAGGAAAACTTCAACGTTCAGATCCCGGACGAGGACGCCGAGAAGATCCTCAAGGTCCAGGACGCTCTGGACTACATAAAGACGAAGCAGGGATGACCGAAAAACGTAGGGTTGCGGTAACGGGCCTCGGCATCATCTCCCCCGTTGGGATGGGGTTAGAGGAGAGTTGGGCCAGTCTTAAGGCCGGAAGGTCCGGTATTGCCAGAATCACGCACTTCGACCCTACTGGATTCCCCACAACATTCGCAGGCGAGGTCAAGGGTTTTAAGCCTGGCGACTATATACCGGCGAAAGAGATCAAGAAGATGGACAGGTTCATCCACTTGGCCGTTGGCGCCTCGTATCTCGCGCTGGAAGACGCCAACTTCGAGATAACTGAAGAGAACGCCGAGAGGGTCGGCGTTGTCACCGGCTCTGGCATGGGTGGTCTCAGCACCATCGAGAAGAGCCACATAAGCTATCTGGAAAAGGGTCCGAGGCGGATCACCCCGTTCTTTATCCCAATGGTGATAATTAATATGGCCTCAGGACACATATCAATTCGTTTCGGGGCCAAGGGGCCGAACTCCAGTGCCGTAACGGCATGCGCGACGGGCACCAACTGCATAGGCGACGCCTTCAGGCTCGTGCAGAACGGCTATGCCGACGCCATGATAGCGGGCGGCTCCGAGGCGGCCATTACACCAATCGGCATCGGCGGGTTCAACGCCATGAAGGCCCTTTCCACGCGCAATGACGAGCCGGAGCGAGCCTCGAGGCCCTTTGATGTTGACCGAGACGGCTTCGTGATGGGCGAGGGTGCTGGCATTGTCCTGCTCGAAGAGCTCGAAAGCGCGCGTAAGCGCGGCGCCCGCATATACGCGGAAATTATAGGATATGGAATGACCTCCGACGCCTACCACATGACCGCTCCCGCTCCCGGAGGGGAGGGCGCGGCAAGGTGCATGGCGGTTACGCTCAAGGACGCGGGCGTGCCTCCGGAAGAGGTTGACTACATCAACGCACATGGCACGTCCACCAGGTACGGCGACGAGCTCGAGACCGCCGCCATAAAGACGGTATTTAAAGACCATGCCTACAAGCTGGCCGTAAGCTCGACGAAATCCATGACCGGACATCTCCTCGGTGCGGCCGGAGGCGTCGAGGCAATAGCCACCGTAATGAGCATCTACGAGGGAATCGCTCCCCCGACCATAAACCTCGACAACCCGGATCCCGAGTGCGACCTCGACTACGTTCCCCACAAGGCCAGGGAAATGGAAATAAACTATGCCCTGTCCAACTCTTTCGGTTTCGGCGGCACTAACGCTTGCGTGATGTTCAAGAAGCACGAAGGCTAAGTCGCGCATGCCTGAACCGGGTATCTCTCAGCTTCAAAAATCCATAGGACACAAGTTTAAGGACAAGGACCTTCTCGTGGAGGCCATCACCCACAAGTCCTTCCGGCACGAATACCCGGAACGGGCCGAATCCCATAACGAGAGGCTCGAGTTCATGGGCGACTCGGTGCTCGGGCTCGTCGTGGCGGATTATCTGTTCAAGAAGTTCAAGGACCTCACCGAGGCCGAGATGTCACGGATAAAGTCCCATCTCGTGAAACGTAAGGTGCTTGCCGAAATCGCCACGGGCATATCGCTTGGAAGCTACCTGCGGGTCGGCAAGGGAGAGGAAGGCTCCGGGGGCAGGATGAAGCTCTCCTTGCTCGCAAACGCCATGGAGGCCGTAATAGGGGCCGTGTTCGAGGACGCGGGATACGAGAGGGCGCGCGAGATGGTGCTCAAACTCCTCGGAGATAGGCTTGAGGTGGCGATATCATCTGGCGACTTCTCGGACTACAAGAGCCAGCTCCAGGAGCTCTGCCAGACGCGCTATGGCTGCCTCCCGCAGTACCGCCTCGCTGCGCAGGAGGGCGAAGAGCACAGTAAGACGTTCACATTCGAGGTGCTTGTGAACGGGGAGGTCATGGGTATCGGCAAGGGGCGTTCAAAGAAGGAAGCCCAGCTCAGGGCGGCTGGCGAAGCCCTCCAAAACCTTGAAAGCTCTGAATAAAAAAATAAACAGCTTGCATCACCTCGCGATTTCTGATATATGATTTCTATCATGGTAGGTTCGGGCAGTCAGGCGTAATATTTACTAAAGAGCCTATACGAGAAAGGAGATGCTTATATGGCTTACACACAGGTTCTTTTAGAAGCGAAAATTCTCGAGATGTATCCTGAAATCACTAATCATGGCATTAATGTGGGGATGAGCTACGACGACGAGAAAGCAGCTTGGGTAATAAAGTTCAAGAAGGACCATCATGAGCTCGAGACCTTCCTTGAGAAGAAGGATGCGGATGAGTGCATGGAGGGCAAGAAGTGTGTCTATCTGGGTGTTCAGTTGGGCGATTTTATCGACAACTTTGAACGGCCTTAAAGGCCGGATAAATTAGAGAGGAGGGCGCTATGGCAACACCTGTTGTGGACTATGATCTGTGTGAAGGATGCGGTTCTTGCGTGGAGATATGTCCTCAAGCCTTTGAGCTGAGGGATGACGACAAGGCATACGTCATCGGCGACTGCAGCTCGTGCGACTGCGAGGAAGCCGCCGGAATCTGTCCCGTAGAGGCAATTACCATCGAGGACTGAGGGCGCGGACAGGCATTCTTCAGTTACAGCGAGTAAATTTATCTGAGAGAGGGGGCTTTGAACGCCCCCTCTTTTTTGGCTGTAAGTTAGAGCTTGGGGCCCTTCCAGTACGGGTTGGAGAGGTCTTCGAAGGCAGAGATAGCCGCTATGCTGCCCTGACCCGTGGCCACGGCTATCTGCTTCTCTCCGCCGGTGATGTCCCCGGCGGCATAGACAAACGGCACTGACGTCCTTTGGGCCGCGTCCACCTTGACATAGCCCTCCTTGTCAATTTCGGCCCCTAAGCTTGCGGCTATCTCGCTGCTCGGACGGTATCCTATATCCACGAACACGCCATCGGCCTTAAGGTCACTGGTCTCCCCGGTCTTGACGTCCTTGACCCTGACCGTATCGACCGATTTCTTCCCCAATATCTCGACCACCGTGCTGTTCCAGTGAACGGGGATGTTCCTCTGGGTGAGGCTCTGCTGCAGCCGCTGCTCGGCCCTGAACTTATCACGCCTGTGCACCACGCTTACGCTTGCACCTATGCTGTCGAGATAAAGGGCGTCCGTGAGGGCGGAGTTTCCGCCGCCCACCACGACCACGGATTTGCCGTCCTTGAAGATGTATCCGTCGCAGGTGGCGCAGTAGCTAACGCCTCTGCCCCGGAACGAGTCCTCACCCGGCACATCGAGGGTGCGGTTGGCGGCCCCGGTGCAGAGTATCACCGCCCGGGCCCTGAAGGGCCCCTTTTGAGTGGATATCTCGAACCCTTCGTCAGTCTTCTTTATCCCGTCTATTCCCAGGCCCTGCACTATGGGGGCATACTGAGATGCCTGCTGCGACATCATGTCCACGAGCGCCTTACCCTGAATTCTCGCAAAGCCGGGATAGTTCTCGACGACGGGGGTGATGGTTACCTGGCCACCGACATTTGACCTGTCGAAGATTATGCTATGAAGACCGCTGCGAGCCGAGTAAATGGCCGAAGTCAGCCCGGCGGGTCCTCCTCCCACTATCACGACGTCGTAGTCCCTCACGTCCTCGGTTCCGGGCGGCATGACGAAATCCACCTTCTTGCCTTCTATAAGAGAGGCTATAAAACGCTCCTCAGGCTCGAGCCCGGGCGAGGTGAGTACATCGCCTATATAGGTTTTCGGCACCGACATTGCGGAATACTTCTCCGCGAGCTCACGGTTTTCATATATTTCCATCGCCTCGGCACTTACCAGGCCCGGTTTCTCCACGGCTGCCGATGCCGCGTAGAGGAACTGCTGTGGGCAGTAAGGGCAGGTGGGGCTTACAAAGACTCTTACCTGCCTCTTGTCCTTCAGGCTCTCGAGCTTCTTCCTGGAGTCATCGGAAAGAAGGGTCTTCCCCGTGGACGCCATCAGGATGGCCATAACGAGGGAGCGACCCTCCTCGCCCAGGGGAGAGCCCGTAAAGCGGATAGCGAATTTATCGGGGTTTAGAAGTATGGTGGGTGAGCGCTCCACGTCGTATTTGCGGGCGAAATCGTCGCCAGTGGTGTGAAAGTGAGCCGTTATCTTGGGCGAGGCCTTGGCCATCTCTTCCGATATAAGGACGGCCATATCGTTGAACTGGTCGTTTAAGCCCTTCATGGTGAATACGTGCAGCTCCACCGGTTTCTCGAGCACCCGGAAGTTCTCCCTCAGAGACTCGCGCATGTCATCGGTGATAATCTGTTCCGTCATGAAAACATTATATCGCAAATGCCATGGCGGTTAACAATGAGAGCCTTTACATGGGGGGGGGGAATGTCACTCGACGGTGCTCATAGAAGTGTGCCGGGGGCATCAATGTTTGGTCATGGAGCCTGACAGAATTGTGGGCGTGACGTTCATATGGAAATCGACGCCCGAAATTATTTTTAAAAAAAGAAAAAAAAGACTTGAAAAAATGCTACGAAAAATTGCAAATTACTACAGCACTAATAAATGGGCATTGTGTCCAACTTAATAACACCCTGAGAGAAGGAGGGGGAGAATGGCCAAAAAGAAGGCGGCTAAGAAAAAGGTGGCGAAGAAGAAAGTGGCCAAGAAGAAAGTAGCTAAGAAGAAGGTGGCCAAGAAGAAGACTGCGAAGAAGACCGCTAAGAAGAAAGTAGCCAAGAAAAAGACGGCGAAGAAGAAGGCGGCCAAGAAGAAGACTGCAAAGAAGAAGACCGCTAAGAAGAAGGTAGCCAAGAAGGCCAAGAAGAAATCCAAGCGTAAGCCGAGCGCGGCGTTCATGAGGCCCATGACCCCGAGCGCGTTTCTTGCGGCGGTAGTCGGCACCAAGCCCATCCCGAGGACCGAGATCACCAAGAAGCTCTGGGCCTACATCAAGAAGAACAAGCTCCAGGACGCTATCAACAGGAGAATGATCAACGCCGATGCGGCCCTCAAGGCCGTATTTGGAGGGAAGAACAAGGTTTCCATGTTCGAGATGACCAAGCTGGTCAACAAGCATCTCAAATAGAAGCCTTTAAACGAAGCACGGACACCCATGGCAGGCTGGCATTGCCCACGAGGGCAGGGTCAGCCTGCCGTCTTATTTGGCGGTGGCTTGGCGCCAAATCCGCGAATTTGGAATTTCTTGACCTGGTTGTAAAGCCGGGTCTATAATAGTTCGCATAGTGGGAGTTTCCGCACGCAGCGGTTGCATTTAATCTTGGAGGGCTACGGAATAGCATGTCTTACGACACGGACAGAAGGCACACTCGAATAAAGTCCACACCCGAACGGCCCATCCTGGTCAAGTTCAAGCAGAAGGAAATGCAGGAAATCGCCCACCAGGTAGAGGTTAAGGACATTAGCGATGTCGGCATCGGGCTCAAGGTCCCCCTCGGCAAGAGGTTCCTCACGGAAGGGCTCATATTCGAGGACATGGAAATATCGCTCCCCGGAGGCGACAAGTGTGTGCTTTCCGGAAAGATTGTCTACAAGAGGCTCGGCCACTGCGGTATTGAGTTCATGAACTCCGCCACCGCCGAGCACCGTAAACTCGAGCAGTTCACGGAACGCGCCGATAATAAGGCCGTCTCGGAAGCGGACTCAAACTGATTGCTACTCTTGCCGTTGCTTCACCCTATCCGCATTTAAACCCCCATGAATATTTGTAGCCCCCCCGTGGCATGTGCTATGATTTTGGAACCAAGTTATTGACCGGAGGAATAGCGAATGCTTGCTCAGAGAGTGCAGAGGGTAAAGCCGTCTCCCACGCTTGCCATGGACGCCAAAGCCAAGGAGATGAAGGCCAGCGGAGAGGACATCGTCAACTTCGGCGTTGGCGAGCCGGACTTCGATACGCCGGAAAACATAAAGGAAGCGGCCATAAAGGCGCTGAAGGACGGTTTCACGAAGTACACGGCCGTGGGTGGCATCCTGCCCCTGAAGGACGCGATCATAGAGAAATTCCGCGCCGACAACGCCCTCGAGTACGGGCGCGACGAGATAATCGTCTCCTGCGGCGCCAAGCACAGCCTCTATAACATCGCCCAGGCCCTCTTCGGCCCCGGAGACGAGGTCATAATCCCCTCGCCGTACTGGGTTTCGTATCCCGCCCAGGTGCTCCTGAACGACGCCGAGCCGGTATTCGTGAAGACCTTCGAGAAAGACTCATTCATGCTCAAGCCGGAGGCCTTAGAGGCAGCCATCACGGACAAGACAAAGGCCCTCATCCTTAACTCTCCTTCCAACCCCACGGGCCTGACGTACGACCTCAAGGCGCTCGAGGCCATCGCCGAGGTGGCTCTGAAGAAGGGGATATACATCATCTCGGACGAGATATACGAAAAGCTCCTCTACGACGGAGCCCGGCACGTGAGCATCGCAACCCTCGGCGACGAGATAAAGCGGAAAACGATAGTGGTAAACGGCCTTTCGAAGTCTCACGCCATGACTGGCTGGAGGATTGGCTACGCGGCGGGCCCCGTAGACGTCATCAAGGCCATGACCAAGGTGCAGAGCCAGTCCACCTCCAACCCGACGTCAATAGCGCAGGCAGCGGCCGTTGAGGCCCTCACAGGCCCGCAGGACTTCATCAAGACGATGCTCGTGGAGTTCGACAAGCGAAGGAAATACCTGGTGGGCGAGCTTAACGCCATGCCCTCCGTGAGCTGCGTAACGCCCACAGGGGCGTTCTACGCCTTCCCGAACACTTCCGGGCTCTACGGCGGCAAGGTGAAGGGCTCCTCGGAGCTGGCAATGTATCTTCTCAACGAGGCGAAGGTGGCCCTCGTGCCCGGCGACGCCTTCGGAGACGACAGCTTTATCCGGATATCCTACGCCACGAGCCTCGAGGACATCAAGAAGGCAGTCGACAGGATCAACCAGGCCATTGCCAAGATTCAGTAGCCGTATTGAGACAGTCTAATCCCGATAATAAAGGGGGCGATGCCCCCTTCCGCGCCGGGTTCGTTGCCATAACCGGGCGGCCCAACGTAG
>Ga0055448_10000159_pt1 | contig 15927 bp, 14 predicted proteins | sample China_Galinas_PW_4_FD_57744 | JGI IMG/M metagenome (GOLD analysis project Ga0055448, IMG submission 57744) | Wetland microbial communities from San Francisco Bay, California, USA, that impact long-term carbon sequestration - China_Galinas_PWA_D2 | ecosystem: Environmental > Aquatic > Marine >... | reverse complement strand
GGACCGACAATCCGGCGGTTCCCACAATGATCGGCGGCCAGCCCGGCGCACTGCCTCGACGGTTCATGAGTGCGGGTGCGGCGGCACTCGTGCTCGACGTGCTGAGCGATCCGGTAGCCCGAATCCCGGGATTCGGGGAGACCACACCGCTCGACCTGCCGTTCCTCGCGGCGACCAAGACCGGAACGAGCAGGCATTTCACCGACAACTGGGCGGTCGCGACGACCGCGAACTTCACGATCGCCGTCTGGGTCGGCAATTTCGGTGGCCAGCCGATGCAGGGGGTCAGCGGAGTGAGCGGCGCGGGCCCGCTGCTCTACCACATCGCGCTCGAAACGGCCCACCGATACGCGCCCGGCTGGTTCCCCTCGCCCGCAATGGTGGGTGCGCAGCCGGTCGAGATCTGCGCCCTGTCGGGGCTGCGCGCCACACCCGCCTGCCCCTCACTCATCGACTGGTTCATGCCGGGCACCGAGCCGACACAGCTCGACGACTGGCAGATCGGCGAACATACCCGCTATCCGGCCGAGTACGCCGAATGGCTCGCGATGTCGGAGCGGTCGGGCCTCGTCGACGGTGCGCTGACGGCGCATTCCTCGCCGATACACGCGACGGCACCGGCCGGTGCGGATCCCGGACACGGCCGCCCACGCATTCTCGCGCCGCTCGATGGCGACCGGTTCGCCGTACCACCCGGCGTCGAGCCGCGATACGCGACGATTCCGCTGGCCGCCACGCCCGCCGACCACGTCGCATGGCAGGTCGATGGCCAGCCGTTCACCGGTACACGGTGGGTGCCGCAGCCCGGCGAGCATGTCGTCCGCGCGCTGTGGCCCGATGGCGCGGTGGACTCCGTCAGGATCGTGGTCGACAGGCGGTAGAGGCCGCTGTCAGCGGCTGTCCGGCAGGGATGGCGGGAGAATCCGGCGCCACTGCTCGATGGGGATCGCTCCCAGCGCCTCACGCCCGTTGATGAAGAAGGTGGGCGTACCTCGGACCCGGAGCCGTCGCGCGGTACCGGTCGCAGCGTCGACACGAGCCGCTGTCGATCCGGCGGCCCGGCACGCGCGGAATGTGTCTACATCGAGACCCAGCACACCGGCGAATTCGTCGAACTTGCGCGCGGGATCGCGCAGCGGCAGCCACTCCCGCTGGCGGTCGTAGAGAATATCGTGCATCGACCAGAACGAGGCCTGGTCCGCGGCACAGAGCGCCGCCCGTGTCGCCTGTTCCGAGTTCGGGAACGAACCCATCACGAACGGGATGAACTTGAACTTCACCCGACCGCTCATGATGAACTCACGATTGAATTGCGCGAACGTATCCGTGTGAAAGCGCGCGCACGCGGAACAGCCGAAATCACCGAATTCGACGACCGCGATCGGCGCATTGGCCAGTCCGAGATCGAAACCGAGGCCAGCGACGTCCGCGACCTGCGCCATGACACCGGTCGGCATCGCGGCAAGGAGTACACCGATGAGGTTCGGAGCCTTCACGCCCGATCCGTTTCACTCATCGAATGATCGTTCCATTGCGTCTACCTCGCCATCGTGCTCGCGGCGATCCTCCGCGAGCAGCCGGAGAAATACGCGTTTGCGCAGGTCCGCCGGTACCGTCTGGCTGGTGTGACGTCGAACGAACTCGCGGAATGCCCTCTGGAAGTCGTAGTGCGGGTAGCAGCCCCTGCACGCGGCGAGGTGTGCTTCGACGCTTCGCTCATCCGCGCCTTCGAGTTCGCCGTCGATGTAGGCCCAGAGCTGCTCGACGGCCTCGCGGCAGGTGATCGCACTCTGATCGCTCATTCCGTACCCCCGCGAATGTACCCCATTTCGGTCGCGTACTCACGCAATGCCGTCGCCAGCAGACGCCGCCCGCGGTAGAGCCGACTCTTCACCGTGCCGACCGGGATGTCCATGACTTCGGCGATCTCGTTGTAGCCGAGTCCCTCAAGGTCGCTCAGCACGACGGCCTGCCTGAATTCGTCCGGCAGCCGCGTGATCGCGGCATCGATCTCGGAGTCGATGAACGAATCGAAGAAGCTGCGTTCGGGGTCCTCACTCTGAATTTCGGCGAGCACCTTCGCGGATGCGATCGCCTCGACGGCGACTTCGAGTTCGCTCTCGAACGACTCCATCCTGCGGTCGCGCCGCTCGCGTCCCCGCAGAAACGCGTTCCGGCAGATCGTGAACAGCCACGAGCGGCAACTCGTGCCCCGCGTATACGTCGACCAGTGACGGTACGCCCGCAGAAACGTCTCCTGGGCAAGGTCATCCGCTTCCGCCTCGTTGCCCGTCAACCGGAGGCTGAAGCGATAGACGGCATCGAGCCACGGCAAAGCCTCTTCCTCGAACCCCGACCTGCCCAGTCCGGAGCCCGCCTGTGCACCTTCTGTCATGGCCTCTCGCTCGTGTACGATCGGGAACCCGGTCCTCTGATCGCGTGTTCCCTCTGACTCCGGAGGATGCGACCCGCCCGGGCGGCCGGCAACAATGGACGGTCCGGCACACAGCTCCGCACCCGCCCGAATGACGTGGGGGCGTGACCGGACGCATCGGGCATGATGTCCGCACCGCAGCGTACGCTCGAATCGTCGACGTTGCGCTCCCGTCCGCCGCGTCGTACCTCTCCCCTTCCTCACGTCGACCGGCTGTCGGTCGACACGGAACCCCGATCTGGTGATGACCGATCAGCCGACTCTCGAGACGCCGCGGCTCCGGCTGCGACCCTTCCATGCCGACGACTCGGCCGCCGTCGAGCGGATGGCCGGCCGTCGCGAGATCGCGCGCTACACGCTCACCGTGCCGCATCCCTATCCTGCCGGTCTCGCGACACAGTGGATCGCAGGCCACGCAAAGGCATGGGCCGAACGCCGGTCCGTGACCTGCGCGATAGAGCGTCGCGAGGATGGCCGTCTGCTGGGTGCCATCGGCCTCAGCATCGACCAGGAGAGCGTCCACGCCGAAATGGGATACTGGATCGGCCTCGAATACTGGGGTAGCGGGTACGCCACGGAAGCAGCAGCGGAACTGTTGCGCTTCGCATTCGATACACTGCACATGCACCGGGTTCTTGCGCGTCATTTCGGCTCGAATCCGGCATCGGGCCGCGTCATGCAGAAGATCGGGATGACGATGGAAGGGATACTGAGACAGCACCACCGGAAGTGGGGCGAGTTCGAGGACATTGTCGTCTACGGCATCCTCGCCAGGGACAGAACCGCGTGAGACGACGACTCGCCGCCGCGTTCATTGCCGGCGCTGTGGCCGGCGCAGCACTGTTCGGGCTGTGGCACGGCCGCAATCGCGCGTGGCCACACCGACCGGCCGTTCGTCCGCCAGCGCACACCGCCGCGACGCTGCCGCCCGCGTTGCCCGACTCGACCTTCGTCCGGCTCGTCACGAGCTTCTCGGAAGACGGCGGCTACTTCGACACCGACAACCTGATCTCGAACGAATCGTCGTACCTCCACGTGATTGGCGGGCTCCGCCAGCTCGGCGTCCAGGGCGGTGCCTACCTCGGCGTCGGGCCTGACCAGAATTTCTCGTACATTGCCGCAATACACCCTCGTATCGCGTTCATTGTGGACATCCGCCGTGACAACATGCTCGAACATCTGCTGTTCAAGGTTCTGTTCGAGCAGGCACCCACCCGCGTCGAATACCTGTCACTGCTCTTTGCGCGACAGCCGCCGGACGATCCCGCGGACTGGGCCGACCGGTCGATCGACGAACTGGTCGAGTACATCCAGAACGCGCCGGCCGGCCGCGAGCGGCTCTACCGCACACAGCGGGCACTCGTCGAACGCGTGGCAGATTCAGGGATCCCGCTGTCGACGAACGACCTCGCCGTGATTGCCCGCATCTACGCGGCGTTCGCCATCGCCGGGCCGAGCCTGCGATACAACAGCCACGGGCGTGCGCCCAGGCCATCATACCCGACCTACCGGCAACTGCTCGCCGGAACCGATCTCGACGGCTACCAGGCCAACTTCCTGGCCCATGAAGCGGATTATGCCTTCGTCCGCGCACTCGAGCAGCGGAACCTGATCGTGCCCGTCACCGGCGACTTCGCGGGCGAGCATGCGCTCCGCGCCATTGGCCGATACCTCGACGACGCCGGTCTGACTGTCTCGGCCTTCTACCTCAGCAATGTCGAGTTCTATCTCTGGCAGGACCACGTGTTCAACACGTTCGCCGTCAATGTCAAGGGACTGCCGTTCGATGGCCGGTCCGTTCTCATCCGCAGCCTGTTCGGTCGTATCTACGATCACCCGCAATCGGTGCCCGGCTACAACTCGACACAGCTGATGCAGCCGATCGGGGATTTCGTCCGCGCATTCGAGGAAGGCGAGTACAGGACCTATGGAGATCTGGTCTACCGTGGGTATGTCGAGCTGCGATGAACATGCCGATGCCGATGCAACTGCATTCCACGTGAGGATGAGCATGACTGAGCACGAGCCCTCGGGATCGGCCGATCACCTGCCCCGAATGGCAAGCGCCACGCGCCACGCGTTTCGCAGTGCCGTTGTCCGTGCGTCTGGCGTGGGTGCGCTGATCATCACAGCCGCCTGCGCCCGCGACGCCGGCGCGGGGTCCGACTGGGAAGCGCGCATCGACACGGTGGGTGACACCATCACCGTCCGGACGATCTCCGGCGGCGAGTGGGGGCCGAATGCAGAACTCGTTCCGGAGCTGCGGATCGGCAAGGTCGATGGCGCCGACGAGTATCTGCTAGGCAGCATCGTCGGTCTGGCGGTCGATCGTGAAGGTAACATGTTCGTCTTCGACCGGCAGGTTCCGGCGCTGCGCGAATACGCGCCCGATGGCTCGTTCGTCCGGACCTTCGGCCGGTCCGGCGGGGGACCCGGCGAATACAATCAGTCCGATGGCGGACTCGCGATACTGCGCGACGGCCGCATCGTTCTGCGTGACCCCGGCAATGCGCGGTTTCAGCTGTGGTCGGCCGACGGCGAACCCGCAGGCGAATGGATGTACTCCGGCGGCTTCTTCACGTCCCGGCCGCTCTACGTGGATACGGCGGACAACGTCTACTCATCGAGCAATGCCGCCACCGGTCCGTATGCCGGTTCCACGATCCTCGTGAAATATCGACCCGACGGCCAGCGTGCCGATACGCTGCTCGCTCCGACCTGGAACCATGAAGCACCGGTAATCAGAGCGGGAACCGAACACCTCCAGATGGTGATGGGCGTGCCGTTCAGCGCCAGCGAAGACTGGACGTTCAGCCCGCTCGGCTACTTCGTGGGCGGGGTCAGCACCGACTACAATGTCGATGTGCTCCGGCCGGACGGCAGTGTACTGCGCATCGGCCGCGTCATCGAACCCGTACCCGTGCAGCCGGCCGAAAAAGCCAACTCTCAGGCGCTCACGACCCAGAACGTCCAGCGCATGGTGCCGGGCTGGCGCTGGAACGGCGCGGCCATTCCGGACACCAAGCCGCCGTTCAGGGCCGTGCTCGTTGCAGAGGATGGTCGGATCTGGGTCCAGCTCTCGCAGCCCGGACAGCCGATTCCGGAGGATCAGCGTGACGATCCGGTCGGACCTGACGGCAGCCGGCGCGTTGTCGATGAATGGAGCGAGCCGATCGCGTTCGACGTCTTCCAGCCCGATGGTCGCTACGTCGGCATGGTCCGCGCACCTGACGGTCTCGGCATTTACCCGCGACCGGTGATTCGTGGCGACACGATGTGGGCCATCATGGAGGACGACCTGGGCGTCGAACAGATCACCCGTCTCACCGTTCGCGTCACACCACCCGATGGGACCCGCTGATGTCGTCCGAAGCGCGCACGGATCGGCCACGGCTCGCAGACCGCCGGGATCAGCGCCGCACCACGCCCCTGAAGCGACGACGGTCGATCGAATAGCCAGGGAATACGGCGTCCGCATCCTCGGCGCCGAGGTGATCGATCGCGATCTCGGCGAACACGTCCCGGAAATCCGTCGTCAGTGCCAGGTCCCGACCCTGATGGAGCTGCTCGCGTTCGAGACCGGGCCAGCCACCGAGCACGCGGCCGCCGTTCACGGCGCCGCCCATCACGAGCATGCAATTGGCATGACCGTGATCGGTCCCGCCGGAGCCGTTCTCGGCGACCGTGCGCCCGAACTCGGACATGGTCAGCAGCACGACGTCGTCCATGCGGTCGCCGAGATCGTCGTACAGCGCGCGCATGCCGCGGGACAGCTCATCGAAGCGCCGGGCAAGCTGACCTTCCCCGCCACCCTGTGCCTGGTGCGTGTCCCAGCCGCCAATGTCGGTGAACGCGATCTCGACACCGATGTCCGCCTTGATGAGCTGTGCGATCTGGCCGAGTGAACGACCGAATTCGCCCGGCGGATACGTGACACCCGTAGCCGGCCGGTACTGCAACGGATTCGCCGCACGCAGCGCGCGCATGGCTTCGAACGCCTCATCGGATGCCGCGCTGATGAGGTCACCGCTCCCCGCGTTCATGCGCTCGAACGTCGTCTCGAGCGAAGCGTCGCGCCCGCCGGCAATGCCGAAACGCGAGATGTCGCCCGCCGCGAGCGTCGGATAATCGCCACGCAACGACAGCGGCATGGTCGATCCCATGGCAATGCCGCGTAATGCGGGCGGCAGCGCCATGGCGGTCTGGCCGGCGGTGTGATCTGCCGCGTGCGCGCCGGCATCATCGAGGGTCCGGCCCTCACAGTTGCACGGTGTGTGCGCGAGCACGCGGTTGAGCCAGCCGTCGCGAACCGTGCGCTCGCCCGGCGTCGCCGTCTCCATGAAATCCTGCGCGTCGAAGTGCGACCGCGTCGGGTGAGGTGAACCGACCGCGTGCACGATGGACAGCTCGCGCCGGTTCCAGAGATCGTGAAGCGGACCGAGTGATGGGTGAAGGCCGAAGAACCCATCGAGGTCGACCGCACCGCCCGCCCTGCCCGGTTGTGCGATGGCAATCGACCGCCGGTTCCGATAATACGCATCCTCGCCGAACGGTACGACCATGTTCAGGCCGTCGACCGCGCCGCGCTGGAAGATGCAGATCAGCGTCCTCCTGCGTGCGGCCGCTCGTGTCGGCGCGAGCAGCGAACGCGTCAGGAACTCGGGTGGCAGACCCAGCGCGAGCAGTGCCAGCGAACCATGGCGGAAGAACACTCGCCGGCTGATCGCGCCGGCGGCTCCGGTGAGTGCGCCTGTCGACACGGACCCCGGACGTTTCATCGGGACGCCCCCTATTTCCGCTGGAAGTCGGGCGAGCCCAGCACCAGCCCGATGGCGCGCACACCCAGCGCCCGCGGCGACGATGTGCCGATCTTCACCTGCTCCGTCAGGTCCGCCCGTATCGTCGCTACCAGTGCATCCGTGCGCAGTCCCGGCATCAGCGTGTCGATCAGACCCGGAATCGCGATATCGGCGTTGCCGGCCGCCGCATCGGGATCGACGTTCGCGGCACGGGCAATGCGCCTGCCATCCAGCCGCAGACCCGGGAATCGACCGGTCGCCAGCTCGAGCGCGAAGTTCATCCGGTTCAGCATGGCCCCGCTGTTGACCCACTCCTGCGATGCCAGCGGATAGCCCGTCGGCGCGGACTCGTTGTACGGCAGTTCACCCAGATCTCGCAGTGTTGCGACCAGTCTCGGCGATGGCCCGATCTCGGCATGCGTCACTCGAAGCGCGCTCGCCACCAGCTCGAACGGTGATTTCACCTTGGACCCGACGTTCGAAGCGTCGTAGAACCGAGGCGACACGAACAATGCACGCGTCACCGCGCGCAGATCGCCGTCGGTGTCGTGGAACACTTTCGCGATTTCGTCGACAAACGCCGGATCCGGCGAGTCCGACACGAACGATCGGATCAGCTCCGTCGCAATGTGATGCGCGGTCGCCGGACTCGTCGCGAGCAGGTGAATGACGTCCATGCCGTCCTCCATGCCGCGACCTGCCGGCAGCACGTGGCCGAGAACGGTCTTCTGCTCCGTGTCGTGCAGTTCCATCCGGAAATCGAAAGTGCCGGCTGCCGGTGCGCCGGGTCGCCTTGCCGCCGGCAGCGTATTCGGCTGCGCATTCCGCCGGTTCGCCGGCGGCACGAACGTCCAGCCGGTGAATGCTCGCGCAACCGCGATCACGTCACCCTGCGTGTAGCCACCGTCCACGCCGAGCGTGTGCAGCTCCATCAATTCCCGCGCATAGTTCTCGTTGATGCCCCGCCGCCGGTCGGGCCGTTGAGCCATCATGTTCTGCATCCGGTCCAGCTGATCACGTGTGATGCGGCCGCTGCGTATCATCCGCTCTCGCTGCCGGGGCGTCAGACGACGCAGCCGCTCGACCATCTCCCGCCGCATGGCCAGCTGCCGCGCACCACTCATGCTGTCCGGCGCAAAGCTCGTCCAGTTGTCCAGGTAGAACAGCATGGCCGGGTGCTTCGCGGTCGCCAGCAGCATGTCCTCGAACCGGCCGAACACGTACGGCCGGATCGCCGTCCGCTCATAGTCGCCGACCAGGTACCGATCGAGCCCCTTCCCGAAGAACACGTTGAAGTGGTTGAACCAGAAGTCCGTCATGACTTCCTCGAGCTGACGCTCCGACCAGACCGCACGGACCAGCTTCGCACCCGTCAGGTCCGCCACGATCCGGACCGGACTCGTGGCTGCGCGCATGCGACGCTCCTCAGCCGTCATCGTCCTGCGGTCCCTCGCCGTATCACCCGGCCGCGGCCGCTTCGGCGAGTAATCACGCACCAGCTCGGTAATGCTCTTCGATGCCGCCGGGAACCGCGCCAGCCTCGCCTCGAGCGCGCCGTCATCGATCCCCGATGGCTCCAGCTGACGGTCCAGCCACGCCTCGATGCCCATGGATTTCACCGCTTCAACATCCGCCGGCCGCACACCGAACGTCGCACGCCGGAGCAGTTGAAGCGCCGAGTACGTGAGACCGTCCGACCCGGGCGCCTGCGCTCGCACCGGTGCCGCCAGCCCGAGCCACGCGAGCGCCAGTGCAGTCACCGCCATCCGGCCGCTCGGCCATGCCGGACCGCCCCAGGCCGGCCACCTCGACAGTCCCCGTGTCCGACGGCGTTTCCGCGTCGCGTCGCCGATTCCGCCACTGCGACCGCGCTCCGTCCCGGGACCTCCCCGATATGGCATTTGACTCACCTTGTCCCCCTTGCCGGCGTTTCTGCGCATACCCTCACGGACGCATTCCATTGACACGATGTTAAGGCGAAGCCGCCAACGCCCACCGGGTCCCGGCGGCCGCTCCGGCATGGCCGGATTCACCGTAGTCGGTGGGTCGGTTTGCACTACTGCCTGCATAGTTGTTACCATGCAGCAGCTGCCGGAGCCCCGGACGGGCGAAACCTGTGGCCGATCGGGAAGCAGGGCGCGGGGATGAGCAAGAAGATGAACCGGCCCGGCAGCGCGCAGAAGAACGGGCCAGACAGAAGTCGCGGAGACAGGGTCGAGACAGCGTATCGACGGCTGCGCGGTTTCATCATGGCGGGCAGGCTGGCGCCGGGCTCGCGGATCATTGAAACGGACATAGCGGAACGTCTCGGCGTGAGCCGGACTCCAGTCCGCACGGCGCTCCAGCGGTTGCGCCAGGAGGGGTTCATCGTATCGTCGGATGAATCGCTCCAGGCGAGATTGTGGGTGGCGCCGCTGACTCGCCCGGATGCGCGCGAGCTGTTCGCGATCCTGAGTCAGTGCGAATCGCTCGCGGCAAGCTGGGTGGCCGGCTTCGACCGGGTCGACCGGGCGCCGGTCGTTCAGCGGTTGCGTGAGTTGAACGCGCTGCTCGAGACGCGGGGCAGGGCGACCGACCCGGATCAGGACGAGCTGTTCGGCATCGACCGTGAATTCCATTCCGCATTCTTCGCGGCCGCGGCCGGTCCGCGTCTGAAGGTGCTGCACGGTTCTGTGAAACCGCAGGCAGAGCGCTATCTTCGGCTGTACGTGAACGCTCTGGTCGAGCGCATCGATGAGTCGGTGACGGAGCACGTTCGCATCATCGACGCGATCGACTGCGGTGACGCGTTCGATGCGAGAATGGCCGTCGAGAGCAATTGGATGGCGGCGAGCCGGCGCCTCGATGCGGTGATGGAGCGGCTCGGCGAGCGCGGTGTCTGGTGATCGCGGTCCGGTCGTTCCTGCGGCCGCCGAAGCAGCGCCCGGGCCGGTTCGCCCGCGATTCGAGCGAACGCTCGGCGTTCAGCGGTGTACGGCATCGGATTCCCGACAGGAACCCGGTAGTCGGCGCGCGGTCATGCGCGCCCGAATCCGACATAGCAGCGTAGCTGAAGCGAGGGGAAACCGCTCCGCCGTCGTGGGTTGCGGATTCTGCCGCGCCATCCATGGGCGAGATCATCCGGAGCGGGGGCCAATGGCAACCAGCGCAGAACGCGCGATTCCCGAGAGGGCGCCGGGCGTGGACCGGGGCACACACGTTTTCGAGCAACTCCGCGAGCTGATCATCTGGGGCCGCATTGCGCCGGGCACGCGGATCATCGAAGCGGAAGTCGCGACTCGTCTCGGCGTGAGCCGCACGCCGGTCCGGGCGGCGTTGCAACGGCTCCAGCAGGAAGGCTACGTCGTCGAGACGGGTCGCGGTGCGCAGAGCCGACTGGCGGTTGCGCCACTGACGCGCGAAGACGCGGAAGAGCTGTTCCAGATCGTGGCGGAAGTCGAGGGTCTGGCCGCGTGGCGGGCGGCCGGCCTGTCGAATCAGAACCGGGCATTGCTCATCCGTTCGCTCGACGGCATCAATGACAGGTTGAATCGTGCCTCATCCGCAGCCGAACCGGATGGCCGCGAGATCTTCGACCTCGACCAGACATTCCATCGAGCGTACGTCGAAGGTGGCGGCGGCCCGCGCATTCGTGCGCTGCATGACGCGATCAAGCCGCAGTCCGAGCGCTACATACGGTTGTACATCAGCGCCCTGGTCGACGAGATCGGGACATCGGTCGGAGAACACGATGCGACGATCCGGGCCATCGAAGCAGGTGAGCCTGATCGTGCGCAACTGGCTGTCCGGACCAACTGGCGCAATGCGGCCGCCCGGCTGGCGCGCGTCATCGACCACCTCGGAGAGAGGGGCGCCTGGTGAGCCCGGCCGGGCGTCCCCGGATCAGGCATTCAGGGAGGCGGCCGGCATTACCCGTCCATGCAGCCGCACTGCTGCTGGTCATGGCATCGTCGTCGTCGGCCGTCGCGCAGGAACCGGATGTCGCCACGGTTGTCGACCGGATCCGCGCCGAGGGCATCGAGCGGTCCGGTGTCGCCGAGCTGTTCGAGATGCTGGCGACCACGATCGGGCCGCGGCTGACCGCTTCCCCGCAGTTCTTTCAGGCGGCCGGTTTTGCACGCGACCGGCTCGCCGACTGGGGCGTGGCCAATCCGCATCTCGAGGCCTTCGAGTTCGGCCGCGGCTGGACACTCGAGGGCCTCACGCTCGAGATGACGGCGCCCCGCTATTTCCCGCTCATTGGCTATCCCGAAGCATGGACGCCGTCAACGGACGGCGTGATCGAAGGCGAGCCCGTCTACATCGGCGAATCCGGTGCCGACGAGATCCGCGCAATGGCCGAGCGGCTGCGTGGCAGAATCGTGCTGGCCTACCCGCCCCAGGACGAGTTCATTACGGAGGATCGGCCGCAGCCGGCCGACCATGACGAAAGCGTTCGCATCGGCGCACCCCGCATGCCGCGCAGCCGACCCGCAGCCGGACGCGAAATCAATGCGCTTCTCGAGGAGGTCGGAGCGGGCGTCGTTCTGGAACCGAATCCGGGCCGGCATGGCACGATCTTCGTGCTTGGCAATCGCAACACGAAGGACAATGCGACACCATCGATAGTACTGGCGGCCGAGCACTACAACATGCTCGTGCGTCTCGTGAAGAGCGGTCATGCGCCGAGCCTTCGCGTCGGTCTGCGGGTCCGCTACCACGAGGATGACTCGAACGGGTACAACGTGATCGCCGAAATCCCCGGTTCCGATCCGGCCGTCGCGAACGAGATCGTGCTGGTCGGCGCGCACCTCGATTCCTGGCATTCCGCAACCGGTGCGACCGACAATGCCGATGGTGCCGCCGCGGCGCTCGAAGCCATGCGTATCCTGAAGGCGGTCGGCGTGCGGCCACGTCGAACGATCCGCGTGGCGCTCTGGGGCGGTGAGGAGGAAGGATTGCTGGGTTCGGCCGCGTACGCCGCGCAGCACGCGGTGGGTCGCCCCGACGGCGAGAGGCACTATATCTATCTCAACGATGATCCGGGCGGCGGCGCGACCCGCGGCTGGTACCTCGAGAACAATGCCGCCTTGAAGCCGATCTTCGATGACTGGCTCGTGCCACTGCGCGATCTCGGCATGAAGAAGAACGTGATCGAGGGCATCGGCAGCACGGACCACGTCGTGTTCAACAGGGCCGGAGTGCCCGGCTACAACACGATCAAGGACTACGACGATTACGATGTCCGGACCCACCACACGAACACGGATTTCCCGGAACGGATCGCCGGGCAGGACCTGCGCGAGTCCGCGATCGTGCTCGCTGTCTTCGCATATAGGGCGGCAGTGTGGCGGGGCCCGTTGCCGCGTCCAGCCGGCTGAAAGCTCCGGGCACGCCCACCGGCTCCCACGCAACCCGACGGGCCGGGACGCGGGTCGTGGCGCGAGCCAGTCGATTCCTCGTAGTCGCCTCAGATGATTCGCAGGTTCGGCACCGTGGGGTAGTGCTTCCGGATGAAGAGTTGTTCGGCAATGATGACACGCAGCGGGATGCCGGGTGGCCTGAGCTTGAGGCCGGCCTCGTCCTGGGACGTCCGCACGACTTCTCCTTCGACTTCGACATCCTCGCCGCGGCGCAGTCGCAGTACGCCGGCGACGATCGTCCCGACCTCCGGCGTCGGTCCGCGGAACCGGTAGCGGATCCCGGTCTCGGAACAATCGATAACGACGTATTCCGAGCCGTCCACCACCAGCGTCGGGCGTTCCGAAGTCGGAAACTGGATCCGGTACAGCCTCTCCATCGATCTTTCCACAGCGGCGCCCTCTCCCCCAGGGCCTCGATGTCCGGGCGTTGCCGCGGCCGGTCAACCGGTGCAGCAACCCTCACTCATCTTATCGACGGCCCGTCGAGGCTCTTGAGTCACGGTCGCCGAATGCCGGCGAATGCGCCGTCATGCGGGGCCGGCGAGTGACCCGGTACCACCGGCCCTTGAACCGGCACCGTGACCGCCGTACCCTGCGTGTACGGATTCCCGCCAAAGGAGATCTCCATGCCGATCGTGACCCTGCGCGTGAACGGGACCACCCACGAGGCTGATGTCGAACCCGACACGCCGCTGCTCTGGGTGATCCGCGATGCCCTGAACCTGACCGGCACCAGGTACGGCTGCGGCGTGGCACAGTGTGGCGCGTGCACGGTCCATCTCGACGGGCTGCCGGTCCGATCGTGCATGACACCGGTCTCATCGGTCGGCAGCCGGGAGATTACGACGATCGAGGGCCTGTCGCCTGACGGTACGCATGCCCTGCAGAACGCGTGGGTCGCCGAGGAAGTGCCGCAATGCGGCTACTGCCAGTCCGGCCAGATCATGTCTGCGGCCGCCCTTCTCTCCCGCAAGCCGAAGCCCACGGATGAGGATATCGATGCAGCAATGTCAGGCAACCTCTGCCGCTGCGGGACGTACGGTCGGATCCGGCAGGCGATCCACCGCGCTGCGATGGAGGGCTGAGCCATGGCCTTGATCGAGAAGCTCGCGCGACGTGATTTCCTGAAGATCTCCGCGGTTGCCGGTGGCGGCCTCGTCCTCGGGATCCGACTGCCAATGCCCGGTGAATCGGCGACCGCCGCTGCGGGGCCGTTCCAGCCCAACGCGTTCCTGCGTATCGACACGGACGGTGCCGTCACCATCTGGCTCGGCCGTTCCGACATGGGACAGGGCGTGAGGACCGCCCTGCCGATGATCGTCGCCGACGAGCTGGATGCCGACTGGCAGCGTGTCTCGATCGTCCAGGCCGATGCGCACCCGGTTGCGTACGGCCGCATGATGACGGTCGGCAGCAGCAGTGTCCGCGGCAATGCGTGGATGGCGCTCCGGCAGGCGGGCGCGGCCGCCCGCGAGATGCTGGTGAAGACGGCGGCCAGGCGCTGGAACGTGTCGTCGGATGCGTGCCGGACCGACGCCGGGACCGTGGTCCATCAGGCGACCGGCCGGTCAGTCGCGTACGGCGACCTGGCCGAGGAGGCAAGCGGCCAGCCGGTGCCCGCCGATCCCCGCCTCAAGCAACCATCCGAGTTCCGACTGATCGGTACCAGCGTACCGCTCGTCGACACGCGCGACCGGGTCAACGGCCGGGCGAAGTTCGGAATGGATGTGCGCCTGCCGGGCATGGTCTTCGCCACTGTGGTGCATCCGCCCGTGTTCGGCGCACGCGTTGGCTCGTTCGATGATGCAACGGCCAGAGATGTCACTGGCGTGCTCGATGTGTTCGAAGTCTCGAACGGCGTCGCCGTGGTTGCGAAGAGCACGTGGTCGGCCATCAAGGCCTCCCTCCAGCTCGACATCACGTGGGCCGATACGGCGTTCAGCATGGACAGTGATGCGATCTTCGCCCACTTCGCCGAGCTGCTCGGAAAGCCCGGAATGTCCGCCCGCAGCGATGGCAATGCCGATGCCGCGCTCGCAGCCGCGGCATCCCGTGTGTCCGCGACCTACCGGGCACCGTATCTCGCGCATGCGACCATGGAGCCCATGAACTGCACGGCGCATGTTCGACCCGACGGCTGCGAGATATGGGCACCGACGCAGAATCCCCAGGGCACGCAGAGCACGGCCGCGCGATTGACCGGCCTCGCCGTCGATGACGTCACTGTTCACGTTACCTACCTCGGTTGCGGCTGGGGTCGCCGCAGCAGTACCGACTTCGTGCTGGATGCGGTCGAGACCGCCATGAAGGTCGACTCGCCGGTCCAGCTCGTCTGGACGCGTGAGGAGGACATGCAGCACGACCACTATCGGCCGGCAGCGCTGCACACGCTCGAGGGCGGCGTCGACGCGAAGGGCCACGTGGCCGCGCTGAAGGTCCGCATTGCCGCGCAGCCGATCGCCGGCCGGGGTGGCCGCGTCGATGGTCCGGCCGTCGCCGCGATCGCGGACTCGCCATACGCGATACCGGCGTTCTCCGTCGAATACTGCCGCCCCGATCTGGCTGTGCCCGTCGGCTACTGGCGCTCGGTCGGACCATCCCAGAACGCGTTCATCATCGAGAGCTTCATTGACGAGCTGGCGCATACCGCCGGGCGTGATCCGGCCGAGTTGCGCGTCGAGCTGCTCGCGGGCCAGCCCCGGCTGAAGAACGTCGTCGAGCTGGCGGCCCGGGAGTCCGGCTGGGGCACGTCACTTCCCGCCGGCCGCGCCCGTGGCATCGCCTGCGTCGAGGATACGGGCAGCTTCATTGCGCAGGTCGCCGAGGTCTCCGTCGACAATGGCGAGATCCGCGTCCACCGCGTCACATGTGCCGCCGACTGCGGCCGGATCATCCACCCCGGCATCGTCGAGGCTCAGCTGGCCGGCGCCGTGATCGGCGGTCTGGCGGCTGCCTTGCACGGAGAGATCACGATCGAGAAGGGTCGCGTCGCGCAGAGCAACTTTCACGACTACCCGCTGCTCCGCATGCGGGAAGCGCCACACATCGACGTCCACATCGTCCAGAGCGAGGACGCTCCGGGTGGTGTGGGTGAGCCCGCACTCCCGCCGGTCGCGCCCGCCGTCGCGAACGCGCTGTTCGCGCTGACCGGCACGCGCGTGCGGACGCTCCCGTTGCGCGCCGCGGCACTGACGAGCGACCACTAGCGCCAGCGCGGGAGCCATCGGCTGCCGGCCGGCGGCCGCCTGCGAACTCCGGGCGTCGACCGCTGGCGCCCGCCCGCGTGCACCGG
>Ga0055448_10000154_pt1 | contig 15969 bp, 16 predicted proteins | sample China_Galinas_PW_4_FD_57744 | JGI IMG/M metagenome (GOLD analysis project Ga0055448, IMG submission 57744) | Wetland microbial communities from San Francisco Bay, California, USA, that impact long-term carbon sequestration - China_Galinas_PWA_D2 | ecosystem: Environmental > Aquatic > Marine >... | reverse complement strand
CCGCCTCGGGCCGCGCGTGGCCGACGGTATAGATGAGATGGCGGAGATACTGAGCGAATGACAAAACGGCTTTTTATATTGATACTGGTCGTGGCGGCGATACTCGTGCTCGCGCTCTTTGCCGGACCACGGCCGATAAACCCGTTTCATATGAACGAGCTTGAGCGGGAGATAATTTTCTCCGTGCGGTTTCCGAGGCTAATCGTGGCCGTGCTGATGGGCGGCTCGCTCGGAGCGGCGGGCACGGTATTGCAGGGCGTGCTCCGGAACCCGCTCGCGGACCCCTACATACTCGGCCTCTCAAGCGGCGCGGCCCTGGGAGCGGGAGTGGCCATAGTGCTCGGGCTTACGTTCCTGGGCGTGCTCACCGTGCCGCTCATGGCGTTTGTTGGCGCGATACTTACGGGCCTCCTCGTAGGGCTCATGGGATGGAGGCGCGGAGGGCTCTGGCCCGAGCGCCTCTTGCTTGCGGGCATCGGCGTGGGCTTCATGCTCTCGGCGGTGCTCATGCTCGTGATGAGCATATCCTCGAACGAAGGCCTGCGCCGCGCGATACTCTGGATATTCGGCGACCTCGGCATGTCGGACTGGTCGCTCATCCCATACGGCGCGCTCCTTATAGTGATAGGCCTTATCATCGCGCTTAAACACGCCAAGGCCTTAAACGCACTCATGCTCGGCGACGACCTCTCGCACAGCCTCGGCTTTTCTCCGCGCAAGGAGACGGCCATGCTGTTTGTCTCGGCGGGCCTTCTTACCGCGGCGAGCGTTACGCTTGGCGGGATGGTGGGTTTCATAGGGCTGCTCATGCCGCACATCATGCGATTCTTCGTGGGCACCGACAACCGCGTGCTACTGCCTGCAAGCGTGCTGGGCGGTGGGACTCTGCTCGTGGTGGCGGACCTCATAGGAAGGACCGTGATGATACCGAGCGAGCTGCCCGCGGGAATGATAACCGCATTGCTGGGCGCCCCGTACTTCCTCTACTTATTAAGGAGGCGAGATGTCATCGGATAGGGCGCAGGGAGACATACTCGAGCTCAGGGGCGTCTCGTTTTCCTACGGGAAGGAAAAGGCGCTCATTGACGGCCTCGAGTTGGGCATCGGCGAGGGGGATTTCATAGGGCTCCTCGGCGCAAACGGCTCGGGCAAGTCGACCATACTGAAACTTCTCTCCGGGATCCTGAAACCCTCGCGCGGCGAGGTCAGGCTCTGGGGCAAGCACATCACCGCGCTTCGCAACAGGGACAGGGCGAAGCTTTTAAGCTACCTGCCGCAGACGCTCGACATGCGAGTGCCCTTTAAGGTGGAGGAGCTTGCCGCGATGGGCCTCTATCCATACGACACGCCGCCGGAGCTCACCGTGGAGCAGGCACTCGGCACCGTCGGCCTGAGCGATAAGCGCGGCTCGATGATCGCGAACCTGAGCGGCGGCGAGCGCAGGAGGGCCTACATAGCGATGACGCTTCTCCAGGGGGCTGGCATAATTCTGCTCGACGAGCCGCTTGCCAACCTGGACATAAAGTTTCAGATGGAGATAGTGAGGCTCTTAAGGGAGCTTAACTCAAAGAGGGACATATCCATAGTGATGGCCCTGCACGACGTGAACCTCGCCTTCCAGTTCGACAAGATAGTGCTCATCAAGGAGGGAAAGGTGCTTGGCGCGGGCACGCCCGCTGAGGTGCTGACGGAGGCGCGTCTCCGCGAGGCCTTCGACATCGATGTAAGCGTGCACAGGCTCGAGGAAGGCACTTTCATCACGTATGGAGAGAGCAGGCAATTGTAGAGTTTAGCGGACCGCCCTTGGCGGTTCATTGGAAGCCGGCGGGAGGAACCCCGTGCAATTCGGGAGCTGCCCCGCAACTGTGATGGAGAGATTGTCATTGCGAGGAACGCAGTGACGAAGCAATCTCGGACAGTGAAATGAGATTGCTTCGCTTCGCTCGCAATGACCGAACTCTCCTGAGCCAGGAACTCCCGGCGATTCCGAAAACCATTATCTTCGAGGGAAGAAGGGGGTTTTTTAAAGCATGAGAACATGGACGGTATTAATCTTGCTGATGTTCGCGGCCACGGCCGCGTGGGCCGAGGACACGGTGAAGGTCAAGGAAGTCGTGGTCACCGCGATCAGGGCCGAGGAACAGACCGAGAAACTGCCGGCGAACGTTACGGTAATAACAGAGGAAGACATAAATGCCTCGACGGCGACGACCGTGCAGGAGCTGCTTAAGGAGAAGGAGAGCATCATAGTGCGCGACCTCTATGGAAACGGCGCGAAGAGCACCGTTGACATGAGGGGCTTCGGGCGAGGGCTCAATACGGTGATACTCATCGACGGCCGCAAGGTCAACGAGGTGGACCTCTCGGGCGTGGACTGGAACCTCATCCCGCTTGAGAACGTCGAGCGCATAGAGATAGTGCGAGGCGGAGGCGGCGTGCTCTACGGCGACAACGCCATGGCCGGCGTGATAAACATCATCACCAAGAAGGGCGAGAAGCAGAAGCCCGAGCTCGAGGCGGGCGGACGCCTCGAAAGCTACAACGGGCACAGCGAGCACGTGAGCCTCAGGGGGGCCGTGGACAAGTTCAGCTACTTTGTCTTCGGCAAGTACCGCGAGACCGACGGCTACCGCGACAACAGCAACGTCAGGGCAAAGGACGTGGGCGGAAACGTTACGTTCGACATCACCGACACCCTGTACGTGGGGTTCAGGGGCAACTACCACCAGGACCACACGGGCCTGCCGGGCGGACTTACCGAGGCGCAGATAGCGCAGAACAGGCGGCAGACCAACGACCCGGGAAACGGCGTGGACTATAACCAGAGCAACCTGGGCGTCTTCGCGGGCGTCACCCCGGTGGACTGGTTGGAGATAGAGGCCGAGTACAGCCACAACCGCCGCGACTCCGACGAGCTCCTGACGGGCGATTTCTTCGGCGACACCTACAGCAGCGTCACCGCGAGGGACATCGACACCGACGAGTATAAGGTGAAGCTCACTTCGAGACACGAGGTCTTCGGACACAAGAACGTGCTCGTCACCGGCGTGGACAGAAGCAGAGTACAGGTGGACAACGACAACGTCTTCGACTACTTCGGCACCTGGCTCACGCTTACTGATCTCGAAAAGCGCGAGCTTGGCATCTACGTGCAGGACGATTTCTACGCCACCGACGCCCTAACGCTGAGCGCGGGATACCGGTACACGCATGCGGAATACGAGGCCATGGTCATTGGCATGGGAAGCGGCGCCGAGGACTTCGACCTGAGCGCCTATCACGCGGGCATCACCTATAACTACGCCGAGGGGGCGAAGGTCTATGCCTCGTACTCGAGGGACTTCAGGCTGCCCACCACGGACGAGCTCTTCGATACCATCGGCAACGTCACGCTGCTAAGGCCCGAGAAGTCAGACACCTTCGAGGTGGGCGTGGTGCATCCCATACTGAAGGGCCTTACCGCGCGCGTCTCGGCATATCACATGATAGTGAACGACGAGCTCTTCCTCGACCCCGCGGTGGGATACTTCGGCACGAACGAAAACGCCGACGGCACCATTCACCAGGGCGTCGAGGTGGGTCTCGAGGCGGAGATAAACGACATGGTCACGCTTACTGGAGGATGGACCTACACGAGGGCGCAGTTCGACGGCGGCCCCTATGACGGAAAGACCATACCCCTCATACCGCTGCACAAGGGTAACGTCGGTGCGGTGCTGAGCTTCACGGAGGCGGCGCGCCTCTCGGCGGACGTCGTGATGGTGGGCTCGCGGTTCATCGAGAACGACCTGACCAACTCGCTCGAGAAACTCGACTTCTACGCGACGGCCGACGCGCGCTTTTCGTACAAGTACAAGGGCATCGAGGCGTTCGTGGGCGTAAAGAACATACTCGACCAGAAGTTCAACGACTACGGCGCCGTGGGCACAAGCGGCAACAGGCTCTACTACCCCGCGCCGGCGAGGAACTTCTACGGCGGACTGAAGGCGGTATTTTAAAGCGTGCGGAGAGGGACGGGGCCCCTCGCTTCGGGCTCCGTCCCCTTCCCGATATCGTGATATAGCGGCATGAAGTCATCACTTGCCATATCGGTAGCAATTCACGTGGCCCTCGTGGCCGCGGTCCTGGCCCTTGGCACCGCGGTCATACGGGACCGCGACGTCTTCTACGTCGAGCTCAAGTCCGTGACCGTCGCGCCTCCGTCCAGAGGCGGCGCGACGTCCGCATCCGTTAGCAAATCGAAAGTTACGACGGTAAAGAAGACCGCGTCTAAACCGGTACCCAAGAAAATAGAGACGGAGAAGCCCGCGCGTGAGGTCTTAACACCCGAGCCTGAAGTGAAAGAGCCCCGGGTATCTGAACCAAGCGTCGCGCCAGCCGCCGAGCAAACCGCCGAGCCCACGGCGTCGCAAGCAAGCTATGTTGTGGAGTCTTCCGCAGAGGGATCATCAATCGAGTCCGACACGACGGGAGACGATTCCTCCCGGGGCGATAGCACGGCGGGTCAGGGCGGCGTGGGAGATAGCGAGGTATCGGGCGGTGTGGTCTCGCGCGACGCGCTGCTTTTACAAATTCGCGAGGCCATACAGCGAGAGCTCACCTATCCGCCGCTTGCGCGAAGGCGGCGGCTTGAGGGCACGGTGGTCGCGGGTTTCCTGATAGACGGCGGCGGCGAGCCGCATGATATCAAAATAGTCGAGAGCTCCGGGTATTCCATCCTCGACAAAGAGGTTATTGCGATAATACGGCGCGCCTCGCCATATCCGCATATAGATGAGCGCGTGGAGGTGCCCGTGAGCTTTAAGCTCGTCACGGGGCGGTAGTTCGTCCTTGCCACGTCGTTGCCGTTGTAATTATGCCGTGCGGCACTCTATAATAACCCTTGAATTCATCCCGTCAGAGAGTCGGCAGGCCCGCACGTTATGAGCGATAGGACACTTCAGGCATCGAAGATTACGGCGATCGCGCTTCTCGCGGCGTTTGCCGTGCTGGTGTTCACGGTATCGGCCACGAAAATAGGCGACCAGGATTTCTGGTGGCACCTTGCGCTTGGCAAACAGGTCGTCGTCACGCACTCCATAGACTCGCCCGACAGTTTCTCCTATACCTTCGCCGGCAAAAAGCAGTTCAGCGAGGAGTGGCTTGCGGACCTGCTTATTTATCTGTCTTATGCGGCGGGCGGCTTCACCGGTGTGTTTCTTCTTAAGTCCGCCGTGCTCCTGCTAATGTTCCTGTTTCTGCTTCTTAACATCAACCGTCACACACGCGACGTTGACCGAACGGTGAGGACCGCGGGCGCGGTGCTCGCGCTAGTGGTGGTGCTGTTTGTGCTAAGGTGGAGGCTATTCATCAGGCCGTTTCTGTTTTCGTACCTCATGGTGGCGCTGTTCATCTATGTGCTTGACGGCGCGGAGCTATCGGGCAAAAAGCGCGGCCTCTACCTCCTGCCGCTGTTAGGAATCCTATGGGTGAACCTGAGCAAGGGCGCGGTGCTCGGCCCCGCGATTATCGGAATGTATATGGTCGAGCGCGTGGTGCTTCGCAAGAGTTTTAAGGACGAGCTCGTAGTGCTCGTGCTTACTACCGCAGCGCTGCTTATAAACACCGAGGGCCTGAACTATTACGTCTATCTGTATGAGCGCATGACCGAGGTGGGCGTGATAATCACCGCCGAGAACCGGCCCATGACCACGCAGCTGCTCTGGGGCGCCGGGTTCCGCTATATGTATATGTATCAGGTGGGCCTTGTGCTCGCGGCCCTGTACCTCGCGCTACTCGGCGGATGGCGAAAGCCAAGAAACCTGCTCCTATTTGCGTTCTTCTTCGCCAACTCGCTCCTTCAGCGCCGAAACGTGGACTTCTTCGCCATCTCCACATGCCTCTTTACGGGCATGACGCTTGTATGGGCGCTGGGCAAGATCAAGCGCATCGCCATGGTCGGTCGCGCTCCGATAGGCGTTATAGTGGCCGCGGCGGTCGCATTCGTCGCCGTGGTGGCGGTCCCCACGAGCAAGGTCTATCCGTTCGGGCTTGGCGTTAAGCCAGATACCTTCCCATACGGCGCGGTGCGGTTCATGAAGGACGAGCATGTAGACGGACGGATATTTAACAGCTATCCCTTCGGGGGGTATCTCATATGGAATGCGCCGGAGCTAAAGGTCTTCATAGACGGCAGGTGGGACCAGCTTTATTCGGCGGATTTCGCGAAAGAGTATTACGCCGATATAGATTCCGCCCACGACTGGGGCAAGTCCGAGCAGAAGTGGGGCTTCGACGTGGTGCTGGCCTCATATGAGTCGAACGGAAGCGGCAGGCACTTCCCCAGCCATATCGCGAACCACTGGAACTGGGCGCTCGTTTACTGGGACGACAGGTCCGCCGTCTTCGTAAAAAAGATACCGAAGTACGAACATCTAATCGATAAGTACGGCTACCAGCTGGCGCGCCCCACGTTCTATAACTTCAGCTACATCCAGAGCCTGATAAAGCAGTACGGAAAAGAAGAGGTAATGAGGCGCATGGCGCACGACGCGGCCATGGCCCCGGACAACCAGGAAGTCCTCATGGCCCGAGTGATGCTGAATTACTTCTACGGCGACCGTGCCCGGAACATGCCCGCCATAGAGAGCGACATGAAGAAGGTCCTCTCGCTTAAGCCCGACACCGACATAGAGCACGCCTTCGAAGCGCTCCTCCTTGCCGAGCGCGGAGATAAACAACAGGCGGCCAGGGAGCTTTCCAGGGCCTTCGCCCTTAACCCCGAGAGCGGGTACGGGAAGTTCGTTAAGGAGAAGTACGGGCTGTAGGAGATTCGGTGTGAAAGTATTGCGTGGCATATTGCGAACTCTCGGTATGGCCGTGGCAACGCTGAGCATAGTTATCGGCATGCTGGGCTTTGTGCCTCTGAATGCCGCGAGCCGATATCACGCGAGCATCGATTCCGAGGGCGGCACTTTTGTGTATGGCATGATGTCGTTCATGTGTCTGGGCGGGATGTTTGTCGGCATGCTCCTGGGAGGCACGGTCTGGGGTGTAGGCATTATCGGCAGAGTCGATTCCACGAGGTTCCAGCGCATCGAGAGCAGGGCTCAGCGCATAATAGTATGGTCGGCCGCCGTGCCGCTCGTGCTTCTGATCGTCAGGCTGGTTTCCGTATGGGTCGGGAGAAATTATCCCACCTGAGCTATCCCTTCAACCCTTCTCAAAATCTCCTCTCGCGGCGCGGGGTCGGTGAGGATGCGGATGTGGTTCTTGTGAAACGTCAGGTGCTCGTCCGACCACGAAAACCTCGCGCTCTCGTCGGTGACGAGGCAATCGCCAAGTCCCTCCACCATCTCGGGCGGTATCATCTTCTTCGGTAATACCTTGCGCAGCGTGCCGGGGATGCGCAGGTAATCGTTCACCTCTATGAGCTCGGGGTTCGTGCCGCCTGCCGTAAGGCAATAGATGTCGCCGGGCTTTTCGGCGGGGAGCGAGCGTATCATATCGGAGTCTGGCAGGAGCTCCCGCACGCCCTTGCTCGATAGAAAGCCGAGCGCCCTCTTGATGGCGTTTGTGAACGTCCGGTGCTCACGCTTGGGTATCTGCCTGTCCAAAAACTCGGCAAGGGGAGCAAGCATCGTGGCCCACCGCGCCATGGATGAGCCGTGGTGCGGGCTCGCGATGGTGATGAGCGCCCTGACGGGCGCGCCGCTTTCAATTATCCGGGGAAGGGCGATGCGAGATACCAGTCCCCCGCGCGAATGCCCGATAAGCACTATGCCGCTGCTCTCGATGCCCCGGGCGTACTCCACCACCGAGTGGAGCTCGCTTACGGCCTCCTCTATCGGGCCCACCGGGCGGCGCTGGCTCCATGTAATGACCGTGTAATCCCGATCGGCGGCATCGTGGAACAGGGTCCTCATATCCGGCTCGCCGTAAAGCTTGCCCAGCGAAGAGAGGCCCCCCATCATTCGCGCCTCCGAGGGCGCGGACCATACGGCGCTGTCCATGCCAAGGCCCGGGGCGAACAGGCAGAGGGGTTTTAGCGGGCTGCCCTTTCGGGTGACGATGTCCAGCGACATATCAGACCGCCCGGCCACAGGGGGAAAAATCAGAAAACTTCTCCATTGAGGGATTATATCAGATAGCAAATCTAATGTTTTCTGCTATAATTTCTCCATGGCCGAGATACTGGACGGCAAGGCGCTGGCCACAAAGATAAAAAAAGAAGTCAAGGCCGAGGTAAAGAGGCTTCGTTCCACAGGCATTGACGTGGGGCTTGGTGTGCTCAGAGTCGGCGACGTGCCTGCCTCCAAGCAATACTACATGGCCATCCTCCGCAACTGTGAGCGGATGGGAGTCATCCCCTACCGCATGGAACTGCCCGCCGAGGCGTCAATCGGCGAGATCCTTAACGTCGTAAGCGCGGTCAACGTAGACGAACGCGTGCACGGACTTCTCGTGCTCTTTCCCCTGCCCAAGCGGATAAACCCGCGCAGGGTGGTAAACGAGATAACCCCAGAAAAAGACGTGGACGGACTGGGCTATCTCTCCATAGGCAGGCTTGCCGCGGACGAATCCACCTTCCAGATATTCGACCAGGCCGGCAGCAAGAACATCTTCGCAAACGGCGCCCCTCCCCGCGTAAGCGGGTTTCTGCCATGCACGCCTTTCGGTGTGATAAGGCTCCTTGAGCACCATAAGGTCAAGGTCAAGGGTATGCACGCCGTCGTGGTCGGTAAGAGCCTTGCCGTGGGCAAGCCGCTATCGCAGATGCTCCTTGCAAAAGAGGCCACGGTGACCGTCTGCCACCGCGAGACCAAGGACCTCGCCGCGATGACGAGGCAGGCCGACCTCGTATGCACGGCAGTCGGCGTGCCGGGACTCATAAAGGCCGGCATGATCAAAAAGGGCGCCGTGGTCGTGGACATCGGAATTAACGTTCTGCCCGGCGGCAAGATAGTGGGCGACGTGGATTACGACAATGTCGCCAAGAAGGCGTCGTACATCACGCCGGTGCCCGGGGGCGTGGGGCCCGTCACTATCGCCATGCTTCTGGAGAACACCGTGCGCTCGGCCGGCATGAACGCGTTGAACAAAGACCCGCTCGTCATGGGCGGATAAGGTGTGGCTTCTAACGAGATAATCGACCTTCACCTGCACGGCTGGGGTTACCACGACACCCGCTCGGGCAGGACCGCAAGCATCATAGGGCTTGCCGCCCAGCAGGGACGCGCGGGCGTCACGGCCATTCTTCCCACTATATACTCGGGCACCATAGAGGCGATGCGCTCTCATATGGACGCCGTGCGCAGGGCACGCGAGGTGCAGCGCTCGCAGAGACCCAAGTCGCAGGCAAAAATTCTCGGAGTCCATCTCGAGGGGCCGTTCCTTAACCCGGTGCGTGCAGGGGCGCAGGACGCGAAGTCCCTCCTTAAGCCCACAATGGCGAACCTCGAAAAGCTCGTCGATGGCTACGAGGACCTCGTGAAGGTGATAACCATCGCGCCCGAGCTGCCGGGCGCGCTCAAGGCGATAGAGACGTGCGCCGCCATGGGCGTCAGGGTCAACATGGGCCACTCCGACGCGACGCTCGCGCAGTCGCTTGAGGGTAAGCGCGCGGGCGCAACGGGGGTGACTCACATATTTAACGCCATGCGCCCCTTCCATCACCGCGAGCCGGGCCTCGCCGGTGCCGGCCTAATGGACCCAGACCTCTATATAGAGGTGATACCCGACGGCGTGCACCTGAGCCCCGATACCATAAGGTTCATCTTCGCCACCAAACCCGCAGGCAGGATAATCCTCGTCTCGGATTCCATCAAGGGAGCGCAGTACAAAAAAGGAGTGCTTCAGGGGAGCATAATAACCCTTGCGCGGGGCGTCAAGATATTGAGGTCAATGGGCATTGGGGAACGTGAGGTGGACCGCGCCGTCCGCATCAACCCGCGCAGGTATATGAGAGGACATTAACCATGAAGAAAATTGCTATCATAGTCATCATGCTGGCCCTGCCGCTTTGTGCCTGGGCGGGGCAGAAGGAGGGGGACGTTATGGATATCGTAAAACACATGCACAGAATAGGGCACGACACCTTCAAGGTGGAAGGTGAGAAGACAATTTACACCGACCCCTTCAAGATAACGAAGAAGGACAGGGCGGACATTATTCTTATTACGCACGAACACTACGACCACTGCTCGCCCGAGGATGTGGCGAAGCTCCAGGGGCCCGATACGGTTATAGTCGCCACCGCCGACTGCGCGGCCAAGCTCAAGGGGAACATAAAGACGGTCAAGCCCGGCGACAAGCTCACCGTGCAGGGCGTGGACATAGAGGTCGTTCCCTCCTATAACATCAACAAGAAGTTCCATCCCAAGGGAAACAAGTGGGTGGGCTATATCTTCACAGTGGACGGCGTGCGCATCTACCTCGCCGGCGACACCGACCGCATCCCCGAGATGAAGAACTTCAAGTGCGACATAGCGCTATTGCCCGTATCTGGCACTTACGTGATGACGGCAGAGGAGGCAGTGCAGGCCGCCCTCGACATCAAGCCCAAGGTGGCCATCCCCATGCACTATGCCTCTATCGTCGGCACCGACGATGACGCGCGTGAGTTCGCCAAGGCCCTCGAGGGCAAGATAAAGGTAGTAGTGCTTGAGGCGCAATAGCCCCACCGGCGAGAAGCTCTTAAAAATTCTCGAAGGAGCAGGGGGCGCATTTGTCTCCGGCGAGGACGCGGCCCGCACTCTGCACATCACGCGCGCCGCGCTCTGGAAGCGCGTCAACTCCCTTCGCAATAAAGGCTTCACCATAGAGTCCAGGCGTGGGCTGGGCTACAGGCTCGCCTCTGCGCCGGAGTTTTCCGTGGAGGAGATAAAGGGCGCCGCCAGGGGGAAGCTCGGCAAGGAGATAGTCTTCCTAGATGAGACCACGTCCACGAACGAAGTGGCCATGGGCCTTGCGGCCGAGGGCCTGCCGCACGGCACGGTGGTCATCGCGGAGATGCAAAAAAAAGGGAGGGGCAGGCTCGGCAGGCACTGGGTATCGCCCGCGGGGGAGAACATCTACATGAGCGTCATTCTAAGGCCCGCGCTTGGCCCGAGGGACGCCACACTGCTTACGCTTCTAAGCTCCGTTGCCTGCGCGACCGCGATAATGGAAACGACGGGCCTCGAGGTGAACATCAAGTGGCCCAACGACGTTCAGGTCGGAGGCAGGAAACTGGGCGGGATTTTGCTTGAGACCCGCACCGAGCCAGACGTCATCTCGCACGCCGTCGTGGGCATAGGCGTTAACGTGAACATGCGCGCCTCGGACTTCCCGGCGTCAATAAAGAAGATAGCGACGTCCGTATTGCGCGAGACCGGAAAGACGGCTCGCAGGGCCCCGATAGCCGCCGCTATCCTCAACCGCATGGATGCGGAACTGAAGGCGCTTGAGAAGAAGGGGCGCGGCCCGCTGCTTAAGAAGTGGATGGGGCTTTCATCGACGCTTGGCAAAAAAGTGAAGGTCACTGGAGCGGACGGTGTGCTCACGGGCACTGCGATGGGCATCGACGATGAGGGCAGGCTTTTGCTTCGCCTTCCCAACCGCCGCCTGAAAAAGATTTCCTCCGGCGACGTGGTGATGGTGAGGTAGGAAATGTCTGGTCGTTTTGTTATTTTTGTGTTTGCACTGCTGATGACATTAACGATTACTGCTGAGGCCAAAGTGCTGCTCGCCCCCCACGCGGTCATAATTAACGGCAATCAAGAGGTCGCCGCGGAAGACGGACGGCCCTCCGAATGTCTCTGCCCCGCAGGAGTCGGCGCATATACTGGGGATAAGCCTTTTCTTTCTGTCGAGTCTGCCGAAAACTCCATAAAGGTCATCCTTTGTGGATATGTCATGAAGAACATAGACTCTCAGACTATCATTGCCACGGAGTTCGAGGTTGTCCCGTGCGGTATCGGCAAGCCGCTGATGCAAGTCGGTGCTCTCGATCAATGCCGGATAAAGAAAGAAGATGCCGGAGTGGATGTAATCGAGTTCGAGCGCCTCCCTTTCGGCAAAGACTGGGAATGGATAGATGTCGATTATTTTCATTACAGAATAACTTTCGTGGAACCTGACAGGATTATCGTTGACAGGACCTTTGTCTTCAGCCCGCCCATGTTGAGCGAGTCTCAAATAGAAGATGCATTGAATATATACGAACAACAAAAGGATAATCCTAAGTATGATGAAGCGTTTCCTTATATCATGCTTGCAGCGGCAATTAGCGGCAATGAGGAAGCGACTAACAAGTTTCTCGCAATGATGGAAGAGCTGAAACTCGACGGGGCTATGGCAGAGTTCTTCATGGATGCTCTCGGGATATATCGCACATATAAGGAAGGGCGTATGGAAGAGGGCGAGGGTGTGTATGCCGAGGATGTCGATTATCACGTAGAATACAGCATGAAAGAGTTAAGGGAATTGTTTAAATGAAGCAGAAACTGACTGTTCCGGCGACGTCGTGATGGTGAGGTAGGAAATAACAATATGGGCGGGTCGCCCACGGAACATCCCGATATCAAGGAGGCGGCATGGAAATAACGATTCAGCTTTCTGACCACGAGGTCGAGTTTCTTCAGAAGCTCATGGGCGAGCAGAAGGCGCTTGCGAAACAGGAGTACACCATGGAGGACGCCGTCCACGAGTGCATAAGGGACTCCATGTTCGACGAGGGGGAAGAGTCCGCCCAGGAAGAGTTCGAGTAGGCCGGCCCCGGCAGGGCATCTCTCTCCTCCGCGGGCCGCACGGTGATGTTAAGGTGGATATCATGCGAATGCGATTCCTGCTTATAGCGATCATCCTGATAGTTTCGGCTCCCGGCGTTTGTGCGGGGGAGGCAGGAACGGCAACCGGTGCGTCGCTCGAAAAAGTCCCCGTGGAAGAGATCGCGGGCGATACCGACCTCAGGATTAAGGAAGGTTTCGACTACTCCGAGTACTACGGCGTTATTCGTTCCGAGGCAGAGTTCGAGAGGTTCTGGGCGAACGTCATCGACATCCGAAGCGGTTTTCTAAAGAGGTTGTTTGGTGCGCCGCCCGAGCGGCCCGAGGTTGACTTCAACAGGTACACGGTAATATGGTTCGCCCATCGAGGGGCAAACGCGAGCTTCGTGCGGTCAATAGGCGCAGTAAGGGCAGGCGATGGCGGCAGGCTAAGCGTTACCGTGACCGCATACCACTCGGATTTCGGCTCCGACGGGTTTGATCTCTGGAAAATTCCCAGGACTGATGGGGAGATCGTTTTCAGCGTCGTGCATGAATATGAGGAGAGAGGCCCGTAAATATTCGAGCAATACCCGCCCAGTTTCGCCGCTATGTGTTATCTTAAATGATAGTGAAAATCGCCCTGATAATCCCCAAAAACAGCACTCAGACCAAGAAGAGCTTCTACGAATACGATTTCTTTAATAAGTTCCTGTTATCAAAGAGATATTTCTCGTATCTGCTGGCCATCCCAACCCTTGCCGCGCTGACCCCGAAGGAGCACGAGGTACGGGTCTTCGACGAGAACATCGAGGACATCGACTACGGCTGGGGCGCCGACCTCGCGGGCATAAGCGTGAGGACCTCATTCGCCATGCGGGCCTACGGCATCGCCGACGAGTACAGACGGCGCGGCGTGAAGACCGTGCTCGGTGGAATTCACCCCTCCATGTGCACCGAGGAGTCGCTGGAGCACGCCGACGCGGTGGTGGTCGGCGAGGCCGAGGAGGTATGGCAGGCGCTCCTCGATGACGCGAACAAAGGGGAGCTCAAGAGGACTTACGTTGCCCAGGGGCACTGCGACGTGACGGCCTACGGCCCTCCCGACAGGTCGGTGCTCAAGAGGGACATGTATTTCACGGACGTGCTTCAGACCACGAAGGGCTGCCCCTTCCACTGCGAGTTCTGCTCGGTCCACGCCTTCGACGGCACGGGCATAAGGAACAAGACCGTGGAGCAGGTCATCGGCGAGATCGAGTACATGCAGGGCAGCAGCCTGGGATACAAGCGCAAACCCATATTCTTTGCCGACGACAATATCATAGCCAACAAGAAATTCTCGCGCGAGCTCTTCAAGGCCCTCATCCCATACAAGGTTAAGTGGGGCTGCCAGGCATCGATAAACGTCTCCAAGGACGACGAGACGCTTCAGCTCATGAAAGATAGCGGCTGCGGCTCGATGCTCATCGGGCTTGAGTCGGTATCGAGGGAAAACCTCTCGCGCATGGATAAAGGCGTGAACCTCCGCCACGACTATGCCTCCGCGATAAAGAAGATACAGTCCTACGGAATAAGGGTGGACGGCTCGTTTATCGTGGGCTACGACTTCGATACCCCGGAGTCCTTCGACGAGCTCATCGCGTTCATAGAGGAGACGAAGATGCTCACGCCGCTCATAAACATACTCACGCCGTTTCCGGGCACGAAACTATTTAAACGTTTCGAGGAGGAGGGGCGCATCCTCCACAAGGACTGGAGCAAGTACGACACCAAGACCGTTGTCTTCAAACATCCAACCATGAGCGCCGACGAGCTCTTGCGGGGATTCCGCAAGGTTATAAGGCAGGTCTACTCTTTCGAATCCATCTACAGAAAGCTCAAGTACTACTGGGACACCGACTTCTGGGGTTCCATGAACCGCGAGGACCCGATAAAGCTCAAGTACCGCATCGCCTTCGCCCTCAGGCTCGTGCCGATGCTTTTCTCGCGGAACCTGGAGCGCTCGAAGTTCATACTCCGAATACTGCCGGCCATATTCGGCGGGCATGCCCGCATATCTACGATCCTCACCCTCATGGCCTATAACGACTTCGCCTACGAAGGCCAGTAGGACGTGACGTTTTAAAACACAACCTACACCTGTATAATAAAGCTAAGATGAGACTGCACCTTGGCTGCGGGCACGATAAGAAAGAGGGTTACCTCAACTGCGATATCTCCGAGCATGTGAGGCCCGATAAGGTCGTTGACCTGGAACGGGAGCTCCCGTTCGAGAGCGATTCGGTAGAAGAAATAGTCGCCAATCACGTACTGGAGCACGTAAACAATTTCGTCCCCCTAATACACGAGTTCTGGCGGGTTTGCCGCGCGGGAGCCGTCATTAAACTGAAGGTCCCTTTTTATGCGTCCATCACGCAATATAACGACCCAACTCATGTCAGGGTTTTTACTCCCTTTTCGTTCGATTACTTCCGGGAAGGGCCTTACTCTCACGAGGTCGGCTCGAAGGGCAATATGTTCGATATAGCAAAGGTCTTTATAAACTATGGTCTCGGCAGGACCAGGCGTTTGAATTTCATAATGAACCCCGTCATCAATTTGAGCCACAGGGTCTATTGCCATTTTTTCGCATGGCTCCTGCCCGCATCGGAGATCCATTTCGAATTGAAAGTTCTGAAATAAGTTCCGCAAGGCACCTCTCGCAGGCGGAACCCCGCCGTCCCGCCTCAACTCTCCGCTCCATAGCCGAAACCCGTATAAAACCCGACTTGACGCCTGTATAATAAAGGTATGCTCCTTGCCATAGACATAGGCAACACATCGATAGGGATGGGGGTTTTCGACGAGAGCGGCGAGGGGCTTACTGCCTTCAAGGTGGGCACCTATCCGCTTAAGAGCGCCGAGTCGCACGCGAAATTCATCGACGGCATCCTCAGAAGGAAAATTCCCCGCGGCGCGGTCATCTGTTCGGTTGTGCCGGGGCAGACGGGCCCTGTGGCCGAAGGGGTGAAGCTCGCCACGGGAGTTGAGCCGCTCATCGTGACGCACTCATCGGACCACGGGCTTAAGCTCGACGTGGAGTCACCCGCGGAGGTGGGCACTGACAGGATAGTGGAGAGCGCTGCCGCCGTCGTGCTCTATGGCGCGCCAGTCGTGGTTCTGGACTTCGGCACGGCGACGAACATCAATTTCATAGACGAGGGGAACGTATTTCTCGGAGGCGCGATAATGCCCGGTCCCGAGC
>Ga0055448_10000153_pt1 | contig 16001 bp, 14 predicted proteins | sample China_Galinas_PW_4_FD_57744 | JGI IMG/M metagenome (GOLD analysis project Ga0055448, IMG submission 57744) | Wetland microbial communities from San Francisco Bay, California, USA, that impact long-term carbon sequestration - China_Galinas_PWA_D2 | ecosystem: Environmental > Aquatic > Marine >... | reverse complement strand
GGGTTCCTGTTCGGCAAACCACTTCCCGCCGGGCCGTTCCGCGACCTTGTCGGCAGGCTCGACCGCGGACCCGCCGTTCCGCAGGACTGAAGCACCGGCAGCCTGCCGGCGGCTTTCCGGGTCCGGCATGTCGTGCAGCCGGAGACCACCTCTCATATCATGGTTGCAGAATGGAACGGGTTCGGGCCGGCGCGGCGGTGCCGGCGCCCGTTGCACGGGGCATCGCGCGCTGCAAGGAGCACACGGATGAGTCGATCGACCCGAACGGGCCCGTTCGATGGAGACGGTGACCATCCCAGGCCGGTCGTCGTGCTGAGCAGGTGTATCGAGCAGGAAGCGTGTCGTTACAACGGGCAGATGATCCGGAACGCGTTCGTGCGCCAGATCGAGCCGTTCGTTCGTTTCGAGACGACGTGTCCCGAGGTGGGTATCGGACTGGGCGTGCCACGGGCGCCGATCCGGCTCGAGCGGACGGCGGCCGGCACGCGACTGATCCAGCCTTCGACGGGTCGCGACCTGACGCAGGCGATGCGTGAATTCGCCCGGTCGTTCCTCGACGGACTCGACGACGTCGACGGTTTCATCCTCAAGGACCGCTCACCTTCGTGCGGACTCAGGGATGTGAAGGTCCACGCGGCCAATGATGGCGGGCGAGCGGGCGGCAAGAGTGCAGGCCTGTTCGCCGAGCATGTACTCGAGCGTTTCGGCCATCTCGCGGTCGAAGAGGAGGGCCGACTCGTCGAACCGCGGATCCGGCACCATTTCCTGACACGACTGTTCGCGTTCGCCGGTTTCCGCACGATCGAAGCGAGACCGGCGATCCCGGACATCGCCGCGTACCACTCGCGGCACCGCCTGCTCTTCACTGCGCACAACCGATCCGGCGTCGAGCGGCTCGACGAGATCGTGTCCGGAGTCGGCGTGGGCGCGGACAGGGTCGCGGCCCGCTACCGTGCCGAGCTCGACCGTGTGCTCGCCCGACCGGCCCGACCGGGTGCATGGATCACGGCGGCGAAGCGCGCGTTCGGCCATGTCTCTGCCGCGCTGTCGACCCGCGAGACGGGTTTCTTCAACACGCTCGTCGATGAGCATCGAACCGGCCGCCAGCCGGTGCAGTTCGTGCTCGGCGTGCTGGCCGGCTGGCTGGCAAGGATCGAAGTGCCGGGCATCGAGGCGCACGCTTTCTTCGAGCCCTATCCTTCCGCACTGTTCCGCCTGGAGCCTCATTGAACGCTCGGCTGCCGGACGGGCCGGGACGCATGTCGGGCCGTGGTGCCGGCGACGCTCCATCGGCGTCGGAGGCGGCCGGCTCCGTGGCGCAACGACAGATCCGCCGTGCTCTCATTGCTCTGTTCGGCCGCGCATTGCGACACCGCGATTTCCGGCTGTTCACGTTCGGACAGTCTGCGTCGCTGATCGGAACCTGGATGCAGCAGGTCGCTGTCGGCTGGCTTGTCTACCGGCTGACGGGATCCGCGCTCCTGCTCGGCCTGCTCGGCTTCGTGAGCCAGGGCCCGAACTTTCTGCTCGCTCCGATTGCCGGCGTTCTGGCGGACCGCTTCGACAAACGCCGGATCGTGCTGGCCACGCAGAGCGTGATGATGGTGCAGGCTCTGGTGCTCGCCACACTCGTGCTGACCGGATCCGTCACGATCGGCTGGGTGCTCGTGCTCATGGGCATCCTCGGCGCCGCGACCGGATTCGACATCCCCGCCCGGCAATCGTACCTCGTCGAACTCGTAGGTGACCGGGACGACCTGCCGAACGCGATCGCGCTGAACTCGTCGATGTTCAATGCGGCGAGGCTGATCGGGCCCGCCGTGGCCGGCCTGGTCGTGGCCGCGGCAGGTGAAGGCATCTGCATCCTGATCAACGCCGTGAGCTACGTTGCGGTGCTGGTTGCGCTGCTCGCGATCCATGCGCGCGGCCGGCCATTGCGCGCACCGGGCGGCGCCATGCTCACAGGCCTGACCGAGGGCTTCCGCTACGCCTACGGCTTCCGCCCGATGCGCGCCATCCTCCTGCTGGTGGCGTTCGTAAGCCTCGTGGCTGTACCCTTCACCGTGCTGTTGCCGATCATTGCGACGAGCGTGCTCGGTGGCGGCGCCGAGACGCTGGGATTCCTGATGTCGGCATCGGGGCTCGGCGCACTCATCGGCGCGCTCTACCTGGCATCACGCAGCAGCATCAGGGGCCTCGGACGGCTCATGGCTGGTGCCGCATCCGCGTTCGGCGCGGGCCTGATCGGTGTCGGACTGTCACGGACGCTATGGCTGTCGCTCGGCTGTCTGGCGCTTGCCGGCTTCGGCATGATGGTGCAGATGGCTTCGAGCAACACCGTGCTCCAGACGCTGGTCGACGATGACAAGCGTGGTCGCATCATGAGCCTCTACAGCATGGCATTCACGGGTATGAGCCCGCTCGGCAGTCTGCTGCTCGGCGGTCTGGCGGCCGTGTTCGGTGCACGCACAGCTCTTGCATTCGGTGGTGCCGCGTGCATTCTGGCAGCACTCGTGTTCGCAAACCGGATCCCCGCCTTGCGTGCGGCGATCCATCCGATCTACCAGCGTCTCGGCATCATCCCCGAAGTGGCGAGGGGCGTGCAGGCCGCGACGCACACCATGACACCATCCGGCAATGACTGAGACCCGGCGGCAGGGCATGCGTCCGCCCTCCGGAATCGATGGCCCGACCGGCGCCGACAGCGGCCGGTTTCTCGACCTCGTCGAGAATCTGGGCCTCATCTTCTGGGAAGCGCTCGCACCCGACTGGAGCGTCGAGTACGTGAGTCCGCGCGCCGAGCAGCTGTTCGGCTGGCCGCTGACCGACTGGCTCGGCCGCTCCGACATCTGGCAGCACATCCTGCACCCCGATGACGTGGACCGCGTGCTCGCCAGACGGGCGGACGCGATCCGGTCGGGCGATGAGTCGTACGACATCGAGTTTCGCGCCGTCAAGCGGACCGGCGAACCGCTGTGGATCCGTTCCATTGCACGGATGACCCGTGACCCGTCCGGCGCATGGCGACTGCGAACTGCGATCATGGACGTGACGCACCGCCGCAAGGCGGAACTCGCCGCGCTCGAGAACGAGGAGCGCGTCCGGATGCTGCTCGATCATGCGGCCGATGCACTGCTCGTCCACGACGCCGAGGGCCGCTTCGTCGAAGCGAACCAGACCGCCTGCGACGCGCTGCGCTATGCCCGCATGGAACTCGTCGGCATGAGCGTCGCCGACATCCAGGCGGACTTCGACGAGACAGCCGCGAGGGAGTCGTGGCGCAGCCTCGAGCCGGGCAGAAGCGTCACCTTCGACACCGAGTACCGCCGCCGTGACGGCTCGACGTTCCCGGTCGAAGTCCGGATCGGATTGTTCGAGTGGGGCGGCCGGCCGCACATCGTGGCGATTGCGCGCGACTCGAGCGAACGGAAGCGCCTCGAGCAGCAGCTTCGTCACTCGCAGAAGATGGAAGCCGTCGGCCGTCTCGCCGGCGGTGTCGCTCACGACTTCAACAATCTGCTCACCGCGATCAAGGGACACGCCGAGCTGCTCATCCAGGAGATGCCGGAGGATGAGCAGACCCAGAGCGATCTGGTCGAGATCACGCGGGCCGCCGACCGCGCTGCGGTACTGACCCGGAAACTGCTCGCATTCAGTCGGCAGCAGATCTTCGCACCCGAGGTCCTCGACCTCACACGCATCGTCATCGAGACCAGCCGTCTGCTGCGTCCGCTCATCGGAGAGCACATCGATTATCAGACCGACCTCGAACCGATCGGCCCGATCCGTGCCGACCCCGGCCAGATCGAGCAGGTGCTGGTCAATCTCGTCGTCAATGCGAAGGACGCCATGCCGTCCGGTGGCCGGCTCACGATCTCGACACGCAACCTCGAGGTCACGCCGGAGGATCCGTATCGCCACGACTTCGTCCGGCCCGGCCGCTACGTCATCCTGTGCGTGACGGATACGGGCCATGGCATGGATGCGGACACAATGACCCGCATCTTCGAGCCGTTCTTCACGACCAAGGAGAAGGGGAAGGGCAGTGGTCTCGGGCTGGCAATCGCCTACGGCATCGTCAAGCAGAGCGGCGGCTACCTGGTCGCCGAGAGCGAGCCCGGCGGCGGCGCGGCGTTTCTCGTGATCCTGCCGCGTTCCGACGCCGCACCCGAACCGACCCAACCCAGCATTCCGGCCCGACGGGTCCGCCCCACCGGCGATGGTCGCGTCATCCTCGTCGTCGAGGACGAAGCGCCGGTCCGGTCCCTCGTCAGCCGCGTGCTCGCACGGGAAGGCTACGGCGTGCTCCAGGCCGCGTCAGGAGAGGATGCGCTCCAGCGGATCCGTGAATTCGATGGCCCGATCGATCTCGTGCTCACCGATGTCGTGATGCCGGGAATGGACGGCCGCGAACTCGCACGCAGCGTGTCCGATCGCCGGCCCGATGCGCGCGTCGTGCTCATGTCCGGCTACAGCGACGAACTGCCGCGCATCGAGGTCGACGCCGGCAACATCAGGATCCTGCACAAGCCGTTCACTCCCGCGGAACTCACACGAGCGGTCCAGGAAGTCCTCGACGCCGACTGAACGCGCTCCGCCCGACTCCTCGCAATCCGGCGGTACGACTTGTGCATGGCCATGGTCCGGCCTATCCTATGCGCCTGCGACCCACCGTACCGAACCCCGGGTTCGCGGGCCGGGTACACTTCGTTGTTCCGCGAGGCACAGGAACGAGAACGCGGACACCACGGAACTGTCCTGATGTTCGATGGAGGCACACCCATGAACCGGTATCGCGGGCTCGTCCTGATCATGGCGGCCAGCGCCATCGTCGCCATCCCGGCGAACGTCGCCGCGCAGAAGTTCAAGGACGACAAGTACACGAAGGAAGCCGACAAGTACATCGCGCTGGCGACAATGCGCAGCGACAGTGCAGCACGCACGCAGATGTACCAGCAGGCGCTCGACGCGCTTCAGGAAGGCCTCACGAAAGCGGCCGACAACGCGAAGGTCTGGCTCAAGGCCGGCGTCGCGTACGTCGGGCTGGGACGTTACGCCGAGGCGACGACCGCGTTCGACAGGACGCTCGAACTCTATCCCGACGCCGCCGACGAGGTCGAGGCCGAGCGCGAGTCCGGATGGATCCAGGCGTTCACGCAGGGCGTCGCGCTCATGGACAATGGGCCCGACGCCTACCCGAAGGCCCTCAGCATCCTGGAAGCCGGTGAGGCACTCTACCCCAAACGCCCCGAAGCACTGCTCAACATGGGCAGCATGTACGCGGCACTCGGCCAGAACGACAAGGCCGAAGAGGCGTTCCGGAAAGCCGCGGCCGCTGCACAGGGCGAGCTGTACGAGAAGGTCGATTCCGCCACGCAACAGACCTGGGATGGTTACGTCAGCCTCGCCACACTCAACCTGGCCCAGATCCGCGGCTCTGTCGGTGTCGCGGCATTCCAGGCCGGCGATTACGAGGTGGCCGCGACCGCGTTCCAGCAAGCGATGGAGGTCAACCCGTACTCCCGTGACTACCTGCTCAACTTCGTGAATGCGGAGTACGCGAAGGTCTCGGACATGGAGGACGAGGTCGAGACCGATTCCTCGAAGCTCGCGCAGTACAAGCCCCGGATGATCGAACTCTATGCCACGCTCCAGCGTGAGATCCCCAAGGTCCGCGAGTTCGATCCGACGAACCGCAACATCATGATGATCCATGTGCGTGCCGTCCGACGGGAAAACGAGCTCAAGGGTGACACGACCGCAGCGCAGCAGGGCGCGCTCGCCATCCTCCAGGAAGCCGAAGCCATTCCCGTCGAGATCGTCGACATGGCCGTGCAACCGGGCGATGGCACTGCGACCATCGCCGGCAAGATCCACAACCGCAGCCTCGCGCCGAACTCGACCGTCAAGCTCACGATCACTCTGCTCGGTCTCGACGGCGCCGCGATCGGCAATGTGGATGTCGAGACGCCTGTCGGTGAGGCCGAAGTCGAGACGCCGTTCGAGCAAACGGCGCAGATCAGCGCTCAGGTCGCCGGCTGGAGATACCGGGTCGCCACATCCTGACCTGCTCCGTCAACGGCGCGACCGGCCTGCCGCATTGCGCGGCCGCACGGAGAGACCGGTTCTGATCGGAGACGCCCGGTCCGCAACTGCGGATCGGGCGTTTCAATACGCGGATTCCGCACGCTAACGGGCTGCGGCCACCGATTCACACATGCGCTTCCCGCAGCCCCGATCAGCGCACTGAAAGAACCGCCAAGTTGTTGCAGGACATCGACCTAACGGTTCGTGACCGCATGGCGTCAGTACATGCAGCGGGCCAATCCAGGACGCGGCCCGCGATCGCACTTCTGTCGAGGAGGAAGTCATGTTGAAGCGTGCAGTCATCGCACTGGTACTGCTGGCCATGCCGACCATCGCGTTCGCGCAGGACGGCCAGCGTGGAACTCGTGGGCAACGCGGCCGGATGGGACCGCGCAATCCACTTGCCATCGTGATCGACCGAAAGGAAGAGCTCAAGCTGTCCGACGAGCAGCTCGAGAAGATCCAGGATGTCGACAAGAAGCTGACAGAGAAGAACGAGCCGCTCCTCGCGAAGATGCGCGAGATGCGTGAGGGCGAAGGACAGCCGGACCGTGAAGCAATGATGAAGATCATGCAGGAGATCCGCGCGAACAACATGTCCGCGCATGCGGCCCTGAAGGACATCCTGACGCCCGAGCAGTTCGAGATGGCGAACAGGATCATTGCCGAGGCGACGCCGCGCGGCCGCAGAGGCGGCAGGGGCGGCGGCGGCAACTGACGGGCGGCGGTGTTGCGCCGGTGGTCGGCGGCGATCCCGCCGCGCCGGCGCAACGCATCGCCGTTTCCGTCGATCGGTGCGGTGTGACGCGCACTGAGCAGCCCCGACGAGACGTGTCGCCTCTACACAGCTACCGTTATTCCGCCGTCGATTCCACCATTGACCGCATCCGGTCTCTCGCCTTGGCGTTGGGCTTCCTGATCGACCTGGGCTAACGGGATGTTGCATGCGAGGACGACTGAGGCTGGTTGCCGGGACGCTCGAGCTGCTCGTACTCGAGATGCTGTCCGACGCGGGGTCGATGCACGGCTTCGAGATTCTGGACGGGATCCGGCGCGAGTGGCGTATCGTGCGGGGTAGTGACGGGGGTCGCGGTTGTCCGACGGGGCGGGTGGCTGGCGCCGGACACTCCGGGAACGCATCCTCCCTGCCATGTCTGTCGGTCGGCCCATGAATCGTTCCCGGCTCGCGAGGCTGGATGGCCCGGGAGCGTGTCAGCTCGCGTGCTGCGGACGGTGATCGGGGCATGAGCCAGGACCTCGAACGGACGCTGACGTTCCGCGATGTCGCGTTGCTCGTGGTTGCGAACGTCATCGGATCCGGGATCTTCATTGTGCCGGCCACGGTGTTGTCGCAGGCAGGTGGCGATGTAGGCACCGCGCAGCTGGTCTGGCTGATCGGCGGCGTGCTTTCGTTGCTCGGTGCACTGACGTACGGCGAACTGGGCGCGATGAGGCCGGAAGCCGGCGGACTCTACGTTTTTGCGCGAGACGCGTTCGGCCCGCTCACGGCCTTCCTGTTCGGCTGGACGCTGTTCTTCGCAATCGGTGCGGGTGCGCTGGCGACGCTCGGCGCGGCTTTCGCGGGCTACCTGAGCGAGTTCATTCCGCTGTCGACGGTGATGAGCCGACTAGTGGCGATCACGATGGTCGCTGCGGTGGCAGCGATCAACATCCGTGGTACGCGGCAGTCCACGAGCGTGAACAACTGGACGACGGGCTTCAAGTTCACGGCGCTCGTGGTGATTGGCGCGGCCCTGTTTGTGGGTGGCCACGGAATCGGTGACCAGGGCGGCTCGTATCTGCCTCACAATCTCGGGACCGGGACTCTTCCGGCGATCGGGCTGGCATTGATCGGAGTGCTCTGGGCGTTCGAGGGCTGGCAGTGGGTTACGTTCACGGCCGGTGAGACGATCGATCCCGGGCGCACGTTTCCGAAAGCCATAGCGGTCGGCACGATTGCGATAATCGCGGTCTATTCACTTGCGAATCTGGGATATGTCGCTGCTCTCGGCCCTGCTCGAGCGATGGAGACGTCGAGCATAGCCGCGACAGCCGTTCAGAGTGTGTTCGGCGGGACCGCCGGCCGACTCGTTGCGGGGGCGATTCTGGTTTCGATCTTCAGTGCGGCCAACGCGACCGTTCTGACTGCGTCACGCGTGGTATTCGCAATGGCCAGGGACGGTCTGTTCATCCGCGCGCTTGCCCGGGTGCATCCGACGCTTCGCACGCCTGCTCTTTCGATCGCGGCATTCTCCGTCTGGGCCGCGGTGCTTGCGGCGAGCGGGACGTTCGAGCAGCTGCTCACCTACGTCGTGTTCACCGGCTGGATCTTCTACGGCCTGGGTGCGGCGGCGGTCTTCGTGTTCCGGAGGCGCGAGCCGGATGCTGTCCGTCCATTCCGCGTGCCCGGTTACCCGATCACGCCAATGCTGTTCGTACTTTCGGCCGCCGCGATCGTGGCGAACACACTGTACCACCAGCCGCGGGAAGCCGGCATCGGGATTGCCGTGGTACTGATCGGCGCGCCGGCCTACCTGTTCTGGAGGCGAGCCCGGCCGCACGGCTGAGCGGAGTCACCGAATGTGGCGGCGCAAGGCGCCACCGACGCCCTCCTACTCGTACCTCAGTGAGACGATCGGATCGAGTCGCGCGGCGCGGCGAGCGGGCCAGATGCCGAAGAACAGGCCGACGGCTGCCGAGAACGCGAGGGACAGGCCGACTGAACCGGGTGACACGGCGGTGTTCCAGCCTGCGGATTGTCGCAGGATCGTAGCCGTTCCCATGCCGGTGCCGACGCCAATGAGTCCGCCGGCGATACAGAGCGTCAGGGCTTCGATCAGGAACTGGAACAGGATGTCGCGACGGCGGGCACCGAGCGCCTTGCGCACGCCGATCTCGCGGGTCCGCTCGGTCACGGAAACGAGCATGATGTTCATGATGCCGATGCCGCCGACGACGAGCGATATGGCGGCAATGCCCGCGAGAAGCAGGGTGAACGTCTGCGTTGTCTCCTGGAACACATTCACGAGCGAAGCCTGGTCGCGCACACTGAAGTTGCTGGGCTCACCGGGTTGGAGCCGGTTCACGCGACGCAGTGCGCGGTCGATATCGGCGATCGTAGCCTCCATCGCCTTCTGGCTCATGGCCTGGACGTAGATCGAGTTCACGCGGTCATTGCCGAACACGCGGAACTGCGCGGTCTCGAGCGGAATGTAGACGGTCTGATCCGGGTTGTTGAATCCACTCGACTGTCCCTTCTCGGCGAGGATGCCGATGACCTCGAAGGGCGTGCCGCGGATCTTGATGCTCGTGCCCATGAGGCTGAGTGTCGGCACATCGAGACGTTCGCCGACGGCGGCACCAAGGACGGCGACACGGCGGCGGCTATGGTCCTCGCCGGGTGTGAACAGTCGGCCGATCGAGATGTCGAGGCGCTGTATCCGGAAATATTCCGGCCATGCGCCGACGACCTGGATGTTGCCGTTCGCCGTTGCGGTCGTGACCTGCTGGCGCCGTGACATCTCGGGTGATACGGCCAGAATATAGCGGCCCTGATCCTTGATCGCCTGGGCACCGTCGGCGGTCAGCCGCGCATCGCCGCGATCGACTCCGCGCATGAACTGCTGGCCCGGGCTGACCGTGAGGACGTTGGGGCCGAGCCGGTCGAGCTGGGCCGAGACCTGACGTTGCGCGCCTTCGCCGAGCGCCATCATCGCGATTACTGCGCCAATGCCGATGATGATGCCGAGCATGGTCAGGAATGACCGCAGCTTGTTGGCGCGGATCGCCGCCAGTGCGACGAGGATCGTCTCTGTGAATAGCACGGTGCTACCTCCCCCGTCCGCGCGGCCCACTGCCACCGGGAATGGGTCCATTGCCGCCCGCGCGCTCACGCATGCGGTCGAGGAATTCCTGTTGCGACTGCTGGAGCCGGGCGACCGAGATGATCACGACCCTCTCGCCTTCCTCGATGCCGCGGATGACTTCGGTGGACTCCCAGTCATTGAGGCCGAGAGTGACGAAGCGCGGCTCGTACGCGCCGGCCGAATCGGCGACGAACACCACACCGGTACGTTGCTGACCGGGCTGCGAACCGCCGCCGCGGGGTCCGCCGAGACCGTTGCCGCGGCCGTTGCGGCCCTGACGATTGTTGCCACCCTGGCGATTGCCGTTCTGGCCGAACCGCTGACCGCCGCCGCATTCACGCAGCTTGGTGCGATCCTCTTCCGAGAGCGACTGGAGTCCACCATCGCGCATCTTCTGCAACAGTGCGGTACACTCGGGTGACCGGCCCTCGGGACCGGCCTCGGTCGACCCCGCGACTGCCGGGTTGGGCGTGGGCCGCATCGCCGCGCGCACGGCCTCCTCCGAGATGCCCAGGACTGCGCCGGCCGCCGCCGCATCGCGGGTCGCCACGATCGCCGAATTCGGGATGACGACGACGTTCGGCCGTTTCGCGATCTGGACCTCGATGTCCGCGTTCATGCCGACTTTCAGCAGACCGCTCGCATTGTCGAGCTGTACCAGCACGGGGAACATCGTGACGTTCTGATCGACGACGGCCTGCGGCTCGATCTTCAGGACACTGCCCTCGAACGTGCGCTCGGGGTACGCTTCGACCTTGACGGACACATCCAGGCCCGGGCGAATGCGGCCGAGGTCGGTCTCATCGATCAGCGCGCGTACCTGCATGGTCGAAAGGTCGGCCATCTTCATCAGGATCGTTCCACCGGACACGTTCTGGCTGGCGGAGGCGATGATCGTGCCGATCTCGACGGGTCGCTCGATGATCACGCCGCTGATCGGCGCGCGGATCGTGACATCCTTGAGGCGTTCCTCGGCGAGCTGGAGGTTGGTCTCGGCCTTGATGAGCGCGGCCTTCGAGTTCGCCTGATCGAGTTCGGCGCTCTCGAGCTCCTGTTCGGTCGCCACGTTGGCGGCCCTCAGCTCGCGCACCCGTGCGAGCTGGGCGTCGGAGTTGTTCAGTCTTGCCTGCGCGACGTCGCGATCCGCCTTCGCCTGGTCGTAGCTGTTCTGGACGTCGCGTGGATCGACTTCAGCGAGCAGTGAGCCGCGCTGGACGATGTCACCGGTCTCGACCGGCAGGTTGAGGATTTCGCCGGACGCCTTCGACTTGACCTCGACGACGCGGATCGGTTCGATCTGGCCCGATGCTTCTGCCACGACATTGAGGTCGCGGCGACCGACGACCTCGAGTTCATTCGCCGGTATCGTATCCTCCGCCTCACCCTTGTTGCAGGCGGTCAGCATGGACAGCCCGAGGATGAGCGGGAGCGAGAACAGCGCGTTCGTGAACTTCCGGTTCAAGATCCACCTCCGGGGTACACCCGCATATGTGGTGCGCGGCGCGCCCACGTCGTAGTCGCGTTGCATTTCAGAGTTCCCTTCCGACGAGCGCTTCGAGCCGGGCGCGGGCGACGAGGTAGTCGTAGCGCGCGGCGATCAGGTTGAGTTCTGTATTGGCGAGAGCTGCCTGCGACGTGATCCTGTCCAGGATCGTCGACGTACCCAGCTCGTAGCGAGTCTGCTGGACGCGCAGGTCTTCGGCGGCGACCGCTGCGGCTTCGCGCGCGATCACGATCTGCTGTTCGGCGAAATGCAGCGCATCGATCGCGGTACGCGTATCCGCGCGCGCCGCGCGGCGCGCCTCGTCCAGCGCATACTGAGTCGAACGCGCATTGACCCTTGCCCGCGCGTAGCCGTTCTCACGCGAGAAGCGGTTGAACAGTGGATACGAGAGCTGAAGGCCGGTGTCCCAGCTGCCGCGGACCCCGTTGAACGACGGATCCGTGTTGTTCCACGTGTAGCGGCCCGATGCGGTCAGGATCGGGAAATAGGTCGAGCGGGCGACGGTCACGGCCGCTTCACTGGCACGATGGCTGGCCTGCGCCGTCATGACGGCCGGTGAGGCCGTGACCGCCAGCCGGATCAGCTCGTCATCGGCGAGATCGAGCGGAACGGGTTCGGTGACCGTGCCGGGATCCGCGCTCACTGCGCCGTCGTAGCCGATCATGGCGCCGAGTGAGTAGGCCGCCGACTGTTTCCGGTAGCGCGCGGCGAGCAGCGATTGCTGCGCCTGCATGACTTCGAGCTGGGCACGCAACGAATCGGACCGTGTTGCCGAACCGACTGCCAGCCGTTGCTGCGCCGCGTGCAATCCCTGACGCGCGCGATCGAGCGTCGCCTCAGCCGATCGGATCGTCTCATCCGCGCGCAGCACGTTGAAGAAAGCCTGCTTTGCCGTCAGCGTTGTCTGGTACCGGGTCTCGGTGAGCGACGCCTCGGCGGCAGTCGTGGTGGCTACCGCCTCGTCGTGCGCCGCGCCCCGACGGAATCCGGTGAACAGATCGATGCCACTCGTGATGCGGGCGTTGTAGCTGTCACTCGACCCGCTGACCACAGTATTGGTGTTCGTGTCGAACCGGTCACTGCTCGCGAGCGATGCGCCGCTCGTCATGGACAGTGTTGGCAGGTAGGCGGCCCAGCCGGTTGCCCGCTCCGCAGAGCCCGCGTTCTGTCGTGCGCCCTCGCGCTGCACGACTGCGGCACTCACGCGGAGCGCCAGCTCGACCGCCTCATCCAGCGTGACGACGGGCGCATTGGCGGTCGGCCCGGCCTGGCCGTCCTGGGCCGACCCTCGCACGGGGACCGCCAGCATCGCAGCCGCCAACAGGGAGAATGCGAACTTCATGCGATCCTCGACTATGGCCGCCGCCCGGGGCCGGACCCGGATGGTGGAATGCTCGCATCGCCACACCGGGCCCTGATCTCGGCACGCCGGATCGAGTCCTGTTTCTCCCTTTCGGCGGCCCTGTCCCTGCGGCGCTCGCGGTTGCGATCGTACTCGGTCTGCTGTTCCGGGTTCAGGATCGCGCGCCCCTGCGTGCGTGTCTCATCGAGGATCCGGTTCATGCGCGGCCCGGCTTCCGCCCAGAATTCGTCCATTCGCCGGCGCTGTACGTCGAAGATGTGATCGATCTGCGACTCCTGCTCCTGTGTCAGGCCGAGAGAGCCGAACGGTCCCCGCCTGCGCTGCCTGTACCGTTCGCAGTCGATCTCGCCATTGCCGCGGCCGCGCGGTTCGACGACCTGCGTCACGGGCTCGCGCTCGTTCAGCACGCGTTCGACGGCCGCGCCCGCGAGTCCACCGGCGGCGAGTGTGAGCAGCAGCACGCTGCCGCCGAGCATCCGGGCGCGGCCTACGGGTGCGAGCATCAGTTGCCCCGCTCGAGCGCGAGGACCAGGTCGTCCGTCGTCGGTGCACGGCCCTGCTCGAGCCACGCCGAGACGGGCTCTTCCAGATCGAACGCCTGAACCACGTGCTCGGTCGTGGCGGGCGGGTGCACGAGAGCCAGCGCACCGCCCGAGAGCACTGCCACGAGCGCGGCCGCAGCGGCCGCCGGCCATGCCCAGTGGCCGACTGTGCTCAGCACACCGGCGCGGCCGGCCCGCCGTGCCAGCTCGGCCGCCGCGCGGTTCCGTATCGTGGCCCCCAGCCACCGCCAGCGAACCTCGTCCCTTGAGGGATCGAGTGGCGACAGATCGAGCCGATCGTCCGTCATGGTTCCTCCTTGCGAGTCTCCTCGTATCCGAGTCGCTCGCGCACCGCTCGCCGAGCCCGGAACAGCGTGTATCTCACCGTCCCCTCCTTCATGCCCAGCGCTTCGCCTATCTCTCGATGACGCCAACCTTCCAGATCGTGCAGCAGCAGGACTTCCCGCTGCCGTTCCGGCAAGGGCGCCATGGCCTCCAGCAGTTGCTCGCGCAGCCGGGCCCGGTCCAGGTCCGTGCCGGGGTCCTCCGCGCTCTTCACGCCGTCCGCCCATTCGAGCGGCTCACTGCGCCGGACCCGCCGCCTGCGTTGCAGGCTGATCGCCCGGTTGCGGACGATCCGCATCAGCCATGCGGCGAACCGGTCCGGCTGGCAGCTGTCCAGCCGCTCGAGCGCCGAGATGAACGAGTCCTGCACGACATCCTCGGCATCGGTCGGCTCCATTACCACGCTCAATGCGACAGCGTACGCGGTCCGCATGTGTCTCCGCACCAGGACGTCGAACGCCTCCGCATCGCCGGCACGGGCGCGAAGCACCAGCGTCTCGTCTTCTTCCCGCATCGGCAATTACTGACGCCCCAGCGTAGTCGAGCGTTGGCCGCCGGCCAGCGCTCGAACGGCTCGACAACGGATGTTCACCTCCATACGCAACACACGTGTCCGCTCCGGTCGGGCGGCACCCGGCCGCCCGCCACCATGCCGCAACTCCGGCGACGATGATCCAGGAAGCGTTAACGTGGATCCGAACCGTGCCCGTCGTCCAGATCCGCATGTTCGGGTTGCGTCTGGATTCCTTGCCGCGGGCCGGGGGCCGACCTAGCTTCGCGGTCCATGGAACGTGGGCACGGGCAGGCGATGGTTGCGGTCGCGAGGCGGCGGAAAGACCGCCACGGCGAGTCCGCCGGGTCCGGCTGATGCGTATCGAACGAGTGCGCCTGATCGAGATCCGGCTCCCCCTGAGGGAGCCGTTTCGCATTTCCACGGGCGAGGTGCGTGATCGGCGTATCCTCCTGCTCGAGCTGACCGACGCAGACGGGATCCGGGCCTGGTCGGAGTGCGTTGCCGGCGAACAGCCGAACTACAGCCCGGAAACGGCGGACACGGCGTGGCACGCAATCGAGTGCTGGCTGGCGCCGCGTGTGCTGGGAACCAGCGTGGAGTCGGCCGCCGATGTGTCGCCTGTGCTGAATCGGGGCGTGCGCGGTCACCGGATGGCGAAAGCCGCGCTCGAGATGGCGATCTACGCGCTCGAAGCGGAGCGCAGGGGCGTGTCTCTGGCGTCGCTGCTCGGCGGGACACGCGACCGAATCGATGTCGGCGTATCGATCGGCATCGAGGAATCGCAGCACGCGATCGTCGAGAAAGTCGTGGCCGCGGTGGCGGCCGGCTACCGGAAGATCAAGCTCAAGATCGAGCCGGGTCGTGATCTCGATCACGTTCGCGCGGTCCGTGAGGCGGTCGGACCGGACGTGCCGCTGATGGTCGATGCGAACAGTGCGTACTCGCCTGCCGATGCGGACCGGCTCGCCGCGCTGGACGTGCTCGGCCTGCTGATGATCGAGCAACCACTGGACGCGGAGGATCTGCTGCGTCATGCGGATCTGCAACGACGGCTGCGGACTCCGTTGTGTCTGGACGAATCGATCACTTCGCTCGACCGCGCGGAAGACATGGTGCGACTCGGCGCCGGCCGGATCATCAACATCAAGCCGGGCCGCGTCGGCGGATTCGGTGAATCGCTGGCAATCCACGACTTCTGCGTCGGGCACGATGTGCCGGTGTGGTGCGGCGGCATGCTGGAGAGCGGAATCGGCCGTGCCTTCAACGTAGCGCTCGCCTCACTGCCCGGGTTCACGGTGCCGGGCGACATCTCGCCCGGCTCACGGTACTGGGATCGGGATGTCGTGGAACCGGCATGGACGATGCAAGACGGCAGGATCGAAGTGCCGCTCGATCGGCCCGGCATTGGTGTGCGGGTCGATATGGATCGGATCGAGGACCTGACGGTCCGCTCGGTCGAGGTCGTCGCCTGACAGGCTCGTTCTGGCACACATCCCGGAGAACCGGGCGAACGGGGGATCCCTGTCGTTCCGGTCGATCCCCGGTCTGCGGCGGTCCCTGCGGATCTCGGACCGGTGGCGGTTTAACGGCCGGGCGGATCGGGGGGTCTGGACCAGGTGGAGGGCGGGTGGTGGCGCGGGGTCGGCGCAGTGGCGGGGAGCGGCGGACGTGGTTCGGGACAACGCGGAACGCATGCGTGAGAGGGTGGAGTCATGAGAAATGCGAAGTCGTCGGTCATCGGGGCCGTTCTTCTGGCTGTTGCCTGTTCGGAAGCCGGTGG